>Ga0099364_10009565_pt1 | contig 13438 bp, 15 predicted proteins | sample TergutTh196P3_FD_73070 | JGI IMG/M metagenome (GOLD analysis project Ga0099364, IMG submission 73070) | Microcerotermes parvus P3 segment gut microbial communities from Pointe-Noire, Republic of the Congo - Th196 P3 | ecosystem: Host-associated > Arthropoda: Insects > Digestive system > Gut ...
ATTTTTTAAAAAATTTTATTTTTTAAATTAAAATTTTTTTAAAAAAATAACTTAAAAACAAATATTTTTTTTTTTTTATTTAAAAAAAAAAAAAAAAAAAAAAAAAAATGAATTAAAATTTTGATTAAAATTTTTCAACACCAACGTTTTGAGATACATTGAACTGATTCTTAACTATTAAATAAGCTATTTCGTCTATTTAAGAATATACCTACAATTAATATCAATATAAATACCACGAGAATCAGGGTTAGTGAGTCAACAGATTCAATAGTTATTTGGCTGAAATTTTGTTCTAAAGCTTGATATATATTAGGAAGAATGAGAGATGATGCTAAAAAATACAATCCCAAGAAAAACATAAAGTTACCAAGAATTATTGGATAAGGTTTACTAATAACTTTAGTAATTATATGAGATAAGAAATATGTCGCTATTATAGTTAATGATAGAGCTAATGCTACATATTGACTCAATACAAAGGTCCCCATTCCAACAATTGGTGCCAACATTAATATACTAGCAATTATTGATCCAAAACAACAAGGACATGGAGCTATAACCGCTAAACAAGTAGCAGTTGTTGTATTTTTATCATGAATTTTCCATTCTCTAATTGTAAATAATCCTGAAATTATCATTATACTTGCCATGATTAAGAAAAACCATGTGTTATATGTATTAAGCATTAGTGATAATTGGTTTAAATACATTTCAGCTATTTTACTAAAAGCTAAGACACCTAAACCATAACTAATAGCTATTGTAAATGCATATTTTTTATTTAAATGAGATAATCCAGATGCCAATCCAATTTTTATCCCAAATACTAATATTGCTGATAAAATACCTAATTGCCATAAAATTGAAATTATATCCATTCTTTCATGCTCCTATTTTAAGTATATTTTTCAAAATATATAAAGTTAATTTTATATTTTATCAAATGTCCTTTAGTAAAATATGAAAGTCATAATATACTTGTCAATTTTATTCCCATAAATATTGTATATTTATCAATTGGTTCATCACAGGGGAAAATTGAGAATGATAAATAAATAATGGAAAAAGAAATTAAAAAAAAAGCTTATCCTCTGCTTTCATTAAGATAATTCATTATATTATCCGAATTTGTATCAGTTTGGTTTAAATAGTTTAAAAGCTCATTAGGATTCACATTACCATCAAAACTTTTTTGTAAAATATCAAAAATATCATAACCCTCAATTACAGTAAGGTAAAACACTAGTATCACCCAAATTAAAATTATAGCTAAAAGTATTATAATAGCTATTATAAGAGTTTTTTTTAGTTTCATTGAATTATAACCTCTTAAAATATAAATATATCTTTTTAAAGATTTTTTTCCTTTATTATAGTCTTGAAAGAAAAATCGGGATTACAGAGTAAACTTTACCACATGAAGTAGATTTTTTCAAATTAGAAAACGAAGATTTTTAAATATAAAATGGTTTATAACCTTATTTTATTAAATTAATGCTTAAAATTCATTCACTGCTTGAAAATTGATTACTAAAAATGAAATAATATTTAAAAAAAAAAAAAAATAGGATATGAATATGGATGTGGTTTATCCCTATTTTTATCCTAGTATTAATTAAATCATTTTATAATAATTTAATTAATAAATAATTTATGAAAATGCAAATTTTTGCCTTAAGTAAGGAAACTAAGGAGGAAGGTATGATTATAAATGAAAACTTACTTTTTCAACAAATATATCTTATCACAAATTATATCATTTATCAAGATAACTTGATATTTAATCAATTGTACTTTATTATATATAAACTTTTTTTAGAAGATGGTGTAAACATCCAAAAAAAAAATATTTAATATAATATATATTTCTTAATTTAGAGAAATATTACTTAAATAAGATACATATTTCTTAATAAAGATACATATTACTTAAATATAATATATATTTCTCAATTAATATTTTTTTAAATGAAAATAATTATTGTTAAAGAAATAATTTTTTGCAAAATATATTTTGATTAAGCTTAATAAAATTTAAATATATTATAAAAATGTATTTATTCAAATAAATAATTCAATATATTTATTTATTATTAAAAATAAGAAGTATAATAAACAATATGAAAAAATTAATATATTTCAGCCAATAAAAAATATTTAAAACTCGAAAATTCTGTCTTAAAATATAATAGAAGGAAAAATTGGCAAATCTAAAAGTTAATAAAGTTGTCCAAAAAAGCCATATTTAAAAAAAAATCATTTTTCTTAAAAAAATGTATAATCATTAGCATATGTTATCATTTAAATTTATATATTTTTTTACACAAAGATTTTAATATTTTATTAAAAAATTAAATTTGATAAAAAATATTTATATTATTAACTATTCATTAAAAATATTTATTAGCTAAAAAATTTAATTTATAAAAAGTTATTTCTTAAATAAATTGGATATATAGTTTAAATAAATTAAATAGGCAATTTAAACGATTATTAATAATATAAATAATTAATTGGAATTTAAAATTTTTTATTTATAAATAAAAATTAAAATATATGTTAAATAATATAATATTAGCTATTTCATGAGTATTTCTTTTTAAAGCTTTTTTTATTTGTTTAAATAGCTTTTTTAAATTAAGAATAAATTAATCATTATTATTAGCTATTTTAAGAGTATATATGGAATATAATTTTTAAATCGTAAAAATTAAGCTCATGAAATACTTTCACTAAGTTATCTTTCCATTTACTTATTTTTCATATTAACTATATGGCTAGACAATAAATTTATTTAATATAAAACTAATTGAATTATAGAATGGAATAAATTATTAACTATCTTTTATATATTTATTTTAAATAATTATTATCAAAATTTTTTCATTAAATAAATAATTTTTTTCTAGGAAAATTTTATTATAATTTAATACTTATTATAATTAAATAATTATTATAATTTAATAATTTTATTATAATAAAATAATTTTATTTTATTAAATTTTATTATATTATACTAATGAAAATATTCATACATTCATTTCATTAATTCATGAAACTTAAATTAATACTTCAAGGAGTTTTACTATGTCTGATATTGTGAGAACATGGCGTCATATTCCTCAAAGATACAATCTTATTGGTTCAAAGTGTACAAACTGTGGTGGTGTATACTTCCCTCCAAGAGTTATATGTCCTAAATGTAGGAGAAAAGGAAATATTGAAAATCTTCAATTTAAAGGAAAAGGTAAAGTTTATAGCTATTCTATAGTTCATACTCCTACTGATGATTTTAAAAAAATAGCTCCTTATCCAGTAGCTATTGTAGAATTAGATGAAGGAGCTAAATTAACGACACAATTAGTAGATTGTGATTTAGATAGCATTGAGATTGGAGATCCAGTTGAAATGGTATTTAGAAAAATTAGAGAAGATGGAGAAGACGGAGTAATTTCTTATGGATTCAAATTTAAAATCTCAAAATAATATTGGTGTTCTTTTAGTTAGTCATGGAAGTAGCTTACCTTATGCACAAAAAACCTTTAATGAAATATGTGCTGCTTTTAAAGAAGCTACAGGTTATATAACTGAAGTTGGATATATGAAAGTAGCTGAACCTTCTCTTCCAAAAGCTATTGATAATATCCTCCAAAAAGATGAAAATATTAAAAAGATAATAGCTATACCTGTTTTTTTATCACATGGAATTCATACAAATATAGATATTCCTATAATATTAGGTTTAAATCCAAAAGAAACAGATCCAAGATGTCCTGATGGAAATTATCCAGAAGATCATTATTTAAGTGGTTTAGAACCTGTTAACTTTAAAGGAAAGATTGAGCTACTTGACCCAATTGGTCCAGACCCATTACTTATAGAAATTATTGAAAAAAGAATATCTTCAGCACTTAAAGAGTCTAAAATAGATACAAGTCCTGATAAAACTGGTATTTTACTTATCAGTCATGGAAGTAGATTAAACTATAACCGTGAGTTTATAACAAAAGTTTTTAATCAATACAAATCAAATACAGATTATATTGTAGGGCAAGGATTTATGGAGCTAATGGAACCTACAATACCAGAAGCTGTTAGTAAATTAGTCAAAAATAATGATTTAGACAGATTAGTAGCTGTTCCAGTATTCATAGCTCCAGGAGTTCACACAACTCGTGATATTCCAACAATTTTAGGCATTATAGATGATGATTCAGCTAATGATCATTCTCATTCCCATGATCATCACCACTCCCATGGAGATTCCCATGAACACCATCATCATAATGAAAAGATTGATTTTGAAGGTGAAGTTCTCTACACTGATCCATTAGGTGCAGATTCTTTGATTATAAAGATTATTAAAGAAAGAGTAGAAAATGAAATTAGAAATGGCTAATTATTGTTAGCTATATATCTATTGTTGATTTGAGTGAAGGAAAAATAATTCTTCAAATATTTTAATTTTTAAAATATTTTTTTTAAATTAATATCCTTCTATTTATAAATTAAATTTTTTATTATATTTTGAAATTAGGAGTTATTTATTTTTTAATTTTAAATTTAATTTTTTATTATATTTTGAAATTAGGATTTATTTATTTTTTATATAAAAAATTTATAAAGTTTACAGACTAAATAAAAAAATTAAATGAATTCACATCACAGAGGATTGTAAAAAATAGCTTTGAATTATATTTTCTAATCAATAGCTAATTTTAAATTTTATAAAACATTTGGATGATAAAAATGGAATCAAATAAAGCAAATCCTAGAAGAGAAAAAACTGGAGTATTGCTTATTAGTCATGGAAGTAGACTTCCTGAAAGTATTGAAACAATTAACAGATTAGCTAATATGTATAGAGAATATACAGATTTTAAAGTTGGTGTAGCATACATGGAACTTCGTGAACCTAATATACCAACAGCTTTAGATGATTTGGTAAAAAACACAGAAATTGACACGATTATAGCTGTGCCAGTTTTTTTATCTCATGGAATGCACACTACTCGTGATATTCCTAAAATACTGGGTTTAGCTACTGATAATCATAAAGATACAGCTAATCAGGATGGTCATAAACACGATCATAATCATGGGCATCACCATCATGGGCACGACCACAACCATGAGTCTGAGAAGGTAAGTTTCAATGGAAAAATAATATATACAGAACCTTTGGGAGCAGACCCTTTATTAGTTGAAATAATTAAAAATAGGGTGAATACAGCTTTAAATGACTGTTGATTAAGGATAATATAGCTTTATTCTTAAATATTATTAAATTTTTTTTTAATAAAATAAGTGGCGAATATTAAAGATTTTCACTGATAAATTTCCTACATTCTTCTATGAATTCCTTTGCATCTTTTAAATCTATTTTTGCCTTTGTTTTTTCAGCAAAATCAAACTCATAATCTACCTTATTTCTATCTTCTTCCAATCCAGATAATTTTTTAGCTATTTTTTCATCAAATTTGTCTTTAATAACATATTCTAAACCGAATTTGCGGATAAGACCTTTGTGTGTTTTAGTTGATATGCCTTTTTTAAGTAATAAAGCTTTTGCAGCATAAAATACTACATATATGAACGATTTATAGAAATATTATAACGTTCATGATTGAAACTAAATTCAGCATCATCTAAGGTTTCAATTGCTTTTTTAAATATTATCACTGCTTCATCCAATTACAACACCTTCCTTATCTACATTGGAATAAAAAGAAAAGCTTTTATATTTTTCATAATGAGTTATAGGGATTATTTTAGCAGAAAGATACTCTCCACTTTCAAGAAGAGTCCTAAATGTTTTACCATACACATCATCCCTAATTTCAAATTCATCCTCATATTTTTTAATAAAAATAAGTACATCAATATCAGATTCTTCGGTATCATCGCCACGAGCCACAGAACCAAATAAAACGATCTTCACAATTTCATGATGAATTTTTAAAGACTCTGCAAAATCAATAGCTAACTGTTTCCTATCAACCATAAAATAACCCTCCTTTAATAAAAAAATTACTATTCCTTTTTATCTTTATAGTAAATATTATTATTCATGTTTAATGTATTTAATCAATATTAATTAGTGTACTCAAAAAATGACAGAAAGCCAAAAATTCTTAGGAATTTTATTTTTTATAATTAGAATAAGATTAAATTATTCTTTATATATGAATTTAATAGGAGTTATAGTATTCGACAAAACTTTTGAAAATGTCAATCTTGATTAATTTATCAAATTTTATTTAATAAAATATGATTTAAAGGGTTTTTAATAAGTTTAAAATTATCATCATCTTTAAATCAAATGTCGAGTACTATATTCACTCAAATAATTCATGGAAAGTGAGAATAAAATGAAAGATAAAGAAAAAATTGATGGGAACTTGTTTTCCAGACAATCAAGAGCTGTTAAAACAATCATAACTTTGTTTGGAATATGTTGTATTGGATTAATTGTGCTTTTTGCTTTAAGTTCAATAATACCAGATTCAATGATACCGGGTAATTTTTCAGAATCAAAGTTATATGAAAATGAATACCTTTCATTTAAATATCCTCAATCACTTATAGATACTACTTTTTTTGAAGGTTATGATGAAGAAAGATATATATTTTATTCAAGATATGATGATACAGAACCTGAACATAATGGCATGACTGTTTATTCTGAAAAAATAGAGGAATCATTAGTTTCAACATATTTAGATAGTTTTTATGAAGATATAAATAGTTTAGACCGAGATTGGGTGAAAAATTTTACATTTGAAAAAATAGATTTTAATGGAATTCCTGCACTTACATTAACTGAAGAGTATTATGGAAGTGAATCGGTTAAATATGGAAAATTTTTATTTTTGGTTCACAATGATAATTTTTATACTATTTATTTCTGTAGTGACGATTTTAACAATGTTGAACATATGCATGAATTAGCTAAATCAAGTTTAATACTAAAATAATCTTTATTAAATAAATTTTTGTATTAAAAGTAGTGTAAAGTAAAATGAGGTATAATAATGAATAAATAAATTGTAATACTTTTAAACAAAATATATTTGTTCTTCATTATTTAATGATAGGTGTTCTGATAATTGGAAAAAATTGAAAGTATTACAGTTAGTGAAGAAATTTTTTGCTTTTTAAAAGTTTTTATTTATCCTTAAATTATTTTTTATTTCTTTTTATTCTAAATTTAACTGATTATTGTTAATTATTTTTAATATTAATCTTTTTAATATTAATAAAAATATTATCATTTTATAAAAATATTATTTAACAAAAATTAAAGCTTTTCACTATAATTAAAGTCAAAAAAAAGAAAATAAATTAAATTAAAAAAAATGAGATTTTGTAATCTTCAGTAATACGTTTATTTTAAAGATTTACCTTTAAAATTATTTAATTATCTTTAAATTGCTTTTTGGAGTTATTTACCTGATTTAACTATCACTATGGAAAAATTTATATATTGTTGATAATGTAATTTAACTGTCTAGATGTAAAATCATCTTAGGAATGTTGACTATGAATATTTTTTCTTCCTGTTTTTGATGGAGGTTCTCATTCATTGAGAACTTTTTTATCAAAATCTATTTTATCTCTATTGGCTTGACTATTACTTTTTAATCTCAAAAAAGTTTATTATACAATTTTTTGGAGGATTATTAAATTTTGCTGAAACAAAAATTCGGTTTCCATGAAAAAAGTCTTAAATTTTATCAATAACTATATAGTATATTCTCTCAATGTTTATTACAAATAAAATTTTATAAATAATGTTAAAAATCTTTAAATTAGATTTAAAATGATTTAAACGAGTATTTTTAAAAAATATTTTTTTTATAAATGTTAAAAAAGTTTACAAAATATAATATATGCCAATCTTTAGAAGAGAAATTTTTCCCACCCCTTAACTTTTTGACAGTTCAGTTCCAGTATTTAGCTAAAGTATTTATACTTAATAAGTAGATAATTAATAGTAATAATTACTTAAAAAAAGAATTAAAAGTAATTGTTATTTAGTAGAGTATAATGTTTTGGTGATTTTATGAGTAATGGAAAATCTAACTGGCTGTACTATGCTATTGATATAGCTAGTTTTTTTATTTTAATATTTTTAACTGGTAACTGGATTATTGCTTTTATAGTGAGTGGAATTATTGGATTTGCGTTAGAAAAGATTGATCCACTTTCTAAAATGTAAATTCTAGTTTTTAAGATTTTTTTAACATTTATTAAAAAATATTCTTAAAAAAAGTTTTAAATCTTATTCGAATGATTATTTTGGTTTTGTCTAAAATTCTATCAGAGATAAGCTTTAATGAATTTAAAAAAATTCAATAATTTTGTAAAAAATTATTATTCCTTATTTATTTTAAAATCTTTTTAGCTGCAATGTATTTATCTTCAACTATTTTTTTACCTTTATCTGATAATTTATTGTAGCTTCTTTCAAGTTTATTAAGTACAAACAAGGTACCTTCATCTATATCCATATTCTTATTTACATATGCCATTTTTAATAATGAAGGTATACTAAAAAAATGGGCCATGGCATCTGCATCAGCTACACAAACCTCTTCATTAGTGGTTTTTTCATTTGGTTTACTGCCGCGATGATTTAAAATGCATTTTTTAATATGTTCTATTTTGGTTATTTCTATTTTATACTTTTTAAGCAAATCTTCGGCAATTTCAGCACCAAATGCATGATGATTTTCTTCATACTCTTTATTAGTCACGGAAGCAATATCATGAAGAAGAGCTGATAATGCTACTATTTCACAATCAGCATTATATTTTTCACAATTAGCTATGGCAATTTCATATACTAATTTAATATGATGGTCCCATGCTCCAATACCATAAGCATTGGTTTCGACCTTACACCTTTTTTCAACTTCTTTGTATATGCTCTTTATTATTTTTTCCATATTAGCTCTCTGTCTTGTTACTATACTTGAAAAGTCTAAATTTTAGCTATTATTAAATATTCGCATCGAAAAAAATATTCTTGTAAGGAATATGTATTCTCATTAGAAATATATTGATTAAAATATATAATTATAAATGGGAAATATATATTCTAATCACGATATATAAATTATGATTAAGAAATATATTACACTGAGTATTTTTTTCATAGCTAAAATTTTCATAATCTATTTAAAATAAGCTATTTTGAAAAATACCAATTAAATAGCTAAATCCATTTACTTACTTAAATTTTCATAATAATTATAATCCTTATAATTATTTTATTGTTTTAATTTATTTAATTATAATCTTCTTAAATATTTTTTTTAAAAATTCTTTATTTTTTATTTAAATCTATTAAATAGCTATGCTGTCAATTTATGGGAGAATTAGATTTTTAATATTAAAAATTGCTTTTAATCAATATTTATTTAAATAAATACAAAATCAAAGCTGAAGATTTAATAATAAATAAAGATTAATAATCAAATTAAAAGAATATTATGGTTTGTAAAAACTTATTTTAATAATATTTTTAATATATGTCCTTTATTTAATTTATGAATTAAAATTAACCCTTATTTTAATCATGAAACATCATCTCTATAACAATAATGCCTTTTAAATTTTCAACACCTTTACTATCTTTTTTAGATTTGCTTTTTTCTCAAGCAAATATTTTTTATCCTCTAGGTTATTTTCATATAAATCTCCTTTTGAAGGTTTATATAAAATGTACCAATTACAACAATAAACATCTAATAGCTATTAATTCACTTTATATTTTTTTAAATGCTCATACCATTCTAAATAAAAATTTTCATCATGTTATAGTACTTGACATTTGATTTAAAAATGATGATAATTTAAAACTTGTTTAAAATCATTTAAATCATATTTTATTAAATAAAATTTGATAAATTAATGAGATTGGGATTTTCAAAAGCTTTGCCAAATAATATATATAATAAATTCATGAAAGCTTTAATAAAATATTCATAACAAAACCTTTATATTTATTACTTATTAAAACAAAATTAAAAATAGTATGAAAATAAATCCTGAAAATCTTATTATCAAAATTGCAAAGGAAAAAGATTTGAAACATTTAAACTTTGATTGTGATGATGATGATTTATGAATTCTTATTAAAAGATTCATTGAAAAATATGAAAAATAATCTTAATGTTATCTATCTTTGTGAGTTTAAAAATGAGATTATTGCTTTTTTTGCACTTTCAACAGATGCTATAAAAATAAATGAAAAAATATTAATGACATATAAATTAGGATAAAAGATTAATATTTAGCTAATTAGAGTGAAAAAAATTATTTTCACATATTTGCTATTAAATTTCATTTATTAAAGGCAAGTTTAGCTAAATAAGAATTATAATTCTATGAAAACAAATATACTGGGGTTGATGGTTTTTCATGTTCTTTTTTTTTTATTTTAAGAATTCCTGTTCAACCATTTACATGTAATATATTTATATCATAGCTATACATGTATTGAAATAATGAATAGTTAATATTATATATACAATATTTTGATATTTATCTTTAGTAATAAAAAAGAGAATATTCATTTTTTTAATTGCTAATAGGGGAACTAATTAATATAAATAATTAAAACCATGGGGCGATTTAAAATACTATTAGCTATATTTTTCTTTAAAAATATTATCTTAACAAATTTTTAATTTAAAAGATATTTTTTTTATTTAAATTAATAATAAAGATTTAAAATAAGTTTATTTTTAAATATTAATAAAAATATATAATTTATAATTAATTTAAAGAATTTTAATTACTTTAAAAGAAATATAAAAATTTCAAAATTTAATTTCTAGGACAAGATTTTTAAGGAAAATAAAGGGAAATAGCTATTCATTTCTTATTTTGTTACTCACCACTAATATAAAGAGAGGGATAGTGGTAAAATAACCTCTAATTTTATAATTAATTATAAAAGGAGGTGAAAAAACGATTAAGACAAATATAACTATAAATTCAAGAAAGATAATAATTTCGATTTTATTAGTATTTTCATTTTTAACAATTATTAGCTCAACAAATGCAGCAGTACTAAATCCTGGTGAGTTAAACCAAAGTGCAATTGACAGTGCAACTGATACAATAGAATTGGCTGGTGGACAAGAATATATCTTTAGTGCAAGTGAACTTGAAAGGTTTATAAACAAAACTCTCACTATAAAAAGTAATGATTCTTCACAAAATGCAATAATAAACTTACAAGGCAATAATAGAGCTTTTTATGTTCAAGATCATGGAAATTTAACACTCATAAACATTACAATAAAAAACGGAATTGCAGGAGCTAGATCAGGTGCAATCCATAATTATCAGGGGAATTTAACTTTAATTGGATGTATTATTACAAACAACACAGTTACAAAAACTGTTAGTGTAGATCCTGAGGGAGGTGCAATTTTTTCACATGAAGGCAATCTAATTTTAATAAATTGTACTTTTACAAATAACTCAGCTAATGATGGTGGTGCAATCTACAGTCAAAGAACCAATACAAGTATAATTGGTTGTGTTTTTGTAAATAATACTGCAGAAGCTGGTGGAGCACTTCGTGTAGCTAATGGTAATTTTACGGTTAATTGTTCTATTTTTATAAGTAACAAAGCTAATTACGGTAGTGCTTTATACATAAGTACTGGTAGTGTAAATGTTAGTTTTTCAGTATTTTATAAAAATGATCCTACAATGATTATAGTCTTTAATAGTGCTACTTGTATCTTGAAGGATAATTTTTATTTTTGGGTGAATCCAGATATAAATAACAATACTTTTATGAATTCACTATTTAATAATCTTACTGATGAACTTAGTAGTATTCAAGGTTTTTATTATTTAAACATTAGCAATAATATTGTTAATTATACAGGTGAAACACTAAATATTAGGTCTTTTTTAGCACATAATGACTCAACTTCTAGTAGTCAATTACCTAATTTTAACATTGATCTTTGGTATGGTGGACAAAGAATAACAAGTTATAATTATAAAACAGACGCTACTAATGGTTTAGTAATGATTAACTTAGCTAATAGTGTTGATTTGAGATATGAAGGAGACATTTTCTATCAAATAATCATTCCAACATCAATTAGCAGTACTAACTTAACGAATATTAGTATAAAAGGTGTTAATCCTGTTGTAACTCCAGTTATTGGAAAAACAAGCTCTTCATTAAAGCTATTTTTAGATGTTGCTTCGGACTATGGTTATCTTGTTGGAGAAACAGCTACTATTACATGGACTGCCCATGGAATAGCTAATCTCAATCAAATAGCTATTCTTAGATTTATTGAAAATGGAAAGGTTTGGCATGTAGATAATGTTATGCTAAGTGCTGGTAGCTATAAGCACACTTTTATCATGGCACATAAAACCTTAGATATTTTTTTGACTTTTACAGGTGATAGTTCAACTTATGGCTCTTCAGCTAAAGTTTCCACTTTTGTTGATTCAGTAAATAGTCATAGGACTTTTATTGAAATTAAAAATATGAGTAATTTAACAGTAACTAAAAAAGGCAAAATAGATATTGTTGTTTCTGATTATAAAGGCAATATTATCAAAGAGGGTAAAGTAACTTTAACATTTGACAATAAGTGGTTATTTACAGTGAATATTGTAAATGGTCTAGCTACATTTAACCATATATTTTTAAAAGCTGGTAACAATAGAACACTTAAAATTTGCTACTTGAAGGATGGTGACAATAGTGTTTCAACTTTTACTACTAATGTTCTTGTAAATAAAGGAACAGCTAAAGTAAATTTAGCTACTGCCCCTAAAACTAAGACAATAACTAATAAAATGACATTGACTTCAAGTGTAACTGGAGTAATATTCCGTGTTTCGGAAAAATGGTACAATACCATAAAATTCTACAATAATGGCAAACTACAACACCAAATCAAGGTTCCAATCAAGGTCAATAGCTACAGTACAGGTACAAGTATTCTGGATTATACCTTTAAAAAGAGCCATAACAATATGACAATACAAAGCATATTAAATGGTGGAACAAACTATAATAATGTTTTTGATTCAGTGAATCTTATTGTTAGAAAAACTTAAAACTTTAATTTATTTATTTTTTTTTACTTTTTTTTTTAAAATAAAATATAAATTTACATTGTATATTATAGTATTAGAAATAAAGTTTTTAAGTAATGATTTTTTTAAAAATTTTAATAATCATTTATTAACTAATCTTAATTAGAATAATTTATATTTTTTTATAGAAATAATTAATAACTATTTATTTTAAAAATTAATATAAATAAAATAGATTTTTAGAAAATTAATTAATTTTTTATAAATAATTTAATACAAGCTTTTCTTCAAGGACTATAACTTTTTTTTCTGAAACTAATTTAAAAATCATATTTAATAG
>Ga0099364_10009566_pt1 | contig 13438 bp, 5 predicted proteins | sample TergutTh196P3_FD_73070 | JGI IMG/M metagenome (GOLD analysis project Ga0099364, IMG submission 73070) | Microcerotermes parvus P3 segment gut microbial communities from Pointe-Noire, Republic of the Congo - Th196 P3 | ecosystem: Host-associated > Arthropoda: Insects > Digestive system > Gut ...
ATGATTATAGTATAATGTTTAGTGTTGCGCAACACAAAACAAAGGGAAAACTGAAAACATTTTGAGGCTTTCAGTTTATGGGTTCACAGCGGTCTTCGTCCCACCGCCGTGTTGTGTTACACGAGATCGGCACTTTACCTTGACTACGCCTCTTGAAAACGCATCGTCAGTTGCTTTGCTCGACCAGATGTATGCTTCGCCCGTGCCGAGATTGCTCATCTTGTCGGATGACAATGAGGCAAGAGCAGTATTTGCCTTTTGAATGTGTTTCAGCCAAGCCGGGGAGTTGAACTTGTGCAAAATAATCTGCGACGACAACTCAATCAGTTGCGTTGGCACGGATGGTGGGTCTTGCGAGGCAACTAATATACTCGTACCTTTATGCCGCATTTCGCGCACGATTTTTACCAAGCCGGAAATCAAGTCGGCATTTTCAATGTACTTATGCGCCTCGTCGAATACCACCAGTTTGTTAAACGATGACCCATTGAACTTTGCTTCGGCGAATATTTCAAGCATCACGACGAACAAACCTAATGCTTCATCCTTTTCGATGAACTCATCCCGCAAATCAACGATAATCAAGCGCCCGGGGCGAATAACATCTGCAAGCAAATGAGTGTCATTCACGTATTCAGCAGCGAATGATAGGCGGGTCAACGCAAGTTCTTTTAAGTTGTCGCTGAGATGAGAGTTCTCAATCCCCGCGCGCAGTCCGTCCATCGTGAGGTTTGAGCGAAGCGTTCGCATAATCTGATTGATTTGTTGCAGGTACATCCGTTGGCTTCCGGTTGCTCCCATCAAGAACTTCCAATGAGCAGCTTTCAATTCTGTCGCGGCAAAAGAAATCGGCATGACTTCGATACCTGGAAACTCGACCCTGCGATCATCGACCTTGTTTTCAGGCGCAAGCAGCAGGATGTCACGGAGTGGGGCAGGTTCGGCATGATAGATATCGCGCAATGAAGCAATTTCCCCTGCGGATGTATTCGCCCGAAGCATGGAAGCAAATTCCGGAGCGTAATCCTGCGTGGGGCTGTAATGGAATATAACCGTGGAGAGCGGACTTGGCAGTACGTTGATATTCTCAATCGGCATTGTCGCCATCTCCACGATGGAACCAAGAGTATAGCTCTTACCGCCGCCCTGAACACCGAACAAGCTGATAGTGTTACAGCCATCCAAATCCAAAGCGATTTTTCTGCCTGCATACTCGCCTAGCAATCCATACTGAGGTGTTGATTCATTTGCTCCAAGTAGAACATCATATGAAATGTCATGTATCGGCGAATCCATTATTGGTTGCTCAGATTCAGCAGGAGATGCTTCATCAATATCGTCCTGTATTCCCGCATCTTCATTCGGAAATCCAACTTCATGCGCTTCTTCGCCCACTCGGTCAGTACCAAAACTCGAAGTGCCACCGTCATGAACTTGATATGAAGAATCTGAAGGCGATAAGCCATCCGTGAACTTCTCTACTGGGAATTCATACAGAAGCTCTGGCTCTTTTGATGCTGGTGAATCCCATCCAACCGTTCTTTTCCGCGCAGGCGCAAGAAACGCCGCTGTCTCCAATTTAGGCACAGCCGGAAAGTTAGCCACACTTAGCGAGCGACTGGATATAACTTCTTCGTCCGACCATTTATCTTGCTTCCGGCAGTTCTCCAGTAAATCACGAATTAGGTTTTTTCCGATTCGGTGATACTCAATGCCCGCTTCTATATCAGGCGATTCCGTCCCATCTTTTTCAAAGTCAAACACCAATGCGGCATGACGGAACTTCAAAGTGTATCCGCTTTCTATAGTGTCGAAGAAGCTATATACTTCCAGAGCGGCATCTTCCGCGAAGATTCCATAGCGAATTGCTCGTTCCAGATAAAACCGAAGAATACTCATCAGTTCTCGGCTTTTGAGCAAGCGTTCCGGTCTGTCTGGGGTTTTCATGGCTGGGTCAAAGTGTCTTTGAAGGATGCGCTCACTCTGATATATCTGTTGGGAGATGCTCTCTTTCAACTTATTGTAAGAGGAGATGTCACCAACATCAGAGTAGCACTTCACTTCGACTAACTCGCAAGTGATTACCCGTTCAGCGGCATTCAAGTCGAACAGCGCCAAGTCTGTTCGGTTCAAGCTAAGACTTTCATTCATGTTCTCTGCATCCTTGCTGGAACGATACAAATCAATATGTGCGTCAAGGGGGACAATGATTTGATTATCTAGCGCACCTTGGTACTCCAGATATAGCCTTGCCAGCGCCAACCCAAGTGCCTCGGCTTGTTGCGTAGATGCTGAAATCAGCTTCAGTGCAAGCTGCCCTGACAATGAGCGCAGGCTCGCCATTATTTGAGACGCTTGTGCATTGTCAATCGTGATTCCGCGCCCTGCGAGGACGGGTTGGAGCATTGCCCGCAGTTCATCCCCAGAGCGAGAAGATATTATCAGGTTGTGCGTGGCATTCGTCTTTGAACCCGGAACAAAATCTATCAGATAATCAGGACGGTTTTTCCTTCCGCCGTGGTCAAAGAACTCTATGCCCATGTACCGGTCAATCGTGAACACCCAATCGCTCACCTGATGAACTTCATGAATCAATTCGCGGTTTTCAACAGTCAAACTCAATGTAACTACCGGCACAGAGTAGAAGTCTGCGCCGCCTGTAGCGACTGCGGCTGTTGCCATGCAAATCTGACGGCTCAGCTCCGTCAAAGCTTCAAATGTGAAATCAGCCTTTTCGAGCAACGCTGTATTCGGCTGTCCGATAATTGGATGTTTTCTCCAGAATGTACCCGTTTCGTCGTCTGTAAAGTCAACTTCAAAGCCCTGAATTAACCCGAAGAGCGGAACATTGGCATTCTGTTTTTGCATTACAGACAGTTCTTCAGCCGGAAATACATCCAGCATGATGCTAATATGCGCTTGGTATTGCTCGGCTTTTGCATGGAATTCCCTAATGTCATATCGAGCCAGTTTTAACTTGGTAAAAAGATGTCTTCCTGTTGATATGGCAAATGCTTCAACTTCTGCTGTCACCATGTTGTCCACATGAAGCAAAGCCTCCAGCGATTCACCAAGCATTGGGGAATTAGGGTCTGAGGCAAACAATCGGAGGTCATACCGTAAATCAGCGTACTCCTTTTTCTGCTGTAATTGTGTCATCGCTTCAGCCAGTACCGAACCAGAGCCAGGATTGAAAACATTTACTGAGAGTTCGCGCACATATGGGTGTTGGGTGAGATAGCGTTCGATTTTCTCGGCAATTACATCGCCGGTTATATCCGTTCCCACATCGGATGGTGCGCTCAGACCAAGTGCCGAGCAGATTTCAGACATCAAACCCCTTGTATTCACTTCGGATGTTGGCATATAGACCGCCCAAAATACACTAAGATTGTCGATGGCAGTAAATATCCGTCCATCGCTGCTTGGCAACGCTGTTGGGAAAGCGTAGGGGCGAAGGGAATCCAGTAACGCTTGGCGAACACCGGGAATCATTTCTTTATTCCCGTTTTTGATTTTTTCAAGCCAACTTTCTCCTGTGGTAGTCCAGCAGGAAAACCATTGCACGCGCAAGGGATGGGTGGGCGAGAGCAGTATGGCCTCTTTTCTTTGACCACGATAATCAGTCAGCACCAAATGCAAGGAATCAATGGATAGTACATTACGAATCGTTCCAATCAAGGAGTGGAGTTCCTGACCTTGGGCAGTATTCGCCTGATGAAACAGGCTGTCCAGCAACTCGATATAAGCATTGGCATAGTTTAGGCTTTCCTGCTTTGCTTTACGGTACACAAATCCCTGAGAAATGCATTCAGCATCCCCTTGGCGAATCATTTCAAACATGATTTTCCGCGCACCGAGGAAGGTCGAAAACGCCGTTGTATCCGGTAGTTGGACTTCGATTTTTTGTTTAGGCGAGGTGGCGCCCTTATCAATGGGCATTCTGAAAGTGTATGTCCTTTGAGGTTCTGCAAGTATTGCTTGTTCAATCTCTTTCAGAGTTCTTGATACAGGAACCTGACGGATGCCTTCGCCTTCAAACTTGATATAGAGCGAATCTTGCTTTGCATTCTTTCTGTCATTCTCTGCCCATGATGTCCCCAAAACCTCAATATGGGGATTGCGTTCATCGCCTAATGCGGTCATTTGCAACGTGAAAAGCGCATGTTCAAGGCTCGGCTCTATCTGGATAGCACGTTGAGGCGTATCACTTTCAACTGTTCCGTCTTCCAAGATATAGAACAATGGGCTTTCTACCACTGAATCCTCTGCGAGAGGAATAGGGTCATCGTCTGCAGTCCAAGGGGATATGCGAATATAGTGCCATCCTTCATCAAAATCGAACTTATCTAGCTTGGCGATGCTCGTTGTACATTTCGTCCGATTACCCGTCCATGCTTTCACCTTCTTTGCTTTGCCCACAGCACCTCCGTCTTTTGCGAAAACCTGAACTGTAAAGTGATCTATCCCTCGAACTTTTGACGGGAGCGGGCTTGCCTCGAAAGTTATGTTCATCGTTCTGGTTATGCTCGGTATCAATACTTTCTGACCGACTAGTTCCGACAATCTCTCATCGGATTCCTTTTCAGAAACCTCCGGCAATGCCACCTCAACCGAGTGCACCCCGATGGAATCAAGGTTCAAATCTTCCTTGAATATCCATTTGTGGAATGACAGGTTCCACCAAGTCTTTTCACACGCAATCAGCGGCATCCATGCTTTTGTATCCTGCACATCGTATTTTCCCAAAAAACCCACTATGCTTTTTTCAAGTTGCAAATCTTTTAATTGCAAACCCGAAACCCGTCCAAGAACAGACTTATGCGAATCTATCAGTTCCTGCACAGTGTTAAAATTTCTAGCGATTCTCGCATCGAAATTCACGCTCTCCGAAAAAACCTTGAAATCCGGTATCAGAGAAAGCTCGTACAAAGACGCACCTAGCGTCTCGCCGTCAATCCCGTTTTCCATTGCCGTCAGCAGATAGCGAACCATTGCCACTTTTTCAACGGCAGAGTTCCTTCCTTGTGATAGGCATCGGAAAAGACTTTGCACCTGACTGGCGAGGGTCTGCGGCACACGGTCTAGCAGCGATGATAGGACTACATCATATATATCCACAAAAGAAACATCCTCGAAAGTGGCAACGCCGAACGAATCTTCCGCACTTGTACGAAGATGAGACGGGATAAAAACAAGCAGGCAAGGACGTAGGTTGCCTTCGCTATCAGAATTGCGCAGTTCTACCAGCTTGGTGGATGTAATATGGTATGGCTTGGCTATTTGGTCGTTTTGGCAGAGAATGAAGATATTCTCGTTTGCCGTTGTTTTCCGCAAATTGATACAAGCCGTCTCCATGACTTCAACGTCAAGGTCAGCAACACGCATACAATGCCCAGCGCCCCTCGTGGAAATCATCTGCGCCAACTGCGGGCAAAGAGCTTCTGTAAGAGCCTGATTCAACTTTTCTGACGAGAGTTTAACAAATGTACTCATGAAGACCTCCTGCCCGTATTCTGCGCATCCGCCTTTTCAATCACATATCGCGGAGATACCTTTTGCGTGATATAGGCATCAGACAAATCTTCAAAAAATCCGATTTCCCGAAGCCGTCGTTTGAACACTTCCGCGTTCAATCGCAACGCCCGTTTGTCGACTATGCTATTTGACTGTTCATATTCCGGCAAACGGTCGATAAACAGACCATATCTGTTCCTGAGAAAGCCAAGCAAATCCTCAACTCGTATATCCCTTGTCAGAAAGCGTCCGTCTTCCTGTGTTAAAACCGCGATTTGAAGAAGAACCTCAAGTAGTTTACTCCCCATCGCAAAGCGCCGCCGCCCATCCCTGACACGCGGCTGAGCAAGCAATCCATTATCTTTATTTTTCAGCAGCAGAGAATCCAAGCATTCTGTGATATATTGCCGATGAAAACGACCGCGGTATGCCATCAGTATTTCGATATACGAATCAAAGGGGTCGAGATTCATCCCCATGATGCTCTTGATTTCCGGGTCAACATCACCACTCCCGTCAGACATCTCCTCGATGATGGATGCCAATCTTGCCTCGAAATAAGGCTTGCGCTGGGAATCATACCCTTTGCTCTGCAAAGCCACTAGATCATGCACACCAAAGATGCCGCTCGCGGGCGCAATGAGCTTTCCTGTCTTGTGACACAGATAGTCTGCCATTTCATCTAGTTTTTTGACCGTGAAATTGGCTTGTATAAAAGCTGGGATTTTTCTGTAAATATTCTCGGCTGATTGTTGCGCCAATTGAGTCATCTGTGGATTGTTGACATCGCCCATATCGACAACCAATGAGATGTGGTATGGGCAGCCGTCCATTGCATCGTCAAAACTCGGATTCACAGGGCATGACGCTATCCCACAATGAGTATTCACACAGTGTTGCTTTACGAACTGGGGCAGGATTTTCAAAAGCTTAATGTGATACAGCGACAAGTGGAACGCCATGAGCGTTTTCAAATAGTCAACCAGCACCGACCTTGGTATGAATGGCTCATAAGCCAACAGACGAAGAATATCGTCAGCAAGGATGTCGGATTGCCCGATACACAGAGGCTCGACGCGGACAGGCTCTTTGGAATCCTTCGCGTCCTGCGTCACTTGACTATCCAAGCGCAGGAGCGCCTGTGTCTCCACGTCGATAGAAATATTGGGATTGTACCGGTCAGTCACCATATCAATCGCGGTGAAGAAGAATCGTTTCAATGAATCCCTGACCGCTTGCCCTCTCCCTTTACGGGCATAGAAAAGCATCCAGTACAACTGCTCGGAAGCGTTGTAGTCCCTTGAATGCTTGGCATTGCGGAATTTATAGGTGTTTCCATGAAGCGGGCGTGGAGCCGCGAACGATTGTTTCGCCTTGCCTCTATTCACAACATCCATCAAGTCAGTTTCAATCCACTTTTGGACGATTTGAGGATACTGCTCGAAGCCTTCAAACCATTCTGGGTGTTCAAGAAATTCCTCCGTGAATTTGTCGATTTCAAGATCATTACTTCGTGCCGGTCTGCGGCTGGTGTACCCGTCATATTTCAAGCGCGGAAAGAGCATGGTGAGAACCCTGTCCATTTCGATGTGCTTGAAATCTATATAGGAAGTTTTCTGAATGCGGAACTCTTTGTCCCTGCCTTTGATACTCAACGGCTTCCCCTCCTCTCGACACGCTCCATGTGCAGTACACTCTGGACATCCCGCCTGATTTGGTAGAACTCAACGCTGTTTTCGGTCAGTAGGACTTCCTGATAAGGAGCGGCGGCAAGAATATTCTTGAATACGGAAAGGCTGAGATAGAATCCCTCCTGTTCCTCGACACTTGGGATGTACCCGTTGTTCAGACGCGTCAACATCTCATGTACGTCAAGGTTGATTTTCAAAGATGCAGACTGCCCGCTCTGGGTTGAGCGATACACCAGCAGAAGGCTATCAGGCAGGTATTCCAGATACTCATTGCCTCCGTCTTGGATCCTTTGGATGGTGAAACAATCGCCGTCGAAGAGACGATAACTGCGAATCGTTCCTCTCTCCACATGCCTGACACGGAGTGCTAGTTGGTTGCCGAGACGTTCCGGTTCTGTCAATCCCTCCCCTCGGTTGATGGCAAGAATGTACTGTTCTGCGCTTTTGTTTGCGGTATCAGCGACATCCTGAACCATTTTCATGAAACTGTCTACACCTTTATAGGGGAGCATATCCATCCAATCGTTTTCACTGCTGCCCCTGCACTCAAAATAATACCTACGGCGCAGGAACGACAAATAACGGCGGTGTTTGCCCATGAGGTTCAAACGGTTGCCGGAAGAATAATCCCTTGGTAACCTATGATAAAGTGCTTCAATAATTGCATCGTCATAGTCGCCACGAGTACCAAAGGAAAAGTGACTACTGCTTTTTGCTCCCGGCGAGAACATCCCTAAGTCACGGTCAAGTGTGGGATTGCTAACATCAGCCATATCGACTTCACGCAAAAGCGATATAAGCCTGTCTTGGTTGGCTGCGCTGCCACCCATCCAAGAATTGAAATAATAGCTGTCAAGGATGAGGTTTTGTACATCCTCGCCACTATTTTGATACAGCGAATGGATTTCATCACAGTTGCGTGTTCCGACCAACATGAACGAAAGGGCAGAACGTAAATCTCTCATCGTGATGTGCATACGGCTGCGGAAGTGTGTGATGGTATATAGGTATTTCAAGCGCTTGATGACTTTGCTTCCGGCAACATCATCCTGAAACGTTTGTACATTGTGCCTAACATAGCACTTCTCCTTAATATCGCAGGATTCACAAATTATCCAATAGTCCGGCTGAATCATCCGATCCAGCATCCGCTCCATTATAGAAGCGTTTTCGCTATTGTGTGCAACAACAGAGCGCATATTCAGATTGATTGTCATAACGCCATGCAACGGTTCCGGCATGGCGTTAAGGCCTTGCTGAACGATTTGAGCCAATAGCTCGAATTTGTCTCCGTTTTCAAGCAGAAAATCCACCAACCGACCTTCATTGATGGCGATAATTCGTGTCTGCGCATCCGGCCAAGCAGTAGCGTTTTTACCTGTATAGGGGGCAAAGAACCTAGAGAGTACATCACCGTTTTGCTCGCTTCCCTCGTCTTGGCTGCCATCATAATTACTTTGGAATGTATGCTCGCCCCAACGGAATAATGCTCCGTTTGCGCCTCGTTGCATCGTTGCCCCTTTGCTTTCAAGCATAGACTCAAACTGTTGTATGAGTGCAGTTTTTCCATCACCGGCATTTCCGCTAATGATAACAAGTTTATGTTCCCCCGCCAACAAGGACGGAATTAGCTTTTCATCTAACATGGTGGGGATATACGTCGCCTTGCCAATTTTATCCAGTCCCCGTGTGCCTGCGTTTGAAATATTGCTCTGGCTGAACAGTGTCAGGAGGTAAGATACATATGGATTAAAGTTCGCCTTGTCAGAAGTGAATACGACAGGCATACCGGCAACCGCCGCGACCGCCCCAAGGCTGTCTGCCGTCGTATTGCGGAACTGTGTAATCATCGACAGGGCAGACAAAAGCTCCTCTGCTGATGCAAATCTATCAGCGCGGTTGGGCGCAATGACTTTCTCGATGAAGCTGATAAACGCCTGCGTCAGTTCGCTTCCGCCTTTGAATTGACGGATGTCCCTCGGCGGTGTGTTGAGCGGAGGATTCAGTTCGCTGAACGGGTATTTCCCTGCTGTCAAGCACTCATACAATGTGATACCCAGAGCGTAGATGTCTCTATCAATGCGATCTTGCTCTTGAGGTTCTGCCATAAAGTCGTAATCAGGAGGGAGGTAACGCTTTGTCCCGCCGCTCCCGGCATGAACATCGTCTGCCTTTACAGACACGTTGAAGTCGATGATACGTATACCGCTGTCTGTCCAAAGCAGATTGGACGGCTTTATATCCTGATGGAAGACCCCGTTTTTATGCAGATGGGCAAGCCCTTTCGCAGTTTCCCTTATAATGCAGACGCAATCATTTATAGAAAGGGTGTCTGCATCCATCATATCAGACACATCTAGACCATCTAGATACTCGAAAACAATATAAGGCGTCCTTTCGATATCGGTGAGCCTATCCGCCCAAATCACTTTAACAACATGGGAATGCTCCGGCAAAACGCTCAAAGCCTTGTATTCTTTCCTCATCCGTTCATATACGCTCAGCCGGTCTTTAGTTACCAGCTTGATGACCCTTACCACATCGCCGAAAGCGTCAAAAACTTTGTACGTCACGCCAAAGCTACCTGTACCAAGCTTCTTTTGTATCCGAAACCGCTCAGCAAGGATGAAATCATGTGGCAAGTCGAGTAACATCTCTGTTGTAAGCAGAGGTAGGGTCGCATTTTTTTCATCTGATTCAGGTGTGTATCCAACGGCTTCCGGTAGGATGATTGCGTTTAGCGCTTTCTCTGCCAGGGCAGCGCTTGAGTGACGGTCTTCCGGGTCAAACTCACAGAACTCTTGCAGCCATTCATCAACGCCAGCCGGCAAGTCGCTGTTTAGCTCCGTGGCTTTCAGAGGAAACTTGCCGTCCGATTCAAGCATCTGGTCTAGGCTCTCGAACGGTGCTTCACCGGTCAGCAGCTCATAGAATATCAACCCGGCAGAATACAAATCCGAGGCGATACTTGCTTGGGTGGGATCTTTATAGCATTCAGGTGCTTGATATTCATCTTCAAGGTCGTCCACAATTTGATATGCGATGGTTGATGTACGGTTCTTTCCCACACGGGCGTAATCAAAGCCGGTAATCCGTGCGACGCCTCCCTTTGAAACAATGATGTCGTCTGGTGTCAGATTACGGTGGATAATTTCATAGTGATGCGCATGGTCAAGCGCCGCCAATACTCCGCGCATGACTTGGAGCTTTTGGTCAAATGTCAAAGCTAGCGACTGTTTGATGATATGCAGCCGCAATACTTGACCGGGCGTATCTTCCGTGACAAGGATGAAGCGGTCTTCTTCTTCTGTGGGGAAGAAGTCTTTGACCGCAAGTATATTGGCATGGGCAGGCATATGCGCAACTGCCCGGTAAGCGTTGCTGATACGTAGCATTTCATCTTTTCTTGCTGCCTCATCCTGATAGGGGTCTGCCTGATAGACGCGCAGCCTTGCTTGCCCGCCGTTTTTTCCAAGCAGACTGTGCTTGGCGCGGTATTCCGTATATCTGTCCGTGCCGCCGAGTCGTTCTTCCACCTGCCACTCACGAAACACGATAGCCGTGTTCTTTGGCTTACCGCGTCCGGTAATCACCTGGGCAACCTGAGAAACGTAAGGCTGAATGTTATCTAAATAGTGCGAAGGTATCTTCGACTTGTCTTGGAAGTATCTTAGGCAATGCTTAATATCTGTCACATCCGGACTGTCGCGCCCATCGCGGTCGGTCAATGTAGCATCGTCTGCCATCAACAATACTGTCGCATGGACATACACCTTGCGCAGTTCAATCCGTCCGGGGTTGCTGTCTGTGATTATGTTGTGCAGTACCTTGGCATGGCTGCGGAGTTTTGCGAGAGGGGAGACAAATGGCTGCCTGCCTTCCGGATACCATTTGGAGCCAATCACGTCGATATTGCCGCCGGTTCCCTTGATGTCAACCAGATAAACCGCATGAGGCGCGATGATTGCCACGTCGATTTCAAAAACTTCGTTCTGTTTGCGCATCTCGAAATTGTGTATGACAAGCCAACTGTCCGGCAGACGGTCACGGAGGAAGCCGATGGCTTTGCGTTCTGCATCGTTGACAGGCTGGCCTATGGGTATAACTTTCGCCATCATCGTCCTCCTTCTTCGATTGCGTGTTCGACAAGAGTACGGGCTTGGTCTTCAAGTTCGGTTGCCTTTGCTCTTTTCTCCCATGCCTTTTCTGCAATGTCGCTGATTGCATGGCGTTGTGCTTTGTCCGGCCAGTAAATGAGTATCTTCGACGCTCCGTCTTCCTGTAATACAGGGATTGATGTTCCGGCTGAATGGCGCATAACAAGCCTTTGCCCAAATTCCGTGGCTAGATACACACTGATGTACCCGGCGTCGTGCGGGTCATTAGGTATCAAGCGCATCACCGCTTCGGTGACTGCCTTTCCGAAAATCGCTCTATTGGCAAGGACGGGTCTACCGAACAATCCATACCTTTGTCCAACACATTGAAAAAGAACATATCCGGGATGTATGATGAATTTCTCTATGCTTGGAGTTCGCGCAGATATTCTCGTCTCGCTACGCTGCTCCAAAGTCACAAGTTCACCACCACCCAAGAATTCATAGCCGTTTTCTTCGACACGGTTTCGTTTCATAATCGGAGGCCGCAATGATTTCGCATATGTTCCTACTTCGACCAATGAAACGGCAGCTTTCTCTATTGCTTCACCAACGTATCCAACGTAATGAAACGCATCCAATCTCTCAAACAAATTGTTTATAGTTCTTGTCTCAACAGCAAATGATTGAACGTGGCGATGCTCCCATTCAACTGGTTTTCCTCCACCTATTTCAAGTTCCAACTCTGCCGTGACTTCCTTCAAAAGATGATTCGATTCCACGCGCAAATCCGCCGCTCGCTGTACCAAGTCATGTGCCTGTTGCTCCACCGCTCCTAGGCGGGGGACTGGGAGGTCAGCGATGTTTTCTGCTTCAATGTGCACAATTATTGAGCCAAACGTGCCTCCTGTGACAATCGGAATACCATATCTCGAACTTAATAAAGCAAAAAGAAAGCCTGGTTTTATACAAGTCTCATCCGGAATTACTTTAAGAACATCTTGGGAAATAGCCATATCTTCCATATCTGTTCTCATATAAGCCATTTTCCCAATAGAACCTGACCTTGTTATCAGACTTGACCCTGCTGGGCATTGGAATAGGTGGTTTGCTTCAACTTGTTTTCGCGATATCAATACCGAATTATATAAATCGGTTTTCAAAATATCAGCGCTTCTCAAAAACGGTATCCCATGTTCCAAGTCTTCAACCCATGTAATCTTATCCTGTCCAACATGATACATTCCACTTAGCCCATTCTTTGTGAGGTGGACTAATGGTTTTTTTAAGCAAGACAATGAATTGATAAGCATTTTAGCTTCCATACTACCTTTAACAAAAGGTCCACAGTCAAGGCGATGTTCTTCGGAAACAATCCATGAACTTGGTATAGTTTTTATTATCATCTAGTCACCTCGCCAGAATCAGGCGGAAACCATTCGCGCAGTTTTCCGACCAACTGTAAAAACGCACTGTCACGGCAATCGCTTACAGACACCCGTGCTGTGATATTTTTATAAATCGCAGAAGAACGAGGTATGTGTTTCTTCCGCAGAAAAGTTTCCAACGTTTTTTTTGGATATTCTGGCTTATACTGTTCGTCCGGCCATGCATGGCGTAAATCCGTGTCAATATTCATATCTTCTAAGCTGTCAAATCCGATTTCCATTGCGACATGGACGCTGCGTTGCCAAATCCAGTTCTCCAATTCCGGGTCAATGACAATAACAGCACATCGCTGAGTTCCCCAACCATTAGCAGATAGCATGGATTCCATATGCGTGCGGATGCTAACGGCTCCCGGTGAGCCATCCCACTGCGCATCAAGTACAACCACGGCATGGCGGTGGGTATTTAAAAAGGGTCTAAGCAGTTCATGAGAGCGCGTAAAGAGTCCCGGATCATTATCACCTGCCGCAACAACTAAATCTCGCATAAGGTCAATCTCAATCCCTCCACATCCGATACTATGATGAAACCCCTGACGAGAAAAGAACCCTTCAAAGGTAGCCCGCATATTCTTATCTGCCAACAGAAAGACACAATCCCGTTTCATCCCAGCACCCCCGCAGCAAACAGAGCGCCAAGATCGACCCTGCCTTTCCATTCTTTCAGTTGGGGATGGTCATATCC
>Ga0099364_10009567_pt1 | contig 13437 bp, 9 predicted proteins | sample TergutTh196P3_FD_73070 | JGI IMG/M metagenome (GOLD analysis project Ga0099364, IMG submission 73070) | Microcerotermes parvus P3 segment gut microbial communities from Pointe-Noire, Republic of the Congo - Th196 P3 | ecosystem: Host-associated > Arthropoda: Insects > Digestive system > Gut ...
GATAGCCGAGTCATAGAAACACGTTTGAGTCAGTGTATTGACATGAAAATCAACCGAAAGGCAACAAAGCATAAACGAAAAGGACTTTGGTATCAAAAAATTCTATCTTATTCAGAAAGATGGATCAAACATATCATTTGGTCGATCTTGGTCGTCTGGGCATTATCAGTTGTAACATTGTTACCATTTGACTTTTTTGTCGCATACTGTTGTATCTCACTTGGCGGCATTTTTGTTTTTGGCGGCATTATGTGGCTGTGTACGTTTTGGCACTGGATGCTCGTAAACTATTATATGCTAAGAAACGAAGATTTAACGGCAAAACATAATCGGATATCACTCGTAAACTGGTTGATGGCAATAATGCTTATTGTATTCCAAATCCTTGTTATAAGTGTACTTTTGACTGCCGGTACTGGTGCGCTGATTCATGGAATTTCCACAGGATTTTCCATGCTTAATCGATGAATCTCTCTGCGCCGCACCTGTGCAGCGCAAGCAAAAGGAGCCGAAAATACAGCGCAGTCCCCCGATTGATTCGCACACCAATCCAATGTACAATGAACCACTACATTGGGCGGAGGACGGTCTTCTGCCTATTCGTGCCCCCTCTACGGTATTTTAGAAAGGAAAGTACAATGAAGAAATGCAACAGTCAACAGTCAACAGTCAACAGTCAACAGTCAACAGTCAACAGTCAACAGTTCAGTTAATCGCATCGGCGTAATTCTCGCCGTCCTCTCTTTAACGTTGATTCTCGGCGGCTGCGATGCTCCCAAACCAAAGAATTTTGTCATCGACACTTCACTCGAACTCGACCGAACATTTGAAGAGCCGGACTGCGGCTTTCAGTTCAGTTATCCCGGCACCTTTCCCTTTGAAGAAGGACAGGGAATCTTCAGTAAGGGAACTGCAACTCTCTATTTTTCTCCCGACCAAAAACTCGACAGCAGCCCTGCAATGATACCGAAGACAAAGGCACTTTGCGTTACACCACGAAGCGTCGCGGCGGTTTGGGATTGAAGGACATCAAGACGACGGAGCGTAACGGTTCGGTCATTGGCATCTGTCGGGGGCGGGACGAGGACGAAGTGATGATGATTACTGCAAAGGGACAGATTCAGCGTATTGCTGTTCGGGATGTCCGTGTGATGGGACGCAACACACAGGGAGTCCGTTTGATGAATCTCGATGCAGGCGATACTCTCGTTGCGGTTAAGCGGATTCCGAAAATTGACGGTGCAGCAGAGAGTAACGGCGACGAAGAAGCAGATCCGCAATCGAAAGATTGCGGCTCCGAAGGAGGAAGGGGGAGATTTTCAAAGATTTCCGTACATTTTCTTCATTCGCTCGACGATGGCACTGTGCATTTGGCTGACCCGGCTTTCGGAAATTTCCAATGCCGCCCCAATTTCCCGCATCGTCAGTTCCTCGTAATAATACATAATGACGATCATTCGTTCAGTTTTGTTCAGCCCCTTGGTAAAAGTGCGGATAAAGTCAATTTTCGCCAACTGCTCCGTCGGGTCTTCGCTGCGGTGATCCGGCACCATGTCAATTTCGCGGATGTCTTTGGAACCGTCCCGCTCCGTCCACGTCTTATCAAGACTTGTAACGTTGATACTGTGTGTTTCTGCAAAAATTTGGTGCAAATCCTCACCGGAAATCCCCATTGCGTCGGCAACCTCCTGATCGGTCGGTCTGCGCCCATAGTGCTGCTCCAGTGTTTTGTACGTTTCGTTCAGTTTGGTCGATTTCGTCCGAGTGCCTCGCGGTGCCCAATCCATTGCCCGAAGTTCGTCCTGCATCGCTCCTTGAATGCGGGGAAGACAAAACGCCTCAAATTTGATTCCTCTGCCCGGATCGAAAGAAACAATCGCTTCCATGAGTCCGCACGTTCCGACTTGAATCAGGTCGTCCAGTTCGATTCCTTCGGGCAACCGGGACCAGACCCGCTCCGCTCGTTGGTGTACAACATGCATGTATCGCTCGACCAATCGGTTGCGTAGTTGATCGGTCGGATTCTTCTTGTACAACGTCCAGAGTTGGTCAACGTCTTCAGACGATTCGTCTGAATCTGAAAAGGACAACCCGGCAAATGCAGGGTGTCTGCGATGTGTCTGAGGAAGGAGTTTTCTCATGCTCCGTATGTCTTTCTAAAATTCTCCAACGCGGGGAATGTTAACGATTTTTCCGAATCAAGGAAAGAACAGAATTTGAAAATTTTCCCGCTGCCGCAGGGCTACGTAAACCGGCGGTCGCAAGCCGCTCAAATTGCCCTAGCATTTTTTCGCAAAAATCGGCATAATTCCCCCGGAATGATTCCGATTCGATGGACCTTCGCACTCCTGACGTGTTTCGCACTGGCAGTTTCAACACAAACTGCCGACGTTCGCTCTGCAGAAACGCCACAACTCTCCCTAAATGCCGACTTCAGAGAAGGCAACGGCGTGTTCGCACCAGGACAGTCCATCATATTAGATGTCATCCTGCGACCGCTTTCGCCAAATAGCAACGCCGCCGACACTTTCGACCTCCAAGCCGTGCTCACCGCATTGCCGGACAACCCTCCCATCGGCGTTTTCGGCGCGCGGCTTGGTACTCAGACCCCGCTGCCTATTCCGTTCGTAACTCCCGATAAAGAAGGAGTTTATGAAATCACACTAACCGTAAATCAAACAGTAAGACTGCAACGCTCCCTGCCGAACGTCCCACGTTTGACAGAACCGGCACTCGTTTCCCGAACAATCGCCGAAATCCGCCGTCAGTTTGTCGTGTTACCGTCGGAAGTTGCACCACGCACTACCGGCAGTTTAATCCTTGCAGAAACCCGGAACCTCTCGCTTGCCGATGAGTCCTCCGCCGATTCGCCATCCCGCCGTCTGTTGCCGCAGTTGCATCTGCCGAGAATCACCGACCTGCCCCGACCCGCTGAACTCTTGCGGATGCCTCGTCCTTTCAGCAGACAAAACTCTCCCGAAACACCGCCGGAAGAACTGTTCAACCAGTTGTTCGGCGGAGATACCCATTTCTTGCCGCTCGACACAGAAATCGGCAAACCCTATCTGATCGAAATTGACTATCCCGTCAATATCCCCCAAACACTAGGCGTGGGTATTGTCGATTACCTTCAGGTACTCCAAAGCGACGACGGCACAGGAACCGGCGTGGCATTGCTGCGAAACACCGCCGCCAACATACATATTGCGAAAGAAATCGCCCAAGACCCGCACCTGGACTCCGCCGCAACGCATCGGCTGCTCTTTTGGGCAGAAACGGAGCATCCCAAATTGGTCGTCGTCAATCGGCAACTTCAACAGGAAGAGTTGCCGCGCAACATCCGCATCTCCCGTGTCATCACGCCCGGCTTGAAGGAAGACCAGCGGTTGCCCAAATTGTTCGAAGGAACCGCAAACCGAAGACGAATCGGACAAATACTGGGAGAATACTATTATCCGTTTTGGGTTAGCACAGAAGAATCCCAACGTGTTTCGTCCGCAATAGATTGGCGCAAGACTTACGAAGAGACTTCCCGGCTGCTCGACACGCTCCATCGGGGCGGTTACGATGGCGTAACCTTGACGATACTTTCCCAAGGGCAGTCGCATCGTGTGAAGGAAACCCTTGACGGTTACGAACTAATGTTTCGGCGATTCAGCAGCGAAGGTTTGACGTTGATACCGGCAATCAAATTTGACATGCCGCTACCTTCGCTCGAACAGTTATTGCAACAGCATCCGGGCATCATCGAAGAGATTGTCATCGGCACTCCCGAGCATCGAAAATACAATCTGTTGCATCCCGCCGTTCAGCAAGCGATGGCGGAGACCGTGTTGGAGTTGGTTGACCGTTTCGGACATCATCCGTCGTTCGGCGGCGTTGCCGTTGTGCTTTCGCCGGAGTCTTACGCTCAACTTCCCTTTGTGTTTCATCCGCCGGACGATTTTACATTTGCACAGTTTCGGCACGATACCGAAGAACAACTCGGCGTTCCCTTTCCTGACGAACAACATCTTCGGCAGACTTTACCGATTCAGCAATTTTTGGAGAACAAAAATGCACAGCGGGTACATTTTTTGCGAAGCGATCACACAGTTTGGGCAACTTGGGTGCGTTGGCGGGCGGCAAAAGTCAGTGGGTTTTACGCAAATCTGGCAACACAGATTGCCGCAAGACGCAGCGATGCTCCGTTGTATCTTCTCGGCGGGACAATGCTCGAACAACCGGAGATACAACAATTCTGTACGCCGACACTGCCTCGAAATATCGCACCGCTCCAAGCGATCCAACTGCTCGGATTTGATCTGCCGACTATATCAAGAACGGAATCGCTGCACTTTTTGAAGCCGGTGATTGTTTCGGAAACACGTAATCACAGTTACGAGGGTTTAAATTCGACGGACATTGTTCCTTTCTTTTTCAAGTCGGGCATGTTGCCGGGAGTGCAGTTTGTTCACGGGAGCGGCGGCATCGTTGCCGGCTCTCGAAACGATTATTTCGTAACGACACCGGCGCATATTCAAAGCCGCAAGCGGTTTGTTCGGCAACTTGCCCAAGCCGATGTGCCGATGTTCATAGACGCAGGAGTCACGTTGCCGTTTGGACAAGAATCGCAACAGTTCGATTTGCTGGCGACCTTTCGGCGGTTGCCGCCCGTGCCGTTTCAGACGTTTCAAGCGTCGGCGGAAACGCAGCCATTGACAATTCGTTACCAAAATTTGCCGGACGGAATGGTAATCTATATCGTCAACGATGCTCCTTTTTCGATAGAGGCGGATTTTTTCTTCACAGCGGATTTTCGAAGCACCATTACGGAGTTGACTGGGCATCGAATGATTCGGTCTCTCGGAAGGAATCCGCAACGTGCCGGCAGTCATACTTGGCGTGCATCGCTGGCTCCGTATGATCTTTTAGCGATACAAATCAACGACTCGAATGCCCGGCTGGAGTCGGTACAGGTACATCGACCGTCGGCTATCGAGAGTGCGCTGCGGCAAAAGGTCGAAGAACTTGTCCAACGGGTTCACGCAGTTCGCGGCGGTGTTCCGTTTGACGGACTGCTCAACGCCGACTTCGAGTTACCGCCCGACAGCAATGATGGGATTACCGGTTGGCAATCTTTTGGTAATTCGTTGACGGTTTTGCTGGACCACATGGTTGCGGGTACGGGACAAAACAGTGTACGGTTGACGAATGTTTCCTCGGAGCCGGGCACGTTTTTATCGCAACCGTTTGACTTGCCGGCGACGGGACGGTTGGACGTTTCGATGTTTGTGGGGGTTCCTGCGGAGACTTCGGCGTTACCGATGAGTGTTGTGTTGTCGGCGAGAAATCGGGAGCAACCGTTGCACCGGAGCGTGCCGGTGGGGGAGACGCTCATGCTGCTTTTTGCGAATGTAGAGCCGAGGAATGGTATTCGATGGCATCAGGTAGTTGTGCCGTTTCGATTGCCGTTGGAGCCGTTGGACGAGGTGCGGATTGGCGTTCAGTATTCGGGCATTGGTACGGTTTGGCTTGATGACGTTGTTCTTCGTCATGTTTCGTTTTCGCAGAACGAGATGGTAGAACTGCAAAAGAAATCTGTTGTTGCGGATCAGCGTAGTACGTCGGGTCGTGTTTCGGAGTTGTTATCTTTGTTAGAGAGTCATTGGGTGCAACTTTTGTTTGATCATATTCCGGTGCATGTTTCTCAATCGGTTATTTCGACGGCGAGTTCGCCTGCAACGCCGGGAGTTCCCGACCCGCCGAAGTCGGCAACGATGTATCAACGGGTAAGAGGATGGTTTGGAATAAGGTAACACAGCAATTTCATGCACAACGAAGCGATTAAACTCATTGTTTGGCTGCTGCTCTTTTTTGCGGTGATCGTCATCGTGTTCGGAGGACATCGGCTTTCCCTTTCGCTCCGGCATCCCGAACCGTCGGAACAGCCGCCCGATATTTATACAAGCGATGAACCTCTACAAAGTTCCGCTTGGGAAACACAGCAGATCGACGTGCAGCACTCACGGCGGCATGCCATCGACTTCGGCAATCCAAATGTCATAGATGTTGAACGAGGAAGAACGCTCACGCGGGAAGAGTTGCCGATGTTAGGTGCGATTGCAGTTGGCGGACATGTGCCCGCCGCTCTTGACCGTTCACGACTCGATGCCGTCGCTCCGATGAAAGCCCTGCCCGGCGGAACGTTCCGCATGGGAAGCGATACCGCCTCCGAAAGAGATCAACGACCCGTTCGGCAGGTACGGCTTGCCCCGTTCAAAATTGATGTCTATCAAGTTACGAATCGGCAATTCCAAATGTTCGTGAGGGAAACACAGTACGAAACGACGGCAGAGCGGCAGGGCTGGAGTTACGTTTTCCATGCCGAACACAAAGCATGGGTGCGGATGGTCGGGGCAAATTGGCGGAATCCGTCGGGAACAAACCCTCTCGCCGAACTCGACGGAGGAGCAATGCTGGCGATGCTCGAACTGCCGGTCGTTCACGTCAGTTGGGACGATGCGCAGGCTTTCTGTCGCTGGGCAGGAAAGCGGCTACCGACCGAAGCGGAATGGGAGTACGCTGCAAAGGGAGGATTGCTCGATGCGCCCTATCCTTGGGGAGAACATCGACAGATTGCCGGTCAATACTTCGCCAACTTTTGGCAGGGACGATTTCCTGATGCGAATACGGGAGCGGATGGGTTTCTCGGTCTTTCGCCGGTCGGTTCGTTTCCGCCGAATCAGTATGGTCTTTTCGATATGGGCGGCAATGTTTGGGAGTGGTGCGGCGACCGATATGCCGCCGATTATTACCGTTGGTCGCCGTTGGACAATCCGACGGGACCCTCTGCCAATGAAGGAGAAACGGTACTTGTTGCCCGACAGATGCTCCGAAGAGAAAACGGGCAGTTTGTCGGCGAAACGATAGGCACTACGGACGAAGTGCCTCTTCGGGTGATACGCGGCGGTTCATTTTTGAGTGCCGAAAACACCGATGCCGGCTATCGAACGACGGCTCGGAGCAGTCAACCGCAGTCGCTGTCGTTTCAAGATGTCGGATTCCGATGTGCGGAATAACACAACTGGATCAGCCTCTCATGATAAGGAAAATGACCGCACACTATTCGTTTTCAATATACCATTTTTCGAGCACACCCTCCCAGTCGGCGGCGGTTTTGACCTTTACGAAATCTTGCCTGACCTGACCGCAACAAGGATGGAGCAAACAGTATTTTACACCGAACGCCCGCATCGCTGATGCTGCCCGGCGTTCGCCGTAAAGTTCTGTTGCAAGACGAAAATGCTTCGCCAACACTTCACGTTGCTCTGCAAGACCCGGCGGCTCCGGCATTGGTTGTTGACGCAACAGCGCCAATACTTCTCGAAAGAGCCACGGATTGCCGATCACACCGCGTGCCAATGCCAAACCATTCACACCGCTTTCTGTGAGACGCTGCACACAAACCTCTGCCGTAAAGAGATCGCCGCTGCCGATGACCGCTATATCCGGTCGGTTTTTCGCCAAAAGATGTTGCTTGACGTCACGGATGAAATCCCAATCGCTTATCCCTTCGTACCGTTGCCGAACGGTACGACCATGAATGGTAAGACCGCTGATTCCCAGATCGACTGCTCCGTCGAGGATTTCCAAAAACCGAGATCGGCTTTCCGGTGAATCGTCAAATCCTTTTCGGAGTTTGAGCGTCAGCGGAATCGCATCGGGAATGTTCTGCCGAACAGCAGCAACGATATCAAGAGCCGACTTCGGGTTGCTCATCAGGTATCCTCCTCGCTGACGCCCCAATACCTTTTTGACGGGACAGGCAAAATTGAGGTCAATCAGATCGAATCCTTCATCAGCAAGCCGCTGGGCAGCACGGACGAATTGTGTGGGTTCGCTTCCCATGAGTTGCGCTCCGATGGGATGTTCGTCTGAATCGGCAAAGTAGAGACGCGATTTCCGACTGGAGACAGCAACGACGAACTGATCAAGCATCACTTCGCAGAGGACGAATTCGCAACCGAATTGTCGGGCGATTTTCCGCATGGGAGCATCGGAGTACCCGCTCAACGCCGCCTGAATGACGGGAGTACGGATTTCAACCGCTCCTAAACGAAGCGGGGAGATATCGAAAGGTTGCATGGCAGATAGACTATAAACGGAATCAAATTGGACGTTTTCGCTACGGATGACACGGTTGCACACAGATGATTTTGTCCGTGAAAATCCGTGTTATCCGCGGCTGCAAAAAAGGGCATTTTCATGCCGTGTTGAATATAATTGGATATAATACGTGTTATACTGCACAATGCCAATGGTTGCACTTTTTTCTTTGTGAATATTTGTACCCCTTGTGTTCTTTGTGGTTAAAATAAAGGATTAACCACAAAGAAATTGTGCTCTGTTCGTCCTACTTTGTCCTATCCAAACTGACTAAATTAAACACCAATACGTAAACAGGAGGAAAAATTTTTGCGAACCTGCGGTCTGATTTAGTGTCCATTGATAATTTGCGGTCGCAATGCGGTTGCTTGAAGAAGAACGTGTATCTGCACGGCAAGTTGATCCGAAGTTTGTCTGCCGATAAGCCGTCGAACTTCCATGCCACTCGCATTTGACAGAATGATAGTTGGAAAACTAGTAATTCCCAGCGTCTCGCACAGTGCAGTCTCTTGGGAACCATCGACGTGAATACAAATGAGCCTTTCAGCGAGTTGTTTGATTTCGTTATCGGAAAAGGTGGTGTCCAGCATCCGTTGCGAACCGACGTTGTCCGGTACAGAAAAAAAGGCAAGCGTCGGTTGTCTTTTTTGCCGAGCGAGTTCCATTCCGGCTGCGTGATCGTACATGAAAGCAATCGACTCCCGTTTCACCTCGATGAGAACGGGGACCTGCGCATGACTCCCGCCGCCGCATCCCGAAAGACCGAGGCAGGCTGTGGCAACAATCAGCGACAAAAGGACGTACAGGTATTTCATATTCCTTACAGACACGTTTGAACGATCTTGTCTGTATTGAGGCGTTCGAAGAAAGAGTCGATACCCTGTTTAATCGTACAAAATGGAAAAAAAATTGAGCAGAAATGCAAAATTCACAATTCGGCAAACTGTGGCAACGTCCAAAATGCCCCAATTACCTTGAATAAGGGACAAAACAAGAAAATTTTTGGATTATTTATTTGACTTTTGCCGATTCAGGCGATATACTGTCAGTGTAGGAAGTTTTTCCCAACAGTGGAGAGAGACCGGTGATTTCGTTTCAGAGTTGCGTAGGATCGGCATTCGGCAGCAGCCCGATTCGGTGGATTGAGACCCCCGAATACGCCCGGTCGCAGTACGCAGCGAGCAAAATCCCCGATAAACCCGTTGACCCCGACGTAGGAAAGCCCCGTTCCGAGTCCGGCGATATTCTTGATATTTCGCTGGACACCCAGAGAACACTGACTTTAAGCCGCTCGGACGCGCCGACTATGAGCAGCGAACAGGGAGCAGGCACCGAAAAACCAGAAAAACCTGTTTCTGTCCAATCGACGACCGAAACATTGCCGACCGGCGAAGAATTGACACCGGAAGAACAACAAAAGGTTGCCGAACTCAAAGCCAGAGACCAAGAGGTGCGTATCCACGAGATGGCACACGCAATGGCGGCGGGTCCCTATGTGACCAGCGGACCTTCCTACACTTACCAAACGGGACCCGATGGTAAGGGCTATGCGGTCGGCGGTTCGGTGGGAATTGACACCAGTCCGGTGGCGGGAGACCCCGAGGCGACTATCCAAAAGATGCAGACAATAGCGGCGGCTGCAATGGCACCATCGCAGCCGTCGGGACAAGACCATAAAGTTGCCGCGGCGGCGCGTCAGGCAGAGACAAAAGCCAGGGCGGAACTTTCTCAAATGCAGACGGATCAGCAACAGGAAGAGCAAGCCCAGTCTGACGAAAACGATGAGACAGTCTTTACAGTCGTGCGGGTTGCGGATAGAATGGCGGAAACGGCATCGAATTCGGTGGCAGACAGCGTGATGCCGTCGTTGGTGCGGGCGGCAGGAGCGGAATTCGCTCCGGGCTCTGCATACAAGGCACAATCGACGATGACGTTGGCAACCCCCCGATTCTCGGCGTTTGCGTAAAGTTCTTGCGTTGTCTGTTGATGTGTTTCTCTTGATATTTTTCTCTGCGCCTATGAGGTGGGTTGCTGAGTTTATCCCTTTGCCTCCAATCCTCACAAATTTTCTCGCACCCAACGCAACAAAATGGCTGACACCTTACTACCAATTTTTTCTTTTTCAAGTATAATTCTGCTTTCCGTTTTTGACAGCCGGTATTTTGGAGATTCTGCTATGGCAAAATATACGCCCATTGATTTGACAAATGCAAAAGGTGTACTCGTTGATCTAGTAAAGTGCATTGGTTGCGGCAGTTGTGTCGTCGCTTGTAAGATGTACAACAGAACCGAATGGGTCGAGGAGCGCCAGACCCTCTTTCATGACCGCCGTGCACCAGCAACGGGTGAAGATGCAATGCTCGCTGACGAAAATTGGACAGTTGTTCGGAAACACCGTCTTCCCAATCCAGATGGCGGCGAAGCGTGGCGGTTCGTCAAATTGCAGTGTCTGCACTGCAAAGAGCCGGCGTGTGTTTCGTCCTGTTTTGCCACCGCTTTTAGGCAAACCGAATTGGGACCGGTCGAATACTATCCGCACATTTGTGTCGGATGCCGATATTGTATGCTTGCGTGCCCTTTCAGTATTCCGAAATTTGAATGGGACAACCCGCTTCCGATGCTGACAAAGTGTTCGATGTGCGATGACCGTATTAGAAATGGTGATGCACCGGCTTGTATTCCCGTTTGTCCGACCGATGTGATGTTCTTCGGCAGGTACGACGATGTTCTGAAAGAAGCCAAAAGGAGGCTTGCCGGTGATCCTCGGTACGTGCAGCATATCTACGGCGAACACGAGGCGGGCGGAACGTTGTGGATTTATATTTCGGACAAGCCGTTTGAGGACTTGGGATTCAAGATGAATGTTCCGAAGAGGTCGATACCGTCTTACACTTCAGGTTTTATGCAAGCCACGCCGATTTTCGGATTGATTTGGGCAGGTGTTCTGACGTGTCTGTACTTTTTCATGAAACGCCGCACCGCAAAGAAGGAAAAGGAAGTGAAATCTGAGGCAACGGCAACAGAATCAGTGCCAGGGGAGCACTAATCGCGTGTTCCGCTCACGGGACTGCGGTGTGTCAGACACGATTTTTGGCACATTGTTACAAGTCGTTACGCCTCAAGAGGTTACGATTCGTTTTGTTTATTTGCAGGCGAATTTGGTTTACGATAAAAAGTGTCTAAAAGTGTCAGTGAAAAATGCGGGAGCACACCCACATCCTCACACAGCCACAGTGTGCAATTTTGTAAACATTTGTAAACTACCCCCTGTTTCGCCAAAAACGATTCGCCGCATTCTTTGCCCTTTAACGTACCCTGAGACCACGATTCCAAATTATCCCTCGCGAGGAAGCCTCACCGTAAACAGACATCGCAGAAAACCTCGTGTACACGTTAAATGCTCCTCGGATAGGGTGCAATTCTCGATCACATCCCCTGACGCTAGAGTATACGCGTCAATGACGTAAGCATCCGGCAAGCAAAGCTTATAGGCGATTTTATTCAACTCAGTCGGCAAGCAGGTAGGGTCGAGTGTAACAGACTCTGGGCGAAGGTCAGGGGATGTAATCGTCAACTCCGTTTCCCCATCCCAATTACAAAAATCGGCAAAAAAACACTTTATTCCGTTGGGCACACCGCACATTTCCGCTTTATTCAGTGGAACGAGCACCTCGAGTTTAAGGTACTGCTCCGATTTCAGCTGAAGACAGTATTTTGTACTTTGGTGTCTGCACCAAGGCAGAGAGAATAGCCATGCTGTCTCCAAATTTTGACATTTCACAAAATACTGTGATGTAAACTTTCGGGGAAATTCTTCGTATCCGTCCGCCTTCTTTCGCTTGCGTAAAGTACGAAACCATTCGATTGTCCATTTTGCTGGGTCGAGGATTACTGCCTCGCCCGGATTGATGGAACGTTCAAGGGGGCGTTGACTTCTCTGTCCATATCTATAAATTTGCAAACTTCCATGATGATTTGTTTGAGTTGTTGTTTTTGTGCTTCATCGAGTAAAGGACTTTGTCCTGAACCATGTTTTCGGCGGAGGCAGGTGATATTGTTGTTATGTTCTTTTAATTTGTTTCTCCAGTTTTGGACGCTTCTCGTTGTAACATCGAGTATATCGGCGATTTGGTTGTTGTTATATCCTTTGAGTATTAGTTCTGCTCCTTGGAGTCGCTTTCGGGCTTGGGAGGATAGGCAGGTGCATTTCGTTTTCATACGTGTACTACGTATAAGAAGCCCAGATGTTTGGTAAATTCTGCAAATTTTCAGAAAAATTCCCCCGCCAGCCCTGTAACAAGTCTGTTGTTGTAACAGCAATAACAACGGCGGCGAGTAGTGTGCAAAATCGTGTCATTGTCCTTTGATCCTTTTCATGAGCATGCTGTAGAGTGCGATGAGGATCATGATGATGCCTATCCCCATCAGGATGTATTGCCAAAGTGCCATTTGACGCTTCGGCACGTCCCCAGTGAAGCCATAACGTTGAAAGAAATCGTCGATAACCTTATCCTCGTCTATTAAATTACCGACCGTATACCGTAGTTTTTCGACGAAGTCATCCACTATAATACCTTCAGGAAACACCAAAACAAATTCACTCTTGTCGATGTCTGGCAATACTTCGAAAGACTCATATCCAAAAAGAATGTCTTCACCATTTCTCCAATGATTTCTCTTTATGCTTTGTGGAACAATGCTATCTTTTTTGAACTCAACATAGTATTCGTTTTCAAGAACCTCGCCCAACGAGGGATTTTCAGGATCCTGGCAATAATACTTGACGTTGGCAACAACACCGCCTTTCGATAAGTCGTAAGAAACAACAAGCCTGACCAAGACACCATCATGAATGACAAATTTTGCGGTAATTTTCCAAATGTTTCCGTTGACACTATTGATGGAAACCAATGCTCCATTTTTGTTCCAAATATCCAAATAATCGGAAAAAAGATTTGGTCCAAAAAGCGATTTATCATGCAGTGCCGCATAAAAATCTACAAATAAAGATGGCGAGCCGATAGTAAGACCATAGTCCTCAATTCGCAAGTTTTTATTCAACGGAGAATCTGACAAACTCTCTGTGATTACCCCACCACCTCTATCCGTCATTTGCGGTAGTTTGACACCCGGGACACATCGCAGGTACTCCCTGAACTGTAATCCATCAAAAGAAACGCCGTATCTACAAGAAGTGTGCGAATGAGTTCCCTGCTCCCATTCTTGTGTGTAATATCCTTCAAGGAAATAGTATTTACGCTGAAAGTCATATTTTACATGCGCCTGCGA
>Ga0099364_10009568_pt1 | contig 13435 bp, 7 predicted proteins | sample TergutTh196P3_FD_73070 | JGI IMG/M metagenome (GOLD analysis project Ga0099364, IMG submission 73070) | Microcerotermes parvus P3 segment gut microbial communities from Pointe-Noire, Republic of the Congo - Th196 P3 | ecosystem: Host-associated > Arthropoda: Insects > Digestive system > Gut ...
AGTGTTCAAAATATTCGAAATGCTGTAAGTTTAAATTTAGTATTATTAAAAGACGCTCTCACATCCTATTTCAAAGATATTCATAGATATAAAAATTATTCTGCTTCAATCTGGGCAAATGAACAAAAACAAGCGGCATATACAATTAAATGGCTTGTTAGATTTCGTCCAATTCAAATAGCCAAAAATGCAGAGTTAGAAGATAGAGAAATTATATATATTAATTCAGAATTTGCTTTATTTTGCGCATTTTCTTTTTTGGACACAGAAATAGTTGATTTAGTGATGCAAAATAGAGAAAAAGTAAAGAAGTTAAATGAGAATCAACCGGATGATAATAAAATAGATAGTTTTTATGACAGATTATTGTATGATTTTCGTTACAGAGAACTTTCTGGAAAAAAAATGATACTTGTCTTTGATGCTCTCGAATTGGCAGTCAATCCTTGATTTATTTTATCTATAGTTTTATTGTTTTTTGCTGCTCGCTTGTTTTAGGGCGAGAAGTTATCCGCCACCCGTAGGGTGGCGGGTGGGCAGAGCCGAAAAATGGCGAAGCCCATTTTTCGGCGTGGGGTTGGCGGTGCGGTGTGAGCGTAGTGAACACGGCAAAAGCCAACTATTTATAAAATATCTTTGTTCCATTCTTGTCTTTTTTACAATTTCTCATTTTTTATTTCTATGCGCTGCGCTGTCAAGTTACGCTCTTTTTTCGCTTGCAAAGTGCGCTTCGGTGTCCGCCGCTGTCGCATAACTCACAAATATACACATATTTTCTAATACATTTTAAATTAAACAACTTATAAAAGATTTCTAAAAACTGAAAACCATATAACCGGTATTCTCAAAACTGTTTTCAATTTCTATGTTTTCGTTTTTCGTAGGTCTGACAGATATATTTCATGATGCCATCTTGTTTCATTCAGGTCGTTTTGCAAACCGTAAAACTTCAGGCTGCTATGTGTCTTGCTGTGAGCATAATTAGTTGATGACTAACATGGTTGCGCCGGTATTATTATGGAATGATTTTTGAGGAGTAACAATTTTTAAAATACAAAAGTCCTATATAAATATTCATACTATGAAACGCTCGTTATTATTTTTAGCTGTATTATCGGCTGCCATATTGCTTAATTCATGCAGTAAAGAAGATGATTTTGATGAAACATTGTTATATGGTAAATGGAAAATGGGAACCTTGCATTATAAGTATTTGTCAGACGGCACAGGAGGCTCATGGGACACAAGCGATGATGTGAGAGAGGATGAAGCCCAGCCGTTTACGTGGACACTTGACAAGTCGGAACTTAGACATCTGCACCTGTCTTTTGGCGGTGGCGTATCTCCCGAAACTTTTATCATCTCAGAGCTGACTGCTACAACGATGAAATGCAAGGATGCTGTTGATAACAAAAGTTACACGTTTACCAAAGTACCTTAACATATAAGGTGTTTATTTAATTATCAATCATTTAATTGCGGTATGAAAAAATTTCTGAAATATTTTTTGATTTCCCTGGCTTCGTTGTTACTGATTATCTTTGTTGCTGTTGTCATTGCGCTGTGGGTTGTGTTTACTCCCGAAAGGCTTACGCCCATTGTCCGTAATCAAGCGCCCAATTACATTGATTGCCGGAGCGAAATAGGCGAAGTGGAGCTTACTTTTTTCAGCACTTTCCCGCAATTCGGGCTGAGAGCCAATAAACTGATTTTGACAAATCACGTTGACGGTGCGCCGAATGATACTTTGGTTAATTTAAAGGAATTAACCGGAATCATCAACATTAAATCGTTGATAAAAGACAGCGAGCTTATAGTCAATGGGTTTCAATTGTCTGACGGAAACATTTACGCCTACGTGAACAGTTCGGGAGCCGCTAATTTTGATATTTTCGGCGAAGATGCCGCTTCCGAACCTGACACGGCTCAAACAGATTTGATATTCAAAATTATAGATATCGAAAATGTAGAGTTGAAAAATATAAATGTGGCGTACATTGACGAATCAATGAATCTGAAAGCCGATGTTCGCGGGCTGTCGGCAAAAATAAACGGCTCTATGAAAACAGACGACATAATCGGCGCAATTGACGCCAAACCGTTCGACCTATCGTTAGAATACCGGTTAGACGAATCGTCAACCGTAAAAACGGAAATACGCAATCTCTCTGCAAAAGTCAGCGGTTCAATGAAATCGGACGTTGTGAACGGCACGGTTACCGTCAATCCTTTCGATATGGCGTTGCATTACGACTCCGACTCGCTAAAATTCAATACCGGCATCAGCAATCTCTCTGCGGCAATCGGCGGGTTGTTTGACGGCGACAGCATTTCGGGCAAAATTCGTTTGGAGCCGTTTAAAATAACGCTGGAACTCGACAATGAAAAATATTTGCACGATGCGCTTATCGGGCTGAATGTGGCAGCCGAAGCGGTACTTTCACGTCAATTTGTTCAACTTAAAGAAGCGTCCGTTTCGGTCAACGATTTGAAACTCGATGTTGCAGGAACAGTCGAAAACGATACCGTCCAAAAACATATCGCCGCCGATTTGTCGTACAAACTCGATTCGTGGTCAATCAAAAATATTATGGAGCTTATTCCGTCATCTTTCGCTTCGTATGTCGAAGGAATTGAGGCAGATGGAAAATTGTCGTCCGAAGGAACAATCAGCGGCGTTTATGGCGAATCGTCAATGCCGTTGATGGATATACGGATTTTGCTTGAAAGGGGAACGCTGAAATATGACGAACTGCCTGTTCCTCTGAGGGAAATAAACGCCGATGTGAATATTCGCACCGACATGAAAAGTCCGCAATCATACGTCCGCATCAACCGTTTCGAAGCCAAAACGCCGCAGTCGTCCATAAAAACGGCGGGAATGGTAAATCAGCTTTTCGGCGATATACGCGCCGACCTGAATACCGAAATGGCGCTGGCTCTGCATGAATTTGCGTCCATGATACCAGACAGTCTGAATGTTACGGCAACAGGCATGGTGTCGGGAAATGTGAAATCCGATTTTACCATGTCGCAGGTTACTGAAATGCAAGTGGAAAAAATGAAACTGTCGGGGGCGGTGGTTTTTTCCGATTTTGCCGCAACTTATGACAGCATTTCACTCAAAACCGACCGTTCGACTATTGACTTTGCTCTGCCCAACCAAAAACCGTCAACGGCGGCAACAGGATTTGTGTTTGCCGACATTCGCGCAAACTCTTTGGAAGCAAGCAAGATAAACAGTTTTGACGTATCGCTGGCAAATGCAGAATTTACCATGGAGACGTCAGATGTGAGAGACACCACAAAAATACCCGATGTAATCGGCGTTTTCAAAGTCGGCAATTTGAAAGCGAGCGCCGACTCCGTCAGTGTCGCCATAGCCGGTTCTGCAGGAAATATTACGCTTGCTCCCCGCAATGACGCTCCCGAATATCCCGTAATCGGATTAACATATCAAAGCGGTCGTATTCAGGCGGGATTCGACCAAAACACGGCAATAATCGAAAAACTCGGGCTTGATGTGAATGTGGTAAACGACCCCAAACAGCAGGATATTGTTTTGCAGTGGACTCCCAAAGGATTTATTGATATGGAGCTGGGTAAGTTTACGTTAGCCGAGTTTGCATATCCCGTAGAAATTCCTGCCGTAAAAATGAATTTTGAGCCGGAAACATTTGCCATTGAAAAATGGAATGTGATACTGGATAATTCCGATTTCAGCCTGTCGGGCAGATTAGACAACATCTCATCGTGGTTTAGCGGCGATTCGCTGCTTCGCGGCAATTTCAACTTTTCATCGGATTTGACCGACCTGTCTCAATTAATGGATTTGACCAACGGTATAGGACACAGCGAGGAGGAAAAGGAAGAGGTTGCAGGAACTGCTACTGCTTCTTCCACATTCCTGGTTCCCAAAGGTATGGATTTAACGCTTAGTACCAATATCAAAAATGCAACATACGGCGAACATATAACGGCAAACAATATTAGGGGAGATGTGCGGGTTTATGACGGTATTTTAGTGTTGGAGGATCTTACATTTACCACTCCTGCAACCGACATGGAGTTGACCATCATGTACCGCACCCCGTGGATAAATCACTTACACGTGCGATTAGATTTAAGAATGCTCGATATCGAAATCGCCGAATTGTTGCGGATGTTTCCCGAAATTGACACCATTGTGCCGATGTTGCGGTCATTCGGAGGAACGGGAGAGTTTCGTTTTGTCGGCGAATTATACACCGACTCTTTGTACAACGTCAAAATGCCAACCATACGGGCGGCGTCTTCCATTCGCGGAAACGATTTGGTATTAATGGACGGCGAAACATTTACCAAGATCGCCAGAACGCTGCGATTCAGAAAACAGGCTGAAAACAAAATTGACAGTCTGTCAGCCGAATTTACCATTTTCAGAGATGAAGTGGATATATATCCATTTTTGATAGTTATGGATAAATACAGCGCGGTAGTGGGCGGACGGCATTATGTGGACATGAGTTACAACTACAACATCTCGCTGGTAGAATCCCCGCTACCCATACGATTAGCTGTTGATGTTAAGGGAACGCCAGAAAAAATGAAGTTTCCATGGCTCAAAAAAAGTAGGTATCCCAATTTTTACAGACCTGCATCGCGTAGAATAGTGGATAACAGAGAATTAGAGTTGCGGCAAATAATCCGTAACGCTTTGCTAAGAGAAACGACTGACTAATGCGTTACGATTTTTCCGGCGTTACTCCCGAAATGCGGACAAAGTTGTTTCCGGTTATTTTGGTTGAACACAACCCGCAATGGTTTGATAACTATCTGATTGAGAAAGCATTTATAGAGCGCATTCTCGGCAGGGAAAATATTGTTCGCATCAGCCATTACGGCAGCACAGCGGTGCCGGGGCTTATTGCAAAACCGACCATAGATATTCTGCTTGAAATATCAGCGTCCGTTGACCTTGCCAAATTTATTGACGATATGTCTGACAATGAATGCGTTTATGTCGAACAGCCGAACAACCCGCCGCCGCATATTGTGTTTTACCGCGGCTATACGCCTGAGGGCTTCAAGGGGCAGGCGGTGCATATCCACGTCCGCTATTCGGGCGACTGGGACGAGTTGTATTTCCGCGATTATCTGCTTACCCACCCCGAAACCGCCGCAGAGTATGGCGCATTGAAACAAAAACTGAAAAACGATTATGAATACGACCGCGATGGTTACACCGAAGCAAAAGGCGAATTTATCCGCAGAATAACCGCCGCGGCACGGCGAATAAATGAATTGACCTGTTAACAAATTTTTGTCGGCTTACACGCTTTTGTGGTTGTGTGGGTTTAATATTTCCGTCTAAAACGCTTTCAGATTTTCGTCATTGACAACCACTTTATCGCCCACTTGCTTTATGACTGCTATTCCGTTTTTTTTGCATTCCTGCTTAAACGTGTCGTCAATGGTCAGCGCGGCAATGGCTTTTATATTCCGGAAAATTTATTCTGAAAGTACCCGGTTTTTTGTAATCCCCCGCTCAATTATCTCTTTTATTTTTTTGTTTGTTTTTTGTTCTTAGTTTTCAAAAGATATTGTATGAGAACCCCCATGACCAAAGAAGGCTTTTTTGCCATTTTGGAACGACATCGCAATAGCGGCTTAAGTATAAAAAAGTTTTGCAGGAACGAGGCATATTATCCTGCGACTTTTTATTATTGGAAGAGTAAATTCTGTTCATAAAGTTCCGATGCTCCTGCCGCTTCGGGCGATAATAATTATATTGAAGATTTAGCTCCTGTTCGTTTTCCTGCGCCGCAAAAACCGTTTTCTTCATCTACCGGCGGAGATTTGCCTGAAATAAGGATAGAACTTCCGTAAGGTATCAATATACTCTTCAGCGGCTTTGCCGGCACTGAATCAGCGATGCGATTAATCACTCAAATGTACCGCAACCATGTTTTGCCTCAATGACACTATGCGCTATTTTCTGTGTCTGGGCAAGACAAATATGCGTAAGGGTATGCACTCTTTGTGCGGCATAGTTCGCGACAGAATGGGCTAATCTTGTGGAAAATGCAATACGACCAATAGCACTGCCACGGAAAAACTTCCTTTTTTGCGGAAATCATCAGGCGGCCGAGAATACGGCAATAATATGTTCGCTGCTCGCATCATGTAAAGGCGCAGGAATAAACCCAAGGGAATGGCTCAACGATGTAATTGCAAAAATGCCATATTACTGCCAGTCGAGAAAAACAAAAAACCTGAAAAAATTGCTGCCGGCACAATGGAGACAAACAAACTATAGTAAACTCTAAGAGACTCTAATAAATTCTAACAGGTATTAGAGTCGGCAATTAACAATGACTGACCTGTTAAAAACAGGCACTTGAGCAGGGGCTTACTATTCAACGCCAAAGTGATTTCGTTGGGACAAATGGTAGATAACGTCAGCCGCTCGCTCGAAGTGTTTGCAACGGTAAACGGCAACAATGCGCAATTTTGTCCAGGAATGTATGTCAATGCACAGATAATAGCAGAAATATAAGTTCTATTGGTGTTGCTCTCAAAAAAGAATAAATGGCTACAATAGCTTTTGACCTTTATTATAAGGCTGTATGCTGATTAAGCTTCATCGGATACCGTGAGTTTTTTTCTTCCTTTGGCGCGCCTTGCTGCAAGAACCCTTCTTCCGTTTGGAGTTGACATTCTTTCTCTGAAACCATGTTTATTGGCTCTTTTTCTTCTTGATGGCTGAAACGTCCTTTTCATCTTTTAAGCTATTAATTATTTTTGAGGCTGCAAAAGTAATGCTTATTTTTAATAAAAAAAACTTTTTTAGGGGTTTATGAATTCTAATACTCAAACACCCCAAACTCGGAACTGATTGTCAGTTTTCTTTTATCGTGGGCTTCGCAGCGACCTGTTATTTTTGCGTCAAGGTTAAAACCTGCGGCAATTTCTATAATTCGTTTTGCATTTGCAGGGGCGGTGTATATCTCCATTCTGTGTCCCATGTTGAAAACGCTGTACATCTCTCTCCAGTCGGCGCCCGACATGCCATGAATCATCTCAAACAATGGAGGAACGGAAAAAAGATTGTCTTTTATAACATGGAGATTATCAATAAAATGCAGTATTTTGGTCTGTCCTCCTCCCGAACAGTGAACCATGCCGTGTATTTCGGAGCGCATCTCTTCGAGTATCTGCCTGATAACCGGTGCGTAAGTTCTGGTGGGCGAAAGAGCAAGTTTACCCGCGTCAATCTTATAATCGGTAACTTTGTCGGTAAGTTTCAGTTTGCCAGAATATATCAGACTGTCGGGCAGTTGCGGCTCAATGCTTTCGGGGTATTTTTCCGCTAAATAATTGGCAAAGAGGTCATGCCGCGCCGATGTAAGTCCGTTGCTGCCAATGCCGCTGTTGTATTCCTTTTCATAAGTCGTGATGCCCGCCGAAGCAAGTCCGATAATTACATCGCCGGCTTTAATGTTGTGATTTGAAATAATATCCGCCCTTTTTGCCCGCGCAACTACGGTAGAATCAACAATTACTGTCCGCACAATATCGCCCACATCGGCAGTTTCGCCTCCTGTTGACCATATTCCTACTCCGATACTCCGCAGCCATTCAAGAATCTCCTCCGTTCCGTTTATTATTGCCGAAATTACTTCGCCCGGAATATAAATTTTGTTTCGCCCGATTGTAGAAGATAAGAGTATGTTATCATACACCCCAACGCACAATAAATCATCGAGATTCATAATAATAGCGTCCTGCGCAATTCCTTTCCAGACGGACAGGTCGCCGGTTTCTTTCCAGTAAACGTATGCGAGCGATGATTTTGTGCCTGCGCCGTCAGCGTGCATAATGTTGCAGTAATTGCTGTCGCCGCCAAGAAGATCGGGAACAATTTTGCAAAACGCTTTGGGATATAATCCCTTATCTATGTTTTTTATTGCCGCATGTACCTCCTCTTTTCCCGAAGATACGCCTCTTTTGCTATATTTTGATTCTGTCATTGCGCCTGCGATTCATAATCCGTACTCAGAACTCTAAACTCCGTTCGTCTGTTTATCTGGTGTGCAATCTCTTTTTGCTCGTCATTTGCCAGCGAGTTGATATATTGCTCGGTCAACGTGGTTCCCGACCTCAGGAACGGATTTTGAGCCTCAATCTCATCGTCAACCATTTTTGGAGTTGATTTTCCGTAACCTCTCGCCGAAAGCCTCTCTGCCTCAATGCCTTTTTCGATCAGATAGTCTACTACGCTTTGCGCCCTTCTTTGAGACAGCTGCAAGTTATACTCTTCGGTGTCGCGCGAATCGGTATGCGACATCAGTTCGATAGTGATATTTTCATTATCATTCAGCGTTTCCACAAGTTTATCAAGCGACACCATCGATTCGGGTCTCAAGTCCCACCGTCCGAAATCGTACAGAATATTCGGAAGCTCGATAGGCTTATCAACAGCCATAATCGTAATTGTTACCATAAAATCGCGGCTTCTCTCCTGCCCTTTGGTCGTTTCTCTCTCTCTTCCGTTCAGGTAGCCCTGTTTAGAGGCAAGGAAAATATAATCGACATTTTCTCTCAGCGTAAATCTAAAGTCGCCTGCGGTTCCTGTCTCTGTCTGGAGGTTTGAGCCATCGCTTGCAATAAGCTGAACCAGCGACCCCGGCACCGGCGCACCTGTCTGTTCGTCTAAAACAAGTCCGGTAACGTTAAACCTCAAAGGCGGCAGTTCAAAACTGAATAAATTATCCATCTCTCTCGTATTTCGCGTTGAACTGAATATCCCCTTTTCGCTGTCGCCCTCGAATATTATCCCAAAATCATCGGCAGAACTGTTAATAGGAGGCTTCATATTGGTTACAACCCAGCTTCCGTCAGGCTGCGAAACAGCTTTGAAAATATCGAGACCGCCCATTCCGATATGTCCGTCTGATGAGAAATACAAAGAGCCTTCATTTCTTACATACGGAAAAAGTTCATCGCCCGAAGTGTTTATATCGGGTCCAAGATTAACGGGGCGCGACCATGACTCGCCGCTTTTTGTAACGTACCATATATCTTTTCCGCCATAGCCGCCGGGTATATCCGAAACAAAATAGAGTGTCATGCCGTCAGGCGACAAAGCAGGATGGGCGGCAACCAGAGAATCGGGCAATATACCTGTATTTCTGGGCGTACTCCACGAATCGCCTGCTCTTGTCGAGTGCATAATCATACAGCCTCTCTGTTCTCTTTTTCCTGCTTCGCAACGGGTAAAATATACTTCGCGGTAGTTGGCGGAAAATGTCGGAGTTCCGTCTTCAAACTCGCTGTTAAGTCCGCGCACCGGCACAGGAGTGCTCCATTTGCCTTTGTTATCAAGCCTGCTTTCAAAAATATCGGTAAAGTTTTGTCCCGTTGCGCCGTGAGTTCCCCTGCCTGTGCCTCCGTCTCGAGACGAGGTAAAAAAAATCAAACTGTAGTCATCGCGCCCGTATGCAGGACTGAAGTCAGCCGCTCTTGAGTTCAGGTCTCTCATGCTTTCTACGCTGTAGCCTTCCGGACTTCTTGCCCATTCAAGCGCAAGTTCGCAGGCTCTTATCTGCTGGTCGGCTCTGGCATCGGCGGGGACAATCTGCTTATATCTTCTGAACTCTTCAATTGCCTGCTGATATTTTTCATTCTTCTTCATCGCCTCCGCCAGCCAGTACTGCGCCTCCGGTTTTGTTCGCGCAGCCTGCCTGTACCATGTTTCCGCGTTTCGCGGATCGTTGACAAGGCGGTAACACTCGGCTATCATAAACGCCAGTTCGTTTCGGGCATCTCTATCCGACCTGTTTGTTTTTGAATATGCTCTTTTAAAATCGTCTATGGCGTTGTAGTATTCGCCCGAGGCAAATGTTTCATACGCTTTTTCCATTCTTCGCTTTTGAGCGTAAACATCATGCACTGTCGCAGACAGCAGTATAATGACGAACAGTATAATTTTTTGTTTCATAAAAACCTATTCTAATTTGCCCACAAAAATAATCTATTTATAATACTGATTAAACGGCTCTTTTCATTAATTATGCGAATCACGGGTTAAAAAAACCGTTTTTTATGATTTATTTTTTAAATTTTTTCAAAAAAAATTACATATATCTCTGATTATTAATGTTTTAGTGATATTAAACAAAAAAACGACCATTATGTCAGATGAGATGCAACTTAAATTAAAATTCAAGCATTTTTTTCTCAAATAGTTTTCATATTTTTGACAGGTTTTAAATAGACGTTGAGGCATGTTAAAGAGTTTGCTGTTATTGTGTTGGTTCATGTTTCACCCTGTGCATGTTACGCTGACCAGCGTTGATTATGCGCCGGAAGATGGCGGTTTGAAGGTTTTTATCAAACTGTATCTCGACGATTTTTTGCTTGATGCCGAACAGGACGAAAACGATTTTCTGACCGACAAAAACAATTCAACGGAGATAATAGAGAAATATATTAACCAAAAACTTGTTATAAATGCAAACAATAAAACATTAACCGGAAAAGTTAATACCTTTGAGGTTTTTGACGAAGAAGTAAAAATTTATATGGAATATGAAATTTTTGAGAAACCTGAGGCGCTTTTGGTACGGAATTTGATAATGACAGAATTATATAACGACCAATCGAATTTAATGATAATTAAGATTGATAATTTTGAAGAAGGGTTTAAATTTACATCGGAAATTACGGAACAGGTTTTTAAAATTGGAAACTGAAGTGAAACGATTTTTTTTAAAGGGCGGCTGTTTAATATTGATGATTGCATTTTGCACGGCTAATGTTTTTGCCACTCACAACAGGGCGGGCGAGATTACATTCGTACAACTGTCCAACCTTACATACAGAATAACAATAACTACTCTCACTTATTCATTAAGCCCTGCCGACAGAAGCAACTTGCCGGTGGACTGGGGCGATAATACAACTTCGATTGCGCCAAGAATAAGCAGGAGTTCGCTGCCCAATTTTTATCAGCACAACATTTATGAGGCAACACACACATTTCCGGGTCCCGGAGTTTACAGAATTGTTGTGGAAGATCCTAACCGTAATGCGGGAGTTCAAAATATTCCCAATTCTGTAGATGTTATATTTTCCATATCTACAATACTTACGGTAAATCCTTCAATGGGGCAAAACAACTCTCCTGTTTTGTTAAGTCTGCCTCACGATAAGGCGGCGCTTGGATATACCTTCATTCATAATCCCGCCGCTTACGACCCTGACGGCGACAGCCTGTCGTATGCTCTTACGGTATGCACCAAACAAGACGGACGACCTATTGAAAACTACACGCTTCCGCCTGCAACAGACTCAATATGGGTTAACCCCGTAACGGGCGATCTGATATGGGATAAGCCTTCGGTAATAGGCATATTTAACGTTGCAATGGAGATTCGGGAGTGGAGAAACGGCGTGAGGATAGGAACGGTTGTGAGAGATATGCAGATTGAAGTTTACAACACCAACAACGAGCCGCCCGAAAACTCACCGTTAAAAGACTATTGCATCGAAGTGGGACAAACGGTTGATTTTCTGTTCTCTGCAACCGACCCCAATAACGACAATATTACCCTTACCTGCAACTCGGGAATTTTTACGCTTACATGCCCCGCATCGTTTACGGAAGTTGTTTCGACTGCAGGCTTCGCATCGTCAAGGTTTGTATGGACTCCGTGTCATGAAGCGGTAAGAGATCAACCCTATGACGTTTTGTTCAAGTCGGAAGACGACAACAGCGACATCAGGCTTACCGACCTCAGCAACATGAGGATAAAGGTTTTGGCGCCTTCGCCCAATCTGTTAAGCGCCGTTCCCATAGGCAAAGCCATAAGGCTGAGCTGGGCAAACTACGGCACCGACTACATTGCAGGATTCAACATATACCGCCGCGAAGGAGCTACCGAGTTTGAACCCGACTCATGCACTTCGGGCTTGCCCGCCTCGCTGGGATTTACCAGAGTGGGCTACGTGTCGGGAAGCGGAACAGTTGATTTTTTAGATGACGATGGAGGGCAGGGGCTTCAAAACGGCATGGAATATACATACAGAATTGTTGCCGTTTACCCCAACGGAACGGAAAGCAAAGCCTCGAACGAGATTACTTCGGCGCTGGTGTCGGGAGTTCCGCTTATGTTGAATGTAAGCGTCCGCAATACTGACTACGACAAAGGCTCGATTTTTATCGCGTGGCAAAAACCCGACAAACTCGACACCATTCCCGCGCTCGGTCCCTATAAATATATCATATCCAGAGCGACAGGCACGGGCGGAACGGATTATGCAGAAATCACTTCAATATACACAGCCGACTTAAATGAAACGACATACGTTGATTCGCTGATAAATACGCGAACCACAGGCTATATTTACAGAGTTGAACTCTGGAATGACGACCCCGCAAACCGTTTTCTTATAGGCGACCCCTCTTATGCCTCTTCGTTATATCTGTCGCTGGCACCGGGCGACCGAAAAGCGATACTGTCGCTGGCAAGAAACGTGCCGTGGATTAATACAAGATACGATATTTTAAGATGGAATGATTTCAGCATGAGTTACGATTCGATAGCATCTACAAATCAGCTTGAGTATATTGACCAGCCTCTTGAAAACGGCGTGGAATACAGATATTTAGTCCGCTCTACCGGGGAATACATGGGCGATGGAATGCCGAAAAATCTTGTCAATTTTTCCGAAACTCAGAGCGTTGTTCCTGTTGATAACGAGCCGCCGTGTCCTCCGCTGATTGACGTTGAAAGCCGGTGCGATGATTTGTACAACACAATAACCTGGCGGGTGGACGACCCCGAATGTCTTGAAGATATTGTCGGATACCGGTTATACTACAAACTTCCTAACGAAGAAAACCTTACCCTGCTTGCAGAGATAAACGACCCCAACATATTTACATACACGCACTATCCGGCGAGCGGCATAATAGCGGGTTGCTACGCTGTTTCGGCGTTTGACGCAGTCGGAAACGAGAGCGACAAGTCCGAAATGGTTTGCGTTGATGTGTGTAATTTTTACGAAATACCAAACGTTTTTACCCCCAACGGTGACGGAATTAACGATATACTCATAGCAAAAACATCGGGCGCGGTTGAAAAGGTTGATTTTAAACTGTTTAACAGGACAGGCATATTGATTTTCAGCACCGAAAACCCGCGCATTGAATGGGACGGAACATATAACGGAAGGGTAGTTTCGCCCGGAGTATATTTCTATCAGTGCGATGTTTACGAAACGCGGATAACAGGCTTGGAAGTATTTCATCTGTCGGGCTTTGTGCATGTAATAACCGAAAGAGGAGCAACAAATGAGAGGAGAGATTAACATACCGAAAACGGCGCTTTTTTTTATCTGCATCGCCCTGTGCGCCGCACTTGCCGGACAGCAAAACGGCAATGCAATT
>Ga0099364_10009569_pt1 | contig 13434 bp, 10 predicted proteins | sample TergutTh196P3_FD_73070 | JGI IMG/M metagenome (GOLD analysis project Ga0099364, IMG submission 73070) | Microcerotermes parvus P3 segment gut microbial communities from Pointe-Noire, Republic of the Congo - Th196 P3 | ecosystem: Host-associated > Arthropoda: Insects > Digestive system > Gut ...
TCCGATGCCCCGATCTGGCGAACGGAATCCCTCGACACTTCGCCGAACATTATCAACAGGGAATGTTAAGAAATGGTTAAGAGAAAATAAATTCGGCGCTAAACTTTGGGCGAGCATCACCAAAAGCCAGGGGCGTCTGCCCCCGGCTCTGTTTTTGCATCTGTAACTTTATCGAACAGGCGTTACCTTTCCGACTGATCTCTGAAGGCTTCACCGACATCAAGTTTTGCTTGGGCTCTCTTCGAGGTGATCTCGATTTCATGCGGCGTTGTCTCGACATTGGAGTACAGAGGATCAACCAACCTGTATGTGTTGGAAGAAACAATGACCTCTATTCCGTCTTCATCGGTTCGATAAACAAAATCGTCGTCAACAACTTTGCGGACAGTAATTTTGTACTTTCCGATAGGAACTCCGGGAAAACCGTATGTCTGCATCACCGCATTGCCGTCCGCACCCGTATAGGCTACCGGGCGGTATTTTTGCTCACTGTCGGAATGAAATGTAACAATGGCACCCTCCAACGGTCCACCGCCTTGGATAACCGAAACCGTGCAAGGGAAAAGTTTCGGCATATCGCCCGGTCGATTCGATTCCGTACAACCGAAAAGGAGAAGCAAAAGCAATAAAAGGATGTACGTGTATCTGCTCATTGTTGAATCGATGTTAGTGTGAAAGGTTTGAAATTGTAAAACGTTTTCCCAAAGAGCCGGAAGTGTAGCGTAGCGGAACTTCCAGATGCACCCGTAGGTTACGCGGAGTACCGCTACACCTACGGCTCTTTTTGTTACGCAATACGATTGCGGCTCTGCTACACCGCTACTCCGCCGGATCGAGAACAAGGTCGAGCGTTTTGGATTGTCTCGTATCAAGTGTCAACCCCGATGTCTTTTGGTTGCCATACTTTGAATGAATCAACGAAACACTATTCGGTTCCGGATAGTGCTCAGAATTAGGATCGAGATTCGGCACTTCCTTAGTGCCCCCCACTACGCTGATAGAGTAAACACCCGGAGGAATCCCATCGCCGTCCCTCACAACGCCCGGTCTGAACACGCCGCCGTTAATCGATGCCGTGTACATATCGTTCTTTTCGCCGTAAAAATAGACCGTGCCTTCCTCGACCGCCGTGCCGTCCGCCATTTTGGCAATACCCTTGACAATGACCGCATTGCCGCAGCCGACAGCAAAAAAAAGACATAACAATGTCAATGTGTAATAGAATCGTCGCATAATGAAAATAAAGGGTAAAAGGTTAAGGGTTTTGCATAACAAACGAAGAGCCGGGGGTTGTGTCCCCGGCTCTGGACATTAAGGCACCGAACCGCCGAGACCATCGTTAGGATAACACAAACGCGTAAAAAGCAACAAATCGGCTACATTGCGTGGTTCTCCCCGCTGCCCCACACCAGTACCAGTACTACCTCTATTGGTGATGTTAACGGTTGTCGCCTGAATAGTGTTGCTGATCGCACGTACGGAACCGTCGCCCAACGCAAAATTACACACGCCCGGATGAATACCGCCGAAGGCACTCTGAGTCACCGGGTCGCGCCACATGTTGGTGCCGGTGGTATTCATTACATCATGCGGGCCTCTTGCTAGAGGACGTGTCACTATTGGAGTTCGAGCGACCCCGAATTCCCTGTAATCGTTCGAAGTATAGAAAAAAGAACAATCGGGAATGTTATCGTGAGCAGCACTGCTACACTTTTCCACGTCATCTGCATGGACGAATTTTTCGCCGAACAGGATCTGATTGGATGTTCCATCAGCCCACCATGTAAAAGTGTCGCGGGGAGACCACTTTTGTGCCGCTTGCCGATGCCAGATGCCAGCATTAGCGTCGTTTTGGTCGTTGCTAATAGTTACGGGGTGAGAAGTCGCTGCAACACGTAAGGGACCCGCTTGGCATTGCCAATGCCAAGGATTGTTCGGTCGGAAACTGTCCGTCCCCCATGCATTCTGTACTCTAAGAGGTACAGAAGGTATGGCGATATTAGAGGAAACAGTCCCGCCAAGTATTCTCATTACAGGAATTGCATAGTCCGAAACAGGCCCTGACTGGTGGGTGTCCACGTAAACTGGCCCCCGCCGCCGCGAGGGACAGTAATAAATCGGGGGACAAAGCCCTCTTTTTTGTGTATCGGTTAAAGCCGCCCAAGTGTAGTCGCCTTCAGTGTGTCCATTCCAGAAACGTCCCGCTGTATCAATATGATCCTTATTTCGGGATTCGATGAAATCCCACGCTGCTCCCTGCTCAATGAAGGGATAGAGCAAAACGAAAGCAGTGTAACTTTCCCTCGAAACATTGATGGGCGGCAAACCGTTGTGTGTGTTGTGAAAGTTGTGGACTGCCAGTGCCATTTGCTTGAGATGGTTGGTGCACTGCGACCGCCGTGCGGCTTCGCGTGCGGCTTGCACAGCGGGCAGAAGCAGAGCGATGAGCACGCCGATGATGGCAATGACAACGAGCAGTTCGACGAGGGTGAAACCACTGAAAAGAGCCGGGGGGGGAACGCAGTGTAAATCCGGATGCGTCTGGGGACTGCGCTGTGATCCTTTTCCGGATGACTGTTTCAAAAAATCATGACGTGTGGTCTTGTTCATAAAAGTTTCTCCTGTTAGGGCGGTTAAAGGACAATGTCTGAATGTTTTATGCAATTGCAAGATTGCGAATTGCTTTCCCAAAGAGCCGGAAGTGTCGCGTAGCGGAACTTCCGGGTGCACTCGTAGGTTATGCGGAGTACTGCTATACCTATGTCTCTTTGTGTCTTGCGCAATCTTACGATTGCGGCTCTGATTTTTTTACGCTACGGCGCCGCCTGCAATTCTCCGCCGTTCGGCGTGCCCATCGCTCCCCAAACGCCGTAGGGACTGGGGCCTTGTAAGTATCTTCCCTGTTTAACAGGGGGCAATCCATTGGTGTCCACCGAATTTGAGACGAAACAGACCGAACCGTCCAATCTCCCTACGTTCACACCGCCAATGTGATTGCTATTCGCCGCATAAAAACCGCTGGTGTGTTCTGTCTGATTCTTTACGCAAGACATACCGTTCGGCGGCATAATGGTATTGAAACCGCTATACAAATGTCTTCCGTAGGACCACCAACTATGCCGCCATTGGGAGAGAACTTCAACACCTGAGCCGATTACAAAATCACTTCCTTGTACTGGCACGGCCTGACAATTTTGTGGGACCCAAATCCATGATCCAATATCGATAGCAGGCACTCGGGCAATTCCGCCGCGAATCTTTGGGCTTGCAAACGTTGGCGCGACAACACTTTCACTGATTAGGAGGGTATTGCTTGTCCCATCAGAAGCAAATGAAAGATTTCTTTCCTCTCTCCAATAAAACATTCCGCGTGTGGAAATATCGCCTTCTTCACCGTTGATGTCATAATCATGCAACTGGTTGGCACCATCGCCATAACAGACGGCGATGTTCGTTACCGACCGAGTACGAGTGCTACTACCCGACCCGGTCGTTACTGGTGTTCTATTGCTCGTATCGGAAGGACAACGGATGGTGGAAATGTTCACCTGAGCATACCCATTGGGATCTTGGCTTAGTGTGACCCACGGAACTTCATGGGTTTGCACCCCTTCATAGAGTGCTTCCTGCTCCATAAAGGGGAGCAGTTTTGCTGTTGCACTGAATTGGTTATGTCCACCAGCCTTGAGTTGGTTTTGCGCTGCGGGAATCATACCGAAGACATCGTGATGATTATGAGCGGCGAGTACCCACTGCTTCATATTGTTTGAGCACTGTATTCTTCTTGCTGCTTCTCGTGCCGACTGAACGCTGGGCAGCAGCAAGCCGATCAACACGCCGATGATCGCAATGACGACCAACAGTTCGATCAGTGTGAACGCGGAGCGGAGAGAAACGATTGTTGTTTTACTCATTGTCTTTGATTTGGTTGGGTTTTGTTTTTGAAGCGGCATGGTGTTTGACCGCTTCTATGTCGAAGATTTTCGTTCACGTTCCGATAACCCGATCTGGCGAACGGAATCTCTCGACACTTCGCCGGATATTATCAACCGAGAATGTTAAGAAATGAATAAGTAAAGATAAATTCGGCGCTAAACTTCGAGCGGCGAATTCGTATGAAGTTATGCAAGAGATGGGCGACACAAGAGCCGGGCGACATCAGAGCCGGGGGCGTAAGCCCCCGGATGGTCGAATCACCAAGAACGTAACGCATCCGGGGGCTAACGCCCCCGGCTCTTTTACGCCCCTGGCTCTGTTATGACACGGCAATTTCCAGCGTTCCCCGTACCCAACAGGGCGAAGCGCTTCAAAAATTCTCGTCGATTGTGCATGGGAGCGAGTCGAGTTCGAGTGAAAAGTTAAGATGACCGTCCCCAGTGTCGCCGTCCTACTACATTGCCACTTGCTTGGGAATAGGTGCTCACGGCATTGAGGACGTGTCCACGTTCTGTAGGCAGATTAGGCAGTGTTTAATAATTGTACTGCATCAATGTTCGACCGGGTCGGCGGTTGCTTGAAATCGCCGATTGTCAATCGTTTTCCTTGAAAGGAACGTCAAAACGAGACAAACGGACGAAAATGGCCGTACCTTCCACGGCAGCCTTGTTGTCAAAGAACATTTTCAACGGCTACCTTCCGACGCAAACCCAATCGCTACAACATCAACCGAATCATCGACAGGAAAACCATCGACAAAGGCGTCAACGCATACTTTTCGTAACGCGTCGCCAAACGACGAGAACGCCTTGTCCCCAGACGCAATCTCCGGACGAATCGCCTTGCCATCGGAATCCAAAACGGAAATTCCCGCAATAACTGTCGCGGAAACGCCGCAGCCGCTTTGTGGACTTGGACGATGGAGCCATCGATGGCGGCGAATTCCAGAGGATTCCGTTGATCGTTCGTCGTCCAGCGAATGGCGATGGACCAAGTCAACATGTTCGTTCGACATGAGTTCCTCTTTGAAAAAGTGTCAATGGAGGAACTCTACCAACTTTTCGTAATCCATGCAAGATGGACAAATTAAACATTGCCTAGAACCACGAGCATGTGAACCCGCCGTCGACGTAAACGATGGAGCCGGTCATATAACTCCCGGCCTTCGACGACAAGAGCAACAGCGCGGCACCGACCAGTTCGTCCGGTGTTCCGTAGCGTCCCATCGGCGTACCTCGCATAATGTTTTCGACCCGCTCGGTATCGAGCAACTTCCGGTTCTGTTCGGCGGGAAAAAAACCCGGACAGATCGCATTGACCCGAATCTTACGGGCGGCAAACTCCTGAGCAATGTTCTGCGTCAAATTGACGACACCCGCCTTGGATGCGGCGTAAGCAAACACGCGGGACAACGGCTTGTCGGAGTTCACACTACCAATGTTCAAGATCGAGCCGCCGTTTTCGTTCTTGAGCATCGACTCGATGAACACTTGGCACGCTTCCATCGTTCCCTTGAGATTCACGGCGAAAATTTCGTCCCATCGGGTCGGATCGACTTCGAGAAACGGCGTTCCGACGTTGATTCCGGCACAGTTGACGAGCATATCGACCTTGCCGGTCCCTTTCCGAGCCTCGGCAAGAAGTCGCTGGATTGATTCCCGTTCCGTAATGTCGACGGCAACAGGCACGGCGTCGATTCCGAGTGCTCGGAGCGTTTCGACCCGGTTCTTGCAGGCGTCTTCGCTCCTGTCGGCAACAACGATCTTTGCTCCGGCCTGGCCGAGACCGGTACCGAGGGCGCCCCCCAGTTCACCGGCCCCACCGATAATCACGGCGACCTGGCCGTCCAGTCCGAAGAGTCCCTTGAGATATTCCGCTGAGTTTGGCATAAGGAGAAAAGGTAAGGTTTGAGCGATAACAGAGCCGGGACCTTGTGGTCCTAGAGCGTATTAAAAATTGGTTTGGATTTTTACCGCCCGTTCGGTCGCCCAGGGCTTACGCCCTGGGCTAGGCTATGGCGCCCCGTTGGGGCGAAAACGTTAGCCCCGTAGGGGCGGCATACAATAGCCTAGGGCGTAAGCCCTAGGGAGAGGGATTCCAGAGCAATTTTTAATACGCTCTAGTAGCCAATGGGTTCACTTTACGGCGCCCTTATTCCCTTATTGGACCGCTGATAAGGGAATAAGGGCGAGGCATTCGGGGTGTCTCGGTGCTACTAAGGGCGCCTTTTTCGCTGACAAAAACATCCTGTAAAAAGGACAATTTCATGCCGTTGACAGTATATTGATTGACGGGTCCTATTTCTACAGCGCAATGATTTTAACCACGGAGGCACGAAGGCCACGAAGAAATGCGAAGAAGTCGAAAAATAGGCGATCACCGTGAAATTGCGAAACGTCGACAACCCCCATTTTTATCACTTCTTCTTGCTTCTTCGTGATCTTCGTGGCTTCGTGGTTCATTTTGATTGCGCTGCCATCCTATGTTGCTTTGTCGACGATTTCCTTATCGAAGAAGTTGATCTCCATCGCCGCGTCGACGACGATTTTTTGGGCGCAAACGCCGCTGGAGCGCGGACTCAGAAGGAACACGGCAACGGCGGCGGCTTCGTCGGTTGCCACGGCTCGTTTGCGGGGAATCACCTTTTCGGCGTACAAATATGAATTCGCGTAACCGGGAATCCCCGCCGACGCCGACGTTTTCAGCAAACTCGGTGCGACCGCGTTGAATCGAATCTCCGAAAACGCACTAAACGATTTCGTCAGAAAGGCGAGCGACGAATCCAACGCCGCCTTGATCGGTGCCATAAAACCGTAATTCTCGCTGGCCATGCGCGTCGTTGAAATCGAAATCGTTATAACGGAGGCATTCCGCTCCAGCAACGATTCCAGTTCCCGACTGATTGAAACCAGCGAAAAGCATGAAACGTCCAGTGCTTGAAGAAACGCCGTTTTCGGCGTTTCGTGGAAGGGTTTCATTCCGTCGCCGTAATCTGCAAAGGCAATCGAATGGACCAATCCGGCGTAACGTTCCTCGCCGAGATGTTCCCGCAACCGCTCGCCGAGACGCCGGATTTCCTCGTCGCTTTCCACGTTACAGAAATCGACGTATTGTTCGGGGAACAGCGTTCGGACCTTTGCGGCGACGTTCTCGTCCCGAACGACCAGATCGACGGTCGCGCCTTCGTCGAGCAGCATCCGGGCGATGCGGTACGCAACGCTTTTCTTGTTGGCGACGCCGAAAATTAAAAACCGCTTGTCGGAGAGTTGGAGGAAATTCATCGTTTTCCGGGATCACAGGTCCCGGCTCTCTGGAGGTTCAATTATTCGTCAACGGTCAGCGGCACCGTGTAGACCATCGGCTGACCGCCGTCGACGGGCTGGGCGATGACAAACGCTTCATGGATTCCCCGGTCGAACAGTTCGCGGCCCCTTTTGAGCGTATAGGTCGATTCGATCCGCCCATATCCCTGCCGTGTAATGGCCGCCGACAGGGAATCACGGCCTCTGACGAAGAGACGGCAACGGTACGTTCGAGGCGTTTCGCCGTTGTTGATGAACGCTTGAAAAACTTCGAGGTTGCCGTTGCGGGTTAGGCGCGACGAAAATTCCATCGACAAGTCCGGATCGCCGACCGTCAAGTCGGCGTAGACGCTGAAATCAAGCGGTTCCGCACCGCTCGTCTTGACGTCGATTCGGAACGGCTGTACGCCGGTGTTCGCCCGATCCGTCAGCGTCAGGTCGAATTGTGTGCCGTCTTCGGCGCCGTTGTCAAGCGACAATGATTGGGTCGGCGGCGAGATTTTCCAGTCGCCGGGATTTGGCGGAACCATCGAAAGTTGGGCGGTCAGCGGACTTGCCGTCGAATTCCTCATTCGTAACGGAAAGGTGATTTTTTGATTCGGAAAACTCGAAACCGTCGATTTTTCGAACTGAATCGCCTGCCGCAGCCGGACGACGTTTGCGTTGATTCCGGTGACGAAAACCGGCATCGGACCGATCGGGACGACCTGGTTGCGACCGTCGTGTTCCGCCCGGACTCGCTTGCCCCACAGATCGACGATCTCCGCCTCCTCACCGAGAAACAGCGATTCGACGACCGGTTTGTCGTTCCAAACGACCATCACGGCTCCGCCGCCGCTCGCCGTGAAGTTGTAATTTTGACTCCGGTTCGGCAACGTGACGCTTCCGAGGTATGCTTTGCCGGAGATCATCGAAACCGTCGTCCGCCAAGGCAGAAACAGTTCGCTCGGCGTTGCGTCGGCCTTCATCACACCGGTTCGGTCGTCAAACGGCTTGGAAAGAAACACGGCTTCGGCTCCGTGAACCTTGGCGACGACCATCCGCTGGACGAGGTCCCGGGCGCGGTCTTCGAGTTCGTAGGCACCGACGGGAAGCGGCTGCAACGACACAAAACGCCGAACGTCGCTCGCCGCAGCGGCGTCAAGGTATCGCTGGAGTTCGACCGGCGCAAGCGGAATCGCCGACGTTAGCACAACAAATTCGTTCGGCGGCGACATTCCCTCTTGAACTTCCTCGAAGCGAACGGGAAGTTCGTGCTCCCAACTCCGGGCGAAGCCGATTCCGAACCCGAAATTGTTCTTGTCGAACGCCCGGCGGATTGTTCCGAGATGTTGATTGAAAAGCGGGATCGTTGACATCGACAGATCGTCGTCGGTCGTCAATTGCCAATCCTTGACGATCAACGAGAGGTCCTGCATCGTCCGATCCAGCGTCGGCACCCAGTCGTTCGGATGCAGCAGATAAATCGCTCCGGCGTTGACTTCGCCGACTTTGACTTTTTCCTGAACTTCTTTCGGCGGCGGATGGAGCAGTCCGACCAGCCCGACCTGCTGCCGGGTGAACTCGTCGCAGAGAGAATTGAGCGTTTGCCGATCTCGTATGGTGCCGTTGTTCGTCAGCCAAGCGGGAATTTTGAGCCGGGAGATACCGGACTGCATCAAGAGCGAACGAATATCCGCGATGTCGTCCGGTTTCAGGCCGTCGAGATTCCAGCCGAACTCGCCGCGCGGCACAAAGTTACTCTGCGGCATGACAACGAAGGTCAGCGGAACGGCGTCGAGCAGCGGATCGTGGAAGAAAACGCCTTCCGGCAAACGGAGACTTTTGATATACGCTTCCGGCGTCGAAATTCGTACTCGATAGAATCCCGGCGAAAGAATCGGCAACGACCGCCAATCGGCGTGACCGTAGTGAACGGTCCAATGGTCGGTCGGATTGACGACAAATTGTCCCGCTGGAAGATTGCCGATCATCATCCCGATTTCCCGCTTGGCAATCACTCGGCCAAAGGCGTCTTCCAGAGAGAACGCAATAACCTTTTGCTCCGGGTCGACGCCGCTGAGTTTGCAATCGATGTCGATCCCCTTCACGTCGAAGAAGATATGGTGTCGATTCAGCGTCGTCAGCGAAACGGTCGGACTTTCCTTGAGTTCGACGTTCGTAAAGTCAACGGTCGCACCGAAGTCCTGCCGTTGCGTCGGAACGACAAGCAATCCGATGGACGCGGACTCGACGCCCTTCATGTCGGCAACGACGGGACCGACTTCGAGGAGCCGCCAGCCGCCGGTGTTGCGGATGCTTTCCGAAACGACGGTTTGCAGAGGACTCGAACTTTCGCCGCCGTAGAAGGAAAGTAAGAGATACACGTCGTTGTGAACGAGACCGACGGCATCGACGTAGACGCTCGCCCTGTAACTCATTCCGGGGCGAATCGGAATCTTCGGCGTGAACGCTCCGGCGGCGCCGCCGTTGACATCGACCCGCAAGGAATAGTTGCTGAACGGATTACCGTTCTCCGCAATCGCAATGGAAAGATGTTCGGGAAACGGAATTCCTTCATCGATACCAATTTTCCGAGTCCAGTAATCCGGCCAGCCGTCTCTGTCGAGGGCGTCGCTGGACCGATCGAAGAGGCAACGGTAAATGACGCCGCCGCCGCTGGTCCAGCGAGGAATCTGTCCCGGCAACGCCCCTTCCGGTTGCGCCGAAAGGGCAATGCCCGATAGGACCGTCAAAAAAAAAATCAACGTCCTCATCTCATTGAGTCGGTACTCGGCTTTTGATGATATTTGAATGAACCCGCAGTGTGCCATTCAAACCGACGTTTTTCAAGGCCCCCCCCCCTTCGAAAACAATCCCGGCAACCCGGCAAACCGTTGGTCAGGTTCGATGGTTCGATGGCTCGACGATCCCAATTGTCGGGACCTTGATTCCTTCCCGGTCTCAGGGTAGTATTAGGGGCTGTCGCTTTTTCCCAGTTGTTGACCATATAATGGACACCGGGGGGCCATCATCGTTGAATGGCTCGATCCCACAACAATGCAGTCAGGAGAAACCATTATGAAGTCGGTCCGATTTTTGATCGCCAGTTTGATCGTTTTGGGGTTTATGGCAACTTTCGTCAATCCGGTTGACGCTCAACCGCGTCGACCTCCCCCTCGACCGCCAGGGCCGCCTATTTTCCGTCCGCCGTTACCACCTCCGCCGCGTCCGCCGCTCCCTCCACCGCGTCCGCCGCTCCCTCCGCCGTTCCCGCCACCGAGACCACCGAGGCCCATTTTCATCGCACCGCCTCTCCCCGTTGTCGTCGAGAGACCGGTTTATGTCGAAACGCCCACGACCGTAACAGTTGTGACGAATACCGGCGACCATTACTCTTCGAAACTTGGAGCGACCTTCGTGATCCAGAACATGCAGATTCCCGGATACAGATTCACGGCGGCCCGGCTTACGTCGACGCCGCAGGAAGGGTCGCCGCTGGAAACACTCGGCCTCAGAAAGGGCGATGTCATCACCCGGCTCAACGACGAATCGGTCAACTCCCTTGCGGTGCTTGAACGGTACGAAGGATCGACTGCCGTGCGATACATCCGCACCGGAACGACGAGAGTCCGTCTTGGTACGATCTACATTCCGACCAACTCACAAAGCGACAGCGACGGATTTGTCGCCCCGTAGAGTATTCAGGGCTGCAATCGTAAGATTGTGCGACCGAGCACGCACGATCTTACGAGGGCGGCTCTGAAATGAATTATGTCCGTCTTACTTCTCAATATGCCGTTTGCTCATCTTCGCTGGCCGAACATCGGTTTGAGCCTGCTGAAGAGTGCGCTGGCGGAACGCGGTATCGACTGCGAACTGAAGAATCTCTGCTTCGACTTTGCGGAGCGCGTCGGATACGAACTGTACGATTGGGTCGCCGATCACTTTGCGTTCGTCCTCGGCGGTGAACAACTCTTTGCCAAGGAATACTTCGGAGATCGATTGCCATCCGCCGACGAATTCTGGAACGACGTGATGCTCTGGACGGAACCGAAACTCGATGGCACCGACAAGGCCGATTTCGAGACCGTCGCCCGGCAAGTCGCCCCCTTTCTGGACGCCTGTATGGCGAACATCGACTTCTCGCAGTACAAACTCGTCGGCTTTACAACGTCGTACCAACAGACGCTGCCATCGCTCTGTTTGGCGAGGCGAATCAAGGAGCGGCATCCCGATGTTCTCGTTGCGCTGGGCGGAGCGGCCTGCGAAGGCGAAATGGGTACGGAAATTCTCCGCCGCTTTCCCGAAGTCGACTTCGTGTTCCTCGGCGAAGCAGACCTCACGTTTCCGCACGTCGTCGAAATGGTGCTCAATGGAACACTCAACACGTCGCCGCTTCCCGACGGCGTGTTGACTCAAGGCCGCGAAACGTTGCCGATCATCGGACAGCGGTTGACCGTTGACAATCTCGACGAGTTGCCGTACCCGAACTTCGACGATTACTTTGCGGAACTCCGCCGCAGTCCTTTGTGTAACGAAATTCATCCGTTGCTCTTTTTTGAAACGTCTCGCGGCTGTTGGTGGGGCGAACGCAAACAGTGTTCGTTTTGCGGTCTGAACGGACATTCGCTGAAATTCCGTGCAAAATCTCCCAGGCGGGCCGCCGACGAACTTGTCTGGCTCGTCGAACACTACGGCATCAAACACGCCTGTTGCTCGGACAACATCTTTGCCAGGGAATACTTCGATACGTTTTTGCCGATGCTCAAAGCGAGCGGTGTCGAATTGAGTTTCGAATACGAAATGAAGGCGAACCAGAAGAAAGAACACGTCGAAAAACTGGTCGACGCCGGTCTCGGTGCCGCTCAACTGGGTATTGAAACATTTTCGACACCGATTCTCAAAATGCTCAACAAGGGAGCGGCGGCGAGGCACAATTTACAGGTGCTGAAATGGTACACCGAAGCCGGCGTCGAAGTCAAATGGAACATTTTGTATGGTTTCCCCGGCGAACCGATTGAAGAATACGCCAAATTGACGGAACTAATCCCGCTCATTGCCCATTTTTATCCGCCTTTGGCTGTCGGTCGGGTTCGGGTGGACCGCTTTGCCCCCTATCAGCGGCATCCGGAGAGTTTCGGTATCGAAAATCTGCGTCCGTTCCGGGGATTTCGGTTCATCTATCCCTTTGAAGCCGATTCGTTACGGAAATTGGCGTATTTTCACGAATTCGACTTTGCCGACGGACGCAACTTTGCGGATTACGTTGGGCCGTTTTTGGAACAGGTTGCCACTTGGACGGACAATTACGGCAGCGGAACGCTCCGTGCTTTCGACCGGGACGACGGCGTCCTGTTGCTTACGGACACACGGTCCTGTGCCGTGGAATTTCAGTACAGAATTTCCGGCGTCCAACGGGAACTGTACCTCTTCTGTGACACAGCGAGAACGCCGCAGCAGATTGCCGAACGTTTTTCCGGCCTTGACGCCGCCGCAACGTTACGATTCTGGATTGATCATCGGTTGATGCTGTTCGTCGACAACCGGTTCTTTGCGCTGGCGTTGAATTAAGGATTTTCCGTAATACTTCAACCGTTTGGTTGTTTTTTCGGCAGATCGAGCAATTTTTTCGTTGTCAGATGTTCGTGCAACGCTTCGACAATTGGTTTCGTGCCGTGAACGCCGCGATGCTTCCTCGACACACGTTATGCTCCAATCCGAAATTTTCGCCAAAACCAGATTTTTACCAAAAAACTCCAAACGGCTGAAGTGTTACCTGTTTTATTTTTTCTCACAAGGGCACCAAGTACAGGATGGCATTGATTGTTTGCCGTCGGACTCTTCGTTGAACTCGGCGAGGTCTCCCTGACATCACTCCGCCGCCTGTGGGACCCGAACCAGACACAGTGCTCGTCTTCGGAACCGGACTCGTTGGACGAAGTACCAGAATTCATCAATCGCCAACGCAAAACAGGAAGGGAAAACGAATCACCGTCATTCCCGCAAAAGCATGGATGACGGCGGTCTTTGTTTGTCCCGCCAAAGCAACGCGATGATTGTCTTGGCATCCTTGATTTCACCGGATGCAACCATCTTCATTGCTTGATCCGGTTCGACGAGCAGCGTTTCGATCTGTTCGCCGTCTTCCATATTGGTCGGACCAGCGACCAGTTTTTCTGCGACGAACAAGTGCATCGCCTCTTTTAACATACCG
>Ga0099364_10009570_pt1 | contig 13432 bp, 15 predicted proteins | sample TergutTh196P3_FD_73070 | JGI IMG/M metagenome (GOLD analysis project Ga0099364, IMG submission 73070) | Microcerotermes parvus P3 segment gut microbial communities from Pointe-Noire, Republic of the Congo - Th196 P3 | ecosystem: Host-associated > Arthropoda: Insects > Digestive system > Gut ...
GGGGGGGGGGGGGGGGGTTGTGTGTTGTTTTCCCCTCCGCGCCGGCCCCCCCCCCCCCCCCCCGTTCCGAAATAGGGGAAGGGGGGGGGGGGGGGGGGGGGGGGGGGTATTTCCCGGGAGACTGTGAGGGAGTGCCTCATGGGCCGAATCGACTCGCGGCCTGTCGGCATCGTAGCCTGTCGCGACGGGAGGTGAGAGCGATGAGCGGTGGTGACTGGTTGCTTCCCCGGATCACACAGCCGAAGCGAGGACTTCGGGGTCTCGTAGCCCGGCTTCTTCGCCGGTGAGTGTCCAGACGAACGTGACGCCTGCCTGAGGCAGCACCCACCCGGGAACTTCGATCGTGGTTGTCCGGGCGTTGGCTGCCTCGGGCAGTGTCATGACCCGAACCTTGTCCGCCGACTGGATCAGTCCGTTGACGCTGAGGTCAGCGATGTTGGTGTCGGAGTAGTCGAGCGTCACCGACAGGTCCTTGGTCGGCTGGGCGATGGCGAAGTGCAAGCGGTGTCCGGCCTGAGCGGTGACGGTCTGGTACGTGTGCCCGATCCGCACCGGCTTGCCGTCGCGCACGACGTCGGCACCCAGGTTCACCGTGTACGTCTGCCCAGTCTTGCGCTCCGACCGCCTGATCTTCTGCTCCTGGCCATCCACTGTGAACTGAAGCAGTTCGAACGCCGCGCGGTCGTTGGCGTGCACCCCTGGCCGGGGCGTCATGTACCAGGCACTCGTCGCGGGAACGTCGGTGATCATGTCGTAGAATTCGTCACGGTCCGATGCGCAGGCGAAGCGACGGACAGGACTGGCAGGGGTGACGGTGTACTCCCAGCGGACGGTCACGACGAAGGCTGGTTCAGCCTGCTTCTGCGAGAGCCGCTCCTGGGCCGGAATCCCAGCGGGGGGGGGGTATGGATTCAGAGACTTGCGACAGCCGGATCGACACCGACACGTCGTACCAACGTTCCGGGGCACGGATCGCCTGGTCGCGCAGTCCTTCGTAGACCTCAGCAGCGAACGTCTTGTCGCCGAGGCGCAAGCCCAGGGCGTTCTTTGCGATGGAGTCCAACAGTTCAGGGGTGGCGACACGCTTCAGATCGGCAGGGGAGACGGCGAAGCCCTTGACTACCGCATCGCGGAACTCCGGTGCGGCCTCCTTGAGCAAGCGACGGATACGTGCGTCGTCACGACGTTCCTTGTCCCGACCATCCATGTAGTCCCAGACCACGACGACGGCACCGGTGATGAAGAGCGTTGAACCCAGTTCGAAGGCCGGCAGGTTCGTCACCCATGCCCAACCCGGTGCGGACTCAGCCCACTTAGCGAAGAAGAGAAGACCCAGACCGACAGCCGAGAGGATCAGGGCCAGGATGCTTGCTTTGAGGCGGTAGATACGGGACAGGGGAGTCATATACGAACAATTATCTCACAAACCATTGCTATTTCAAAGCATTTATGCTATAATATGCGCGATGTGGCAACCCATCACCTGCGCTAACAGAGGGACTGCGCGGCTGGTGGGTCGTCATAGCCGTGACGATCTCATCCCATGGATTGGAGAACGTCATGTCGAAAAAGAACGACCAGGACCTTACCGTACTAGTCGAGTCGCGAGGCTGGGCGAACCGCCGCATCGTCACGAATACGATCGCAGCCGGTGTCGTCGCAACCGTGGCAGTGCCACTCATGTTCATCATCGGGTTCGGCAAGTGGGTCACAATCCCGCGCGTCATCCTGCTGATGATCGTCGTGGCGCTGCTGAGCAACATCGCAGTCAAGATCAGCCAGTTGGTCTACCAGGCCAAACTCCTCGTCAGGGAACTGGTGCGGTTAGGCAACCAATCACGGTAGTCCGTGCGTAAGACGCTCCTAGTGAGCGTCAGCCGAGTACGTCAAACTCGGCTATTCCTGTTTCGCATCCAGATTCTGGATCTACATATCCTCAGTGCTCTGTCCACGCTCGTGGGGGAGTGGGCGTGACAGCCTCGCGGCCTCCGAGCGTCCCATTCACCTGGTGATGGTCGCTGTTCAGGGCTAGGCTGGCAGATGGGTCACCGCGGTAGGGTGAAGAGCCACAGTCGTTGCCACGCTGACAGAATCGATAGTCAGGTCTTTACTTCGTGGCCGTGATCTCCTAGACTGGTATCTAGTTGGACGGTTAGAGCGCGGAGTGTGGCTCTGTCTGCCAAAATTGATGAAAGGAGAAGATGCGATGTCCATGGACTTTCCTCGTGGTTCCGAGTGGCGCAAGTGGGATCTTCACGTCCACGCTCCGGGAACCAAACTCTCAGATGGCTACACGAAAATAGACGGTGGACTGGACTGGGCACAGTTCTGCCAGATCATCCACGATTCTGACGTTGCTGCCATCGGGATCGCCGATTATTTCTCGCTGGACGGATTCTTTGAGTTCAAGAACGAGTACGCCACGCGATACCCCAACGACGAGTCGAAGGTATTCTTTCCCAACCTTGAACTCCGGCTTCCTGAGACCCTCAACGATCGTGGAGATTCCGTCAACATCCACATCGTCTTCCGGCCGGACTTGTCTGAGAGTGACGCTCACAAGTTCCTGATCAGCCTCGATACCGAGACCACTACAGGCAAGTTGAAAAGGACCATCGCGTGCTCTGAACTCAAGACCAAGGACGACTATGAGAGTGCCACAGTTACCCGTGGTAGTATCGATGATGCGTTACGTAGGACCTTCGGGGCGAAACACAACGAGATGTCCGCTCTTGTCATTACTTCAGCCAAGAACGACGGAATTCGCCCTGGCAAAAAAGGGAGCGTGAAGCGCAAGAAGCGGCTCACGGATGAGACAGACAAATTCTCCCATGCATTTTTTGCCGGACCCGGATCGTGTGAATACTTCCTCGACTGCGGTCGGCTTGAGACGGACGAGAGAACTCCGGCCAAACCCGTCTTCGGCGGATCAGATGCTCATAGTTTCGAGGAGTTGAGAACTCGGCTAGGCAAGCATAACGTGACGGACGGTTCGCACTTTCACACCACTTGGATCAAAGCGGACATGACCTACGAAGGTCTACTTCAAACGCTCGTTGAGCCTGCGAGCCGTGTTGCTATACAGGCGAGTCAGCCGGATGCGAAGGAACCATACCAGTACATCTCTCGAATCAAATTTTCCGGCACCGATGATTTCCCGTCTGAAGTTGTATTCAATCCTAACCTGAACGCGATCATCGGCAGCCGTTCGTCGGGCAAGTCAGCGTTACTCGCGTTCGTCGCCCATGCGGTTGATTCGAAAGATACAGTTCGCCAGCAGGTTGCCTCTGGGATGAGTCGCAAGAATGCCGGTCCTGCGGCGGGCAAAACGTGGTCTGATGTCGGCGATATAGTACACGAAGTCGAATGGGGATCGACCGATGCTTCCGAAGGCAGAGTCATCTACATCCCACAGAATTCGTTGTACTCACTGAGCGAGCACCCCGACAAGGTCACTGAGAAGATCGCTCCGTCTCTCTTCAGACGGTATCCGGTCGTTGATGCAGTATATAAGGCAGTAATGCATGACGTTGGTGTGGCCAACGGCGACATCAAGGACGCTGTCACCGAGTGGTTCTCTATCGGGGACGAACTTGATACGCTGGATCGGGAAATTCGTGATCTTGGTGACAAGGATGCGATTGAGGCTGCTCGTAGGGAACTTTCCGCCAAGGTCGAGGAGATTAAGAAGAATTCCCAACTCACCGATGATGAGGTTGCGACCTATCAGACTGTGGCCGCAGACCTACAGGCGAAGGATGATCGTCTTTCTGCAATTACTGACGAACTCGATTTCCTTGCTGCGTATGCGGTGATGGAAGAAGATGCAGCCGAGCCAATCCCGGGTCGTTTCCGTGTAACAATCAGTGTCCGGCCCAATACCGGCGAGTTTCCTGATGTACTGGCTACTAAACTTGAAGAACATCGGGCTCGTGCGGAGGCTGTTCTCCGGGCACAGATTGAGCAAGAGGTGGCAACCTATCTTGCGGCCACGGTTAAGGAGCAGAAGAAACTTTCTGACGAAGCAAAGGCAATTAGAGAGCGGCATGCCAACCTGCTCGCGAAACATGCTGCCAATATTGAACTCGCTGAAGTCTCAAAGAATCTGAGCAAACAGACCAAGGCACTTGAGTCTATCAAGAAGAAGGAAGACTTACGCAAAAAGCGCAAAGGCGAACAAGACGACCAGATCTCAAAGATCAGAGTTGCTCTGGCCGCCCGGAACCAATCGTTCGTTTCGCTGAGGGAAGTCTTCAGCGAAGAGTCGCGAACGGTTGATGACGAACTCACATTCGGTATAGAGGTTGACTTCAATCAGGAGATCGTGTCCGCGCGTTGCGCTGCGTTCAACCACAACAAATTGGGGCCATATATGGCAAAACGTGGCGACGAGGTAGATGTAGTTGGAGCGCAAGAGTCGCCAGAGAGTTTTCTAGTAGCGCTTCGATCTGGTACGCAGGAACTCAACAATGGGTACGATGCTTCCGGCACTGCTCAGGACATCCTCACGCTATCGCCGGAGACTCGTTTCTCCGCCGAACTCGATACTGATGTCATCGGTGGATTTGGTCGTTCTACGATGACTCCGGGCAAGCAGGCTCTTTTCGCCCTTACCCTCATCCTCAACGAGTCGCAGGAGCCGTGGCCGCTCCTCATCGACCAACCCGAAGATGACCTCGATAGCCGGTCGATCTACGACACGATCGTTCCGTACTTGATTGATCGAAAACGCGAACGTCAAATCATCATGATCAGCCATGATGCAAATCTCGTCATCGGTGCGGACTCTGAAGAAGTCATCGTGGCCAATAGACATGGTGCTGACCGACCAAATCGAGATCGTCGTACGTTTGAGTACCTAACGGGCTCCCTCGAACATACGCAGCCACTCAACGATGAGAGCCCAACAGTCCTTGGGCGCTACGGAATTCGAGAGCACGCATGTGAAATCTTGGATGGCGGCGAAGAGGCTTTCCAGAAGCGTAGGGATAAATATAAAATATGAAGTCCTGTTTTGTTCACTGCTCCCGCCGACCCCACATTGATACACCAGACGCCATCAGTGCCTCGCGCACCGTCTCGGGGGAGTAACAGTCAGCCTCGCTGGATTGTCATCGTCTCACCGGCGTATAGGTAACTTTCGGCGCATCAATCTTCTCGATTAGTCCGAAAGTTTGCAATTTTCGCAAGAGGGTTACGGTTCCGCTATAGGTCATGTTGGTGCGATCAGCCAGTTCGCAGACCGTGCGACCTCTCGTGCCGCTGTAGAACAGCAACCCGATGATGGCACGTTGGTTGTCTGTCATCCGAATGGGATGTTGGGCGACACGGGCCATGAACGCAGCCAGTTCGTCGTCCGGCAGATCCGCTGCCCCGGGGTAGAGGTTTTCAGCGAACTCCTGAAGCATGGATTGACGGTAGTTGAACTCGTCCTCCGGACTGTTGGATGCAGGTGCCTCGTCGATGTCGTGCTGTTTTGCCCAGCCGACCACCTCGTCCAGACTGCCTTTCTCTTCTATCATGTCGTAGATGTCACCCCACTGGGCGATAAGCCCGCGTATCCTCTCGCGGGTCGCTTCCGCACGGCTCATCGCCGTGGCATGGTCGATTTTGCCGTCTCTCAGATCGACAAAAGTGCGCCAGATGGTAGCGAAGTGATATGGCTTGATTTCGTAAGCCCAGCCATTCGCCATGAGGAAGACGTCGTCCTCCTGCATTCGGTCTATGTACTCCTGGTCGAAGATCGGCGATCCCAGCAGTTCATTGAGGATATAGATTCCATGCTTGGTCAGGCGAAGACTCTGCATGAGGTTGGCGAAGGCATCTTCGACCACATCGTAGCGACCAACCACTGGATATCCATCGCCCGGCCAAGTGCCATCAGTTGAGAGAGACAGCAGGCGTAGCACTTTGTCACTGATCTCGTGGAACTGTCCGTCGTCCAGGGTGTCGTAACGGTCGAGTGATGCCGCGCAGGCTGCTGCCTGCGGCTTGTCGTGATCATGTTTCTGTTCAGCCATTCATGCCTCCAATGCTTACTTTTTCGCATTTTGCTCCATTGTATGACAGGGGCCATTTTTGGTCAAGTTGGGGGATCGACGGTTGCGTATTTTAGTTTCACCGCTCCCGCCCATGCGAGTCCCGGATCGCCACCCCTGCATCCCTCAACGTCCGGCTCACCGTCGCCTTGGCGTAGCCCAGCCGCGTTGCGATCGACGCCAAAGAGTTCCCCTGCCGGTACAGGTGGCTGGCAAGCCGAATCTCGTCGTCACGCATCGGGTGCTGCCGGGTCTGGACACCAGCCTTGGCCAGTTGCCCACTGAGGAACGTGCGCGACACGCCGAGGTCGGTAGCGATCTTCTTGAGCGTCTCGCCGGACTCGTAGCGGCGGATCACCTCGGCCAGGCGGTCACCGGTCAGCGGGCGGGGACGCTTGGTGCGTGAGGTGCGGGTGTGGGCGGGATGACAGGGGGAGTCGAGCGCGTGAGCCGGTCGGTCGTCGGTTTCGATAGCAGGTGAGGTGTCAGCGGTGTCGCAGGTGGCTGCGACTGCGGGAGTGGCGTCGTTCAAGGTCGGCTGCCTGCGGAGTCGCTGGACCTTGGGGGAGTCGAGCGCCGCGCTCAGTTTCGAGAGTCGGGGGAGGAGCCCGACAAACTGGTCTTGTTAGAACCTGGAGCGTCTTCCGGGGGTTCTTCGCGTGTCCGAAGGTGGGCCTGGCCTGTGAGAACGCTGGAAACGGGCGATGCGGAGGGTGCTGGGTGCCGTCCTGGTCCGGCTGGGTGGTCAGCGTCCGTCTTGGGGCCGGAGCGCAGTGACTCAGGGTCCGATCTGCACCGTTTGTGACGGTGAGCATGTACGGTGGTCTCACGAGGTTGACGGGAGGGGGTCACGCGTGCTGGCGTTGATGGTGGTGGCTGCGGTCGTCGCCGTCGTGCAGTTGGGGCTGGTGGGGTCATGGGCGCGATCGGTGCGGATTTCGACGCTGGTGCAGGCCGTCGGGGTCGGGTTCATAGTGTGCGCCCCGGTCACCGTCGCGGTCCAGTGGGCGCTCACCCGTGGCGTCGCGTCGGCGGGGTCGTCGTCGTTGGTCGATGTGGTCCGTCACGCTGCGTGGACCTATGACCCGGTGGTCGAAGAGGTCGTCAAGGTGGCGCCGTTGGTGGTGCTGGCCGTGGTGTGGCCGCGGGCTCACCGGCAGCTGGGGTGGACCGACCACCTGCTGTGCGGGGCGGCGCTGGGTATGGGGTTCGCCCTGTGCGAGGCGGCGCTGCGGTACGGGCGGGTCGGCCAGATGGCGATGGGTATCCCGTCGGCTGTCCATCACGACGGGTACGTCGCGGCCAGTACCTTGTCTGGTCCGGTGGTGGTGCCGTCGGTGGGTACGTCGTTGACGACGTGGTTGCCGAACCCGGCTGGTCAGGCGGGTCTGTTCACGTTCGACACGCCGGTCGCGGTGCACCTGGTGTACTCGGCGCTGGCCGCGCTGGGTGTGGCCTGGACGTTCCGCAGCCGTGGTGTGTGGCGCCTGCTGGGCGTGGTGCCCGTGGCGGTGGCGAGCGTGTCCCACGCTGCTTACAACGCTGGCGTGTGGTACCTGCCGTTCGCTGACACCTGGATGGCCAGGGCGTGCCGGTGGGTCACCGACACGATGGCCGGGTGGATGGCTGCGGTCGTGCTGGCACTGGTCGTGGTCGATCGGGTCGCCCTGGCCAGGGCACGTGCCCGTCGTAGAGACCTGTTGCTGCCTGGTGAACCGGCCCACGGGCTGGACCCGACGCGGCTGGTCAGCGCGGCGTTCGTCGCACCACCATGGACTCTTCCGACGGTGTGGTATGTCGTGCTGGAGCGTCGAGCTGCGCTGTACGCGCTGGCCGCACACGGCCCGGACGAGGCCGCTGTCGGTGCGGTGCGGTCGGTCGGTCAGCTGGTCCGGGCGAGGGACCGGGCTAGGTGGTCGGTCGCGGCCCGTAAGGTGCTGGGGTCGGTCAGGTGGCGCAGCCTGTGGTCGTGGCGCACGATCTTGTGGCTGGCCGCTGTGGCCCCGGCGGTGGCGTACCTGGTGGTGGGAGGGTTCCCGGCAACCCGAGGGCTCCAGCAGACCATGACGGGCCCGGTAGGTACGGGCCTGCTGGTCACCGGGCTGGTGGCCGGGATCGTGGTGGCTCTGTCGCAGGTGCCCGTTCTGGTGAGGCACCTGCGCGCGTCGCGCGGCTCGGTGTGGCACGAGGCCGCGATCCGCCCTGCCGCCAGGCTGGCTACCGTGGCGACCACGGTCCTGGTCGCCGTGGTCCTGGCTACCAGGCTGGTCGCTGTAGACGGCAACGCGACCCGGCCGGTCTTGCGCAGCTACCACGTCCTGGACGCCTTGTCGATGGCGGTTCTGGTCCTTGGTCTGGCCTTGCTGCTCATGGCGTTCATCACCGTCCCGCCCATGGCCCTGGCCGTCACCAGCGTCGGGCTGGTCGCGATCGAAGGCAGCATCGCAGTCAGCGCCGGGTACCTCGCCGCCGGAACCCTGACCGTCGCCGCCGCAACAATGCTCCACGAAGCAGCCGGTGACGCGGCCGACACTGGAGGAGGCGGATCGTCTGAAGGTTCTCCTGCCGCCGAGAGCGACACCCCACAGATTGGTGACCTGAAACGTGTGAGAGACAACCGAATCAGACAATGGGCTCACGACAACGGGTACGATACGGTTGAGGCTTTCAAAGAAGAGTTCGTCCCAAGGGGATCGGTCTCAAACTTCGACTGCTTCAAGGGTCCGGACGGCAAGGTTTTCCTGGTGCGGAAAGGAACGGATATCATTGTGCCTACTGGGTTTGTGGGTCCTTAATTAAGTCCCTGCAGTACCACTAGATTCCGAGGAGAAGGATGATCAAGGCAGGCCTGAAGGTTGTAAGCACGGTTTTGCTGCTCGATGAGATCAGTTATGCCATGGGACGATACCCGGACTACGGATTCTCGAAGGGGACGCCTCGTCGTGGCGGGCATGGGATGTACGAGCACACGCTGTGGCGGATGGAGCTCGGCGGGCCGGGTGACCCGTTATTTGGCTTGTATGGGTTGTCCAGGGTTCTTGAAGGTCTGGACGTGGAACTGGCAGACCGGGCTCGTGCGCTTGTGGGACGCGGATGCGAGGTAGGGCTAGGCATGACGCAAGAGTTCCTCGACGGGGAAGAAGGAAGCGACGGGCTGAACTTTAGTCTCGGTGCAGTGGCTTGGCTGGCTCGAGCCGGAGCAGGGATCGACATCGACCAGTTAGTGCTCCGGGCGCGGCTCGACGAGTAGGACCCTCTTCCCTTGCCCTCACAAGGGGAGTGGTCGCTGTGTCGGTCCAAGTTGGTGTTGACCTGCACGAACAGACGGAGAGACTCTGTCAGCTGGATTGCGGCAGGCCCCGGTCCGTCCGATGTCCTGGTGGACCTGGTTCGCGGTGCGCGGCAGCATAGGTCGTGGCTCGACGATCACGCCGAGGTACAGGTGACGGCCTTGCGGGGCATGTCGGTACTCAAGCCAGGTCTGTTGCCCACATTTTCACGACTGCCGGTATTTCTCGTAGGTAGTTGGCCGCCAGGGTGTACCATTCTGTAGGTGCTCCTACATGTCCTGTCGAAATTCCGACGGACTGGGCCAGGTGTGTCGCCCTGTATATATGGAAATCACTCGTGATCAGCACGCAGGAGAAGCCCTCAGGAAAACGGTCCCTGAGGATCTCGGCAGAGAGATGAAGGTTTTCGTAGGTCGACGTCGACTTCTCCTCCCGGACGATGAGGTCCTGGGGTACCCCCCGGGCCGTCAGGTACCGCTCCATCGCCAGGGCTTCAGAGATATCCTCCTGGGGTCCCTGGCCTCCGGAGACGACGATGATCGCACGAGGATTTCTGTGATGGTAGTCGATCGCTGTGTCCAGCCGTCTTGCCAGCGATACGCCCACTTTCTCGCCCCGTATGCCCGCACCCAGGACGACGACGGCGTCCTCGTCGTACGTCACGCTGTCATGATTGCCGTAGACGGCGAGAAAAGACATGAACGCGAGGAGGGTCGAACAGGCAACCCCAGCAGCGATATGCCCCGCCTTGGGCACCCTGCCCCAGAAGACGGCATAGAGGACAGCGGCGACTGAGACGAGCCCCAGAAGGACATGACCAATATTAAAATTGGAGACCAGAGCCAGGGCAATCGCATTGAGCAGGAGGAGGGCTCCTATTGTCAGAACTATCATTCGGATGATTGGGGTAACGGCTGCTCTAGTCATGGGTCACGGGTTCTCGGGCGGTTCTGGGATGGTGATGTTGGTATAGGTGTTGGGCCAGAAGTAGGCCCAGGACTCCGCCTGTCTGGAGGTGATGCCACCGATGCAGGCAGGCAGACAGGTCGGCCAGCTCTTCGTCGGTGGTGAAGTGGACGTCGTGGGGCTGCCAGGGGGTCTCTGCCCGAATATCGCCAGAGGGCACCGACCGTGACGAGCCCGGCCGCCACGATGATGCTGACCAGCGCCGCGTCCGCCACCCGGTAGCCGATGGTCCGTCGCCGGGCAGGCGGTGGGGGACCGGGGAGCACAACTGCACTCTAGTGTCCTGCGCCGGAATCCGGTCATCTCGGCTGTGGTGCGGGGGTCAGCGGTTGGTGTGATGGATCCGTCCTGAGTCGCCGGGGGAGCGGGCCTGAAGTCGTTCGACCTGCCTGTTCGCAGCCAGTCCAGGGTGGTGCGGAGGTTGGAGTTGAGGGCGTCCAGCCGACTGGTTGACCAGCGACGATATGTCGACTCGGGCGGCGCTGGACTCTCGGTACGCGCTTCGGGGCTTGAGGGAGCGGAGGCGCGGTTCGTCAAACAGCCCGAGCGGGTCAGAGGTCAGCCGACGGCTCAGCCCCACAGATCGTGGAGAGATGTCGTCCACCATCGCGTCTCGTACCGTCCTTGCGGCGATGACGGGTCTGTCCGGAAGGTGAAACCGTGAAGCCGGTCTCCGCGTCCTGCAAGCCGAACGTCTCTGGGCTTGCTCCCTGGAACCCTCCAGGCTACTTGGCCGACGATACGGCATGCGTCGGGCTCGAGAGTGACCAGTGTCGCGCTGCCCGGCTTGTCGTACGAGCCGACTACTGCCATCTGGTAGCCGTTGGTGACCAGTGCCTTCGAACCTGCGGTGACAGGGTCGCGCAGAAGAGTGCGGCCGTCTTCGATCGTGATGATATGAAAATCAGTGTATGCGCACACGTATGCGGCCTGGTCGGTGACGTTCATCGCGTAGCAGTCCGCCATCGGCGGATATTGCAGTTTCCAGGCAGGTTCCACCGTGCAGCCGTTGTCGGTTGTTATCACTTCCCAGCGGACGCAGCCGGCGGCAGCGATCTCGTCGGAGCCGAAGACTCCCTCGTCGAAGTAGGACACCCACACCTCGCCAGAATGGGTGCTCTGCACGTCTTCGACGCCGTCGCCGACTCGTCCTGACCCGACCAGTCTTCCATCGGTAGCAAAGACCAAGGCGTTGCTGTCGCCGCGTCCGCAGCGTCGACCGACGACGATCCACCCCTGTGGAAGAGGCTGGGCTACTGGGAAGGCTGGTGCCGGGGCCAGTAGTTCTGTAGTGGTCCACACTGCTCCGTCGGGTCCCTGCTGAGTGACCATCACCCGGGCGCCATGCGCACCAGGCAGGTCGAAGCAGGGGTCGGTCTCTTCGGCCCAGAGGCAGCACGCTTCTTGATCAGGACCGATGCTGACAGACAGCAGAACGGAGAACCGGCCCGACGGAGAGAGCGGTGCGTTCTCGGTAAGAGTGGCCGTACTTTTTTCTTCTCGGTATGTTCTCACCCAGTTCCTCAGGCTCTGCGGTGTGACGTTCAGCTCGCTCGCCACGGTGGCTATCGGGCGGGACTTTTCCACGACCTCGCGTGCCGCCTCCCTCCGAAGCTCTGAGGAGTACGTCTTTCTTCTTGACACCGAAAAGCCATCCTTCCCGAGGCTGGAATTATTCTACGGCCCCGACTGTCCTGATACAGGATCAATACGGTACCTCAATCACCAGGTGGTGGGGTCGTAGGGGTTGACGAGGACGAGGCCGAAGCCGAGGAAGTCCTTGGTGTTGCGGGTGGCAAGGGTTGCCTGGTGGGCGAGGGCGGTGGCGGCGATGAGGGCGTCCATGGCGCCAGCCTGCTGCCCTGCTCTGGTGCGGGCGGCGATGACACGGGCGTAGTGGGGGGCGTGCTCGGGGAGGTAGGGGAGGGTGCGGTCGCGCATGGCTGCGAACAGGACGTCAGCCGCCCTGGCGAGGGTGCTTCTGCGCCTGCCTGCGGGGAGCATGGCGATCCCGGCGAGAACTTCGGAACGGGTGACGGCGGTGGTCCACACGTCGTCGGTCACGGTCTGGAGCCAGTCTTCGACAGGGCTGGGGTCGTGGTCGCGTCTCGTGGTCATGACGGCGGAGACGATGTCGGTGTCGAGGACGATCACGAGAACAGCGTCCTCGGCGGGTCGTTGTGGCGGATCAGCCAGCCTTCGGCGACGTCGGCGTCGGCAAGGACGGCGCGGACGGCGGCAATCCCGGCACGGATGCCGCTCGGAGCGGGGCTGGGCACCTCAGCCAGGATCGCGCGGATCTCGGCCTCCATCGACCGCCCGTTGGCCTTGGCTCTGGCCTGGATCCGTGCCTTGACCTCAGGGTCTAGGGAGCGGATGGTGATGACGCTCATGGCAGCCTCCACAACAGACGACTGCACCCATGCTAGCACTCGTCTGGTCAGCACGGCGGACGGCTGGTTGGTCAGGCTGATCGTCGATACTTGCTCGGGCCGCCGCTCACCGGCTCGTCGGCTCAGGCGTTCGACCTGCCAGATTGCAGCCAGTCCAGCGTGGTACGGGTTCGAGCTGAGGGCGTCCAGGGCGACTTTGAACAGATGATGTACAGGGCAAGACAGCCCGATAGACTGGTGCTACCAGGTGCTATAGTCATCGAGCTACGTCGGGAGTTAGGCCATGTTCTACGAGGTGTGCATCTACGAGGCCAAGGTTGACCGGCAGGACGAGATCGAAGCCCTCATGAAAGAGGTGGCTGAGTTCTACAAGGCTCAACCAGGAGTCATCGATGTGAAGTACATCAAACGCACCCACCGCCAAGAAGACTTCCAGGCGGTGAAAGAAGGAAAACTGCCAGTACGGCTGACGCGCTTCGTCGGGAAGGTCACCTACGTGCTGTTCTGGACCTTGGAGAGCGAACAGGTCCACGCCGACCTGTGCAGGCCAGCGCTTGAGAAGTTCTACAAGAGGTGGAACCGCGTCCTGACAACCATGCCGAAGATCATCCTCGGCGAAGCCGTCGTCCCGTAGGCCGGGCTCCGCAGCCAGGGGCCGACCGTGGATTCGAGACTTCTGTCGCGGATTCGAGAGTTAAACTCTCGAATCCGCGACAGAAGTCTCGAATCGCTGGGGCAGGGGGGC
>Ga0099364_10009571_pt1 | contig 13432 bp, 15 predicted proteins | sample TergutTh196P3_FD_73070 | JGI IMG/M metagenome (GOLD analysis project Ga0099364, IMG submission 73070) | Microcerotermes parvus P3 segment gut microbial communities from Pointe-Noire, Republic of the Congo - Th196 P3 | ecosystem: Host-associated > Arthropoda: Insects > Digestive system > Gut ...
TGCACAGCGAAAACTTCAAACAATACCGTAAGCACAGACGGAAATATGATGAGCTGTACGCCGTTTACCAAGCCGCGAAAAAGGAAACGGGATTCTTTGCGGAACGCAAGGCGCAAAAGGCTCTTGATGCCGCCAACGAATACCACGAAGATTACCGTCCGCAAATAGCGATGTATAACAACGCCGAGGAATATTTACGCGATGTATTGCAAGACCGCTTTGAACCGAAGAAGCTTCCGCCCATTACCAAATGGCGGGAGGAACTCGCCGCCAAAACCTCCGAAGCAAACGCGCTGTATCAGGAGTATACCACGCTCAAAGAGAAAACTTACAAAGTTGAAAAAATCCGGGCAAGTGTTAGAGAAATTGTGCAGGTGGAAATACCGAAGGTGCATCAGGAACAGACACCGCAGAAAACGTGGGGCATGGAAATATAAAGCTATCAAGGCCAATACTACGGGGAGAGGATACCTCTCCACACTTATGTAACATCGGCAACACTCATTTTTGTAATACCGCTTGCTTCAAGCAACTCATTTGTTTCGGAATCCTTAAAGGCCTTGTAACAAAAATATTTCAACAGACGACTTGTATGCTCCGATTCTGAAATATGGAATAAACCATTTGATTCTAAAGGTACGTTGAAATCCGACGCAATGGAATTACGATTGTCTGCATCAGATGCACGTTGGATGCGGTCATTGCTAAGAGTTATAAAGGTTCTCGCATTTGTGCTTTGAGCGTATTTAGAAAACGTGTCCCCATTAGCGATAAAGCCAGCATCAACAATGGTTTGAATTGCTTGTGCCTTTACTTTGTGCAATGTTTGCTCAACATCAAATATTCTTTCAAAGGCATGAGTAAAATTATAGAGCTGGTCGTTAATTAATATCGCATCAACGGTAAGATACATACGGTAAAATTGTTCCGTAATTTCATCAAGCGAGCTATCCTCCGCTTTTTTATAGAAAACACTTTTTTTGGTCTTTAGTTTCGCAGTAGGATTTGCAAATCTCAAAAATGTAATTACTACGCCATCAGAGTCCATTGCTGGTTGCCCTTCGAGAAGGTATCCCTTGTATGAATCTTTAACATCCGCAAATGCCGCATTTATGATACTGTTTCTAAATGCAGTAAAGTTTTCAGAAATAATTTCATCATTAACACAAAGCCTGTCACACGAACATTTTGTATTAAAACCATTGTATTCTTCGACTTCACATAATGGATTAAGCTGATACTCGGTAACGGCTCTAAGAAGTTGCTTAGAATATGAAATTAAATCGGCGTTATTTGTAAATCTGACTTTGTGGCCTTCGTAAATATAGCCAGAGTTCCGCCGTTTGCGAGAGTTGAAAAAGTAAAGCGTCCAAATATAATTGTGCATCGCTTCTCCAACACATTCATTCAAATAGGCTTTATCCATTTTTTCACCATCCTGTTAACTTAAGTCGATATATATGTCATTATCAAAATCATAGAATGTAAAATCCTGTTCTATTCTACCTGTCAGACTTTTCCTACTAATAACCGTGCAATCTTTATATTCGTGCATTCTTCCTGCAACATTGCGTTCGATGTCACAAACATATACTCGATAACCCATAAACTCAAAAAGAATGTTTGTGTATACATTTCCGTTTCTTATATTAAGAAAAGCGATTAAAGCAAAATATACAAAAAACAAAACTATGTCGCGTATAGACGTAAAATCAAAAGCTATTAACGGCATTATATATGTCAACAAGAAATCCGTTACAAGTGTCGAGGACTTGCGTGCGGCTATTATTTTTCCAGTTCCGCTACTTTCGTTAGGCTTTCTTTTCAGTACAATGAACCTGATAACAGCGATAATACTAACTACGGCTATGGACATTATTATAGCAGCGAGAATTAGCACACTTCCTTTCGCCTTAAACAAGCATGCAAATGACGAGTAACTAAACGGTAAAACATCCCAAGCTAATAAAAACAAAACAGAAACCCATAGGGGAATAAACGATGTAACAAGCATATTCCATCGAAAAAATCTGCTCATTGTCAATCCCCCCAGTTATAAGTTATTTCTTCAAACAATCGCAACAATCGTTTGTCACGCAAAGACTTCCTTAACTCACATTCCCAAACAACCAATACACGCCAGCCGTTCGCTTCAAGCGCCGAGATATGCTCCAAGTCCCTTTGTTTATTCCGTTCCAGTTTTTCTTGCCAGTAATCAATCCGCGACTTTGGCATTACGAAATCCGAACACCCTTCATGGCAATGCCAAAAACAACCATGCACAAATACCGCAGTCTTATATTTTGGAAACACCATATCGGGTTTACCTGGATAGCGTTTATCATTTTTTCGGTAGCGCAAACCACAGGAAAAGAGATATTTTCTTACCATTTCCTCCGGTTTAGTACCCTTGCTGCGAATCCGCGACATATTATAGCTGCGCACTTGTGGCGAATGATTGTCTGCCATAACGTCCCTCCGTTATGACATAACAGAGCATATCTGCTCTGCAATCCGCTTAATCACCGGAACACAAACGGAATTTCCAATTTGTCTGTAAGCGTCGTCCACTGTAATAGTTTTTGGAAATCCATAATCAGCGGGGAATCCTTGAAAATCAAGACATTCCCGATGAGTCAATTTCCGTATTCCGTAATCATCGCATACGATGGGTACACGGTTCGGATAATATCCCATGTTTGCGGTCAATGTAGGGCAATAATGGTCACGAACTCTTATCAAACCTTTATCAGATATACGATATATGTAATTGCGGTCAAAAATCCTTTTGCCATACTCCCGAACTACATCTGAATCCGCTCTGTAATAATATGAGCTGTGTTTCCTCTCACTACGGTTAACAACATCGTTGATGCCGACAGTCAAGTCAATCGGTTCAGGGAATTTGAAGCGGCCGCACATATCATAATCCAAAAAAGCTACTATAAAGATTCTGCTTCTCGGTTGCGGGAGATTGCCATATATATGTGCGTCCATAACTTTGTATCTCACGGCATATCCGAATTGAGCAAGTGAACTGTAAATTACGAGGAATGTTTTTCCGTTATCGTGTTCTGTTAAGTTGCTGACATTTTCTAAGAAAATCACTTTAGGACGCTTAACATCAACGATACGGGCAATTTCAAAAAATAAATTACCGCTTGGGTCACGAAAGCCTTTCTGTGTCCCTGCAACGGAGAATGACTGGCAGGGAAAGCCTGCTGTCAGTATATCAAAGTCGGGTATGTCCTTCGCATTGACCTTGTAAATATCGGACTCACAAAGCCAATCACCGTCAAAATTATGCCGATATGTTTTGCAAGCGGCTTTATCCTTTTCGTTCGCCCAAACCATGTTGAATCCGGCTTGCTTGAAACCAAGGCATATACCACCAATTCCGGCAAACATACTGGCTGTTTGAAGTCCCATAAAACTACCCCGTCACATCCGAAAGAAGAACCTGCCTGTCCACCGAAAAAATCTCACGAATCCGATTGTGCGGCATAGGTGCAGAAGCGTGGTTTTCAGCAAGTTTAATAATGTTGTGAACACTGACCGCACTGCCATGAACCGATGTAGTTCGGACAATATCCGCTATTTGAGCATCAATGTTAGTTCCAAATCCCCCGGCGATATAGCTGAAAAACGACAATGGGAGACTGCCGTTATAATACGTCTGCAATCCGCCGAGATAATTCGTAATCATACGATTCCTGTGGTCGTTGTTTATGGTATATTTTGAATAAGCTTTGTTATCTATAATGCCGCAGTATCCATCCTCGTCAGACAACAGTAATACATCGGGTGTAAGCCCAATCGGCCCGACATGAAGCGCTTCAAAACCAAAAACGGATTTGAATAATTCGACCGTTGCCAACTCAAATTCCGTTGCGTTATCGCGCCCGCGAAAAGCCATCTCAAAGTATTCAGTCATAAATGACCCGACAGCGCCGCGCGGATAGAGTTTTATCAAGGTTTCCTCCACAAACTTAACGTCCTCACCGATTTTTTCTGAAATCCTATCAATCAAATCAATGGTTATTTTTGAGATAGGATGTTTGAGTGATTCGGTAATGAAAGCCTGTTTAATTCTATGCTCAGTAAGCATTTTCGCGGTCACGATTTCTGATTCAAGGAGATTGCGGGTATCTTTTCTGCGTTTCGGGTCTACTCCGTATTTACGTTGGAAATACTCATGCGAATCCGGGCGGTCGATGAAAGACAGATTTTCAGAGAGAATCGCAGAAACCTCGTCAGCTTTTTCAGAAATAATCCGTAAATTTCCGTCTTCGTCGCGCTTGGCGAGTTGTGTGTATTCAAGCCATATTTGAATGGTATTTGCTACATCAAGAAGATTGCCGTATGGATTATTTATGTTCACACCTCTACTCGACGGATACCTCTGCGCAAAGTCTGCAACAAGTGATAAATCGCCATGCTGGCGATATGCAAGAACACAGTCAACGACATTGTTATAGCAACGGTCTGTTTCATTTTCTGCCTCTACGATAATAACTTTCCCGATTTCATCTTGCGTTAAGTATTCAATCCTCGAATCAGAGAGTAAACGGAGTAAAAAACGAAAAGGACGAATCTTGAATCGCTCATTTACACGAACGCCGCGCGACAAGGAGTATGACGATGGAAATTGATAGCGAAGTATTTGATGTTTAAGAATTGCTACAGGCGGCTCGCCCGCCATAATCGCTTCGCCTGCAAGCGTTAGTCTTAATTTATTTGTTTCCTCTTGCATAAAAACGAGACCGAGACTTGATGCCCATGCAAGATATGTCCGACCGCCGCCGCCAGTTTGGTCGCGGCGAGTTCCCACGCGTTTTATCCCTGCTTTCTCAAGGGATTCTTCAAGCAGTAAATGGATATTGCGATTGCCTGTCCATTCTTGATTCAACGATACCTCGGCACAACACATCAAAACGTCGGGAATGTTATTCAATTTCCGTTGCGGGCGCGTTACCCACCAATTGTTAATCATAATAACTCGCTCCTAAATATACTCTATTGTTAAGCTGTTTGATGATGTGAATGTTATTCTTACTTCGCCCCCCACTTGGGCATTGACGCTCCTATACCAAGTGCCGATTCCTTTCAAATTTCCTTCTTCGGCAAATTGCTTTGCGTAAATATCACCAGCACAACTACAACCTTGAGCAAGTAAAGTGCCTCGAAAATTTCCATTAACAGCTGTGCAAGTATACCGAGGATTTGCCGTTGGATGATTATCGTTAAATATACCAAACCTTTCCGCATATCGTTTAGGTATTTTTATATAGCCTTCGCCATATATAGGTTCCCTCGATGTAGTATTTCGATATGTTCCCCAACCTAAGTGGGATGGTTTTATTTCGACTGTAAATGTTTGCCCCGCTATTGCCATTTTCACGTCCTCCTTTTTACTCGTTAATATTGGGTTCAGTCCATTCGTAGTTTATACCTGCAAACGAGTTTAAGATTGCTTCAAATATTATCCTTGCGCCATCACAGGGAACAGCCATTCCGATTTGACGGCGTACGCTTTCTTTTGACCCGTGAAACACATAATTATCTGGGAAAGTTTGCAACCGCGCACGTTCACGATTCGTCAAAGCTCTTGGTTCTTCCCAATGATAAATATGTGTGCCGCCGCCGCCGCTTCCTGTTACTGTATACGCGGGTTTAGCAGGGTCAAGGCGTTTATATATCTGACTGATTTTTGTCGCGGTTTTGATTTGCAACTCAACAGGCAAGTCTGCCGTGAAAGCGTTTTCACCGGGTCGGATATGCTTCAATCGGCGTATTACTGTTTCGGATTGTTTTGTCCGCTCGTTATTCGGAGCATCAGCGGCAATCGGCGGTCTTTCAATCGCCGCACGGCAGGTATTATCTATGTCAGCATACGGCAATGTCGATGGAACGCGGTAGGTTATGTTTTCTGTATCGCGTATACCAACAATAATCACACGATGCCGTGCTTGCGGAACACCATATTTTTCAAACTTGTATAAATGCGGAGTCACTATATATCCCGCATCCCTCATGTCATTGAGAATTTGTACAAACGCTTTGCCATCGTTTGCAGTTTGCAGCCCCCCGACATTTTCCGCAAGAAACCATTTCGGCTGAAATATTCTCAAAGCCCTAATACCGTAAGAATAGAGCGGTCCGAAAGTGCCGTCTAAACCCTTTTGCTCTCCAACAACGCTGTAATCGTTACAAGGAAAACCAAAAGCGAGCGCATCAATATCGCCCTCATCGCCAAGGTCTTTTTCAATATCCAGTTTCCTAATATCGCCGCATACAACGCCGTTTTCTCCTTGTGAGCAGATATTGTTAAAGTATGTATCACAGGTATCTTGGTCGTAATCGGTCGCCCACTGATGGACAATGCCAAAATCGGGATTGTCTATTTGTGCTGTAGTTGCTCCGTAGGCTATCCCGCCCGGCCCGCAAAATAATTCACCAAGCCTAAATTTGCTCATAGCTTTTACCTCTCTTATATTCGCTCATTGTCCGATAACACGAAAGCTCTTTCAAATTTCACACCAACAGCGTTAGCAAGTTCGTCCAACTCGCTGATTGTGAAACTCTCCCGCTTCAATTTCGCACTTAATGCCTGCGGGGATTGCCCTGTTCTCCGTGCAAGTTCCGCTTTACTTATATTCAATCTTGCACATAGCATACGAATTTGGTCTGAAATTGTCATTTGTACACCTCACACATTCGTCATTTCACAATATACATAAATTAGTTTAGCTTGTCAATATAATGTTTTAGCTTTGTGCAAGAAATATGGGAAAGAAAAAGAAAAAAAGAAAAAGGCAGAGCATGAATCATTCGAAATATCGCTCCGCCTTGTTACATCTTGCTTTTTACGAGTTCTCTCAATAAATATCTACGCTGCGAAAAACTTCTCCTTGACAAACTTGTCCCAAAGGCTTGGAACTCTTACTCAAATCCATTGCACAGATAAAACGGCAAATCAACCCGTCACTCTCCATCAGTGGCATATTACTCACAATGGTAGACAAACGAGCGCACTTCACGCGGGAGATTATCACTCTTGTAGAGAACGCTTACGGTGGCAATATCCGCATCTTCGGTGAACATATCCCCCGCTCCGTCCGTGCTTCTGAATCAACGGCGCAAGGTATCAGCATTTTTTCTTATGACCCGAACGGCAAAGTCGCGGCGGCATACTCCGCCCTCACGAGGGAGGTGTTGTCCGATGCCGCGTAATAAAACCGTTGGTAATCTTGCTCTTGTCGGCTATGATGACATATTTAATGTCGAAAACGGAAATGTGGACGGCGAGCGTGTCGTACAAATACCGCTCGCAGAGCTTCATGCGCCGGAGTTCCACCCTTTTCAAGTCAACGATGATGAAGCCATGAACCGATTGGCTGCAAGCGTCAAGGAAAATGGCGTTCGTGAGCCGGGGCTTGTTCGTCCTCGTGCCGATGGCGGCTATGAGTTGATTTGCGGAAACCGCCGTAAACGCGCCTCTGAACTCGCAGGGCTTAGAACAATGCCTGTTATTATCCGTGAGCTTGACGATGTTCGGGCGACAGCCGCTATGTTAGGCAACCTTGAACAGCGTGAGAGAATCCTTCCGAGTGAACGCGCATGGGCGTACAAGGTGATGATGGAAGCCTTAAACCACAATGGGGTAAAAGGTGAAATCCATGCTTATGAAATCATGGTTGAACGGACTGGCGTGAAGAAAAGCCAACTTTTCCGTATTATCCGACTGACAGAGGTTATTGTCACTCTACTTGATAAGGTAGACACAAATCAGCTTGCGTTTAACCCTGCTGTTGAGCTTTCTTATCTGACACAAACTGAGCAGAGGGCAGTTGCCGAAGCAATGGCGGTACATGGTGTTAAACCCTCACTTTCACAGGCTGTGCGATTGAAAAAGTTAAAACAGGACGGCAAGCTGACCCTCGAAGCCATTGACCTTATGCTCTCCGAAGAAAAAAAGCCGCCCAAAGGCGAACCAACCGGGAGCGCACGATACCGCCGTTATTTCCCTGCAAACTATTCTCCGAAGCAGATTGATGAAGTTATCGTTGGATTGCTAAAGGATTGGAAAGCGAGGGCTGCGGTATGAACGGGCATGAACGAATTTACCCCCTGACTTCACCGACTTACTTATTTGTCGGAACAAAACCCGCCACCGTTCTTTTCGGCAACGAGCGTGTAGAAGTCAAAACGTGGCGGCAAGTCTACGCGGTAATCATCGGGCGATGCAACGAGAGTCCAGAGTATCACGATAGGTTGATGTATCTGCGAAACAAGGCGAGTGGCAAGGTTCGGTTGTTCCTCTCCGATAAGCCGGACAGCATGAGCAAGCCTTATCAGATTGATACAGACCTGTGGGGCGAAGTGCATTATGGAAGCGCCACCCTTATGCACATCTTAATCAATCAAATCCTCGCGTATACGGGTTTTGACTATTTCGGTATCAACATCGCGATAAAAGCGTAAGAGCAAAGTAGTAAGCCCCAACGCATTGACTGAAACATCAGTTGAGTGCGTTGGGGCTTTTTTCTTTGTCAAACTATGCCTGTGTTATCCCATCTGAGCTTTATTCGGCTTACTCGATTTTGATTAGCATACCTTGATGATTGAATCCGTGCGAGATTGCGTCAACATACTCCATTCTGACATTGCCGCTTCTTGTGAATGTATGGTCGATTACCGACCCCGCATCTTCAGCGTTGTTTTTATAGGTATAGCGAACATCGCCAGTATGAGCGTTAATATAGCCCGTGTTGTCCGATAAAGCCAAGAACGACTTGTCGTTGGGGTAATTATTGAAATCCCCAAAGACAGCAATCGGTTCGTTTTTTACCATGTAGTCAAGCAGGGTACGCAGCCCATACTCATAAAATGCGTTACCCTTTGTCAGTCTTTGCGATTTGCTCTTTTTATGCTGAATGTGAACGCAAACGACTTCATAATCCTTGCCCTCAAATTTCATGCAGACCATTGTGCCTATGCCGTAATCGGCGAGTACGGCTGTATCCCCATCGCCGAGGAACTCGTCGCTAACGGCATAATCTATCGGGGCATAAGCTATGCTATGGCGCGAGCAAATGTTGAACTTAAAGCCCATGCTATTTAGCTTGCTCCCGGCAGGTTTCCATCGGTATTGCTTTGGGAATCTTTCGGGCAGAGCATCGCCAATATCATAGTTGGACGATTCGGCAAGACAAGCCACATCGACATCATTAGCGATGATATAGTCTATCAGCCAGTCCCTTTGACCCTTCTTGTTGTTTTTCAACAAGCGGAAGCAATTCAAGTAAAAGATTTTCATTTGTAAACCTCACAACACTATATCTAAAACAGTATAATCATGATGCGGCTCAGATTTAACTGCTGTTTGCTATCTGCTTAATAGGTGATATTTATTGCTAACGGAATATGTTTTTACGAAACTGCTCAACATATTCCATTAAACGATTGCATAGAGAGTTTTCCGTTTCACCGAAATACTCATCAGCTTTAATATAATCATCTTCCTTGCCATACAGAACAGCTTGTTGGTAATTTTCTGCAATATCGTCAAAACCAAGAGCGATTAAAGCATTTGACAGTTCCGTAGGATTTATATCAGGAAAACAATCTATATAGCATAAATGACCTCCGTTACAGCAGTGCGCGTGATACCAAAACGCTAAAACAGCGGTCTTTTGAATATCATTCAGCTCACGTAATTCCTTGACGCTTATTTCTTCAATAAACCTATTCCACCGTAAGTCTTTTTCTGAAAGAACATATGTAGGTTTCTTAAAAAGATTTTTGAGAAACTCCATTTCTTCCTCCGCACAAATATAAAGAACAATAGCTATATCGGTTATCATTCCGTTGGTGCAGTAAATAAATCAATTCAAATTATCGTCTCTTGTCACAACAACCCACATTCTACCATAAACCGAACATAATTTCAGCCCCTTGTTTTCCTTTTCCAAAACAGGATAGCAAGGGGCTTTCATTTTGCATAAATCGAAAGGAGAACACGCCGAATGACCGAATACACAAGGTTTTATGACCGTTTCGAGTATCACACCGAGGACTTGGACTGCTCTGATTGCCTGTTTTATAAAGCCAAGAGCGAACGTGAAAACAAGCAAAGCAATCATGGTTGCGGCGAGGATTCCTGCCGTTTCGATGACATCCGGCGCGAAGCGGAGGCAAACGGGAGAATCAAGCGACCGAGGGGGTGGTTCAAAATATGCCGGGAGTAAGCCGTGAGCAGATAGAACGCGCAAAGCAGGTCGATATTCTCGACTACATCCTCAAACATGAGCCAAACAATATAAAGCGCGTCGGCAGCGCCCACTATCTCAAAGACCATGATTCATTTGAAATCAGCAACGGGCTTTGGAATTGGCACAGCAGAGGAATCGGCGGTCGGAATGTGGTGGACTATCTCATCAAAGTGCGCGGCTACAGCTTTGTTGACGCGGTGCGGCATCTGGCGGGTGACGATGTTCATTATTACCATGTCGTTCCTAAAGCCAAGCCGCCGCCCAAGCCCAAACCGCCATTTGCCCTGCCTCCGCGCAATACGGACAACAAACGTGTAATAGCTTATCTGCAAGGGCGCGGCATTTCAAAGCCACTGATACTGGACTGCATTGAGCGCGGCTCAATCTACGAGAGCGGCGACATGTGGCACAACTGCGTGTTCGTCGGGAGGGACGACAACGGCAAAGCCCGTTACGCATCCCTGCGGGGAACGATGGGCGACTTCAAGCGCGACGCTGACGGTTCGGACAAGAGATTTGGTTTCATACTGCCACCGATTGACCCAAACAGCGCCACCGTAGCGGTGTTTGAATCGCCTGTGGACGCTTTATCCCATCAGGTTATTTATCCATCCTTCGACGGTTGGCGATTATCCCTCGGTTGCACCGCCCTCACCGCGCTGGTGAACTTCCTTGAACGGCGTGAGGGCGTTATCAACTGTGTCGTCTGTACCGACGACGATGAGGCGGGCAACAGGGCAGCGGTGAAAATCTCAGAATTGCAAGGCATAACGGTTTCACGTCTGCTCCCGCCCGCAGGCAAGGATTGGAACGACGCGCTCAAATCATCAAACGACATGGGGAAACCCTCGCTCATCGGGCGGCTCGAAGCCGCGAAAACAGAAGCCGCAGAACATAACGCCCGAAGCGGCTCAAATGTAAAAGGCATAACGCCGGAATGGAGGTGAGAAAACTATGATGCAGGAACACGTTGAAGAAAAAACCGTCGCCCTGTCAATTAAGGCCACTAAGCTGACGGCGCACGAACTCGCCAAAGCGATGAAAGCATTTTTGAACAAGATGAAAGAATCAAAGGATAAGCATAAGCACGGCAAGCAAAGCATAAAGTCGCTGACGAAGCAAGGCGCGAGCTTGTCAAACATCCCGATTGACGGCGACAACATCGGCTCGTTTAACCGCGTAGCGCGCAAGTACAATATAGACTTCGCGTTGAAAAAGGACAGTTCCGAAACGCCGCCTAAGTGGATGGTGTTCTTCAAGGCAAAGGACGCGGACGCGCTGACGGCGGCGTTCAAAGAATACAGCCAGCCGATGTTGAAGCAGAAAACCCGCAAGCCGTCCCTGCTTGCCGCTTTGGAAAAAGCGAAAGAGCTTGTCAGTCAGATTGGCGCTCCCGTCAAAAACAGAAAGAAGGGAGAGCCTGAACTATGATAAGCACCGCGAAAATCAAGCAATATGTACTCCCCAATCTTCCGTATGTGTTCCTGTTCTGGCTGTTCTGCAAGGTCGGAGAATCGGTGCGATCCGCGCCGGGAGACGATATGCTGCGAAAGATTATGTACGGCGTGGCAAATCTCAACGCGTCATTCTCCAACCCGCTACCCTCGTTCAACCCGACCGACCTACTGGTGGGGCTTATCGGCGCGGCGGCGATATATCTTGCCGTGCTGTATAAGAAGAAAAACGCGAAAAAGTGGCGCAAGGATATGGAATACGGCTCGGCTCGTTGGGGCAGTAAAAAAGACATCGAACCATACATGGACGCCAAGCCGGACAATAATGTAATCCTGACCGCCACCGAATCGCTCATGCTCGACGGCAGACCCGCGAACCCGAAGTACGCCCGGAACAAAAACGTGCTTGTGGTCGGCGGCTCCGGCTCCGGCAAGACGAGGTTTTGGTTAAAACCCAACCTGATGCAAATGCACAGCAGCTATGTAATAACCGACCCGAAAGGCACAATCTTAATAGAATGTGGCAAACTGCTACAGCGGGGCGCGCCGAAAGTCAGGGCAGTCCTCGGTAAAGACAGCAAGCCCCTCAAAGACAAGCGCGGGAACACGGTCACGGAGGTTGTACGCAAGAACGGCAAGGTTGTTTATGAACCCTACGAAATCAAGGTTCTGAACACCATCGACTTCAAGAAAAGTATGCACTACAACCCGTTTCATTACATCCGGTCGGAGAAAGACATACTCAAATTCACGACCGCACTCATTACCAACACAAAGGGCGAGGATTCAAAGAACGGCGAGGATTTTTGGGTGAAAGCTGAAACGCTGCTGTACTGCGCCTTAATCGGCTTCATCTATTATGAAGCGCCCGATGATGAAAGGAACATGAACACCCTCGTTGAGCTAATCAATTCTATGGAGGTGCATGAGGAGGACGAGAGCTTTATGAACGCCGTTGACATCATGTTTGACAAGCTCGAAAAAGGTGAGCCGCTGCTTGACGACGACAACAAGCCAGTCCATGACGAAAACGGCAAGATTATCCGCACCACTGCCGGACAACCGCACCACTTCGCCGTCAGGCAATATAAGAAGTACAAACTGGCTGCGGGCAAAACAGCGAAGTCCATACTCATTTCCTGCGGTGCAAGGCTCGCGCCCTTTGATATTGCAGAGCTTCGCGAGATTATGAGCTATGACGAGATGGGGCTTGACACCATCGGCGACAAGAAAACCGCGCTGTTTATCATCATCAGCGATACAGACACGACGTTTAACTTCATCGCCGCGCTCATGTACTCGCAGCTCTTTAACCTGCTCTGTGACAAAGCCGACACAAAGTACGGCGGCGAGCTTCCCATCCACGTCAGGTTCTTGCTCGATGAGTTCGCGAATATAGGCCAAATCCCCAACTTTGACAAGCTCATCGCCACAATCCGAAGCCGTAAAATCTCAGCTTGCGTGGTGCTGCAAACGCAGTCGCAGCTTAAAACGATGTATAAGGACGCGGCTGAAACGATTGTAGGCAATATGGACGCGAGGTTGTTTTTGGGCGGCGCGGAAAAGACGACGCTCAAGGATTTGGCTGAATCGCTCGGCAAAGAAACCATCTATATGCTCAACAGCAGCAACAGCCGAGGCAACAACCCGTCGTACAGCCAGAGTGAACAAAAAGTCGGAAAGGAGCTTATGTCGATTGACGAT
>Ga0099364_10009572_pt1 | contig 13429 bp, 12 predicted proteins | sample TergutTh196P3_FD_73070 | JGI IMG/M metagenome (GOLD analysis project Ga0099364, IMG submission 73070) | Microcerotermes parvus P3 segment gut microbial communities from Pointe-Noire, Republic of the Congo - Th196 P3 | ecosystem: Host-associated > Arthropoda: Insects > Digestive system > Gut ...
ACCAGATTCATTTTTTCAAGCTGCTGAACAGCAAGCGGACCCGTCCCGTCTTGGACGGCAGTGACATCGACATCAACAAGAGTGATGTCGCCGGCATAAACATCTTTACCGGCACGGCCGCTGATGATTTTTTCAGCTAAAGTTTGCGGTTTTTTTACCATAATAATCACTTTAAAATAAGAAAAATAAAGACTGAATCAAAATTCAGAAACATATTCTATTTTGGAATTTATCAAAGAGAACTTTAGATATAAAATAGTATTGGAAAAGCCGATATTCATTGGTTCCTTCGGTTCTGCCGGTTCTTTTGATTCCTCAGATTTCAAATCCTTGGGATCTTTTTGCCTTTCAATTCCTCGAGGTTCTTCGTATCCTCAGCTCCAACAAAACAACCTTTACAGCCTTTCTTCAATGATATGCTTTTCCCGAACAACTTTATTGGGCAAAAATGGTTCGACTTTGATGATGACGTGGGTACTCCGCCCATATTTGCTTTTTAAACAGTTTTCGACATTTTTTTGAATACCGGCCGCATCTTTAATTTTCATGTCCCCGTCCACCATGATATGAGCTTCAATGGCTTTATGGCTGCCGATTTTTCTTGTTTTTAAAGAATGGCAATTCAAAACATTGTCACAACTTATGATAATGGATTCGATTTCCGCATTGATTTCAGGGCTTAAAGAGGCTTCCATCAGATCGTTGATGCTTTTATAAAGAATTTTTAAACCAATATAAACAATATAAAGCGACAGAATGACCGCCATAATCGGGTCCAAAACCGCCCATTTGTCACCAAGCAATATGGCTGCACCGATTCCTACCGCAACGCCGATGGATGAAAAGGCATCCGTTCTGTGATGCCAAGCATTGGCTTCAATCATATCGCTGTCCAATTTTTTTGCGATGCGATGTGTGTATTGGTAAAGCAATTCTTTGACAATAATAGAAAAAAGAGCTGCAAGAAATGTAATTGTCATCGGTTTTTCAATCGGAACATTTTGAATGAAATGATAAATTTCAATGCCGCCCCCATAACAAATGTAGGCGCCGGCAACGACAAGCATGATTCCGACAACAGCTGATGCCAATGTCTCAATTTTTCCGTGTCCATAATTGTGCGACTCGTCTTGCGGAAGCGCTGACAGACGGATGCTGAAAATGACAACAAAATCACTTAACAAATCCGATAAAGAATGAATGCCGTCTGCAATTAAAGCGGCGCTGTGACCGAAAAAACCGACAATAATTTTGATAATCGTTAAAATAATATTTGTGACCATTCCGATAATGGTGACGCGCATGCCTTCTTTAGAAAGCGAAGGGAGCGTTTCAGACGTTTCAATAGGTTTGGAAGGAACATGATCAGGCATCGAAGCAAACATCCTTTGAAGAGAAATTTCAATAAAAATGTGACGTCTTAAAAAAGATGTTCTAGTATTTAAAAAACGAATAAAACATTTTTAAGGTAAAACAATTTTTTTGAGATAAATGAAAAATTTTGAATATACCGAAAGGTCAAAATGAAAATAAAGATGAAAAGTAAAAGATGAAAATAAAAATAAAAATGAAATGACAAAAATAAGGGTGCGGTGAAATGAGACTGTTTATTGCTGTTTGTTTTCCGGAAGATGTCAATCAACATCTTTTAAGAAGTATCGATATATTAAAATCAAAATCAACCGGAAACTTTACAAAACCGAGTAATTTGCATATGACTCTTGTTTTCATCGGAGAAACCAATCGGGTTGAAGACATAAAATCCTCAATGGACGAAGCTTGTAAAGATCAAAGCCCGTTTGATTTGACATTAAACCAAATCGGTCGCTTTGAACGCGGTCGCACTTCTTTGGTTTGGGCAGGCGGACACTCAAAAAAACTGCCGATCATTTCTGAAAATCTTGCCAAAATTTTGACAAAAAAAGGGTTTGACATTGAAAAAAGAAAATTTTTGCCGCACATTACATTGGGACGAGAAATCATATTCCAAAAATTCAAAAATAAAGAAGAAACGGAGTCTTTTTTAAAATCAATTGAATTTGAAGCAACTGCTGAAATTGGTTCTGTTGTTTTGATGTCAAGTGAGCGGACAGATTCCGGATTGGTTTATCGAGAAATTTATGCCGTTTCTTAAAAGGTGGAGTTTTTCATCGAATAAAAAAACAAAACAGATAAGCGTTTTTGTTTATTTTTTTGAATCCCCGTTTGATTCAACTGCCTGAATACAACTGATAAAACGGGCGATAAACTTCGATTTTATGATTGAAAAAAGAAAAAAAGAAAAAAATTTAAAAATCGCAATAAAAACAAGAGAGACGCGGAAAAATCATGACCGAATTTTTCGGTCATGCCTTAATCATATTAAGTTTTTGGATTTTACTTCACATCTCTTTGCCGTTCCTGATGCCATCCAATAACACAGAATGAAAACAGGATCAGCAACACAATCCAACAGAGCAGATTGATGTGGCTATGTTCGGGCTCATCATCCGGTATCTCATCTGCTATTACCAATACTTCACATATTGCTCTGTTTCCACAGTCGCTTGCGGTCACTGTGATGGTTGTCGTGCCGGCATGATGGGCTGTTACCTCACCATTTTCATCCACGGTTGCGACGGATGGATCGCTGCTTGACCATTGAATCCTTTTGTCTGTGGCGTTTTCGGGAATAATTGTTGCTGTAAGTTGCAATGTCTCGTCCACGTTCATCTCTGCGTTGTTTTTATCCAGTTGGATTAACACACAAGAAGTATTATTTCCGGAACCAACGATTTTAGCAGATCCTGTTCCCCCGCCGGGAATCTTACTGATATTCTGAGGTGTGAAAAAATAATAGGGGCGATCCCAGCCATAAAAGTACATATAACTCGTTGCGCCGATTACTGCGCTTTCGCTTGCCATAAGATTATAACGCACATCTAGATAAATGAGATTCGGATTCAGACCAGAGACATCTAAAGAGGTCAGAGAGTTGTAATTGCATTCCATCCAAACCATTGAGGTTCCAGAAACATCTAGAGAGGTCAGAGAGTTTCTATAGCATAATAGACCACTCAAATTGGGACAACTGGATACGTTTAGAGAGGATAGGGAGTTATACGAACAATAAAGATCGTACAGATTGGAACAGCCGGATACATCTAGAGAGGTTAAATTGTTGTCGGAGCAATTTAAAATATACAAATTGGTCAAACCGGATACATCTAGAGAGGTCAGAAAATTGTCGGAGCAAATTAGTTCATACAGATTGGTCAAACCAGATACATTTAAAGAGGTCAGAGAGTTGTTGGAACAGTGCAAATATTCCAGCGCAGTACAACTGGATACATCTAAAGAGGGCAGCGAGTTGTTGGAGCAGTTCAAATATTCCAGCGCAGTACAACCGGATACGTCCAAAGAGGTTAGATCTTTGGTGTAGTTGTTGAAGCAGGAAAAATTTACCAATGTGGTCAGACCTGATACATTCAAAGAGGTTAGAGAACTATTGGTGCATTGCAGATTTATCAATTCGGTCAGACTTGTTAAGTCCAGATCTCCATAAATATGGCTCGAGTAGCCGACAAAACCGACACTGCCGTCAATATCTAACATAGTAATGCGTTTATTTGTGGGATCAGTGGACCATGTTACACGATGCCATTCAACGGGTATGGTGCTGCCATCGGAATCCGCAAGTGGCCAGTCAAGCCCGTGGTTTGTGATCATGTAGTTGATGACGGCGACATCGCTGGTGTTGTAATCGCCGGGGGCGGCAAACGCTGTCATCGGCATAAGGATAAGCGCCATACAGACCATGAACAGTATGAAAAGCAAAAACTTGATTTTGTGTTTAACATTTTCCATATTGAAAATCCTCCGTTAATTCTTATTGCACCAATATTAAAATATAGAATAATATTAGATATCAATTATTTTTATATTTTCCGATTTCAGATAATTCATTTTTATACTAATTTCCTGCACTCTAAAAATCGATTCAACTAACGATGCTGCTGTTTTTGATATTGTCAGCCTGCCCAATTGTAGACTTGTGTCTGTCTGCTCAACTTAAAAAAACAAATGGAGTCGTATTTTTCTATTTATTTTTTGGAGGGTGAAGCCGCTTGATTCGGTCGCCTGATTTAGCTGCTTGATTCAGCCGCTTTAGGGCGACTGATCGAACAGGCGATTGATTTGGATTTCATGATAATAAAGAATAAATGAAACATGATTTGTGTCGTATTAATAAAAACGGGGGTACCCTTTTTCCCAAATCATCAAACACTTTTAAAGAAAAATGTACCCCGTTTTTATTGATTTGGTTCAAATTGATGTTTCGGTATTTTGTTTTCATAAAACCCGAATGAACCACCCGTTCGATCAGTCGCCCCAAGGCGGCTGAATCGAACGGATTCACACCCATAAAAATAAATGAGAAAAATACAAATCCGTTTTTTTCAATCATAAAATAGAATGAGATGGTAGCAAACTGCTGCTGAAAAACAAAGTTTTACATCTTTTTATTTGTACTGGCGACAACCAAATGTTCGAAGCCATATTTTTTCGCAGCGGCTTCACCGCGTTGATTGGTATATGCTGCTCGCTCGGAACTCGTCATATCTTTTGTTTCTTCATCGATTTGACGGCGTATCGCATGAATTTCATCTAAGATCGGGTCAGCTTTTTTCATTGTTGATTGCCTCCTTTGAGGAGTTTATTTCTACTGATTATCGTCAGGATTTACCCCTCGTCATTCGCATTGGCGACAAGCAGGTGTTCAAAGCCATATTCTTTCGCAATAGCTTCGCCGCGTTTTTTGAAATATGCTGTACATTCTTCGTCTGTCATATCTTTTGTTATCTCATCCGTCTTGCGGCGTATTGCGTGAATTTCATCCAAGATTGAGTCAGTTTTTTTCATTATTAATTACCTCCATTGGGGAGTTTATTTCTACTGTTTTCTATTCTATTTCTCAATCACAAAAATAAAATGACAGAACAATATGCTGCTGCTGAAAAAACACAATTTTACATCTTTTTATTTGCACCGGCGACAACCAAATGTTCGAAGCCATATTTTTTCGCAGCGGCTTCACCACATTGATTGGTATATGCTGCCTGCTCGGAGCTTGTCATATCTTTTGTTTCTTCGTAAATCTGGCGGCGTATCGCATGAATTTCATCTAGGATCGGATCGGATTTTTTCATTATCAAGTGCCTCCTTTGGAGAAATTATTTCTACTGCATTATATCCTAATAAAGCATTGATTTCGCCCGTGAGTTTAATCGTTTTCTCTCTGACAATATGGCGAAAATTAAGACTGATAATTATATCTAATGAGTTAACCGAAGCGGTGGCAATATGCTTCGCATCAGGCAGTGAACTTTTCGGAAGCGTGCCTTCAGAAATATATCGCTTGGCAAGATCGTTTACTTCATCCGAAATGGTGAGAACCTTTATGTTGTATTGGTCTATAAGTTCACTCATTTTGTTGCGCTTTTCAATAGGCGCTTTTTCTAATTCCTCAATCGTGTGGAATGATGTATACGGTTCAAATATCCCTGCCGCACACGCCTTGAACAGTGCAACTGTATCAGCGTGATAGTCTTGGTTTTCTGTATCGAAATAATAATTAAATAAAGTCGTTTCTAAATATATTTTTTTCTTTTTCATAAGAGATTACCCCTTTCCTTTCGTTTTTCTTTTTGTTTTTTCCGTTCATTTTTTTATTAATTCAAATTCATTAACGGGAAACATTTGTTTTCTCGAAATGATTAAGGATAGGGGGTACATGTTTATTGAAAGCGTCCTGTTGATTTTGAAATCGGTACCCCGTTTTTATTGATTTGATACAAATTGATGTTTCGTTTTTTTCAATGATTTGAAAACTTTTTCTCTCCAATTATCATCAATTGCTGCTTCTGACTGTTTTTTTGAAAAGAATTTGGTTTGTTGCCGTGTCGATCACAATCACTTCAACGGCTTCGCCCGTGTTTAAAATATTTCTGGTCGGTTTTTTGGAACTTTGACCGATGGGGTATTGTAAAACAGCCATTTTATTGTTTTCAATTCCGCATAAAAGAACAGACTCCCCGATACTGAAAAGATCATTGGGAAAATAAGATAAATCCGCTTCGGATTGATTGACCAAAATTCGAAGGTTGGATGTATCCAAAGGTGCGCCGCCCGTGTGCTCTAATCGAATGGCAGCATAAGTTGACGTGCCGTCCGTTATTTTTTCAACACGCGCACTTAAACTGACCGGTTTTGAAGGTGCTGTAAATTCAAAACTGAGAACTTCTGCTGCTAAAAAGCCTGCCATAATCACCGTAATTGCCAATAAAAGCAAGACGCTGACAACCTGAGAAACGGCTTTTTGATCGGATAAGAAATTGTTTTTTGTTTTTTTGCCTTTTGTTGTTGATTTTTGAATCATGTTTATCTTTTGAAAGAAAAAAGAAAACGCAAATAAATGTTTTTAAAGATTTTCAAAAGTGATAAAATGGATAATTATAGAAAATGAGCGGTGAAAATGTAAAAATGAAACGAAAATGAAAAATGGAAGGAAAAGACAAAGGAGAAGGAAAATTATTAATAAAAGCAATTTACTGTTTGCAAAAACATTTAAAAATCGATGCGAGGGATGGGATTTGAACCCACGAATTCCTTCGAAATTGGATCTTAAGTCCAACGCCTTTGACCAGCTCGACAACCCTCGCTTATTGAAATTTTTGACAAAAGAAAAGCAACGCTTATTTATAGCGATTATATTTAAATGTTGTGTGTAAAGGGGAAATTATTTTTCCATTTCTTTAAGATATGCTGTCATAAAAGCCGCCTGCCCGTGAGAAATGCAGCCATCCCCAGGCGGCAGATTTTTGTGTGTCAGCAATCGGATGTCCTTTTCTTTTAAAATGTCATAAAGGACGGATACAATGTAATCGTTGTTGGCAACACCGCCCGAAAGACAAACGGTCGAAATGCCGGTTTTCAAAACCGCCTCTAAAATCATTTGCCCGATCCCTAAAGACAGTGCATGGACAAACATAACCGCCAACTCGTTTTTTGAAAAAAATTCTTTTGTCATTTCCAAATACAGCTGATAAAGAAGATGGCTTGTATCCAGCGTGCCGTTTGATTTGAAAGTCGGCTTAAACCGCGACAAGTTCGGTTTTTCAAAAAGACCGCGATAAGCCGCAGATTCCAAAATCATTGACGGCTCACCGTCATATGTGCGTTCAGAACATAAAGACAGCAAACTTGAAGCGGCGTCCAAAACACGCCCCATGCCTGTTGAAAGTGAAATGTTGAATTGATTTTGAAGCTGAGAAAGAACAATTCTCTTTTCAGTCTCCCCGTGTTTAAAATACAAATTCAGCGACAGCAATTCATCTTCTGAAATTTTGCCTTCAACAACATACGGGTACAGCATTGCATAAACAAGACGGGAGGGGTATTTTGTCGCCAAATCTCCGCCGACAAGCGGCTGCGGCATCAAAGAAGAAAGACGCTCAAAGGACGTGTAAGTGCATTTTAAAATTTCGCCGCCCCAAACAGTGCCGTCGCTACCATAACCGACGCCGTCTATTGCAACACCAATCACCGCTGAATGAAGCGGCAGCTGATTGTCCGCCATCACCGAGCAAATATGTGCATGATGATGTTGAATTCGGTGAAGTTCATATAATTCATTTTTGGATTCTGATTGGGATTCTGATTGGGATTTCGACTGAAATTTTTCCGCATATTCTTCCGCAAATTTTGTCGTATTGAAATTCGGATGTAAATCACATCCCAAAACGGTTGGATGAATGCCGGTTAATTTTTGAAGCGTCATAAACGCCTCGGAATGATATTGAGCCGTTTGGAGATGTTTTGTATTCCCGATATATTGGGATAAATAAATGCGGCCATCTTTTGCAAATGAAACGGTATTGTTCATCTCGGCGCCGACGCCTGCAACACTTGACGAATGGGAAAAAGGCAATAGAATGCGCTCCGGAACAAAACCGCGCGACCGCCTCAAAAAAATCGGCTCGTCATGAACAAAACGAATCACAGTATCATCGGTACGATTTTGGATCAAACGATTGTGGAATAAGAAATAATCCGCAACATGAGATAATTTTTCAAAGGCATCGTCGTTATCAATGACCATCGGAAGACCCGGAAGATTTGCCGACGTCATAACAACAACATCTGTTTTCAAATATTCAAACAAAACGTGATGTGTCCCCGAATAGGGAAGCATCATGCCGATATTATGAAGATGGGGAACAACCGACGGAGCAAGTCGGAATGACGGCGATTTGTTGCAGACAACAATCGGTCGGCGAATATTTTGAAGAAGCGGCAATTCTTTATCGGAACGGATAACGGCTTCTTTAAAAGCTGCCGCTTCGTCTCGAACCATAACCGCAAACGGCTGAGACAAACGGTTCAGACGCTTTCGAAGTGTTGACACCGCAGATTCTAAAAAGGCATCACAGACCAAATGAAACCCGCCGTCGCCTTTAACGGCAACAATGAAACCATCATCAATTGCTTTGGCAGCCTCTTTTAACGCGTCATTGCCGGCGGATAAAACAAGCCGTTGTTTTTGAACAGACGTATTCACGCCGCCATCTGCCGTTTCAAATGAATGAATCGGACCGCATTTCGGACAGCAGGTCGGCTGTGCATGGTAACGGCGGTCGCTGACATTTGAATATTCCAAAAGACACGCCTCGCACAATGAAAAAACATCCATCGTTGTGTTTTTGCGGTCATAAGGCAGTTTTTTAAGAGTCGTATAACGCGGACCGCAGTTCGTACAAACCGTAAAAGGATACATAAAGCGGCGATTTCCTTTTTCTTTAATTTCAGAAAGGCAATCGGTACATATTGCCGTATCCGGCGGAATGATTGAATTTCCCGATTCACCTTCCGCACTTTCTAAAATCAGAAATTCTTTTTGAATCGGAATGGAGGGGTCTGCTGAATCCACAATGTCCGTAACCTCCGTTTCATCAATTCTTGAAAGCGGCGGGTTTTTTGTTGCCAAATCCGATAGAAAAGAATCAACATCCTCTGCCGTTCCGCAAGCGATCACGCGAACCATGTTTCCCAAATTGATGACGTGACCGGAAATGTGATGGGCTAAAGCTGTCCGGTAAACAAAGGGGCGAAAACCAACGCCTTGGACAACGCCTTTGATGAGAATTTGCTTTGAAACTTGCGGCATAAAAATCAACGAAGATCAGATTGAATTTCTTCCAGTGCCAAAGAAATGACACGATCAATTGCTTTTGCGACTTCGGGGCTTAAATCCTCGGATAAATCGACGACAGATCCGATTTGGCTGATTTCAATGCCAAAGACAACAATTTCAGGCAACCCCTGAATTTCTTTGGCAATATTTAAGACTGTTGGAACAGAAACATCGTGAGATGACATCATACCGGCAAAACCGCCTTCAATCAGCAAATCATCGCCTTTAATTTTTAAGATAGAGCCGAGACGCTCATTGCTTTTGACGGCATCAATAATAATAATTTTATCAAAACCATCCAAAAAGCACAGCATATCCAAACCGGAAACGCCCGCGTCAATGATGTCAACATCTTTTAAAAACGAAATGGGAGACTCGGAATAATTTGAAAAAACCGGATCGGACAATAAGCCGGCAATCACTTTTTCTTTCATGAGCATCATTTTTTCAACGACTCGGATACCGACGCCGTCGTCTCCCATCCATAGATTGCCGCATCCCATGACACGAATTTTTTTCAAATGCATTAAAAACCGACTCTGTGATTTTGATAAAAAGAATGTTCCATCCCTATCGAATTAATTGGCTTGATATAAAAGAACTTTGGAAAACAGAAATATCCTAAAATCAAAATGGAAAAGCACAAAAGAAGAAACTCAAAAGAAGAAACTCAAAAGAAGAAACTTAAAAAAAGAAACTCAAAAGAAAAGCAACAAAAATAAAAAAAGAAAAGGAAAGGGGTTTTCCTTTATTTTCCTTTTCAATTAGTGGTGGTCTTCATCGATCGTTTGGATAACCGGACCGTGAACTTCTTCTTTTCCGTCATAGAATATGGATTTCCAATATCTGATGACTTTGGGATCGAATTCCAAAATCAAGACGTGGACAATTAATTCGAGGATGAAGAAGTATGTCAAAGCCAAGTGGAACCAGCGAATAAACGCAAGACCGGACAGATTAAAGAGCGGGGAAATCCAGCCAAAGACCTGTGTGATCCATACGGCAATCGGGAGCCCAAAGAGACCCCAGTCCACTTTGTAAAGAACAATGCCTGTTATAAAGATTAAGAAGATACACATTCCTTCAAGAACGATGATCAACTTAAAGACCGGGTGAAGCTTTGTTACATAGTGGCCGGTTTTTGTGTTGTAAACAGTAAATTTCGGATAATCGGTCTGCTTTCCGAAGAAGTTTAAAATCATACCCTTCAAGCGGAGGAAGTCGTCTTTTCCAAAGATGTAACTGTTTTTGAAGTGCATAATAATGCCTTTTATGCCGCCTTCGGCATAACCGTGGGAAATGATGCCGTAAGGCACCAAAAACCAGTTGGTTAAGATCAAAACCGGAACCATAATCATGTGGATGACACGCGCGTTGTGGAATGTTATGAACTCCCAACGGAAGTAAATGGCAAGTCCTGTGAAGATGAGGAGCAGCATGGCAAGGGCGTGAAACGTATGCGTCCATCGCTCAACCCAATTGTAACGCTCAAGCGTCACAGTACCGGTTTTTTCAGTTTCCTTTGCATTTTCAGTCAATCAAAAAACCCCCTTAGAGCAATTCATACTTTCCTGGAGCGTGCTTTCCGGTGGTGTCAATCGTGTGAACGGCACACGCAATGCACGGGTCGTAGGAACGACCGACATGGAGAATGGCAACAGGATTGGTGAAATCAGCACCAAGGACATTGTCAATTCCGGAGATCGCGTTGCCGACAAGGGCTTGTTCAACAGGGCTTGGAATACCTTTTTCATCACGCGGGCTTAAATTCCAAGTACTTGGAACGATGGCTTGGTAGTTATCGGTTTTGCCTTTGCTGTCAGCAGTAATCCAGTGGCCGAGAGCGCCGCGCGGTGCTTCCCAGATACCCATACCTTTGTTGTTTTTGGCAGCTTTTAAGTCGGGGCTTGTGTAGAATTTGCCATCCGTATCGATTTGAGTCAGCCAAATCGGAAGCTGGTAGGCTAAAATGGCTGTTTCTTGCATGCGGGCAATTGTTCTTGTATAAACATTTGCCGGGGACATGCCTGCTGCGGCATAAGCTTTGGCAACACCCGTGACTAACGGGTCTTTGGCAGCCAGCATACGGGAGAGCGGACCAACTTCAGCAGCAATGCCTTCATAACGCGGTGCTTTTAACCAGCTGTATTTGGAGGTTTCTGATCCTTCGTAGTTGATCAAATCGGGTGTTACCGGCTTTGTCAAACCGTCATAGGGGTGCAAGGCTTTGCCGTCGTCATCATAAAAAGCGCACTTTGTACTTTCAGTGATTTTTTCGGTGTCCAAATCTTTGAATTCCAAATTACCTGTAACGATACCGGAACTCCAGAAGCGCTCACCTGTCGGGCTTTTGGGGTTGTAGCCGTCTTTGTAGGCATAGTAGCCGCCGTAAGACAAGAAACAAATCTTGCTTGGGTCACTGTATCCGCCGATCTTGTCAAGTCTTAAGCTTGCCGGAAGGCCGAGGATTTTTTCGCCGATTAATTCAGAACCGAATGCTGCAAAGAACTCAACATCTTTCCAGCCGTTTTCTCTGGAAAAGTCGTTGTTCTTTGTGTCGCTGATTAATTTTGCAAGGTGATCGGTCACGAACTTAACGGCAGCATCGGGGGATGATGCATGTGCTGTTCCTGCAATCCAGTCATCTAACGGAACACCAAGGGTGAAATTTCGAACGAATTGCATGACTTTTAAGTACTGTGCACCTGCTTTTGCAATATCGGCAACCGTGGGCTGGCATGTGACGCCGCCGACACAAGTTGCGACTTGGTGGGGCATTTTGCCGCCGAAAAGGGCAATAATTTCTTGAAGTCTCTTTTTCTCGGGGATGGCATTTAAGTAACCGCTGCCGACCGGAACGGCTTTGCCGTCGACCTTGTAGCTGATTGGTGCAAATCTGCCGAGGAGTTCATTCCAAATGGCTTGACCGGTAGCGCCCAAACCGAGTTGTGTGCTTGTCAAGACGTCTTTGTATCTGGGGTTTGCCAAATCGGGACCTGCCAAAACGTAAATGTGTGTGGCATGGCTTGCAACCATGTTTACTGCCTGAATAAAGTTTCTGACAGCAAGAGCGTCTTTTGGGATGCTTTCGGCAACGCCGTAGAGGTCGTCAAGTGCGTTGGTGGATGTCATTGCGTGTGAAATCGGGCAAACGCCGCAAATTCTGGCAACGTGCTGCGGTGCATCTCTTGGGTCTTTGCCATGGAGCATGCGTTCAAAGCCGCGGAAAAGCATACCGCCGCTTTGTGCGGAAGTGATGATGCCGTCGTCGTCAACTTGAGCAGAAACTCTCATGTGTCCTTCAATTCTTGTTAATGGATCAACTGTAACTTTAACCATTTTTTATCACTCCTGCTTCATTCTGCGAACAGCATGAACGCCGGCTGCTGCAACGGCTGCGCCGATTGCTAAAGCTGAAACGACGCCGATGTTTGCTCCAAACAAAATGCCGGCACTTTCTGTTTCTTTATAATACGGCATTGAACCATTTGGAAATGTGGGCTCGACGCAAGCAATACATGGACCGCCGGCCTGCATACAAAGACTTGTTCCGTTGTTCCATTTTCTTAAAGCGCAGTCTGCGTGGACATAGGGCGCTTTGCAGCCGACTTTCCAAAGACAGCCGCCTTCACCGAGTTTTTTGTCAAGGACGCCGCGGTCATAGTAGCCTCGGCGCGGGCAGTTGTCGTGAAGTGTTGCGTTTGGCGGATAGAAAACTTTCATTCTGCCGTCGGCGTCTAAATAATCTGCAATGTCTTTCAAATCAACTTTTCCTAAAAGAATTGAGGCGACGGTCAGGAAGAACCAGTCGGGGTGCGATGGGCAGCCGGGAAGATTGATGCACGGTTTGTTAATGCCAAGAAGCTGCAGCATGCCTCCGTTTCTGTTTGTTTCGGTTTGGTTCACGCCGCGGAAGTCACAATAGCCTCGGGTCTCCGACTCTGTGATTGTAACGCCGCCGTATGTTGCGCAAGTGCCTAATGCGATGATGGCAGTTGCTTTTTCAGCTGCTTTTTTGAAAATATCTTTAAAGGTGTGGCCGCCATACATACATACTTTTCCGGTACCTTCGGGACCGTTGCCGATGGAGCCTTCAACGACTAAAATATAGTCGCCTGAACTGACCAAGTCTTCGAGTAAAATTTCAGCATTTAAATCGGAAGTGTTGACTAATTTTCCGTCAATAAAAATACCCTG
>Ga0099364_10009573_pt1 | contig 13428 bp, 13 predicted proteins | sample TergutTh196P3_FD_73070 | JGI IMG/M metagenome (GOLD analysis project Ga0099364, IMG submission 73070) | Microcerotermes parvus P3 segment gut microbial communities from Pointe-Noire, Republic of the Congo - Th196 P3 | ecosystem: Host-associated > Arthropoda: Insects > Digestive system > Gut ...
GATTTCTGCTTCTTTTGCTCCGTCAAATACCGGGGTTGCAAACGGCACGCCATCCTTGAGATTCTGTGCCAGCTGCAGGATTTCGTGATCTGACAGGCCATCCAGATCTTCCGGCTTGCTGCCCTGGGCATAAATCTCCTTGATGAAAGAGCGGATTTCATCAACCTGCTGCCTGGCTTCGAGCATGTCGCCAATGCGCTGGCCCAGGCCTTTTGCAGCCCAGCCGAGATGTGTCTCCAGAATCTGTCCGACGTTCATGCGCGAAGGTACGCCCAGCGGGTTAAGTACAATGTCAGCCGGTGTTCCGTCAGCCATGTACGGCATATCCTCAACCGGAACAATACGCGAGACAACACCCTTGTTTCCATGACGTCCGGCCATTTTGTCACCGGACTGCAGGCGTCTCTTGACGGCCAGATAGACCTTGACCATCTTTTGCACTCCCGGCTGCATTTCATCGCCCTGGGTCAGTTTTTTGCGCTTTTCCTCGAACGCCATATCAAACTGGTGCCGCTTTTCTGCGATGGAATCCTTGACCGCTTCAAGTGTCAGGGCAGTATCCTCGTCAACCGGGCGAATGTCAAACCAGTGATAGCGGTCCAGATCCATCAGATACTCATGGGTAATTTCCGCACCCTTTGCGAGTTTTTTTGGGCCGCCGTTGACGACTTTGCCGACGAGCAGACTTGTAAGACGCTGGTAGGCATCCGACTCGACAATGCGCATCTGGTCATTGAGGTCCGTGCGATAGCGTCTCAGTTCGTCATCAATAATCTGCTGCGCGCGTCTGTCTCGTGCGAGTCCTTCACGTGTAAAAACCTGCACATCAATGACCGTTCCAACCATGCCGGAAGGAACACGCAGAGACGTATCCTTTACATCAGAGGCTTTTTCACCACAAATCGCACGAAGCAGCTTCTCTTCGGGTGTGAGCTGGGTTTCACCGCGGGGTGTCACCTTGCCGACGAGAGTATCGCCGGCTGACACTTCAGCACCGATATAGACAATGCCGGAATCGTCCAGACGCGACAGCTGGGATTCGGCCAGATTGGATATGTCGCGGGTAATCTCTTCAGGACCGAGCTTGGTATCGCGAGCGACAATGGTGAGTTCTTCAATGTGAATTGAAGTATAGCGTTCGTCTTCCACCACGCGCTCGGATATCAGAATGGAATCCTCGAAATTGAGTCCGTTCCAGGGCATGAATGCAACAAGCATATTCTGACCCAGTGCCAGTTCTCCCAGGTCTGTTGATGCGCCGTCTGCGATCACATCTCCTTTTTCGATACGGTCGCCTACTTCAACGATCGGGCGCTGGTTGATGTTGGTGTTCTGGTTTGACCGGGTATATTTGGTCAGGTTATAGATATCAACACCCACTTCGCCTGCTGTTGCCTCGTCGTCATGGACGCGAACGACGATGCGCCCGGCATCAATGTAGTCTACGGTTCCTCCGCGAACGGCCTGTACCGTCGTTCCGGAATCGATGGCCACTGTCCTTTCGACACCGGTTCCAACAAGCGCTTTTTCAGGGCGCAGACAGGGCACGGCCTGGCGCTGCATGTTGGCACCCATCAGTGCGCGGTTGGCGTCATCGTGCTCCAGAAACGGGATCAGCGATGCCGCAACGGAAACAATCTGGCCTGGTGCGACATCCATATACTGGATGCTCTCGGGTGAAACGAGAATGGTTTCACCATTTGCGCGTGCAGAAATCAGATCGTCTGCCAGCCGGCCATCTTCGCTGACTGCCGTATTTGCCTGGGCAATAATATAGCGTCCTTCCTCAATCGCGGAGAGGTATTCGATTTCGTCTGTTACCCTGCAGTCCACAACCTTGAGGTAGGGCGTTTCCAGAAAGCCGTATTCGTTCAGGCGCGCATAGAGTGCAAGCGAATTGATCAGACCGATATTGGGGCCTTCAGGCGTTTCAATCGGGCACACGCGTCCGTAGTGGGTCGGGTGTACGTCCCGCACTTCAAAGCCTGCTCTTTCCCGGGTCAGACCACCTGGTCCCAGGGCCGATACCCTGCGCTTGTGCGTGATTTCCGAGAGCGGATTGGTCTGGTCCATAAACTGCGAGAGCTGGGATGACCCAAAGAACTCTCTGATCGCAGCCGAAATGGGCTTGGAATTAATGAGGTCATGCGGCATGAGATTGTCAGCTTCAGCCTGGCCGAGGCGTTCCTTGACTGCACGCTCGACGCGCACGAGACCTGCCCTGAACTGGTTTTCGGCCAGCTCGCCCACACAGCGTACGCGCCGGTTGCCCAAATGGTCAATGTCGTCGACCTCGCCGCGCCCGTTTCTCAGTTCAACAAGCTGCTGGATGACAGCGAGCAGATCGTTATCCGAGAGCGTCATATCTCCTTCGACCTTTTCAAGACCTATTCTGCGGTTGAATTTCATGCGCCCGACAACGGACAGGTCGTAGCGGTCCGGGTTGTAAAACAGGCCGTTAAAGAGTGCTTCGACCGATTCCTCGGTAGGCGGCTCACCCGGGCGCATCATGCGATAAATCGCAATTTTTGCGGCCATCTGGTCGGCAGTCTCATCTGTACGCAGTGTCTGCGAGATGTATGAGCCCTGATCCAGGTCGTTGGTAAAGAGTGTCTCAATTTCCTTTATGCCCGCATCACGCAGCTTGAAGAGAATTTCTTCTGTCAGTTCGTCATTGGCTTTTGCAAGGATTTCGCCTGTTTCCTGGTCGACGATGTTTCTGGCAAGTGCGCGCCCGATCAGATAATCCTCTGGTACGGCAACACGCTCGATCTTTGCCTCTTCGATATCACGGATATTTTTTGCCGTAATGCGCCTGTCTTTGGTTACAAGGACTTTGCCTTCTCTGTCCGTTATGTCAAAGCGGGCGATTTCGCCACGCATGCGTTCGGGAAAAAACTGCATTTCCGCACCCGTGCCGCGCAGTTCAAAATGGTCGTAGTCAAAAAAGCGGTCCAGTATTTCCTCAGGCGTCATTCCGATAGCCTTGAGCAGCACGGTCACAGGCATCTTGCGGCGGCGGTCAACGCGGAAGAACAGAATATCCTTCGGGTCAAACTCAAAGTCGAGCCAGGATCCGCGATAGGGAATAATGCGTGCCGAGAACAGCAGCTTGCCGGACGAATGCGTTTTGCCGCGGTCGTGTTCGAAAAAGACGCCAGGCGAGCGGTGCAGCTGCGATACGACGACACGTTCCGTTCCGTTAATGACGAAAGAACCGGTATTGGTCATAAGCGGGATTTCGCCCATGTAGACTTCCTGTTCTTTCACTTCCTTGACGAGCGGCTTGTTTGGCGATTCCCTGTCCAGGATGACCAGGCGCACGCGGGCGCGCAGCGGTGAGGCATAGGTCAGCCCGCGCTGCTGGCATTCCTTGACGTCAAAGGGTGGATCGCCCAACTTGTACGAAACGAATTCCAGCCGTGCGAACCCGTTATGGGACACAATGGGGAAAATTGACGTAAAGGCTGACTGCAGGCCTTCGTTTTTGCGGCGCTGCGCCTGAACTCCTGCCTGGAGAAAATCCTGGTAGGATTCGAGCTGGGTAGCCAGCAAAAAGGGAACCTGATGGACATTTTCGCGCCTCGCGAATGATTTGCGTATGCGCTTTTTCTCAGTGAATGAGTATTGCATGGACACTCCATGAGTGGCAAAAGGAAAGAAAATCCAGCTTTCACGTTCTTTGGCTTTTGTCAGGCCAAACGGGAAGACTCAATTTTCATTCCTCATGTTAAATCTGTTGAACACCAGCAGTTACGGGACGTCTGGCCCGCGTGAATCAGGAAACTGCGTGAATTTCCTTTAAATACGACAGCAATGCGTCACGGCTGAACCTTTTATTATATATGATTCAGCCGTGACTTGCAACTTGCAAATTGAACTATTCTGATAAAAGTTTTGAATACGCCTGGCGGGCCTACTTGATTTCGACTTTTGCACCGGCTTCTTCGAGCTTCTTCTTTGCTTCTTCAGCTTCGGCCTTGCTTACGCCTTCCTTGACTGGCTTGGGTGCTGAATCCACAACATCCTTGGCTTCCTTCAAGCCGAGTCCGGTCAGTTCGCGTACTACTTTAATCACGCTGACCTTGTTTGCACCGAAGTCTGCCAGATGTACTGTGAACTCGGTCTGTTCTTCTTCAACAACCGCCACAACGGCTGGGCCTGCTGTCGCCATGGCAGCAGCCGATACACCGAACTTTTCTTCAAACGCCTTGACCAGTTCGTTCAATTCCATAACGGTCATCGCGCCTACTGCTTCCAAAATGTCTTCTTTACTTAATGCCATTTGAAACTCCCGGATTATTTAAGATTAATACCTGATTGATTTTGTGCGTGTCTGCCAAAGGTCCGGTTTCTGGTTCAGCCGGCTTTGGCCGGGCTCTATTTTTTCTCCGCCAGGAGAGCGAGTGCACGCGCAAATGCTGAAACGGGTGCCTGCATAACGCCGAGCAGCTGTGCGAGCAGGACTTCACGGCTCGGGATCGTCGCGAGTGCGAGTACTTCTGCCCGATCGAGTGATCTGCCTGCATAGGAACCGCATTTAATGACCAGTCTGTCGTTGGTTCGTGCAAATTCGTTGAGAACTTTTGCAGCAGTAACGGCATCTTTGGACATTGAATAGATGAGAGGCCCTGTCATTTCGGAAGCGAGATCGGCAAAGACCGTCCCTTCCACAGCGCGGCGGGCAAGCGTATTCTTCATTACTCGAAGATATACGCCCTCTTCACGTGCGGTTACACGCAGTCGCGTCATGTCACCAACCCGGATACCACGATATTCGGCCAGTACAACCGTTTCCGATGCAACGAGATGTTCGTTGAATTCGGCTACGGTGGCCTTTTTTTCATTCAGATTGAGACCCACGGTCAACCTCCAGAAATAGTGCCTGTTCTTTCCAGTCTGTTTTTTGGAAAAGACGGGCACCGGTTAGTACACGGTGTCCAAAGTCAGGAGTTTTTTACCGGCTTTTCGGATTTAAACTGCAAAACCTGTCTGGGTTCACCATCTGCGCCGGGTGGAAAAATTTTCCGGTTTAACTGGAAGCAAAACGTTATTTGGCTTTGTTTTGCTTCCGGCCCAGCGGTCTTTGATTGTCCGGAAAAAAAGCTGCGTCAGATTTCTGTCCGAGGCGTCTGTTTTTCCGGCCCAAAGTCATGCCCTGTACGCTTTGAAGCTGCACAGGGCGGCTATTCTTTCAAATCAGGAAGAAAGTGTCGACTGGTCGATACGAAGGCCTGCGCCCATCGTTGATGACAGCGATATTTTCCTGATATAGGCCCCCCGGCTGGTTGCGGGCTTGACCTTGATCAGTGCATCAATGAGTGCCCTGATATTGGATTTCAGGTCTTCATCGGTAAAGGTGCGGCGTCCGACTGTTGCGTGGATGATGCCGCTACGATCGGTCCTGTACTGAATCTGTCCTGCTTTTGCGTTTTTTACTGCCTGTTCGACATCTGCTGTTACGGTACCGACGCGCGGATTGGGCATGAGGCCTCGCGGTCCCAGTATCTGCCCCAGTGTTCCGACGACGCGCATCGCGTCTGGCGTTGCGATGACAATATCGAAGGGCATGTCCCCTGCCTTGATTTTGTCTGCCAGGTCTTCCATACCGACGATATCAGCACCGGCTTCTTTGGCCTGATCGGCTTTTTCTCCGGCTGCAAATACGGCGACTCTCGTCTGTCTTCCTGTCCCGGCGGGCAGGACAACCGAACCGCGCACGACCTGGTCGGCTTTTCTCGGGTCAACTCCGAGCTGGACAGCGATGTCAATGGATTCGTTGAATTTTGCCGTTGCAAATTCCTTGATCAGTGCGAGTGCCTCGTCAAGGGGATACTGTTTGGTGCGATCTACTTTTGCCTTGAATGCACGCACTCTTTTTGACAGTCTGGCCATTATGCTCCCTCCACGGTAATACCCATTGATCTGGCTGTACCAATAATGGTGCGCATTGCCCCGTCAAGGTCGGCAGATGTCAGATCGGGCAGCTTGATTTTTGCAATTTCCTCGACTTGTTCGAGCGTGATCTGTCCGACCTTGCTCGCGTGCGGTTTGTCCGAACCTTTGTCAATACCTGCTGCTTTTTTGATCAGGAAGGCTGCAGGAGGGGTTTTCATGACAAATGCAAAGGATTTGTCGGCGTAGGCTGTGATCACGACCGGAACCGGCATGCCTGGCTCCATATTTTGCGTCTGTGCGTTAAACTGCTTGCAAAACTCCATGATATTGAGGCCGCGCTGGCCCAGTGCGGGTCCTATGGGAGGGGATGGATTGGCTTTACCAGCTGGGACCTGCAGCTTGATATAGCCGGCGATTTTTTTTGCCATTTTCAGTTTTCCTGGTTAATGTGAGTATTAGCGCCCGCATACGCGGGCTCCTCTTTTCCGGTTTTCTGCAGTCTGCAAAGTTCCTTTACAGCTGCCGCGCAACCGGTTCTTTTGCGCTTTTTCGGAAGTCCCTATACTTTTTCGACCTGTATGAACTCGAGTTCAACGGGTGTTGAGCGCCCGAATATGGTCACGAGCACCCTGAGACGCGATTTTTCGTAGTTGACTTCTTCGACATTTCCGTTGAAGTCGGCAAAGGGTCCTTCCTTGATTCTGACGAGTTCGCCCACTTCATATGAGACTTTGGGGCGCGGTTTTTCGATACCTTCCTGCATCTGCTGCAGGAGCTTGTCGATTTCGTGCTGGCCAATCGGTGTGGGCCTGTTTGATTTCCCGCCGACAAACCCGGAGATTTTAGGCGTATTCTTTACCAGGTGCCAGGTATCATCGGTCATTTCCATTTCAACGAGCAGGTACCCTGGAAAGAAGCGGCGCTCTGTTTCTGTTTTCTGGCCCCCTTTGATTTCAACAACGACTTCTGTCGGGACAAGAATTTCGCCGAAACTGTCTTTCATTCCCATGCGCTCGATTCGCTCGAGCAGTGCGCGGCGCACGCTTTTTTCGATACCGGAATAGGCCTGTACAACGTACCAGCGCATATTGCTTGCGGGGGTTTTGGCATCGGATGCTTCTGCCGGCACCGGCTCTTCCTTTTCTGTTTCGGCCATCATCTTCCCTCGCCAAGTATCAGGTCATACAAAACCAGTTCGAGGACTTTATCTGTACCAAAAAGGAATAGTGCCATGACAACGGCAAATCCAAAGACAATTGCGGTCACACGAATCGTATCTTTTCTTTCGGGCCAGACAACCCTTCTTGTTTCCCGGTAGGACTCGCGTGCAAAAGCGATAAAATCGCGCCCGTAATTGGTAAACCACAGTGTAACGACGCCTATGAGCAGCCCGATGCCCAGAACGCCGGCGCGAACATGTGGCGGTTGACCTACGGAAAAGTAATACCCAACGACACCTGCCGCACAGGCAACAGATGCTATAACAACCTTGATTCTATCGTTCATAAACCATCCGCAGGCAAGCCCCTTCTGTTTTAGGGAAGGGGGATAAATTGCGGTAAAAAAAAATACCGTCGTTACCGGTGCGTTATCAGGAACCACTCTGGGCATTGCATCTGTCGGCTGCTGCAATGCCCAGAGTGGTTCCTGCAGAATTTTGTCCTTTCGGACTTCCATGCGCTCTTTCGAGCATTTGCCCTTTGGGCGTTTATTCTGTCGGGAGTATTGTTGCGACCGTTTTGCTCCGCCTGTTTTTTTATCCTGCCCTGGTCAACCCTGGTCTTTTTTTCACAGGCACAGGACCTTCATGGCTGCGGGATAGCTGATGCCTGTAATCCGGCAAAGGGCAAGCCAGGGACACTTTTTGCACAAATCCATACCATCCAATGGCAGGGGAGGAGGGGCTCGAACCCCCAACTTTCGGTTTTGGAGACCGACGCTCTGCCAATTGAACTACTCCCCTACTGTATTTTATGCAAAGTGTCCTGTTTTATGTGCGCTTGTCTCTGGCACTTTTCGCCATCAGGAGAGAATTTTGGTAACAACGCCTGCTCCTACCGTTCTGCCGCCTTCGCGAATAGCAAAGCGCAGACCTTCTTCCATCGCAATCGGAGAAATCAGCTTGACAGTAATGGATACGTTGTCACCAGGCATGACCATCTCCTTGTCCTGCGGCAGCTCCACTGCACCCGTTACGTCTGTTGTCCTGAAGTAGAACTGCGGACGGTAGTTGTTGAAGAACGGCGTATGACGGCCACCCTCTTCCTTGGACAGAACGTATATCTCGCCCATGAAATTGCTGTGCGGCCTGATCGAACCCGGCTTGGACAGAACCTGGCCGCGCTCTACATCCTCACGCTTGACTCCGCGCAGCAGGATTCCGACATTGTCTCCTGCCTGACCCTGGTCGAGAAGCTTCCTGAACATCTCAACTCCCGTACACGTCGTCTTGGCTGTCGCCTTCAGACCGACAATTTCCACTTCCTCGCCAACCTTGATCACGCCGCGCTCTACACGGCCCGTCACAACTGTTCCGCGACCTGAAATGGAGAATACGTCTTCAACGGGCATCAGGAATGTTCCGTCAATTGCGCGCTCCGGCTCGGGGATATACGTATCGAGCGCTTCCGCCAGCGCCAGAATGGACGCCTCGCCCAGAGCCGAGTCGTCACCTTCAAGGGCCATCTTTGCCGAACCGCGCACGATCGGTGTATCGTCGCCGGGGAACTCGTAACGGTCAAGCAGCTCGCGTACTTCCATCTCGACGAGTTCAAGCAGCTCGTCATCGTCGACCATGTCACACTTGTTCAGGTAAACGACAATGTAGGGAACACCGACCTGGCGGGCGAGCAGAATGTGTTCACGCGTCTGCGGCATGGGACCGTCTGCTGCCGATACAACCAGGATTGCACCATCCATCTGGGCCGCACCCGTGATCATGTTTTTGATATAGTCAGCGTGACCGGGGCAGTCAACGTGCGCATAGTGCCTGTTGGCTGTCTCATATTCAACGTGCGCCGTATTGATTGTAATACCACGGGCTTTTTCTTCTGGAGCAGCATCAATCTGGGCGTAATCTTTTGCTTCACCGCCATAGAGCTTTGCCATAACGCGGGTTATCGCCGCTGTCAGGGTAGTTTTGCCGTGGTCTACGTGACCAATTGTACCTACGTTAACGTGTGGCTTTGTGCGCTCAAATTTGATCTTTCCCATTATTGACTCCTAACGAATGAACAAGAAAAACCGGGCTTGGACCCAATTTTTCATCTACAGGCTGCATTATTTCAAAAAACAAGTAAACTGGTGCCCCTGACGTGGATTGAACACGTGACCTCTCCCTTACCAAGGGAGTGCTCTGCCACTGAGCTACAAGGGCTTGAGCCTTGCTGTACCTGTACCAGCACGGTCAATCTGGAGCGGGCGAAGGGAATCGAACCCTCACCTTAAGCTTGGAAGGCTTCGGCTCTACCATTGAGCTACGCCCGCCTTGTTCTTCCACCTCAGTCACAATCTGACTGTGCGTTCTGATGGTGGAGGGGGCAGGATTCGAACCTGCGTACTCGTAAGAGGGCGGTTTTACAGACCGCTGCCTTTAACCACTCGGCCACCCCTCCGCAAGGAGCCACAAATTATGCCGTATTGTTGACTGATGTGTCAATGCCAAAAAGCGATTTTTTGAAACAAGGCTGAAAAAATGTCAACATTCCCAAAAAAAGAATGCCGATAACTGCCTGTGCTTGCTATCATAACGCAAAAAACCGGGACGCGAAAATTTTTTTGCGTATTTTTGTTCAATCGCAGTATCGACCTATTTTAACCCGTTATGATGAAGCGTGAAAAACCAAAAAAAAACAAGGAAAAACCTGCCAAAGAACCAGAAAAACCACAGCAGGCTGACATCGTGACCCGTGCGTTGCGAGCCATTGCCTTTTTTTTCATCTGTGTTGGTGTGTACTACTTTGTCAGAGCCATGTTTGCCTCGGTTCCTGCCACATAAGAATCGCACCTGGCTGTCTGCCGTGCTCTGTTGATATGGGCCTGTGCGGTTCTGGCTATGCCTTTCCGTGTGAGAGCCGGGTGCCTGCTCCTGTGCAGCTGTCGGACCGCACTGATTGGCCCCTGGTTTTTGCTCTCCCTGAAATTTTTTTCTCTTGGCCCGGCACTCTCCGACCGGGTGTTCTGTTGAACTTTATGCACCCGGTCCATTCCTTCTGCCGGCATCAACCGTTGTCATGCACCCAGACCAGCAGCGCATCCCGGGCTTTTGCAGACTGTGCGGCATTGGGGTGATTGACCACAAACACCACTGCGTAACGCTCCCCTGAAGCTGCCAGTATATAGCCGGCTATGGATCTTACCTCGAAAATCGCGCCTGTTTTGAGGTGTGCTTTCCCGGCAAGGCGTGTCTGCCTGAGGCTTCTCCACAGTGTTCCATCCCGTCCTGCTATTGCGAAAGATGCCATCAGTTCGGGCATGGTGGCTGACTGGAAACCCTGTACCAGAACCTCCCCCATCAGTCTGGGTGACGCCCGTTCGATGCGTGACAGACCCGATCCGTTTTCGATGACGAGATCATCCAGTGGCATATTTTTTCGTGTCAGAAGTGTCCGGACAGCGTTTGCTCCTGCTATCGGGCAACCAGGTTGTCGGGTTGCATTTGCCCCCAGCGTCATGAGTACGTTGCGGGACATGACGTTGTTGCTGTGTTTGTTTATTCCGATAACGACTTCCGACAGGGGGGGCGAGAACCATTCGGTTACCAGTTGTGCGTCGGGTGGTACGGTGTCATTTCGCACCTTTCCGTTAAAACGCCCGCCTGATTCCTTCCACATGCTGGCAAATACTGCCCTGAAAAATTCCGTGTCGCTCATGGTATGGGGGGACACATACCAGGTCTGTTCTGCGCACGAGAGGGGATATTCGCCCACAAAAATCGCTTCATTTTCCGTAAATTGCGGTGAGATGTTTTTGTGCCACCCTTCGCACCTTCCTTTTTCTTTCAGGGTGGGTGGCGTTATGGAAAACCCGTCCAGCGTTGGTGTTATGGATGCGTGGACTGTTCCTTTCTCTTCGTCCGGCCTGAAAAGCACTTCGATTGCCTTGTAATTCAGAAGCAGTGCATCCGGCCCTGTGTTATAGGGCCTTGACGGGTCGTTGTCAAATGCTGCCGGATTGAAGTTCTGTGGTTTGAACCGGCTGTTGTCGAGGATGATGTCTCCGCGGATGTCTCTGATTCCTCTTGCACGGATGCTGCGCAGCAGGAGCCAGAAATTGTCCACGCTCAGTTTGGGGTCTCCGTTTCCTCTGAAAATGAGGTCACCTTCCAGCACACCGTCAATGATTTCTCCTTTTGCATGAACTTCAGTTTTCCAGCGGTATGTGGGTCCGAGGATTTCCAGTGCTGCATAACTCGTAATGATCTTCATGATGGATGCCGGTACAAATGGCTTTGCCTCATTGAGTGCCAGCAAGGTTTTTTTCGGGTTTTGTGTCCCAGACAGAGGCTGAACCCAGACGCCTACGGCGTCAGCTGGAATTTTTGCTTTTCTGAGTTCTGCCTCGACTGTTGTTGGCAGGTCCGGTGCTTCGCGTGCAAGGGCCGTGTGTCCGAGAGCCAGAGCCAGGAGCAGAAGGAGCATGATTCGCACCAGCAGTGTGCTTCTTTTTCTGTAGAATGTCTGGCTTGTCTTTGTTTTCATTGCGTATTCTTCCTGAAATTGCGTATCGGGATGCTGTTTTACCGTGCCTGGATGATATCGACTGAGGGTTCGGCTCCGTAATGGGCGGATCGATCGAACTGATACAGCAGAAAAACCAGAAAGAGGGTTGCCGGCACCATGAACCAGGTATTGAAAAGGCTTGCCACGACAGGGAAGCTGTAGAAAAAGGATTTTGTCCCGATGCTGTACTGCAGGCCTGCCCTGTTCAGGTAGGCGATGGCCACTGCCTGTTGCTGCAGGTCATTGGTACCCACGCCGATGGAGATCATGTAGCCGGCGTGGGTGTAGTATCGGACTGCCATGGTATTGAAAAAGAAGGATGCAAAAAACACCAGTGCCAGCAGTATCTGTTTGAACACGAGCTTGATATTTTCCATTTCTGCCATGCTGAAGCTGCTCAGGTGTGTTGGAGTGGTCGTGATCCCGCTCAGGGTCAGCATACCCATAAGCGTCAGTATGGAAGTGGAGGCCATGAAGCTGGCTGCCATCATGGAATTGCGCAGTGTCTGGATGACGACGACTTCGACTCCGGTGAGTCCCATCAGCTTTCGCACCCAGGTCTGTCTCATCCAGACGTGCGTTCTCTGTGCAATCCGGAAGGGAGATTTTTCTCCGACGGCACGAAGAAAAATCTCGTATCCGATCACGATCATCAGGCTGATCGCGACGCTCAACCAGCCACTTGCGGGGTTATTGAAAAAATCCACTACCAGCATGACTTTAATCCCGGATTGAATGCCCTGAAGGCTCTGTCGCCCAAAACCGGAAGCCGGACTCCCAAAATTCCGGACGCATATTAAAAACTGCATTTCTGCTTATGGTACCCTGCTTTCTGCTTGCACAAACGCTGGAAAAAAGGCGTAAAAGTATCGTTTTTTGGGGGAATGGAATTGATCAGCCAGACTTTCGTCAGGGTCGGAGCCGGGAAAAATGTGAGGAGGAAACCTGAAATCAGTCCTTTAAGGTGTTTAGCAGCCCGGAAACCATGAAATGTCCCTTGTTGGTCTCCCGAAGACACTGGAAAATATGCCGCAGTACGAAAATCTCTCCCATCCACACATGGTTGGCGTGGGGTTACATTCGCAAACCCGAAAAAAAAATGATGCGTGCGGTCCCTCAAGGATGTTGACGACACGTTTGTCACCTGCAGAAACCGGTGCGCACCTGGGTCTGCGGCTTCTGGAAACCCGTCCTTTCCGTTTGATACAAGCGACTGCAGTCTGATAAGACATGGGGATGTTTTTTTTGGGCCTGACAACATTATACCCAATGAGGAATATATTCCGCAAACTTGCTGCTGCTACTGCCTTCTTTTCGTCGAATGCGACCTGCTGTAACAGCCTCTGCAATGAGTCGCGTCATTTGACTGCGATAACGATCACTGACTTTGAATCGTTGGCGCAGGGACAGGTTTGTAAGCGCTTTACTGGAAATATATTGCAGGACTGCGTGCTGGTAACATGCCTCTATTCTGTCTGCCTGAGACATCGCAGAAAAGCTTTTTGGCGCATAAAGCGTAACCTGAAATGCAGTATTTGCTGCATTAAAGGCTACTGGAGGCAGACCGGACAGTTCAATTGCCGACACAACTTTCTGAAAACCTGTCCCACTTTCCTCACAAATGTGATAACGCCTGAATTTATCAGCGAGCTTTTCGTTCCTGGATACAGGATCTGTTCCAATAAGGACTTGTCAGAAAATAACTTGACTATTTTGGCGGTGAGGTAGTGTGGTTTCAGTTAGGCCATCCTGCTTTGCAGCGTCATGTTTGTTTTGCCACACTCATCAGCGCTTACCCTCAAGGTGACTC
>Ga0099364_10009574_pt1 | contig 13427 bp, 10 predicted proteins | sample TergutTh196P3_FD_73070 | JGI IMG/M metagenome (GOLD analysis project Ga0099364, IMG submission 73070) | Microcerotermes parvus P3 segment gut microbial communities from Pointe-Noire, Republic of the Congo - Th196 P3 | ecosystem: Host-associated > Arthropoda: Insects > Digestive system > Gut ...
GTACAGACGTGGCGATGGAGAGCGCCGACATCGTCCTGATGCGCTCCGATCTGCAAGACGTCCCGACCGCTATCCAACTGAGCCGCCGCACAATCCGCGTCATCCGCCAGAACCTATTTTGGGCGTTCGGCTACAATGTGCTGGGCATCCCCATCGCGGCAGGCGTCCTGCACCTGTTCGGCGGTCCGTTAATGAACCCCATGCTAGCCGCCGCCGCCATGTCGCTAAGCTCCGTCTCCGTAGTGACAAACGCCCTGCGCCTGAAACGTTTCAAGAACATATAGTCAGCCCCGGTAATTTATATCATAGCATTCCGACCCACTCACTAATGCTATGGATCATGTCCAATTGCCGTCAACTACATTAACTATTATGTTTTTTTGGTTTTTTTCTAAAAATTCCTGTGGCGATAAACCAGTATTTTTTTTATAGAACCGGCTGTAATAATGCAAGCTGGAAAAACCGAGGTATTGGGCAATTTGTGTGATATTCATATCTGAATACCTTATTAACTCATTGGAACGTTTTAATAACTGGTTGTTTATATATTTTTGCGGTGATATACCGACAAAGTGTTTGAAACGCGCGGAAAAATAGGAATAGTTATAATTAATTCTGCTTGCCAGGTTCTTAACAGATAAATTATTTGATAAGTTATCTGTTATATAAGTAATAGTGCTTTTAATTTGTGAATATTCAGGATGGCTGATAGAATCGTCTAATTCAAACATATTGTATGATACTTTATCGGTAGATGCGCGAATTAGCTTGTAGAGTATTACTGATAATTGGTGAGACATAATTTGAATAAAACAGTCTTCCCTATTGCTTGCTTCGTTAAGTATAGACTCGAATAAATTTCTTAATAAATGGCCTTCGGAATTAATTTGTAAAGGCAATGCTACTAATTGTTTTAAAAAATCATCATGTACGGTAAATTTTATTTCAATGGTCTTAAAACCACTCATGATAGGAGAGGATATAAGGTGAAATGTACCGGGAGATATTAAGAAAAAATCGTCCTGTGAGGCTGTATGGTTTTCGCCCATAACCTTTACTATGCCTGAACCAGACAAAACATATAGACTGTGAAAAAATTCATGTTTATGATAATAGCTCTCAAAGCCAAGCGGATAATTAAGTTTAACTACCCTCTTAATTTCTACCGTATCATTACACATACATTTCTCCCGAAAAATATCATTAATAATATTACATTATTCAAAACCGTCCTCTCGGTGGAACTTGCTTTTTGAAATTTGCGATCAATTTTTTTAAATATCCATAACATACATGCCTCGAAATCCTTCGTGCGTCGAATCAAATGTGATTCGACGCCCGTCCGGCGACCAGCGGGGATGCAGGTCGCAGCGGATGTCGTTCACAGAAACGGGCGGGCTGTAAAACGAACCTAGCTGAACACCATGCTTTTTTAAAAGGTCATAAAGGTACAAATGCCGTAACTCCCGATCATCCGGATAACTGTCGTAGAGCATGAGCGTCCGATCCGGCGAATAACTGTTGTGGCCGTCGCGCAGGAAAAACGCCGGGTCTATCGCGGCGCCCGTATATGTCAAGTCGGTCAGTTCGTAAAGCTGCCAGCCGTCGTTTCCCAATTCAGCTCCTACGGAGTAAAACGCGACGACGGACGCGTCGCGCCAATGGTAATGCGAAGTACCGCCCCAGTCCGAGAGTTTGAACATGTTCTCGCCGCCAGCATCAGCGGTAACGAGCGCCGTCTGTCTTGTTTTGCCTTGCAAGGGGAAATTTCTGACGAGAAAGAGGAAGCGGGAGCCGTCGGTGTTGAACGTAATATGATTTACATTCAGCTTCGGTTCGGGGCAATCTTCAGGCGAACCCACCAGCTCATACATCGTTTCATAAGATATTATTAACTCGGATCTGCCCGTGCCAAGGTCGGTGAGCCATACCCCATCGTCTTTCGGGGCTTTCACATCCGCCCACGGGTCTTTTTGCTGGCAATAGCCATAACCGGGGCGAAAGTCAAACAATCGATCAAAGTTTATACTCAGCGCATGCTTTCCTGTTGGCGACACATTGGCCACCGGCCTGTCATACAACCTTTCTGAACCGGTTTTTAAGTTGCGTTCAACGCCGACATAACGCCCGCCGCGCCAATCGTTGTATATGACGGTGTCAGTCTTGGTAGGATGCCACTGTAGCATCGAACCCTGTTGAAAATTCCACGCGCTCGTGTGGGCGAATATATCATAACCGCCGCTTTCTATGTCCATTACCGCAAGCTCAGCAACATCCTCCCGATTTTGCATCCGTTCGCGGAACCCGACGCGGTGGCAGAGATGCTTTTCGCCGTCCGTTGAAAAACTTGGAACATCATAATACCCAAAAAACCAATGCTCCCCCTCCGGCGTCAGCCTGCGGGCGCTCTTTTCAGCCATATATTACCCCCCGTTCAAATAATGGGCTAAATAAATTACACCAAAATGTGCTAAACAATTGATAATATATCATTTGAAGACTGTGTTTGTAAAACGATCTATTTTGATTGATACGAATACTACCAATAATGAATCGCTAGTGGCATACACTCATGGCAATCCTAACTAAAACGTACAACATATGCTAAAAAAAGGTCAAATAACATAGCAAAGAAAAATGATAAAATCCGATTTGGCGGTTATAATCAACATATTGGGGTGGTCTTAGAAACAAAAAAAATGTACACTTCGTAAAACCGTCATTGCGGTAAGCCACACTTGCTCCAGCCTTGATCCGGAGTTGGCCCGCAATTTTAAGGAGGCTATGCGATGTTTAGGACGGATAACGGCATTCCCATCAAAGGCGTACACCTGGATTGCCGCGCTCAAATGATGCGGTTTGAATCAATAATGACTATCATAGATGATTTGGAACGATGGGGATTCAATACTATTTTACTGGAATATTGCGACAGGTTCCCATTTGAAGGGCCTCTTTCAAAAGTCAACGCACCGGACGCCTTCACCAAGGAACAGATACGCGCCATCATCGCCAAAGCACAATCTTACGGCATAAAAATAATTCCCCTCGTACAGTGTTTGGGACATATGTACTGGTTACTCAGACTAGAGGACTTCGCCCATTATGGGGAGGGCTATGAGCGGGCGGATAAGGAAAATTCGCCGATATCGCATGGCTTTCAAGTTGCTGACTCGGTTATCTGCCCGTCGCACCCAAAAATATCAGAATTGTATCGCGAAATTTTCGGACAGGTGCTTAAACTTCACGCCGGCTGCCGATACTTCCATATCGGGGGCGACGAGGCGCTGCTGGACGCAGAATGTCCCAGATGCCAGCCTCAATTGAACGAGGAAGGCAAGGGTATGGTACTCACGCATCATTATTTAAATGTGGCCAAATGGATCAGATCGCAAGGGCCAGAACCGATTATATGGGGCGATATGATCCTGACATACCCAGAAAGTTTGGATATCTTGCGTGGCCATGTGACTGTAATGGATTGGGACTATTCATCTACGCTTGAACCATCGCCTGATTACAGGCTATGGGGCATAGCGGCGGATTGCGTCCATAAACCAGAAACATGGAGCGCGCTTCAAAAAGAAATTTTACAACCGTACGTTTACGCCTACGCGCCCTATCTGATTAAGCCGTTCCCTTTCACAAAGCTGCTCCGGGATTACGGTTTTCCGGTCATAGTGGCGCCTGCCGCCCGTAGTTCGGGCGATTCATTTGTGGTACCGATGGATGTCCATATTAAAAATACTATTGCCGCAGCCTGCGTCGCACGAAAATACCACACGCTCGGCATGGTCATTACCAGTTGGGCGCTACGGCGCGCCCCCTGGCCGCTCACAGAATATGCGTTGATAACCGGCGGCTGTTTGTTGAATCGCCCCCAAATGTCTCAAGACGAAATCGACTTGTATTTTGCCCGGGAACATTTCGGTACCGAGGATGCCGTATACGCCCAAATCCCGCCAATGCTAGGTAAGGCGTGCGCCGATGCGATAAAAGCGGCGGACATTTTCAGTTCGCGCACTTATTCTTTTAAAAAATCAACAGGGCAGTTTCTTGCCAGGCAATTTTCCGACAGGGAATTTGAACATGTGAAAAATAGTCCTGATGCATTTAATAGCGCCTACACCCTGTTAAAAGAAGCGGCCAACAAAGCCAGGGCATTATTAGAAAAATTAAATCCTGCGGACGACAGGCACAAGGAGCGAGTGGCTTTCTGGCGATGGGCCTGCGATATTATAGAATATTTTGCCGACGTCGCACCGCAGATGCTTATAGAAAAAGGCAGCCGTGATAAAAAATCGCTTGCGTCATTGCGGCAAAAGGCTGCAGCATTGCAAAAAGAAACAGACCATTTGTTGCGGCCGATTTATACAGATTGGACAATGGAAAGCGAGAACCAAATTCGTTTTCAAGTCCACATGGAATATTTGGAATTAATTTAACAAAAACGTACAACATATGCTAAAAAAAAGTCAAATATCTTACATTTGAAAAATGATAATATCCACATATAAATTAACATTTTGGGCGGTTTTTCGGTGACAGCAATGGTTTAAGACTGAATTTCACGATCGCCCTTTAAATTATTTATATCCGAGAGGCAAGCGCGATATGGGGTTATCGAAATACATACCCGGTTATGAAAACTCTGTCGACGGCATTCAGGTCGCCACAAAGTTTGAAGGCGTGATTGCGCGCGGCGCCGACGGAAAGCTGCACCCGGACATGGAAGGCGTCAATTTCCTCAACCAAATCGGTGTCGAATGGGTTAGAGTAGGCAGTCATCAGATACCGGACCAAAACCTGGAAACGATCCTCGAAGCCAAGGATTTGCTTGCATGCTATGGCCTTAAAATTTATTGCTTGCACAGCCATAACTTTTACAATATGCAGTCCGTAGTGCTGGGCCTCGGCGACCGCAACGAATGGATCGATAAGTACCTTGAGCACATAACGAAGCTCGGCGCCGCCGGCATCCATTATACCACGTACGCGCATATGGCCAACGGCGTGTGGCGCAGTTATGACCGCATACCTATCCGCGGCGGTGCGAGCGGCGGCGGGCTGGATCTCAGAAAGCCGATGCACGCCAGGGGCAAGCGGTTGGAGAATTACGTTGAATTGATGCACAGCCGCGAATACAGCGAAGATGAATTATGGCAATATTTCGAATACTTCATAAAACAGGTCGTGCCTGTGGCGGAAAGCGCCGGCGTTTATATTGGCATGCATCCCGACGATCCTCCTTTATATAAAATCGGCGGCGTGCCGCGCTGCATCCTCAGTTCCTTTGAGGGTTACAAGCGGGCGCTTGATATCGCCGGCAGCCCCAACATTGGGGCGTGCCTTTGCATAGGTTGCTGGATCGAGGCCGGGAGCGAGCGGATGGGCGCGTCGCCCGAAGAATTTATCCGTTACCTCGGCGAACGCAAAAAAATATTCAAACTACATGTCCGGAACGTGACACAGATGATCCATGAACCGGGCGGATTTGCAGAAACATTCCCCGATGCCGGCTACTACAATTTGGTTGACGTGATTCAAGCGCTGGACGATATCGATTATGACGGCGCCATTTTTAACGATCATTTAGTTGATATGGTCGGCGGGCATTACGCATGCGAAGCCGCGTTCACTTCATTCCTCAAAGGCGCCGTGGCGGGAGTGCAGAACCACAGAAAACACCGCGAAGAATAATAACGCTGTGATATATTAAAATTCACGGCAGCGCCGGAATGTAGGTTAGCGTGAAAAATAATAGAAAGGGCAGGACACAGGCGCAACGCCATGCATGTTTTCATGACTACTTGCGCCTGGTCAAGGCATGGCGTTTTATATGAAAGAACACACTCGCGTTTTTTACGAGAAAGGGAGATACGGCGGCTGGCCGGCAAATCACGGCATATGGAAATGGGGGAACGAGATACTCATCTCCTTTATCGACGCCGAGCACAGCGGCAAATGGGAGAACACACACTCAATTAACCGTACAGGCAGTCGATATAAACGTTTTGCCCGCAGCCTCGACGGCGGCAAGACATGGGCTATTGAAACGCCCGATATCAAACAAATCGACAAGGGATCGGTTTATACCGCAGGGCATGACAACAAGCCGGATATATCCGTCCTAAAGGAATTTTCGGGCAGCATAGATTTTACCGCCCCTGGTTTTTGTCTGTATTTCGCTCAGTCGGGCACTAGCAACACCCATATGTCATGGTGGTGCTGGTCCGATGACAAAGGGCATACATGGTTCGGCCCGTATACAGTCCCCAATTTGGGTCAGCCCTCGATCAACACCCGAACCGATTATCACATATTAAATAAAGACGAAATACTGGTTTTTCTCACATGCTCGAAAAGCAATGGGCTGGAAGGTCGCGTACTCTGCGCTAAATTGCACAGCGACGGCCGCTTCGAGTTTATTTCATTTATAGGCGGCGAACCGGAAGGGTTCGAGATCATGCCGGCAACGCAGCGGCGCAAGGATGGTACATGGGTCTGCCTGGTACGTATCAAACGTTATGACTGTGGAATGCTAAGATATTTAATCGGGCAATACGAAAGCTCCGACACCAAGGAATGGAAGTATGTCATGGACGTGACGGAACCCCGCGAGGACAAAGCTGGTAATCCACCCGCCCTTGTCGCAATGAAGAACGGCGCATGGTGCCTATGTTATGGCAACCGGGCTGTACCCTACGGCATCCGATGCAAATTCTCGCACGACGAGGGCAGAACATGGGGCGATGAAAAGATCATCCGCGACGACGCGGCTTGCTGGGATCTTGGCTACGTCCGGATGGTAGAAAACGAAGCAGGCCAGCTCGTGGCGGGCTACTACTACAACTTTGAAGAAGCGGGCGAATGCACAATCGAAGTAACGATATTTGACGAGGCCCTATAAACTGGTGATAATGCGAAAATGCGAAATGTAGGGCGCGACACCCTCGGCGCGCCGCTGCAGTATGTATATCGTTTATCAATGTATATTTTCATGTATTATATGTGCACTGTAGTCGCATAGCGGCCAGTATATAAAATGTGAGGTGTTTTATTGGCAGACAATTATAAATCAGGCGCCCCATATGCGCTTTCTGGGAAAAGGCTGGTTTTTACTAACTGGCATTTCATTGAAGCAGAAGGGGGTGTTGACTGGTATGCCAGATCAAGCTATGTCCCTTTATGGAGCAGTTCGCACCCCTATGATCCATCTATCATGTGGAAACCGCGCTACCCCAATAAAGGCGTAAGGTTAGTGTGCCGCCCGGCTGTCAAATCCGCCCCCCTTTTCCGGCGAGACAAAGAATGGGAGCGGCGCGGCATTGCCGCCACCATAATTAAAGATGAGGGCAAGTTCCGTGCCTGGGGCACGACGTCCTGGCATTATGATAAAAGCAACCCGGATAATGGGCTCACATATTTGGAATCCGACGACGGTTTTGACTGGACAAAGCCCAATCTGGGCATATGCGAGTATAAAGGGAGCAAAAACAACAATTTTGTCTCCCGCGACGTATGGCAACTGCATCCCGGCGGCGTTTTTAAAGATCCCCGCGCCCCGTCTTCTGAAAGGTACAAATGGATTAACCAAGAAAATTTTACTACGGAGCAAATTGCATGTTATTTACAAAAATTCCCCGACAGGGTGGACAGCATAGCATTGGCTCGCTTTGAAAAACGGCGTGAAGAAGGCGCAGCGGCAATGATGGCCGGCGCCCGCGGAGCGGTATCGCCGGATGGGATAAACTGGGAATTTATCAAGGAGCCTCTGGTTCTCACATTTACCGACACTCATCCCACTTGTTATTATGATGGCATTCTTGGCAAATATGTAGCATACTTTCGCGATTACCAAACGACCAGGCAAGCCGACATCGATAAAAAATACACGCAAGATTGCATGTTCAAAGGTTGGAAGAGGGCTATCGGGCGCTCTGAAAGCGTGGATTTTAAGGCCTTCCCACTCCCCGAGCTCGTCCTTGTACCTGATCTTTCATTTGGGCCAAACCAGCTTCTATATACAAATTGCAAAACGACTATACCCGGAGCGCCAGAATTGCACCTTATGTTTCCGTCGGTTTGGGACACGGGGGACGATACATGCTCTGTCGTAGCTGCTTCCAGTTATGACGGCAAGCTGTGGCAGTATCTACCGGATGGCCAAGTGCTAGGCACAGGCGATTACGGCAGTTGGGACGGCGGCTGTGTATTTGCGTATCCTGATCTTCTCGAATTGCCTAACGGGGATTTTGCGTTGCCCTACACAGGATATGACGTCCCGCATAAATACCCGCGCATCAATTGCATTCGCAATACCGCCTATGCGCTTTGGCCAAAGGGCAGGATTTTTGGATTGGAAGCAGTAGACGAAGGGGAGTTTCAAACCGTGGCTATCGTCCCCGGAGGCAATAAAATATTCATTAATTGCCTTACCAAGAGGGCCGGTTTTGTCGCCGTTGAGGTCATGGATATGAACGGCAATATCATAGAGGGGCGGAGCATGCAAGACTGCATTCCGGTGTTCGGGGACTGTTACCGGCGGCAAATTGCTTGGGCCAAAAACGACACGACCGGATTATCGCCCGACAAAGCCTTGGTATTGAGGTTTAGAATGCGCAGGGCTGCGATTTTTTGCCTTGATTTCGAATAATGGAGGGTAGTAACATTGAATAATGAATTAAAAGGCGTAATTGTTCCATTAATAACTCCGCTTGATATCGAGGGCCATGTTGATGAGAACGATTTAAGAGGTCTTGTATCTCATTGTATAAATAAAGGCATTAACGCGATCTTTATCAATGGTTCAGGGGGTGAATCAACTAATCTATTGCCTCATGATCGCATCCGGACGCTCAATATCGCAAACGATGAGATTGGCGGTAGGATACCGCTTTTATGCGGCGTGCTTGAGTCCAGTACGGCAAAGGTGATCGAAGGGGTCAAAACGGCGCAGGATAGTGGCGCTGAGTATATTGTGGTCACTGTTCCGTATTACTATGGCAGGCTTACCGACGACGAAATGTACAGGCATTTTTACTTAATCGCCAGTAATTCCACCGCAAAGATTCTACTATATGATATTCCTAAATATACAAACAGTACTATATCGGTAAACCTTGTGGAAAAGCTGTCGGCCATCCCGAATATTATCGGGATCAAAATAAGCAATATGGATTTTTCGGTAATACAAAATCTGCTGAATATATTTGACGGTTCAAATTTTAGAATTTTCCAGGGGATAACCGCATATGCCGGCATCAGTATGTTGATAGGCGCGCACGGGTATATTCCCGTGATGGCGCCTTTAATGCCTGAATTGTTTTGCGCCCTCAGCGATGCCGCGCAATCGGGGCATATAAAGAAAACCGTCAGGCTACAGCATTTGACAAATAGTCTTGGAAAGCTTCAATCCGTTACTAACAATCAGTATGCATGTGCAAAATATGCCATTAGTTTATTAAACCTTACGAAGGAATATATCACGTTGCCCGGCAATCTCCTTACCGAAGAACAGAAGTCACAGGTGCGGCAGATATACGATAAAGTTTTACGGGATTGGGACGAATATATTGGAAAATAATTCTATGAATGGTAAGAATAAAAACAACTTTCAAAATAACAATAATAACAACAATAATGACAACTATATTACTGAGTGGAATGTTTGGAAATTGTTTGACCTTACAGGTAAAGTAGCCGTTGTGACTGGCGGCGCCCGCAACCTTGGGTATGATATCGCGTTGGCTCTGGCGGAGGCAGGCGCGGATGTAGTGGTGACAAGCCGCAAGCTTGAAGACGCGCTAAAATCCGCCAGCATAATCGCAAAATATACCAATAGAGCTGCATTCGGGATGGAATTGGACGTCAAAAATGAAGATGGGATCATAAAATTTGTTGACACAGTATTACATCAAGCAGGTACCATCGACATCCTCGTGAACAATGCCGGCAACGTAATCTCCCAGCCGGACAACGCAAATTTTAACAAACGCCCGCTCGGTCTTTGGCAGGATGTGATTGATGTGAACTTGACGGGCGTTTTTTTATGCTCAAAATACGTTGTGGATAAATGCATGCTGCCAAAGAAGAGCGGAAATATAATAAACATAGGATCAACGGCGGGAATAATCGGAAAAGACCGTCGGGTCTATGAAGGAACCGAAATGGGGGGCGCGACGCTTGACTACCACGCGGCAAAAGGCGCTGTGATCAGTATGACGCGGGACATGGCCGCGTTCCTCGCGCCATATAATATCAGGGTCAATTGCATCAGCCCGGGCGGTTTCTTCCGGGATCAGCCCGAGGCTTTTGTAGAGGCGTACAGCGCCACATTTCCTATGGGGCGCATGGGCCGGGACGGAAAAGAAATAAAAGGGGCGGCCGTCTTTCTCGCGTCGGAAGCTTCGTCTTTCGTAACCGGCCACAACCTTGTAGTCGACGGCGGACTAACAATCTGGTAAGGGGGATTAGAATGGGCGACTGGCAAAACCGCAGCGTATTTGTAGTCGGCCTGGGCTCGATCGGTCAACGGCATATACGCGTGCTCACCGGTTTAGGAGTAAAAAAAATCAGCATATTCGATATACAGCCCACGCTGATGGAAAAAACCATGGAGCTATACCCAAATATTCATGCGGCTGTATCTTTTGAGGAGGGGCTTTCATCCAACCCCGATTGCGTGTTCATCCTTACGCCGCCAAAGCTTCACATCCCTCAAATTATAAAAGCCGCGCAGTCCGGATGCCACGTTTTTTCGGAAAAACCGCTTTCCGATACAATGGACGGAGTAGAGCATTTGCGGTCAGTGCTTGACGTAGCCGGGATAACATTTGGAATCGGTTTGTGTTTTCGCTACCACGAGGGCGTATGCAAATTAAAGCACGCGCTTAACTCCGGTGCGGTTGGCCGCGTTGTGTCGATTCGGGCGATGATGGGCGAGCATTTTCCTACAATCAGGCCGGATTACCGGACATTGTTTTCGTCAAAATATTCTGGTGCGTTCGATTTGACGCACGATTTGGATCTCGCTGTCTGGTTCGCAAATGGCGTTGTTGTGCAGTCTTCTATGATTTATGGTTCATATAGCGACATTGGCATCGAGGCCCCGGACGTGGTTGAAATAATAATGGCTTTTGATAACCGCTGTATCGCGAACGTTCATCTGGATTTTTTTCAACAGCCGCGCAGCCGTACACTGGAATTATTATGCACGCGGGGGAAGCTGTCGCTTGAGTTTTCTTCCTGGGACGAATATACGCTTTCTATCTATAAAGATGACGAAAAAGCTTGGGACAGGCAAACATGCAAAAGCCGACGCGACGATATGTTTGCGTGCGAGGATAGAGCTTTCCTGAAAAAAATATCCGGTGAGGAAGCGGTCGTATATGGGTTCGAAGACGGCCTTGCGACGTTGGAATTGTTGCATGCCGCCAAAGACAGAAAGACAGGATTATAATATGAAGATGAATATGAATATGAAATATTCAACGAAAATTGAAGGTATAATCACACCGGTCATCACCCCGTTGACGGAAAAGGCCGGTTTGGATGAGGGCGCGTACCGGAAGCTAATTGACTCATGCATTGACAACGGAGTCAGCGGCATATTTTCAATGGGTTCATCGGGCGAAGCACTACGCGTGCCGCGCGAGACGTGGAGGGCCTCTATCCGGACAGCAGTCGAAGCCGGGGCGGGGCGCATCCATGTTTTTTGCGGGGCTATAGCGGCAGGCACATACGAAACCATTGAAAATATTTTAGAAGCGGAACAGATGGGGGCGCAATATGTAGTGGCGACCGCGCCGTTTTATTTGCAAAATTCGGGGCAAGATGAAATCATAAGGCATTTTTATAGAATATGCGCCGCTACTAAAATAAAAGTCGTCGCATATAACATACCAAGCATGGTCCATGTGAATATTATGCCGGAAACGATCCGCGAAATTGCCACGATTGACAACATCGTAGCCTATAAGGACAGCGCCGCAGATTGGGAGCAGTTTCAACGGAATTTATTTTTACTCGAAGACTGTGATATGTTTGTTTTTAACGGCGCGGAAGAGCTATGCGGAGCGGCGCTTTTGTTTGGGGCGGACGGCTGCGTCCCGGGGCTTTCCAGCTTTTTCCCGAAATTGTTTGTGGATTTATACAAGGCCGCGCGCGCCGGGCAGATAAAAACCGTATACGCGCTTCAGCGTCAAATATGGCATTTGAGAAAATCACTATTTGTAGGCAAGCATTGGATGAGTTCGATGAAAGCCCTCGCATCAATGCATGGGTTTGGCGCAAATATCTCGGCGTTTCCCATCGAAACGCTCACGGAGGCCCAAACGCTGGAGATACAAAAAATACTCGCTCAAAAAGATTGCGGGTCGAGCCCGCAATGACAGCTCACTGAACTTATTTTCTAACACTACCCAAAATGATATAGTTGAACCGGGCGGCCTATTCTTCTATATATGGTAAATAATTTAGGGGCGACGCCAAAATGTCCGGCGCCACCCCTTTATTGATGGTTAAATTTACATTATTGCATTCATTACCACATTTCCCTCAGCCGTATGGTAGATTCATTATACACTCGTTCAACTTCCTCCGGGCGCATCGCTTTAAACGCTTCGACAAAACTGTCCCACTCATCCATTGATTTTATGCCCGAAATAAAGTGCGTTATATTTTCCTGCAGAAATGTATCGATGGGGTTTCGCACGGTATTAATGATCTCCTGCTCCTCCGGAAGGAAGCTTACACTTGGGTCTATGTAATTATACACATGCTCTGCGTACATAGGCTGAAGAAATGTCAGCGGCTGTTCTTCAGGCCTGTATAGCCCCACTTCTAAAAAACGTTCCAACGTGACAATCCGTAAAAAATTTTCATTGTAACCACAACCGTATATCTGGCTCATTGGGCCGTCACCCTGGCCCCAGTCTTTGTCGATGAACTCTTTTGATCCGTCCTCCCTGAGCGTGTAAGTAATGCCTTCATCGCCGTAATAGATGAAATCATAGTTATCCAGATCGTACATCCACTCATATACCTGAAGCGCCTGCGGAAGCACTTGGGTCTTTGCGCTGATGCCGCCGCCGCGGTCATGGGACACAAGGGCTTGGCTGCTCGGCCACGGATGCCGTACTCCATTGTATACCGGAGGCAAAATGGCAGTCATTTCCGCTTCGGGCCCCGCCGTTTCTTTTAATGTCACATTTGCCGCCGCCAATTGTTGCAAATTGTCCAATGCCGCTGTAAGCCTGCCGGATCGGAAACTTGCCTGCCAGATTTCGTCGCTCATGCTGGCCCAATCCCTGGCCAAAAGGCCGTCGCTGTACATGTTCGCTAAATATTGCACTGCATCTTTTGAATTTACCGTATCAATCCTATACTCCCATACATCCTCGTCTTTATAATACCGGATAGATCTG
>Ga0099364_10009575_pt1 | contig 13427 bp, 10 predicted proteins | sample TergutTh196P3_FD_73070 | JGI IMG/M metagenome (GOLD analysis project Ga0099364, IMG submission 73070) | Microcerotermes parvus P3 segment gut microbial communities from Pointe-Noire, Republic of the Congo - Th196 P3 | ecosystem: Host-associated > Arthropoda: Insects > Digestive system > Gut ...
TCATAAAAACCCTTTTCGACCTTACAATTCCGGATGTGTTGTGTCTCGCTTCCTTTTTCATTGAAGGCCGCTTTGCCGAAGCGGAAGGACTTGTAATTCGTTACAACATTGAGTATAGTTTTGAGAAGCATCTCGGTGGGATTGCAAGGAAAAATGGAGTTAATGCAAACAACATTTTACACCAGCGAAAACCGAGATGCTTTTGGAAAATTGACCCATAGATTTTGGTAGAGAGTTTTTGGTAGAGAGCCTAATTTTTTGATATGAAGAATAACATGCATCCCTTTCTTCGCCGAGCCTTCGGCTTCGCTGGGACTGCGTTCTTTCGGACATTGATAGGGACCATCGATTTCAAATGGGCCTTCTACGATCCCGAAATCGATCCCAGCGTTGGCAAACGGCAATATGTGTTGATGTTTTGGCACGAACATATTCTTGCCCCATTGCTTTTTCGGCGTAATTGTCCCGTTACAATGCTCTTGAGTCGACACGGCGATGCGGAACTCGTTCATCAAGTTGCCCAATTCGTTGGGATGAAATGTATCCGGGGTTCCAGTTCGCACGGTGCTGTCAACGCCCTCAAACAGTTTATTCAGTTGCCGGAGCATGATATTCTTGCTTTTGTGCCGGATGGTCCTCGCGGTCCCTATCGCCGGTTGGCGCCGGGGGCGATTTTTCTTGCGTCGAAGTTGCAGTTGCCTATTGTATTGCTTGGCATTGGGTATGATCGGCCTTGGCGTATGGCGACTTGGGATCGTTTTGCGGTACCTCGTCCTTTTTCTCGCGGTCGTATTATTTCGTCGCCGATGTTGCGGATACCGGGTCGTCTTTCTCGGAATGATTTGGAGCATTATCGGCAAAAGTTGGAGACGCTTCTCACCCATTTAACCGACGAGGCGGATTCTTGGGCAACGTCCGGTGCGCCCTTGTCGGGCGAGTCGATTGTTTGTATGGGTCCTAAGTCGTCGTTGATGTATTACGGCTATTCCAAACAGGCCGATTGAAAAAGGGCAAAACCCCGGGGGGTTGCGTTGCATTCCCGACTCTTTGAACCGTTAACCATTAATTATTATTTTTTGCTATAATGGTATTCAATTAAATAGTCAATGCTCCTTGTACACTCAGTTTTCTATGCCCGGTAATGTTATTGCAATCATTGGAATAGGCTTTGTCTGCCTCGTTCTCTTTATCTGTCTTGGTATTTTTCTGCGTTTTTTTCCGCTTTGGATTCAATCCAAGATGGCCGGTGCAGGCGTTGGCATCCTCGACTTGATCGGTATGACTTTTCGTAAGGTCAATCCCGAAGTGATTATCCGCAGCAAAATTATGTCCGTGCAGGCTGGTCTCGACGACAAAGTTATTACGACCAAGTCTCTCGAGGCGCATTACCTCGCCGGCGGGAGCGTACTTGCCGTCGTCAAAGCGATGATCGCCGCCAACAAAGCCAAGATGACCGACCTCGATTATCGGCTTGCAACCGCTATCGACTTGGCAGGGCGCAATGTGCTTGAAGCCGTGCAAACGAGCGTCTATCCCAAAGTTATCGACTGCCCTGCGGAAACCAAGGGGCGAATTACCCTCGACGGTGTTGCGAAGAATGGTATTCAACTGAAAGTCAAAGCCCGGGTTACGGTGCGGACGAACCTGAAACAGTTGATAGGCGGTGCAACCGAAGAGACGATCATCGCCCGGGTTGGCGAAGGAATCATCAGCGCTATCGGTTCTGCGGAGACGCACGGTCAGGTATTAGAAAATCCTGACCGTATTTCTAAAGCGGTTCTCGACCGGCGGTTGGATTCGGAGACGGCGTTCGAAATTGTGTCGATTGACATAGCGGATATTGACGTTGGGGAAAACATCGGTGCTCGTCTTCAAGCCGACCAGGCCGAGGCGGACACCCGGGTTGCTCAAGCCCGGGCGGAGGGGCGCCGGGCATTGGCCGTCGCTGCGGAGCAGGAAAACATCGCCAAAATGGAAGAAAGCCGAGCGAAGGTTGTCCAAGCCGAGGCGGAGGTCCCCAAGGCGATTGCCGAAGCGATTGCCAATGGGAAATTGGGGATAATGGATTATTACCGCTTGAAGAACATCCAATCGGACACGGAGATGCGTGGTTCGATTGCCCGGGGCTTGCCGACGTCGGCGAGTTGACGTTGCGGCAGTTGGCAAATTTGTTTATAATGGCCGCCCAATGCCGCCGTCTAGTCCAAACACGCCGCCAAGAGCTCCGTCGGGAGAATTCCTGACGCGCCCCCTCCGATTGTTCATCATCTGGGGGAGCATTTTGATGTTCGTATTCTGCGTTTGGTCAGCCCTCGAGGCTCGCAAAAAGTCGTCCGACCGAGTGATCGATTGGCTCCCCAAAGGCACGCAAGAACTCGAAGTTTTCAACGAACGGTTTGTGAAGCACTTCTTCGAGGGGCAATACATGATGTTATCTTGGAAAGGCTGCACTCTCGACGATGAGCGCATTGATATCGTTGCCGAACGATTGACGTCGCCTCCCCCAGGCGAGTCGGCTAACAGAGTTCCGTTTTTCGAACAACCCCGGTCAACCCGGTCAGTGATTAACGACCTTATGGACGTTGCCCGGCTGAGCGAGGAGTCTGCCGCAGACCGGCTTGCCGGCTGGCTTATCGGTCAGGATGGTCACACCGCCTGCCTTGTTCTTTCACCGCACTATCCGGGCTGGCATAATCCCGCCGCCGCCGTGGAGTTTCTGTTCAGCACCGTCGAAGATGTTACCGGACTTGCCCGAACCGACATCTACGTTGCCGGAACTTCCATCGACAGCGTCGCCATTGGGACTATTGCCCGAAAATCGCAACGTATTTTGCTCCCGATTTTTTTGCTATTCAGTCTCTTTTTGCTTTTTTGTTGTCTCCGTCATTATTTTGCTGCTTTTATTGTTTTTTGGGTTGCGGTCATCAACGAGGAACTTGCCGGCACATTGCTTTATTGGAGCGGGGCGCACGTTGATTCGGTTTCCATGTTGAATGCTTCGTTGGTCTATGTTCTTTCGATTTCCGGCAGCGTACACCTTATCAATTATTACCGGAAGACGCTTGCCGAAATGCAGCCCGGCGACGATATCCGCAACGTCCCGATGCAAACATTCCGCAAGGCGATTTTGCCTTGCACTCTCGCTGCCGTTACGACGATCCTTGGGATCGGTTCCCTGGCTGTGAGTCAGATGGTTCCGATTCGGACATTCGGGATTTTTGCGTCGATGACGTTGTTTTTGGGAACGCTTTGGTTCTTTCTGTTTCTTCTTTCGGTCTTGCAGGAAAGGCCGATAAAGGCGTTTTTCCCAAAGAATCAAGAAACACCCAAGAGTCGTGAGTCCAACGAAGAGTCAAAGAGTCGAGTCTGGAGCGCGGCGCAATCCTCGGGTTTCAATTTTTGGGAACGTTTCGGCCTCATGATTTATCGTTGGCGGATGAGCATCACGGCCTTAACATTTTCCTCGCTGATATTTTTTTCTTTTGGTATTAAAGACCTCAACACTTCTGTTACGTTTCACGGCCTTCTTCCCAAGGATGCCAAGGTCTTGCAAGATTACCGAATGCTCGAAGAAAGTATCGGCGGTCTCATTCCGATTGAAGTCGTTGTTCATTTTCCCTATGAAGATTGGCAAGAGAGCAAGGTACTCGATCAGTTGCATTTTTTGCAGTTGCTTGTTGACGATTTTCGGCAGATGGAGGAAGTTGATGCGGTTGTTTCGGTACTCAATTTTCTGCCGGGTTTGCCTTCCCAAACCGGCGGCGGGTTCAGGACGGTCGCCCAACGCGCCGCACTGGAAGGGATATTAGACCGGCATCCCGACCGGCTTCGGGACCTGCGTTTCTATAATACGGTCGATGCAGGCGTCCCCGACGCGGGATTCTATTGGCGAATCAGTCTTCGCCTTTCAACGCAAAAAAAATTGAATTACGCCGTGTTGATTGAAGATGTTAGAGAGCGTCTTGAAGCGATATTGATGGTTGCCGACAAAGTCGGCGGCTCTCGAGACGCTGCCGTGCGGTTCGACGTAACCGGCGGAGTCCCCCTGGTGCAACAAGCCCAACGTATGCTCCTCGAAGATTTGATTGCCAGTTTTATGATGGCGTTCGCGCTCATTGCGGTAACGATGATTATCATACTACGTGGAGTGGTTCGCGGCCTGCTGGCAATGATTCCGAATGTCTTCCCGTGCGTGATTGTCTTTGGAACGTTGGGGCTTTTAGGCATACCGGTCGATATGGGTTCGATGATGACGGCAAGCGTTGCGTTGGGAATCTCGGTCGATGGAACACTGCATTTGTTGACGTGGGTGAGTCTTGCGATGCGTCGGGGAATGCCGAGAAAGGAGGCGGTGTTGTACGCTTTGCAGCGTTGCAGTACGGCATTGACTCAAACGATGATCATCTGCGGTTTTGGGATGCTTGTCTTTTCATTGAGCGAGTTTGTTCCGGTCTCTCGATTTGCGATGTTATTGTGTACGATATTGCTCATTTCGCTGGCTGGCGCAATTATTGCGTTGCCGGCGATATTGTTTAGTCCGCTAGGCCGATTCTTTGAGAGCAGCGAAAAAGATAAGACAAAAGCGTGGATATTGTAGTTGCCGGAGCAGTCCGGCGGTGCGCCGCCTTGCCGGTATATTTTACATAACCCGACCAATCGGTACGACCGAATGCCGGAAAGTGCGGTTTTTTTGCATTCTAACAGTTTTCGGAGTTAATTTTGATACATCGGTTATACGATACAGAACAATGAGGGGGAGGGATTCCCCGAGGTGCATTTTCGGCCTCTCCGCTATGGAGGGTGGGAGGTTAACGAAAGTGTGTGTCTGGTACAGAATGATACAGAAATATCGGACTGTTCGGGACATCGTTGGACCAAAGCCAACCTATGGACGAGACGGGGATGCTTCGCCCCGAAAACTGGGTTTCTCGAAAATAGTTTCCCTTTTGGTTTCGCTCAACGAACCTAATACTGCAAGGAAACAAAATCGCGGGTCAGGCTTCACCGGACATTGACGTCTATTGTTGCTCTGCCGGTCTTGTTTTGTAGCAATGAAGGGCGCACGGCAAGAGGTTGTGTGCCTTTTTTTTTATGTACCGGACTCGGTTACACCAACGAGGTCGGTACCGTCAACCTCCAACATTTCGCACTCAACCGACGCACCGGGCAACAAGCCAGCCCCCGTGATATAGACGACCGGATCAATATCCGGTGCGTCGGCAAACGTTCGGCCTATGAAAAGTTTCGGTTCCTTTCGGCCGAATTCGTCTATGTAATTGCCGTCGATTTGTACATCGAGAATCTTCCCCTTCTGCCCATTAGCCCAAGAAACAGCATGTTTTTTACATACTTTTTGCAGTTGTTCCACACGCCAATCCATCGTCTTTCCGGGTACTTTGGGCGTTAACCGTTGCGCCGCTGTGCCCTGCTCCGCCGAAAAGCGGAAGACTCCCGCCCTTTCAAATTTCCAGTCTTCGACAAACCGCAGCAATTCCTGAAACATTGCTTCGGACTCACCCGGAAAGCCGACGATGAATGAAGTGCGAAGGACCAAGTGGTCGATGCGTGTCCGCAGTTTTTCCAACAGCCGCTCCGTCTCCGATTTCGTAACCAGACGATTCATCTGCGCCAACATCTCATCATTGGCATGCTGCAACGGCATATCAATGTAGGGCATCAATTTTCCCCCTGATGCGAAGAGAGCAATCAAGTCGTCGCCGAAATGCTGCGGATAGGTGTACATCAACCGAATCCATCGCAGTCCGTCGATGCGTTCAATCTGCTGCAACAGCGAAACGAGGTTCGGTTTGCCGTCGAGGTCGTTCCCCCAGAAGTTTGTTTCCTGGGCGATGACGATCAGTTCCTTTACACCGGCTTCGGCGAGCCGCCGGGCTTCGGCGAGAACAACGGCTTCGGGGACACTCCGAAAGTTGCCCCGGATTTTGGGGATGGTGCAAAACGCACATCGGCGGTTGCATCCGTCGGCAATACGAAGATAGGCGACGTGAGGGGCGGTGAGAATATGCCGGGGAGAGGATTGTCTCGAAGCCTCGGGAACACCGGACCATTCATCGACTTCGGGAAACTCGGCGGCGAGCGGTGCGATACCGGTATGGGCTGGCATACATCCGCAAACGACGATACGGCCTATCTGGTTTTGTTCTTTTAATTCGATGAGGGCTCGAATATATTCCCGGGCTTCGCTTCGGGCAGAGTGCAGAAAGCCGCAGGTATTAAGAACGACGAGTTCAGAGTGTTCAATGTCGGTTTGGAATGTCATCCCGGCTTGTTGAAGGGCGAAGACGTGTTGTTCGCTATCGACGAGATTTTTGGGACAACCAAGCGAAATGATGGAGAACGTGCCGGATGAGATGCTCAAAGTCGGATGGGGGCTGATTGCACCGCGCATTGTACCAAAACAGTGCGGAACCGCAACCTCGAAACGGAATTCAGGAGGGGTGTGTTAAAACTTGGTAGGAGGTTTTTGCATTAAAGCGAGCGGTTGCCCTCTGCTCGCTGGGCAAGTCTGCGGACCGAAACCGACTAATACCCTTCGGTAAATTCGGTGTCGATGACCATACTGACGCCGTCATCGAACCGCATTTTCGCGTTGTGTTCGGCATTAAGATAGATTTTATCTTGGAGAATCTCTTGAATAGTGACGTCCAACCGGTCTCGTGTTGCATTGGAGTTATCGCGGTCGTAATCGACTGCCGAAGGGGTCCCTTCGTTGAGGGCAACGAGTCTTTTTTGTATCAGAGCGGATAGTTTGAATTGTCCGCCGAGTTTGTGTATGAGATTTTCGTCTTTGAGTTCTTCTATCATCAGAAATAATGTCCCGAATCCGCCTTGTTCATTATTTTACTCTAAAAGACCGCAATGTAAAGAGGGCGATTAACGGCCCGAAAACGCAATCACCTGATTGCATTCCGAAATACTTCCTGATACAATGCTCTGTGGGTTATTTTACCCATTTTGCCCAAAAAGGACATTCTGCCATGAAACCATTCGAAAAACTCCTGTTCCCGTTAACTGCGGTATGCACTCTGCCGTTAGCACTCTCCCTTTTGGTAAGTGCTGTTGCCGCGCCGCAAGAACAACTGTCTCAAGAACAACTTGAAGCCATCGCTATCCAGCCTGCCAATCATTGGCGTGATACCCAACGCGTCGCTCCCGAAATGCTCCCGCTCTTTAAGGAAGAGTCGATTACCATCGGCGACAATACCGTAAAATACCGGTTGCACGTCCCCGAAAATATGGAGCCTGACAAAAAATATCCGCTTCTCCTTTGGCTGCACGGTATCGGCGAAGTCGGCACCGACAACACATTGCAACTCGTACACCTGCACCATATTATTACTTACCTAACCGGCGAGAACAAACGGGACTTTTTTCTGCTTGTTCCTCAACATGTTTCCGGCGAACACTGGGCGAGGGCTGATCAGTCAACCCAAACAACTTTCGCTCATGTTCCTGCGCATATCAAAGACGATGAGGAGGCGTTGAAAACATACAAGACGAATCTCATCGAACAGATTAAGGCGTCCGCTCCCGACAATGCTGAAGTTACGGTCGAAGAACGACGCCATACTACGACCATCCAAAGGCGTCAAGGCGGCGTTTTCGGTATCGGAGCGTCGGTCGTTTCAGAGGAACGGGAAGAGTTGTTGCTGTTTATAACCATCAAGACGGGCGATGTGGATTATAATCATCCTCTTGAACGGGCTTATGCGATGATTGATCAGATTTCCGAGAATTATCCTGTCGATAGGAATCGTATTACAGTTTCCGGTTTGAGCAGCGGCGGCGACGGGACTTGGCGGGCTTTGGAGCGCCGCCCCGACCTCTTTGCCGCCGCCGTGCCGCTCGTCAGTTGGACCGCGTTGACCGACGAAGCGATGGAAAAGTCGCCGATACTCAAAAAGATTCCAATTTGGGCAATTTACAGTTCCGATGACCGAAGCATTGACTATGCGCGTGCACAATTCGAGCGCGCTGAAAAGTCGGGTGCCAATGTTAAAAAGACGGAGTTCGGTATTTGCGGACACAATGCTTGGACGCCAGCCATGCTTCAAGCGGATATATTCGCTTGGCTGCTCTCCCGGGCAAAGGACGGCGACCGGTTTTATGCTGTGTATGATCCGGGCGTTGATCCCGATGCGCTTAGCGGGATTATTGACGTTGCGACTCGAGATACGAGTCCGGCCCCTGCATTGGCTCCGGCGGCGGGTCAAGAAGTTAGCGAAACCGCCTTGCGTGAGGTGGCAGTTGTCATCGCAACGGCTCCCGGCGCAGACACCGCCCGGCTTGCGCCGACGCCCCGAGTTTTGGAAGCAGAACATACCGCGGCATACGTTCGAATTGCCAAACAGTATTACAATGCAGCGTTCCTGCTTTCGTTGCAGGGAAATAACAGAGCGGCAGACACGACGCTCAAACATTTCGTCGCAACGGTTGCCAAAATCCCGAAGCCGAATCAAATTGAATTGGTTGCCGAACTCGTTGACCGGGCCGACATCGCTCACAATGTTGAACTCGTTACCGTATTGGAAAAGATACTGGACGGTATCGTCGAAGATGCACACGAACCGCATTCGGCAAACGAGCCGGCAACTCTGGAATCCCAGCCCAATACTCCTGCGGCAGACGATGTGCAACATTCTGTGAATGCGACAACGATTTCTGCGGCTAGGATTATCGAAGAGTGCGACCGGCCTTGGGCAATGACATCGGAGTCTCTTTACGGTATGTTCGCTGCCGACTGGGATAAAGAGGCGGAGGCGGTCCCCGACTTTATTTTGAATACCGATACGGAGGAATTGGCGAAGCGGTTGGCTCATTCGGTCGGGGTTGACCCAGAATCGAAGGATTTTATTGCGGCTTGCCGATCGGTTTTGCTGTTGCAGCATCGGCCGATGAGCAGTCCTTGGTTTGAGACGAGCGGCGGCCGATTGCGTTCGGATATTCAGTATTCTTTATCGGCAAAGGGGCAAATGTTTGTTCGTTTTTTGCGGGCTGTCCGTGATTCCCGCAGTACGGACAAGGCTCGGGAATTGAGTAAAATTGCTGAACGGACTCTGGAGAAGATCGATATGGTGTTGGCCAAGGATTAGGGTATTTTGCAAGTCATTCGGCCCAGTAACACCAACACGATGATTTCCTACCTCGCTCAACTCACGCAACGTATCCTGCCCGGCATCATGAAAGAAACGCCTCAGCGCCGTGAAGAACTACGCGATTATTTTCTCGCCGCTCTCGATCAAAACGGCGGATTCCGCGGCCGAAAGGTCAATGGTATCAACGGGATCGGCGACCTTTATTATTCCGGTTTCGCTCTCCGGGGGCTCTTTCTGCTCGGAATGCTCGAAGACGAAAAACTTTTATCTCGGGTTGAAGATTTTTTGGAATTACAGTATCGGCGAGACGACTTATCCCCCGTCGATATGCTCTCCTGGACGTTTTGCGCAACCCTTGCTAATACAGTGCAATGTAAAAGTATGGTGCCGGAGCAAACGATGTCTTTAATTAACCGTTGGGAGCGGTTCCGTCGCGGCGACGGTTGTTTCGCCTCTTCCGAAAAGTCCGTGTTTTCCAGTACGTATACGACGTTTCTTTCGGCCGTATTTTACGAATTGCTGGGCGAGCCGGTTCGGAGTTTGTCCCTTCCAGTCAAGTCGATATTAGAGCGTCGGCGTTCAGACGGCGGTTTTGTTGAATTGATTCCGCTCAAACACAGCGGCGTCAATCCTACGGCAGCAGCGGTCGGTTTGCTTACACTGCTTGAAATTCCCTTGCCGGAAAAGTCGGATACGGTCGACTTTTTGTGCCGATGTCAAAAGCCCGGCGGAGGGTTCTGTGCCCACGCAAAGATTCCGATGCCGGACTTGTTGAGTAGTTTTTCCGCAATAACAGCATTGTACGATCTGGACGCGGACAGCAAAATTGATCATTCTGGATTACAGAATTTCGTGCAGAGTCTGCGTTCACCGGACGGCGGATATTTCGGTATGCCGTTTGACACTCAGAGCGATGTAGAATACACATTCTACGGCTTGGCTTTGGAGTCGATGTTGCGGGGTTGAACGCCTACACATCCCAACTCATCCCGCCGCTGGACTTTTCTTTCTGCAATTCACTAGGCGGTGCCTTGCGAGCCGACCCGGCGGGCCGGCCGAATGTCGCCGTAGTAATACCCGATGGTTTTGACGACGGCGGCTTGGAAACCGATGGTTTTGCTGACGACTCGGTGGACAAATCCAACTTGGCCGAAGATTCCCCGCTGAGCGTCGTACCGAACTTTTCGCAGACGAGCCGCCACGTCTCTTTTTCCGAATCCAAAATACGGAGTGCATCGTCCAGTTTTTGCGTATCGTGTGTCATGCCCCCCTCGGCGAGGCATCGGAACACGAAAACATAAATCGAAGCGATTTTACCAGCCAAGTCGGGATTCCCCTCTTTATCGACAGAGGAAAGAATCTCTGCGATGATATCTTGTGCAAGGGCAAGGGATTCAAAACCGGCTTCGAATCGTTCTTCTTGCCAGGCTTTCTTTGTGCGATGGATATTCTTGATGGCTGCTTCGACGAGCATCAGTTGCAATTTTTGCGGCGTTGCTGTATGGACTTCGGCTTGTAAATAATTTTGCCTCGCTGCTAAATTTTGCATGGTCGATAAAATGTCCTTGCCAGAGTGGGGAACTATACAAAATTACTTGACCGTGTGCAATAGAGAATCGCCGAACGGGAACTCCGATAACACCCTACCCCGCACTTCCCCTTGCGTACCGCCTGCATAATCGGTACAATATGAACAGTTTACGTAACCTTTCTCCCCCAACGGAATGGGACTCAATATCGCCTCCTGTCTCTTGGACTCGGCAACACGGTTTGCCAATCAAACCGCTCTCGTCAGCGAAGACAGAACTTTCACATACACCGAACTCGAACACTGGACCGGGAAAATCGCCGAAGCACTCATCAAACAAGGATTGAAACAAGGCAATCACGTTCTGCTCCTCGCACCCAACGTTCCCGAATTCACCGCCGTCTATTACGCCATACTACGAGCCGGCGGAGTCGTCGTCCCACTCAACACGCTCTTTCTGCCGAACGAAATCACCGAACTGCTCGACCACTCCGATGCAAAATTTATGGTCGTCTGGCATGCCCTAGCCGAAAAAGGAGCCGCCGCTTTCCAGAAAGCCGAAGCATGCAAAGCACTCTTTTTTGTCGGGACGAACCGGAAAAATCTCTCCCCAAACCTCTTTCCCGAAGACGAAAACCGGTTTGTACTCGACGAGTTAGTCAACGCAGCCGAAGGCAATGTCGATTACTGTCAAACATCACCGAATGATACCGCCGTCATCCTTTATACTTCAGGAACGACGGGTAAATCCAAAGGAGTCGAATTAACGCATTTCAATCTGTACTCCAATGCGTTTTACGTCAAAGATTCGAACATGCTGAACATGCGTTCGGACAGCGTAACGCTTGCCGTCTTGCCGTTATTTCACAGTTTCGGGCAGTCAGCGATTCAGAATGCGTCCATCGCAGCCGGGGCCAAAATGGTGCTGGTACCGCAGTTTGAACCTCGGCGAGCACTCGGTGAAATGGAGAAGCACCGAGTGACTCACATGGCTGCCGTACCAACAATGTACAACCTATTACTCCAAACACAACGACGATACAATTACAATGCCGATTCGCTCCAAGTCGCAGTAAGCGGCGGTGCCTCGATGCCGGTCGCAATCTATCACGACTTCAAAGAACTATTCAACGTAACTATCAACGAAGGATACGGTTTGTCCGAAACGAGCCCCGTCGCCTGTATGACACCGGCGTATAGCGGACTCAACAAGCCCGGTTCAATAGGACCCGAATTTTACGGCACGCAGGTTCGTATCATCCGGGATGATGAAACGTTTGCCGATGTGAATGAAGTCGGGGAGTTGGTGATCCGCGGACACAATGTCATGAAAGGATACTACAACGATTCGGGTGCAACGGCGGCCGCTTTCATCGAAGGCGGTTGGTTCCGAAGCGGAGACGTCGCAAAAAGAGATGAAGACGGATACTTCTTCATCGTAGACAGGGCAAAGGATGTTATCATCAGGGCCGGTATGAACATTTATCCGAGAGAGATTGAAGAAGTGTTGCATCATCATCCAGCGGTGTTGGAGGCAGCGGTTGTCGGTATTCCTGACAAGACATTGAGCGAAGATGTGGTCGCATTCATCACGCCAGCACCCGATGCCAATGTTACGGCGGATGAACTGCAAAAGTATTGCCGAGACCGATTGGCAATTTATAAATGTCCGAAACGAATCGAGTTTGTCGAACAACTGCCGAAGAACTCGACGGGGAAAATTATGAAACGTGCGCTCCGGGATAGAAAGAAAGCATGAATGTCAAAATGCGCCGGAAAAATCAACGATACCCTCGACGAATGAAACAAAAATGACGAATATACCGGTTACGACGACGACGAAACAAAAAAAGTTGCCAATTTCTTCAGAATAACATCTAATTTCGTTGCACGATTTCGTAGTATCCGGTATGATACGCACCAGTCCGATGGGGTTCACTCCGTTGGGCGGTTTTTCAATGTTCAACACATGTCGGAGAGCGTTTACGCAAATGTCGAGGAGTTAGTACGTAATGCCGAGTTGAGGACAGAACTCGAGCCTTACGCAGACGAATCCGTTAGCCGAATCAGACTGACTCATCGGTCGCTCCGCCACGAAAACGAATTCCTTGCCGGTATGCTCGACTGGGAAATTTCCCCCGCAGAACCGATTGCCCAATGGTTTTTGCCCGAACTTGCTCTTCCTGCTCCAGAACGGTTGAACGATGGACAACTGTTAACGATGCTCGAATATGTTGCCGAAAAATTGTTCGAAAAAAAATTGATACTCGACTTTACCGACCATCTTTCGGACAGGGAACTTTACACGCTCATTTACCGCGACATATTACCGTCTCGTGAAAAAAATCTTCGGCATCGTAACGGCTTTCTGCATTGGGATTGTTCTTGCGGCGACGACGACATTTGGCTTCGCTATTATGCTTCGGACGATGAGCGGGAAGAGTACCAAGAATGGTCGGGCGAAATGCTTCCGCCGAAGGAAGTCCCGCCGTATTACCGAGACCTGCCGCAGTGTGCGCTGTAACCCGTTGCGGCCCCAGAGCCGACGCGAGAGTCGCCGACTGTGTCGGCGCAACAAAATCATTTAGCCGGTACTCCGGCGCGCGAGCGGGGGGTGTTCCGAGAGTCGCCGACTGTGTCGGCGCAACGCCACCAAAATACCTGACACTCCATAACGCAGTGCGTGCTACACTGCCGTTGAAAATTGGATCGGAGATTGAAAGTCAGCACGCGGTCAGACACCGTGAGAAAGGAACTTTTAATCAGCAAATAGCAGAGGGAGT
>Ga0099364_10009576_pt1 | contig 13427 bp, 13 predicted proteins | sample TergutTh196P3_FD_73070 | JGI IMG/M metagenome (GOLD analysis project Ga0099364, IMG submission 73070) | Microcerotermes parvus P3 segment gut microbial communities from Pointe-Noire, Republic of the Congo - Th196 P3 | ecosystem: Host-associated > Arthropoda: Insects > Digestive system > Gut ...
AATTTAACTGCCGAAAACGTCAGTTACGACTACGCCTTAGCTGCGTAATCGCGTGGAACCATCCCGCTGCTCTGAGGGATGTCTTCCGCGTCGCAATCAGAGCTGGCTGTATTGCTGTTTCCGGAAGCAGTACAGTAAGAAAAACCCGGAATAAGGACAGGTCGCGCGCTGTTTAGCCAAGCCCGTTCCTGACAATTTAATAGACAGCTAAACCTGTAGAAGCTTTTGTTTCGCGTATCAGGACGCGGGTTCAACTCCCGCCACCTCCAGTGGGCTGACCAAGAAGTCGGTTACTTCTTGTCCAGCCCTTGTATTTTCTCCCGTTTCGCTGGAAACGGTACGAAAATACCACAATAAGGAAGATATCCGAACAAGTTTTTCAAACTTTTCGGATATCGGCTTGCCGAGAAATGCGGGAGTTGAACCCGCGTCTGGCTGCTAAAGCTTATATTGTGTGGCGATTTTCTCAAACTCATCTTGTATATCAATAAGGGTATCAATCAACAAGGGATCAAACTGAGTACCTTTGCCTTCTACCATTATTTTAATAGCCTCTGAATAAGGCATGGCTGTCTTGTAAACCCTTGCGCAGACCAGGGCATCGTAGACATCGGCTATGGATGCAAGCCTTGCTGTAAGGGGAATCTCAGTTCCCTTAAGGCCTCTGGGATAACCATTCCCGTCCCAGCGTTCATGGTGGCTGTAGCAGATATCTTCGCAATGTCTTAAATAAAGGGAAGATTTAACGTCCCCTAGATTACCTATAATTTTTTTACCTGCTATTGTATGAGTTTTCATTATTTCATATTCTTCCGGCTCAAAGCGTCCGGGTTTTTTTAATATATTGTCAGGTATGGATATTTTACCAATATCATGAAGGGCCATTGATTTTACAATAATATCAGGCTGTAAGTTTGCCAGCTCCCAGGCATAACTTGAGCCGTAATATATAAGGTATTTTGCCAGGATTTCTACATAAAGCTGGGTTCTTTTAACATGATCACCGGATTCCATATCCCTGTCTTCAATAACATTTGCAAGACCTTGCAGGGCATTATCCAGTATGCGGGCAGCTTCTTCGGTCTTTTTTATTACTTCTTCAGTTTTTTGGACAACCATTTCTTCAAGATTATCACGCAAAATTTTTAATTCCACATGATTTTTTACACGAAGCAGAACTATATCAGGCTCAAAAGGTTTTTTTATAAAATCAACTGCTCCGGCTTCAAGAAGCTCGCTTTCTGAATCGTTTTCTGCAGTTATAAATATTACAGGAATATTTTTTAGAGCTGCATCGCTTTTCATAATGGCAAACATTTCACGCCCGTTCATAACCGGCATCTGAAGATCAAGTAAAATTATTTTTGGAGTAATTTTTGCAGTCCGCAGAACTTCAAGAGCTTCTTTTCCGTTTTGTGCTGTCAATAAATTATATTTATCTTCGAGTATGCCAACAAGCATATCAACATTTATCTCAACATCCTCTACAATAAGAACTGTTGGTTTGGAAAACCTATCAAGCATTTTTCGCAATAACCTCTTCCACTGCTGTCAGTGTTTCATTAAAACAGGATTTAAGTTTATCCACGGACTCTGGATTTAGTGATTTTCCCTTTAACTGGGTTTCAACATCAAGTGATTGATTGAATAATTCTGTTAATGAAAGGTTGGCAGCAACACCTTTAATGGTATGGGCAGCACCCTGAGCACCTTCCCAATCCTGGGAAGCTATATAATTTAAAAGATCATCAAGGTTTGTTCCTTCTTTGAATTTGCCAAGCAATTTAACATAAAGCTTGGCATTATTCATCACCCTTTTTTTTCCTTCTTCTGCGTTTATATAAACAAGCTCTGACATATTACTCTCCCTAATTTTAATTTATAGTTATAATAATATTATATCAAAAATTTTGAAATTTCAAGTAAAAAATTATGCCCTTTCGCCCAAAAGCATCTTGAGCTCCAATATCTCGTTTACAAGCTTTGTATTTTCAATATGGAAACGTTTTGGCACCATCTTCTTTGAGGTACATTCAAGGCTGGCAACAAGGTTCTGCAGGCGTATCTCGTGTTTATAGGCTGGCGGGATAAAGTCTTCCATGACTTCTTCCATGTCCTGCCTTGATATCATTGTCCTGTTATCCATTACAGCCCTTTGCTTTGCCCTTATAAGCATGGATTCAATTTCGGCGCCGGAGACTTCATGCTGGTATTTTCTGAACAGATCCAATACAGGAAAGGTATGAACTCCGATATTAAGTTTCTTTTTCAAAGTATCAAAGAGGGCTACTTTTTCAGCATTGGTTTCCGGGTAGAAAAGCGCCACATGTTCTTCTGCACGGCCCTGGCGTTTAAGGTCAATTGGTATAAGGTCAGGCCGGCAGGTAATTAAAAACCAGATAATCTTGCCGCGGTAAGTTGTGTCTCCCATAAAACTGGCTATCTGTGCAAAGACCCTGTTGCTTGTGCCGGAATCTCCATCCTGATTTCTGTCTCCAAGGAATGCATCAGCTTCGTCGATCATTACTGCCACAGGGCTCATGGATTTTAAAATATTCAGGACCTTTTCCAGATTCGATTCTGTAACTCCCTGCCACTTTGATCTGAAGTTACGGAACTTTACCATTGGAATTCCTATTTCCCCGGCAAAAGCGCTTACCATAAAGCTCTTCCCCGTACCTACAGGCCCGGATATCAGATAACCCATGGGAAGTACATCAAGCTCGCCCCGTTTAATTGCTTTTGCGGCATTACGGAACTGCTTCTTTACAAAATCATGTCCTGAGACCGCATCAAGGGAATATACGGTTTCCATAAATTCCAGAAGCCCTCCTGCTTCATTCTCTATCATCTCCTTTTTCTTAAGGCGCAGATATTCCATGGAAAGAACCTTGTTGGATTCGTGGCTTTCAAGTACCAGGTGCTCAAGGTTTTTAAGATTAAGGCCGCTTGTAACTGCTGCAACGCTGTCCGCGCTTAATCCGCGATCCAGAAGAAGGACCCCTTCCTTTTCCTTGCTATATAAAAAAGTGGCACGCACCCTCTCATCCGGGAAAGGCACATTTACCTTTACAGTTGACGGTGAAGAGGCAAGCCGCGCGGATATGTCAGCCAGGTTTTCCGTAAGCAGTATAATGGATATATCCCCGTTGGTAAAAATCGGATTATTGGCCCAGCGCTGCATGGTTACAAGCGTATAACGGTCTACATCAGAAAATCTGAGTAGATCCCCCGAAGGCACTACAGTTTCCGCAAAATCAATAATAAAAACCATACGGCAGCGGGTTCTCTTGTCTTTGGGGATCCTCAATAAAAAATATTTTTCAAGATAATGAAAACTTTTCTCCGGATCTGTGGAAACGAAATCTTCTGTTTCTATACCCGGAAAATGCCTTGACATAATTGCATTGTATTCGTGGAGCATATCCTCAGAACAGAAGCTTACTCCTTCCGAACGATCGTAAAACGCAATTATATCCTGATTACCGAAAATCATTTCTGCTATATAATTTTTGATCAGATCAAAAATAAATTCACCTTCCAAAGATTCATGGGGAAGAAAATCCAGAATATTCCCGTGGAGTATGTAGAGGTTTGCGGTCTTGGAACCGTATTTAATAGCAAGTTCTTTTGCCCAGCCCGGAAGTTTGTCCAGAAAATCTGAATTTTCATAAATGTACTTTGACATAAATGTCCTTTATCTTAAACATATAAACTCTAAAAGATTTAATCTTCCTTCGTTTATCTGTATATTATGCCTGCTGTCTGAGGCAATAAAACCATTTGACCCGTAAAAATTAACTCTAATAGAGTATACTCCTGGTTCAAGATTTATACCTCCAACATAAGCTGCACCTGGAAAAAACCTTGCCATTCTTATATCTGCCTGCTCGCTTAAGTCAGTAGCAATTCTGCCGGCAATACCAATTAATGCGCCAAGCGTATCAGCATTTTCATTATCACTGCTTCTTACTGCAGCAGAAATTCCAGCAGTAGCCATGGACTTGCCTATTGTACGTGCAGTGCTTTTAAGTACAACAAGTGAGTAGTTTGCCTTGTAAGTCTCATTGATCACATTATTAATACTTTCCAGTAATTCAAGGTTTAAAACCTCTGCACTCGAAGCTGATGCTGTGAGCCCATTACTTATTATAACCTCAACCCTGTTAATTGCAGAAGGCCTTTCAACAAGTCTTGGCAAGGAAAGCCGCGTTATACTATTGGGCGGAGGCAGAGGAAGAGGAAGAAATAAATTTACCTCCTCTTTTTTGGGAGAAAGTCCTGTAAATCCGATTATATTGAGCCTTGCCATGTTATCCGGTACAGAAAGTTCATGTTCAAGGGATAAAGGAGGTTCATGATTATATACATCCGGAGCCAGCCTAAAAGCCTCAAATAGTCCTTCCATGTCTACTCTTGCAGAATCGTAATTTCCAATTGCACGGTAAAAAAGAACTCCAAGGTAGCGGGCAAGGGCAGAATTGGAAAAACTGACTGCTTCGATATTATATTCTGGTGAGTCAAGCTCTGGATTTGAATCAGTAATCCTTTGTCTGGCTCTTTCATATTTTGTGGAAAGATATCTTAATTTTTCATTAACGCGCCGTATTTCAACCAGAGCACCTTCGAGATTGTTAAGATGATAATAATTAAGGGCATTAAATACATTTGTATAAATATCTTCATAATCTTCACCTGGATAATCCCTGACATTATCACTTGCAATAAATGTACCAATTTCCTGGCTGATGCTGCGGGTAAATGCATCAGATATCATTTGCTCTGCTTCATGAAGGTCACTGATAGAATCCTGCCATAATCCGGCATAATGTCTTACAATTCCCCTGTCAAGATGAAAAAGCAAAGTATTTCTTCTTTGATATATAGTTCTGCGGGCATGGTCGCTTTCTATTGCAGCGATGGCAACACCCCATTCGCTGCGATAAATGTTTTGCTCAATAAGGTTTATTGGGTTATATCGGTTACTTGCACATGACATGAAAAAGGCAAGCAGTAGAATACCCAATGCCTTAAGAGCATAAGTTTTTATAATCAAACCATACCCCTAAAACAGGCTTACCTACGGAAGCGTGGTTGACGTATCTCTTTCTTTATTTCATCATTCAATCCTGACCACATAATTTGATTTGTTTCAATATTTGTAAGCTGGGCATTTACAAAATAAGATCTGACTGAAATATTAGTTGCCCGGTCAACCATTGATCTGACAGCACCTGTCATAAGAAAAGTCGCTCCTGTTTCAGAATACATGGCTGCGGTTGTTTCTGCGCTGGCATGTATCTGCTGATCCTCACGCTCGCTGCGGACCTCTTCCCGCACATTGCCGCCAGAGACAAATACAAGTCTGCCTGTATTAAGTATTGTTGATTCCATAATGGTACTGATAATCCCGGTATCAATATGCTCGCTTGATTCATTTCTAAAAGTCCCTACAAGCACAGAAGGAAGCCTGCCAGTGCGTGCAGTATACTGATGAATATAATCAGCAACACGAGGTGAATTTAGGGCATCATTTATAAGGCTATCGCAGACAAGACGCACATCAGTATCATTCCAATAACCAGAAAGATCTATTTGTGTATCCGGATCTACTCTTGTAACCCGAGGATTGGAAGAACAGGTTCCAAAAAGAAAGACTGTAACAACAGAAATAGCAATTGCAATAATTATTGTTTTTTTCATTTTTTGCACTCCTTGTATATATAATACACAATAAAATACAGCTATGGAAGTTACAGAATAACCACTGGTTTAATCAGATCCGCAGGTTTGTTCTTCATTAAAAGCAGGGCTTCTTCAATCTTGTCAAATCCATTAAATTTATGGGTAACAAGTTTGCTTGTATCAAGTCTTTTGTGTTCAATAAGAGCAGCAAGCTTTTCCATGCGCAGCCTTCCGCCAGGCATAAGTCCGCCTTTTATTGTCTTGTGTCCCATGCCCACACCCCAGGCTACTCTTGGAATTTTGACAAAATCACCGCTGCCAAGGTAATTGACATTGCCTATTACTCCGCCGGGTTTTAACATGCGAATGGCCTGATCAAAAGTATCATTATCGCCGCCAGCTACAATGATCTTATCAACGCCCTTGCCTTTGGACAAATCAAGAACCTGATCTACAATATCACCTTCTTTATAATTGATGATATGGGTTGCCCCGTATTCTTTGGCTGCTTTCACACAATTTGGCCTTGATCCGATTGCATAAATCTGCGCAGCACCTCTAAGAGCTGAACCCGCAACACCCATAAGCCCCACAGGTCCTATGCCTATTACCACAACACTGTCGCCATATTGCACATCCGCAAGTTCCGCACCATGAAAGCCGGTTGGAACCATGTCCGAGAGCATGGCTGCTGAAGCCAGATCCATGCCTTGAGGAAGCAGCGCCAGATTGCCGTCAGCATCGTTCACATTGAAGAATTCCGCAAACATACCGTCCTTGATATTGGCGAATTTCCAGCCTGCCAACATTCCTCCTGAATGCATGGAAAAACCAGCCTGCGCTTCCACGGAATTCCAGTCTGGTGTAATGGCAGGAATAATGACCTTATCACCGGGCTTGAAATCCTTTACAAGTGAACCTACTTCTACAACCTCGCCGATTCCTTCATGACCAAGAATTATATCGCGGCGATCTCCTATTGCGCCTTCCCACACAGTATGCACATCTGAGGTACATGCTGCCAGGGCAAGGGGCTTGCAGATTGCGTCTATTGGACCGCATGCGGGTTTTTCTTTCTCGATCCATCCGGTTTTTCCTATTTCCAGCATTACAAAACATTTCATATTATCCTCCTGATTATTGACTTTCGCCTTTGTTAAACAAAAAAAGACCCAAAAGGGCCTTTTTTAACACATCTCCAGGGGGAATCGAACCCCCGTTGTCGGGATGAAAACCCGGTGTCCTAACCCCTAGACGATGGAGACAATTACATATCAAAAGCAAGACCTTTGATTCAGTATGTAGTTATTTTATAAAATTAATAATAATTTTGTCAAGCATTATATGGGGATAGTTCTTTCAAGCTAACCCTTAACTGCACCCAGAATACCTACTACAAAGCGTTTCTGCTGGGTAATAAAAATAATAACCATGGGCAGGGTAAAAATAAAGACCGCTGCCATCAGCATCCCATAGTCAATAATATAACCTGCGGTAATTCCAGCAAGAACCAAAGGCATTGTCTGGCTTCCCTGACGCTGAAGTATAACAAGAGGCCACATATAATTATTCCAGTAAATCATAAATGATACTATGGCTGCTGCTGCAAATGTGGGCGCCATAATGGGAGTAAATATTCTTGCATAAATTCCAAACTCTCCTACCCCGTCAACTCTTGCGGAATCCACAATGTCTTTTGGAAATGACATTGTGCTTTGCCGGAAGAAAAATATTAAAAAGGCAGTGGAAACAGAAGGCAGAATAACACCAAGCACGCTGTTCATAAGTCCCATCTGGCTGAACATTCTAAAAAGCGGAATCATGATGGCGGCAAAAGGAACCATCATGGAAAGAAGCAAAATAGCCATGAGTCTTTCAAAGATTTTATTCCGGTAAATCTGAAAGCCATAACCTGCCATGGAGCAGATAAAAAGGCTGGCAAAAGTACCAATAATTGCATACATAATAGAATTCGCCATGGCACTTATTACAGGTCTTGAATCTAAAAGCGTAGTAAGGTTTTCCATAAAGTATATGCCTGGCAGAAGATTTCCCCTCAAAATATCAATGCGGCTGTTTGTGGCTGCAGAAACCATCCATATAAAGGGAAAGGCAAAGATCAAACACAGTATTATAAGAAAAATATATTTTAATATGCTTGTGGGTTTAAAAATCTTTTTCATGTTCTGTCTCCAATCTTCAACTGTATAAAGGCCAGGATAGCAACCATAAATAATATAGAGTACGAAACCGTAGAGGCATAACCAAGCTGGGGACTCATCTGGAAGAATAAATTATAAATATATTGGGATATGGTTATGGTAAAAACAGTGCCAGGAGGAGATACGATTCTGGCTTCGTCAAACAACTGAAGTGTACCATTGGTTGACATTATTAATGTAAGTAAAATAATAGGCCTTAAAAGCGGTATGGTAAGATAGAAGAACTGTTGCATGGAAGAAGCTCCGTCAATCCTTGCGGATTCGTATATGGAGTCATCAACACTTTGCAGTCCTGCCAGATAAAATATTGTATTATAACCGGTCCAGCGCCAGGTTATCATTAAAATTATCACAAACTTAGCCCAGAATGGATCGGTCAAAAAAATTATTTGTGTACTAATTAAATTCATATTAAGTAAAAAAATATTAACAATACCGTCCACAGAAAATATTGATCTGAATATCAATGCAGTTGAAACAAGGGCCATGGTACATGGCAGAAATACCATTGTTCTAAAAATGGGCTTACCTTTTAGTACCTTTGAATTCAACACAGATGCCAATATTAGAGCAAGAAACAGCATTACAGGTACCTGAACAATCAGGTAAATAAACACATTGCGAACTGCGTTCCTAAAAATCTCGTCCTCGAAAAGGCGAAGATAATTTCTTAAACCAACAAAGCGCAGGCTCATGCCTATCCCTGTTTGAAGGGAAAGTATAAAAGCCTGAACCATGGGATAAAAGGAAAGGAAAAAAATAAGAAGAGTTGCAGGAGTCACAAAAATAAATCCCCATAGGGTATATTTTTTTGATAAACTTATAGCCTTCATTAACTCCTCCAATTATAAAAAAAAGAGCTGCCAGGATTTATTACCCTGACAGCTCCTTGAAAACTTTTTTTACTGACCAGCTATGATAAACTCAACTTCTCTTTGAGCAGCATCCAGTGCTGCATCAATTGTCATTCTGCCTGCTACAATGTCTGCAAGGTGGCGGGTAACCGCTGTTCTTGCCTCGTAGTTGAAGATGCCATATTGAACGTGGGGAACATTCCCTGCGTAATTTACAAGGTCTTCAAATATCCTCTGTCCGCCAAAGAAGGGCTGGGGTTCTGCATAGACTGATGATCTTGCTGCAGGAAGCCATGTGGAAATGGCGCCAGAAGCATAGAGTATGGTCTCATAGAATTCAACACTTCCTGCATAGGTTTTATCCAGGAAATCTGCGGCCAACTCAGGATGCCTTGAGTTTGCCAGAATCATCCAGCCGGAACCGCCATTGCTTGAATAGTTGACAGAACTGGGAATTGTACCCATGCGTGGTGTTCTGACAACTGCCCACTGACCATGCTGATCCCTTGCTTCGCTGAGAAAGCCTACAGCCCAGGCGCCCTGGACAGTACCGGCTGCTGCGCCGGTGTTAAGGCTACCAACATAGGAACTCCAGTCAGAGACATTCATTATTACCCCTTCACTGAGTCCCTGGGCTTTAAGTTCCAGAGCCCTTTTTAAGGCTGCATTATCTCTTATATAAGGATTTCCCTGAGCATCAAAAAACCAGGTGCCGGCGCCATGAAGCATTATGGAGATAAGGTCTGGACCTTCAGCATCAGTTGAAATAAGAGCTACTCCGGTTCTGTCCCTGACCTGTCTGCCTAACTCATAAAAACGTTCCCAGGTAATACCATCAAAGTCTGAAACCTGTAAGCCTGCCCTTTCTACGATATCACGGCGTATAAAGGTTGCACTTGCGCCATTATCAAAGGGAACGCCATAATTCCGGCCATTTATAAAACCAAAGTCCAGTTTATACTGGGCAAATTGGCTAAGGTCGACCATGTCATTAAGCGCAAGGAAGCGATCCGGGAATGTTCTGACGTTTTTTTCAATCGCATTGTCCTGCATCAGGATAATATCCGGCAGATCATCATATTGACGTGCGGAAAAAGCTGTAATAAGCCTTTGCTGAAGATCGTCCCAGGGAACTTCAACGATGTTTATGGGTACGTCAGGCCTGGTTCTTGCATAAATCTTTGCTGCTTCATTCATGGCATAAATATTGAAGCTGGGGTCCCAGCACCAAATCGTGATTGACGGGGGACCTGGGTCATCCCTGCGGCAGCCAACAAACAGGATCATTCCGGCCAATACTACCAGTAAAACCAAAATTCCGATTTTTTTCATTAAAATTCCTCCATAGCATTCTTGCTAAATTAAATTTTTTACAATTTTATCATTATTTTGGTAAAAAAGCTAGTCTATTTTTTATATTTTTTTATTTTTATATAAAAAACCAACTTTCTTGTTGAAAATAATCCATACCTGTTATAGATTAAATATAGCACTAATATCTGGGAGTTGTATCATACATGCTTGAGCTTAAAGAAGAAGAAAAAAATCTGGTTGATAAAATAATGCTTTTCCTGAGCACCAATGAACAGGGAGAAAGCGAACTTGTAAAGTACAGATTTGACTGCCTTGATGAACTTGGAAGGGTTGTTTCAAAATATCCGTCAGTAAGGGACTCTGGGGTTTTACGAGGAAATGTCAGGGACGAACAATTATTGATTAGCGCACTATGTTCTTTTACTTCAGCTTATCATTTATTACATATTCCTTCGCGCGTTGTATTAACAAGAAGCTATCTTGTTGCGAAATTCCATGCTTTTTCACTTATTTCAATTTTATTGAATAATCGAGTGGATAAACATAATGAATTGACACCGCTTTTAAGAACCATAATGCATTCGATAATTCATTCTCTAATGATCGAGGAAGTCTATTTTTCCTGCCTAAATGACCCAAATTTTTCACATGAAATAAAGGTGAGGGTTGCCAATGACCTGATAGCCCTCTGGGACAGCGGAAAAGACTTACGTCTTGTCCGTCATTTGCCTGCGTTTGAAGCCTTGTGGACAGCCCGTGATGAATCACCTCCAGCCTTTGGAACCATGACCGGTTCCAGCGAGCTTTTAAGGATTACCATTGATATGGGGAATGACTGGCAGGAATTTCTTGTTGACCAGACATCCACAGATGAAACCCGCAATGCCCTGGAAGAATTTCTTTTTGGGCTTTCTTATGAAGAGCTAAAATCAGTACGCAAAACCCTGATAGAGTCGGGTATTTCTGCTGTGGGCTATAATGAAGTCCGTTCCTACCTTGGAGGCCAGCCAGCCTATGATATTGTTACAGGCTCTGATTTCCGGGCTATTTATAATTTTTATGTTGACAGGCGGGATGCTGCCATGTTCCGTAAAAGGACTTCAGCACCAGGACCAAAGAGTACTATTGAAGAAATTTACCTTAAATACCGTATACTTAGAGAGTAATTTTACACGCCAAGAACGCAGAGTTAACAATTTTTTTCGCACAAAGACACAAAGACACGGAGGACACAAAGGAAAAAAAGAAGAAGAATTAAAATTTTAACTCATCTTTCTCTGTGATCTTTGTGTTCTCCGCCTTCCTTTGGAAGGCATGGCTCTGTGCGAGATCTTCTAAAATTCCTCTGCGTCTCTGTGCGAAATTTTGAAACAAATTTCAGTATGTCTGGACTTCATCAAAAAGATGTTCCAGTGAAATCCCAGCTTCTTTAAACATGGCTTCTGAATCCGCACCATCATGATAGCGGCGCTGGCACACAACCCGGACTATACCGCAGTTTATGATCAGCATGGCGCAGGTTCTGCATGGTGTCATGCGGCAGTACAGGGTTGCTCCTGCTATGGAAATGCCGCGCTTTGCAGCCTGGCAGATTGCGTTTTGCTCAGCATGAACCGTGCGGACACAATGTGTTGTTGTGCGGCCATCATCATGGAGCATTTTCTTGAATTGATGACCTGCCTCGTCGCAGTGCGGCATTCCTGTGGGTGCTCCAACATAGCCTGTAACCAAAACCTGGTTTTCCTTGGCAATTACACAGCCTGAACGGGCCCTGTCACAGGTCGCACGCTTGGAAATGGCATCGCAAACTTCCATAAAATATTCATCCCAAGTGGGCCTTTTATATTCATCCATAGCCATTTATACCATGTTTCAGCTGATTAAACCATTCCTCGGCAAATAATTTCATAAAATACGCCAAAAACACCGATAATATATAGAAATGTATTTACGCAATGGCGTTTTTTGCGCTTTTCTCATAATTTTACTTTTCTCCGGCACTGGAATCTTTAGCCAGGAAAGGTCTCATGTTGTAAGTCAAGGAGATACCATTTTCTCAATAGCCCGAACATTTAATGTAGACAGAGATGAGCTTATGAGGGTCAATGGGATAAGTGACCCAACAAGACTAAGGGTTGGACAGCGCCTTACAATTCCAGGAGCTTCCGGAACAAGCGCACAAGCTGCCAATACTGCTCAGGCAAATTCCACATACAGGGCAGTTCAGGGCGATACATTCTACGGCATTGCCAGAAGACACGGCATTACAGTAAATGAACTGCTCCAGACAAACAACCTTTCTGCCAATTATGTACTTAAACCAGGTGACATGCTTAGGGTTCCAGGCACCGGCACTGCTGTTGCTTCAACGACTCAAACCACGCCCCCGGCCCCGCTTAGTCCTTCTGCTGCAAGGGCTGATACAACAAGAACCGCGGCCATTGATGCTTCCATACGCTGGCCAGTTACTGCCAGGGAATTGAATTATATGATTGGCAACAGTAATGGGGTAATTATAACAGGCGACAGATCAGAATCAATAAGAAGCCTTAGCACAGGAACAGTAATATCTGCTGGACCATACCGGGGCTATGGTCAGGTGGTAATAGTTCAGTCAGCAAATGGTTATATCTATGTTTACGGCGGCTGTGAAACAGTCTCTGTAAGGGAAGGAGACAGGGTCGGCCCTGGAACAGAGATGGGCAGGCTTGGCATAGACCCGATAACACAGAAACCGCAGCTTTTCTTCAGGGTGTACAGGAATAATACTCCTGTTGATCCTGCGACTGCTCCAAGGGCTTAGTTGGATAATCCTAAATAACAAGATTCATTTTGACAATTTATCTATTATATCCTTTGCAGTCCAATCATTTATAAAATAGCGCCTAATGCATTAATTTTTTGAAGTAAATGCTCTCTTTTCATGCAGGGATGCGGAGTTTTCCGGTTTTGCGGATTCCGGCAAGACGTTGCTTTTCTTCCTGTTTTATCTCGTAAACTTCAATAAGTGCTTCTTCCAGTTCAGCCAATGAAAGCCCTTGAGTGGAATCATCCGGGTAGTCGTTTAAAAAACCCACAAAGAATTCATTATCTTGCCAATAAGTATATTCTAATTCCATGATTTACTCCAGATATTTTAGTATATATCATTTTATGAAAACGGTAAAGCAGAGGACAGCTATCGATCACGGCAACGGGAACATCTTTTTTCTGCTTCCGGCTGCCTCACCTTTTTTGTGGAATATTTTTTAGCCTTTTCCTACTGCAGAGTCAGCAGAAAAATGATTTCCCGCTTGCCTGCAAGAAAGATATTATAGCAGAGAGGTCTGTAATTACCAATTTAAGAAAAAAC
>Ga0099364_10009577_pt1 | contig 13426 bp, 15 predicted proteins | sample TergutTh196P3_FD_73070 | JGI IMG/M metagenome (GOLD analysis project Ga0099364, IMG submission 73070) | Microcerotermes parvus P3 segment gut microbial communities from Pointe-Noire, Republic of the Congo - Th196 P3 | ecosystem: Host-associated > Arthropoda: Insects > Digestive system > Gut ...
ATCCCGGCTTACGCTAAAGTCAACCTGTCGCTTGACATACTGGGCAAACGCGGCGACGGCTATCATGAGCTGCGCATGGTCACCCAAACCGTCAGCCTTTGTGATGAACTCACGATAGAGCTTTCGGACGATGCAGAAATAACCGCAAGCTGCGGCATAGATTATATCCCGTCCGACGGGCGCAATCTGGCCGTAGCGGCGGTGCGGCTGTTCTTTGACAAAACCGGTCTTTGGAACGGCGGCGCCCGTATAACCATAGACAAACGCATCCCCGTATGCGCGGGGCTGGGCGGCGGCAGCGCCGACGCCGCGGCCGTGCTGCGGGGACTTAACACGCTGCCGGGCGCGGGGCTCGATACGGGCGCGCTGCGCGAAATGGCGTTGGCGCTCGGCTCCGACGTGCCGTTCTGTATCGGCGGCGGCACACAGCTTATGGAGGGGCGCGGCGAGATACTTACACCGCTGCCGCCGCTGCCGGACTGCTATATCGTCATATGCAAGCCCCGAGCGTCTATGTCAACTCAGACCGTGTTCAGCTGGGTCAGGGCGGACAAAATAAAGTATCGCCCCGACAACGACGGGATGATAAAAGCGCTCCGGCTCGGCAACCTGTCCGATACGGGGCGCCGCATGTACAATGTGCTGGAGGACGCCGTGTCGCGGCAGGTTCCCGACATCCCCGTTATACGCGGGGTTTTTCTGGACGGCGGCGCGATCGGCGCGTGTATGACGGGCACCGGCTCGGCGGTCGCCGGTTTATTCGACGACTTTGCCGCCGCCGAAAGCTCTTGCAAAAAGCTGTCTGAAACCTATCCCGAAACTTTTCTGACGACGCCGGTTAAAGCCTACACATAAGAGTCTTTATCCAGAATATCAGACAGAAATATCAAGTCGAGGCGCAGTCCGGGCGATACGGGCCGCGTCTCTTCCGCTACCCCGCCGCTCATCGTCGCCAGCGCTATAACCGCCATGTTCCCGCCGCCTTTCGCGGCCGAGGCAAACACGCGGCTCCCGTGTATGTCGTTAAAATTCTTTATGATCTTGGCAAGCATCATGTTCTCAAGCGATTCCAGCGACTTGGGCGTTCCCGCCGCCGTCAGGTACGAGGTTGAGTCATAGAGTGAAATCATGCCGCCCGACACCGGTATGCCGATATAGCAGTTGTTGTCGTCGAACCGCAGCTCCGCCGTTACGGTCATTCCCTTTTTCAAGCCGCGCGCCGCGTTTGAGATAAGCAGCATAAGCAGATGCGTCAGCTTTTGCGGGTGAACATTACACAGGCGCCCTGCATTTATATCTCCGCTAAGCTCCACCGTTATGTCCCTGTCGCCGAGCGTTTCGTTAACGGCCGCTATCGCGTCCTGAACAAAATCAACAATGGACACCGGCGCAAGGCGTATGTCCCCGTGCGACGCGGACACCGCGATTTGATTCTCGCTCAGCCTCACAAGGTTATAAAAGCTGTGCCTGATTACGGCTGCGGCGCGTTCCAGCTTACGCGGGTCGTCAAGGTCCTGTATCGCGCCGTACAGATTATTAAGCGGGTCTTTCATAAGCTGCCCCATATCGGACAGCATCTGATCCATCAGCCTGCCTTTTTTATACTCGCCGGGTCTTATCGTTATGTATCCCTTGCCGCCGTAGACGACCAGCTCCGCGATCGCGGCCGCTTCTCCCACGGCGGCTTCGCCCCGCCAGCCGTTCCCGCTGTCATATGCTTCCAGCAGCGCGCTTATATCCCCGTCGCTGAAAAACGCGGTCAGGTCGTTTATCCGCTGGCCCAGTATCATTCTGGCGCAGGCGTTTGCCCAGACGACACGGGACTTTTGGAACCCCAGAACCGGATACTGATAGTCCTCCGTGAAGTCCTCAAAGCTGATAGTCATACGGCAGCCCTCCCTTTTCCGACATGATTCTACCACATCCGGCAAGGGAAATCAACCCCCCCGTCGCTTCGCGCCGTCCCTCCAAGAAGGGCTGTAAAGCTCGACGGCCTGTTAAAGACACGCGCAAAAAGGGCGGCCCTCGCCGCCCAAATGTCCGTAAATGTCCTGCTTGTAAAATGTTTCACGTGAAACATTTTGTCCCTATCTCAACAGCTCAACAAACGCCTCAAGCTCATCCGTCGACACGGTATACCACACGTCGGCGCCCTGAGCGCTGAATCTCATCAGCTCACCCTCATAGACGTCTATGTAATGCTTTGTGCCATGGTAATAAAACACCAGCGCCGCGATCCGCTCCGGCAGCGCCGCGGGTCTTGCCGCTCCTTCCTTGGTCATGTCATAAAACGCGTCGGTAAGCGCCTTTGAAACGCCCTTGTCCAAAAACACCTTGTTAAAGCCGGCACCGTAACAGCCGATCATCCCCGAGCCTGACATGCGCGCGCGCGTGCCTTCTCCGGCTTCCTCCGCGGGCAGCAGCGCGTCGGCCAGAACCGAAATCAGCGGTATCCTGAAGTACCGGCCCTCATAGCCGGCGAACTCGGCGATGTCGTCCTCATAGACGGCAAACTCCTGTTCCTGTCCGCCGCCGTATGTGTTGATAAATTTCAGGCCAGGCCCTGTTGGCGTGTAATTCTTTATCTCATCCAGCAGAATGCACATGCCGACATATGTCACGCGCAGATAATAGTCGGTGCTGGAAACGCCGTCGTCCCTTTTCCCGTCCCGCCATACGGTTATGCGCTCAAGCTGGGTTTGGGGGTTGAAGCCCGTGATATGGGGCAGCGCGCCTTCGGGCGTCGGGGTCGGCGGCGGTATCGGGGTCGCGGGGCGGCCCGCTTGGGAATCCGTCACCTTTCCGGCGTTTATCTGGTTGGTGGAGCCGGGAAAGCCCTGTCTTCCGCCTGTAAGCTCCAGATAGACAGCGCCGCCGTACGCCATATCCAACACATAGCCCATGAAAAACACGCTGAAAGTAAATATGACTACAGTTCCCGCTATTATCAGGCTGTTGACCTTCTTTGACGTTTTAGGGGACATTCCGCTCACCCCCATCATGATTTATACTTTGTCATGTTTTTTCTTTCGTTCAAACGTTACCATTATGCTGAATAGCAGCGGCTGCGCCAGTGTTTCCAACATACCAAGACTCGCGCTAACAGGTATATCCTCAATAGGGACAAGATAGATTAATCCTTGAATGGAGCCGTGAGTAGGGCCATAAGTATTAAAGATACCAAGTATTACAAGAATAGCCCAAAGTTTGAGCCATGCCCATTTTTTCCCGATAATGCTGTCTTTAATCCACCAAATTACTATTCCCAGCAAAAGCCCCCTGATAATTTGACCAATTAATACCGCCCCCATGTTGATTTCATCCAAAGGTCTAATCCCCATGAGCTCTACCATACTGTCTATGTAATTGAAAGTCATGGGCATAGCAAGTAAAGTGACAACCGCGTAAGTAATAACGTGCGCCGCCATTACTCTCGTTAAAAACCTGAGCTTTACATTTGAAAATAGTTTACCCATTATGTTCAACCTCCTAAGTCTGTTTTTGTTTGCTCGTTCAAAATATATACTTCCCATATTGAACCGGTAAGTTGCCGGACAGAGCGCACAGGTTCAAAGGAACGTATAAGCTCGCCGTTAACCCTAAAATATGTGTTGTGATGGACGCCTATCTAAATCTACGTTACCTGTATATAGTGCTTATTTGGTTCGGGATACTTCAATTCGTTTTTCATCTTTTTATCTTCTACAGCAGCAGCTAAATCAACATTAAAATGGTCGCATATTCGCATTAAATACCAAAATATATCCGCTATTTCCTCTTGTAAATGTTCGAGTTCTTTATGATTGTCTTTGATGCTATCTGTTTCGTTTGTAGATAACCATTGAAAAATCTCCATTAGTTCGGCAGTTTCTACGGATAATGCCATCACTAAGTTTAACGGGTTGTTATTTTCCCAGCCTCGTTTACTAACAAAAGACCGTATTGATTCCCGAATTTCGGCGATAGTAGTGGTTTTGTCGCCCATAAATATATAATCCTCACTATGCTTTATACTTTATCTCCCCGTTTATAAAGGTGCAGGCAATCTCGCACTCGGGCGTCATAAGCACCAGGTCGGCGTCGCCGCCTTCGGCTATGCGGCCCTTTTGTGTAAGCCCCAGCAGCTCGGCGGGGTTGGTCGCCGCGCACCTGACGGCCTCCCACAGCTCACAGCCGGTGTTTAGCCTGAAATTGCGGACCGCGGCGTTCATGGTGAGTACACTGCCCGCCAGCGTCCCATCGGGCAGCTCGGCGCGGCCGTTTTTGACCGTGCCGGACAGCCCTCCCAGCGTAAACGGGCCGTCACCCGCCATGCAGAGCCGCAAGGCGTCGGTGATCAATATGGTTTTGCCGTTCCCCTTAGCGGCGAGCAATATTTTTTGCGCGGGCGGCGCGACGTGGATGTTGTCGCAGATAAGCTCGGCAAACGCGTCGGAGGACAAAAGCGCGCCCACCGTGCCGGGCGCGCGGTGGCTAAGCGGCGACATCGCGTTATACGCGTGTGTAAACGAGCTCGCGCCCCATTCCAGAGCGTTGGCGCATTGCTCGCATGTCGCGCCCGTATGCCCGATCGAGCATATTATGTCATTTTCAACGCAGGATTCGATAAACCCTTTCGCGCCGTCCAGCTCGGGCGCGAGCGTCACGATTTTTATGATGTCGGCATACCCGTCTATCAGCCTGAAATCGGGAAGCGCCAGAAACCGCTCCTCATGCGCCCCCTTGTAACGCGGCGACAGAAACGGCCCCTCGACATGCGCGCCGAGTATATTAGCGCCCTCCGCGCGCGGTATGCCGCCGCGTACGCCGTCCAGCGCCGCGTGCAGAGCTTGGGCCGGCGCCGTGACGGTCGTCGGCAGAAACGACGTTGTGCCGCCCTTGACGACCAGCTCCGATATTTCACACGAGGCGTCGCCGCCGTCCATGGTGTCAACACCGCCGCAGCCGTGTGTATGTATGTCGATAAAACCCGGGGCCAGCACAAGCCCTTCGCCGTTTATACACACGTCGGCGTCCGGTTTGTCCGGCCCGACATAGAGTATCCTATCGCCGAATAAAACGTTGCAGTCCAGCGGCATGGAGGCTGGCAAAGCAACCGCCGCGCCGGTTATCAGGATTTTCATTTGTCGCTGAACAGCTCTTTTACGGAGGTCGCCAGTCCGGCAAGCCCCTGTATCTCGCTGGGGATGATAATTTTAGTCGCCTTGCCGTCGGCGGCCTTGGCAAACGCCTCAAGCGATTTGATAGCCAAAACGGGTTCGGTCGGCGCGGAGGCGTTAAGAATCTTGATCGAGTCGGCAAGCGCGGTTTGGACGGAGATGATGGCCTTCGCCTCGCCTTCCGCTTCGCGGATGCGCTGCTCGCGCACGGCGTCGGCGCGGAGGATCGCCGCCTGCTTCTCGCCCTCGGCGACGAGTATCTGCGACGCTTTTTCGCCTTCGGCTTTCAGTATGGACTGACGGCGTTCGCGCTCGGCTTTCATCTGTTTTTCCATGGCTTCCTGAATTTCGCGCGGCGGGATTATGTTTTTCAGCTCTACGCGGTTGACCTTTATGCCCCACGGGTCGGTCGCTTCATCAAGTATGACGCGCATCTTGCCGTTTATGTGGTCGCGGCTGGTCAGCGACTGGTCGAGCTCCAGCTCGCCGACGATATTACGCAGGGTTGTCGCGGTAAGGTTCTCGATCGCGCGCTCGGGGTGCTGGACGCCGTATGTGTACAGCTTGGGGTCGGTTATCTGGAGATAGACAACGGTGTCGATTTGAATAGACACGTTGTCCTTGGTGATGACGGGCTGCGGGGGGAAGTCGTAGACCATTTCTTTAAGCGAAACCGTCTTGGACGCTTTCTCAATAAACGGAACCTTGAAGTGCAGGCCCACGTCCCACGTGGTCCTATACGCCCCCAATCTCTCGACTACAACGGCTGTAGCCTGTCTGACGATCTTGATATTCGCCACTACGACGAGGACAAGGATCAGAGCTATTGCGGCAAGTACAAATTGCATGGTGCGCCTCCTTATATTTTATTTGATTACGCGACAGGTGCGGTGTTTTCGGCGACGGGTTCCACTATCAGCTTAACGCCGTCCACCAGCTTGACGCTGACATTCGTGTTCTTTGTTATCGGTTCTCCTCCGTACGAGCGCGCGGTCCATGTCTTGCCGTCGATATAGATCGCCCCGTGCCCGTATGTGTTGTCGATGTCCTCCGTGACGACGCCGATTTTTTCCATAACGCGGTCGGCGTTGGTCGCGGTCTTTTTTACGTTGAAGTAAGTCTTGACGATAGGGCGCAAAAGAAGGAGCAGCAAAATACTGACGGCCAAAAACACCACGAACTGGATGTAAAAATTCAGCCCGAACCCCGCGCAGACGGCGGCAAGCATGGCGCCGACCGCGAACCACGTGGTATAGAACCCCGCCGTCATCGCCTCGATGATCATGCACGCTACCATCAGTGCCAGCCAGAAATAGACAAAGCCCAAATAAACCCCCTCCTTTATGGCAGAATGAATTTTATTTTATGCGGCGAGAATTTTATCGTCACGTCGTTTGACTTGAAAATCTCGCCGTCATAATTTATGTTGACCGGCGTTTCTGTTTGTATACGCATTACCTTGCCCGTAATATGCTTTATGTACTGAGGTAATTTTTTATATCCGCCGGCGGCGTAGATGCCTACTATCTTTGCCACGGTCAGCCGTGATATTTTTTTCACCAGCAAAAACTCAAAGCTGCCGTCGGCGGGGTCGGCGTCGGGACAGGCGTGAAAGCCGCCGCCGTAAACCTGACCGCTGCACGCGGTCAATATTGAAAAATTGCCTTTATAGCGCTCCCCGTCCACCTCTACAGTATAGGGGCGGCCTATGCCTTTTATTACATTTTTTACCAGCGCCATATTATACGGAACCTTGCCGCCCAGCTTGCCGGCCCAGCTATATTGCCTGACGTCGGCTGCGATGTCCGCGTCGATACCGGCGGAGCAGATGTTTATGGCGTATCTGCCGCCGCCAAGGTCGATGCAGTCAACCTCGGCTGCTTTGCCCGTCACCAGCGCGCGTATGTCAAGGAAATTCCTGTCTGGAAAGCATTTGATAAAGTCGTTGCCCGTGCCGCGCGGGTAATTGGTTATCTCCGCGTTATCAAAGCCGGCCGCGCCGTTGACGACCTCGTTGAGCGTCCCGTCGCCGCCGCAGGCGTAAATCCGCCACCCGCCGCCCGAAGCGACGGCATTTTTGACGATCTCGCGGGCGTGTCCGGCGTATTCCGTGAACGCGACGGAATAATCCAGTCCCAGCTCCGTCCCGATCTCGCCGATCTCGCGGACCAGCTCGTCCGAGGGCGCGCCGTACCCTGAAACAGGGTTTATCACAAACAGGTGTTTCATGCCGTTACTCGCTTATTATCAGGCCGTAGCCGCCGCCCTCGCGGCTGTAAACGACGGAAAACGCGTTGCCGTCCTCGAAATTTCTGAACATAAAGAATTTGTGTCCCAGCAGGTTCATCTGGAGGATCGCCTCCTCGACCGTCATGGGCTTGACTATGAACCGTTTTTTGCGGATTACATCGAAATGCAGCTCCTCGTCTATCTCCGGCTCGTTCAGGACGGGCGGGACTTCACGCGCGAATATGTTATGATGAAGGTTTTTTGCCAGTCTTGTTTTATTTCTGCGGATTTGGTTTTCTATGCCTGTAACGCATTTGTCGATTGCGATATAGTAATCCTCGGTTTTCTCGCGCGCGCGGTACATCAGGCCGTCGGAGTTAAGGGTGGTTTCAACGGACGATGTGCTTCCCTCTTTGCCGAACGTAACGGTAGCCTCGCTTTCAACCTTAAAGAATTTATCCAGCTTGCCGATTTTCTTGCGCGCGTACTCGTGGATCTCCTCGGGGACAGAAACTTTTTTCTCAACGAAATGAAACTTCATAACGCATATCCTCCAACTGTTGTTTAGTTTATTGTATCATATATCCATGGGCGTGTCAAAAGCAAATTTTAGGGGTTTCATCTGATATGCCCGTCGCCGGTTACGATGTATTTATCGCAAGTCAGCGCCTCCAGCCCCATGGGGCCGCGGGCGTGCAGCTTAGCCGTCGATATGCCTATCTCGGCGCCAAGCCCGAATTCCTCGCCGTCGGTGAACCGCGTGGAGGCGTTTACATATACCGCCGCGGAGTCAACGCGGGCTGTGAAATATCTCGCGGCGTTCAAATCGCGCGTGATGATACCCTCGCTGTGATTGGTGGAATATTTATTGATATGTTCGACGGCTTCGTCAATTGTCCCGACGATTTTTACCGCCAGTATAAAGTCGTTGTACTCCGTCTCCCAGTCCTCCGCCGTCGCGGGGACTACATCTATTATCGCCGCCGTTTCCGCGCAGCCGCGCAGCTCGACGTTGTCAAGCGCGGCCTTTACCATGGGCAGCAGCTTTCCGGCTGTGTCCCTGTGGACTAAGAGCGTTTCCGCGGCGTTGCATACCGAGGGGCGCGAACATTTCGCGTTTTTGATTATGCTCACCGCCATGTCAGGTTCGCAGTCGCTGTGCGCGTATAAGTGGCAGTTCCCCGCGCCCGTTTCTATGACCGGCACGTTAGAGTTCTCCACGACGGCTTTGATCAGCGCGGCGCCCCCGCGCGGTATCAGCAGGTCGATTGTGCCGTGCAGCTTCATCATCTCGTTCGCGGTTTCGCGCGCGGTGTCGTCCACAAAGGAAACGGCGTCCTCGGGGATGCCGGACTTTGTAAGGGCGGCGCGCAGGGCGCGGACTATGGCCCTGTTTGAGTTCAGCGCCTCTTTGCCGCCGCGCAGCAGGCACGCGTTGCCTGTTTTCAGGCACAGTGCGGCGACGTCGCTGGTGACGTTCGGGCGCGATTCGTAGATAACGCCCACCAGTCCCAGCGGCACGCGGACGCGCTCGATTATCAGCCCGTTCGGGCGGCGCGAAACCGTCCCGCCGCCCAGCGGCGAGGGCAGCGCGGCGACCTTGCGTATGCCGTTCGCCATGCCGTCTATGCGGGGCTTGTCAAGCATGAGGCGGTCGAGCATAGACGTTTTTATCCCGACGGACTTAGCGAACTCCAAGTCCTTCAGGTTGTCTGAAATTATCCCGTCGGCGCTCTCAGTAAGTGATCGCGCCATTTCCTCCAGCGCCGCGTTGATTTGCCCCTCGGACAGTACCGCCGTATGGCGCGATGCGGCTTTCGCCTGTTCAGCGAGGCTTAAAATATGTGCCAACACGCTCACCCTTTACTATATCGTATAATTCGCTGATTTTATTGCCGTTTGTAATCACTACGCCGATGCCCGCTTCGGTTGCGACCCGCGCCGCCTGAAGTTTTGCCGCCATGCCGCCCGTGCCGCGCGCGGTGCCGGCGGCGCCGGCGGCCTGTTCCAGCTCGCGGGTTATTTCGGTGACTTCCGTTACCAGCTTTGCGGACGGGTCTTTGGGGTTCCTGTCGTAAAGCCCGTCGGTATCCGTGAGCATTATTAACAGGTCCGCGCCGCACAGCTTTGCCACATGCGCGGACAGCGTGTCGTTATCGCCGAAGCGCTCGCCCTCCAGCTCCGCCACGCTGACGCTGTCATTCTCGTTTATTACGGGGATGGCGTTATACCCGAAGATGGCGTTCACCGCGTTTTCGGCGTGTGACAGGCGCTCACTGTCGTAAAAAATATCACGGGTAAGCAGCATTTGCGCCGCGATATAGCCGTATTCGCCGAACAGCTTTTGGTATATGTTCATCAGCTCGCACTGGCCCACGGCGGCGGCTGCCTGCCTGCCGCGCGTGTCGCGCGGGCGCTCCGCAAGCCCCAGCTTGGACACGCCGACGCCGATAGCCCCTGATGTGACAAGGGCTATCTCCACGCCGCCGTTTTTCAGGTCCGACAGCGTACGGCAAAGCTCGTCAATACGCTTTATGTTAAGCCGCCCGTTTTCATGCGTGAGCGTGGACGTCCCGACCTTCACGGTTAATCTCATATCCCGTCCCCTAACTGTTAACTGTTATCTGTTCACTGTTATCTGTCCTAAAACACTCCTTGCGCTTTCATCGCCTCGGCGACCTTCAGGAAACCGGCGATGTTGGAGCCGGCGACAAGGTTGCCCTCGCAGCCGTATTCGCGCGCGGCGTCCTCGCCGGCTTTGTAAATGCCCTTCATAATGTTTTGCAGTCTCTCATCGACTTCCTCGAACGTCCAGCTCAATCGCAGGCTGTTCTGGCTCATCTCAAGCCCCGACGTCGCCACGCCGCCGGCGTTTGACGCCTTGCCCGGCGCGTAGAGAACGCCGTTTTTCTGGAACACGGCGACGGCTTCGGGCGTACAGGGCATGTTCGCCCCCTCCGCAACGGCATAGCAGCCGTTGACGGCGAGTTTTTCCGCGTCATCGCCGTGCAGCTCGTTCTGCGTTGCGCAGGGCAGCGCGATGTCGCATTTGACCGACCATATGCCGCGACAGCCCTCGTGATATTCCGCGCCGGTCTTGCGTTTGGCGTATTCGGAGATACGCGCGCGCTCAACCTCTTTTATCTGGCGCACAAGCCCGAGGTCGATGCCGTCTTTGTCCACCACATATCCGCCGGAGTCGCTAAGCGCTATTACCTTGCCGCCGAGCTGGGCCGTCTTTTCGGCGGCGTAAACGGCGACGTTGCCCGAGCCGGAGATTACGACGGTCTGGCCGTCGAAGGATTTTCCGTTTGCGGCAAGCATCTCTTTTGTGTAGTAGCACAGGCCGTAGCCCGTCGCCTGCGTGCGCACCAGCGAGCCGCCGTAGGTCAGGCCCTTGCCGGTCAGCACGCCGGTAAATTCGTTGACTATGCGTTTATACTGCCCGAACATGTATCCCACCTCGCGCGCGCCCACGCCGATGTCGCCGGCGGGCACGTCTGTATCCGGGCCGATGTGGCGGTACAGCTCGGTCATAAACGCCTGACAGAAGCGCATTATCTCGTTGTCGGACTTGCCCTTGGGGTCAAAGTCCGCGCCGCCCTTGCCGCCGCCCATGGGCAGGCCGGTCAGCGAGTTTTTGAACACCTGCTCGAAGCCCAAAAACTTTATAACGGAGGCCGTAACGCTCGGATGAAAGCGGCAGCCGCCCTTATACGGCCCGAGCGCGGAGTTGTACTGCACCCTGAACCCGCGGTTGACCTGAACGGCGCCCGCGTCGTCAACCCACGCCACGCGGAACTGGATAAATCTCTCCGGCTCGACAAGCCTGTCCAGAATACCCGCTTTCACAAGATCGGGGCGGCGTTCCACCACAGGCGCAAAGCTCTCGAGGACTTCGTACACGGCTTGCAGAAATTCCTTTTCACCCGCGCTGCGCTGCTCTACTTTTTGATAAAGCGACTGTAAATACTCGTTTTTAATTGACATAAATCATTCACTCCTTAATATAATTTCAGGGAATATTTTAGCATAGGGGCAGCGTTCGCGCAAGAATAAAGCTCACAGCCCCTCTATCAGCTCTACATGTATCCCGACGCCGTCTATTTTTTTTATGAAGGCGGGGACATTGGGTATCATGCGCCCGTCGTCCAGCACGTAGACGTCGTGCGCGGGCAGGTTCAGTACGTTGGCGAGCGCGCCTATGCGCTTGCCGTCCTCGAATACCGGCAGGCCGATAAGGTCGGCGATGAACCGGCGTCCCTCGGGTAAAGTGACGCCCGACACGTCGGCCGTGACGATTTCCCCTTTCAGGGCTTGCGCGTCCTCAACGGCGTCAACGCCGCGCAGTTTGACGATCACGGCGTTTTTGTGCGGGCGGCAGCGCTCGACGGCATACAGCGTCTCTCCTATTTTAAGCGCGTCAAACTGCCGCACGAACTCTGGAGAGTCGCAGCGGCAGTCGATTCTTATCTCGCCTGTGATACCGTGTGTGTTCGCCGCGATGCCGACCTCAAGAAACCTTGGCATCTTCAACGATCTCAAGGCTTACAAGCTTGCCCTTGAATCCGGCGGCGGCGCGCAGCGCCGTGCGTATATCGCGCGCGGTGCGTCCGCCGCGACCGATGATCTTGCCCATATCCTCCGGCGCGACCGAGAGCTTCAGCTTGAACTCGCCTTCGGTTTCCTCCTGGGTCACGACCACGCTGTCGGGCTTGCTGACAAGCTCTTTCGCAATATAAACAACTAATTCTTTCATGACAGCACGCCCGCTCTTTTAAGCAGCGACTTGACCGTGTCGGTGGGCTGCGCGCCGGTCTTGATCCACTCCAGCGCGCGTTCGCCGTTGACCTTGATCTCGGAGGGGTCCTTCATCGGGTCATAGGTACCGATTTCCTCGATAAAACGCCCGTCGCGCGGAAAACGCGAATCGGCGACGACGATACGGTAGAACGGGGCTTTTTTCGCGCCCATGCGGCGCAGTCTGATTTTTACCATTTGCTTTCACCTCAAAATAATATATAAAACGTGACCGTTTTATTGCTTTAGAATCCCGGGAATTTGCCCTTCATGCCCTTGGGCATCCTGCCGGACGACATTTGCTTTACCATCTGGCGCATCATTTCAAACTGCTTCAGCAGCTTGTTTATATCCTCGACCTTTGTGCCGCTGCCTTTGGCGATACGGCGTTTGCGCGACGAGTTGAGGAGTTCGGGGTTCTCGCGCTCGCGGGGCGTCATGGACAGGATTATCGCTCCGACGCGGTCCGTGGCTTTTTCGTCGATCGCGGCGTTTTTCAGCGCACGTTTGTCCACGCCCGGCATCATGCCCATGATGTCCTGTATCGAGCCCATGCTTTTAAGCTGGCCCAGCTGGTCGTAAAAGTCCGAGAGTGTAAATTTATTGGCGCGGAGCTTTTTCTCCAGCTCAACGGCCTTTTTCTCGTCAAGGCTCTGTTCGGCTTTTTCGATAAGCGTAAGCACATCGCCCATTCCCAGTATGCGCGACGCCATGCGCTCGGGGTGGAACGGCTCTATCGCGTCCAGCTTTTCGCCCACGCCGACAAAGCGTATCGGCTTGCCGGTGACGGCCCTGACCGACAGCGCGGCGCCCCCGCGGGCGTCGCCGTCGAGCTTGCTGAGCAGCACCCCGTCAATGGACAGCATTTCGTTGAACGCCGACGCGGCGTTGACCGCGTCCTGTCCCGTCATGGCGTCCACGACGAGCAATATCTCGTGCGGGTTGACCGCCGCCTTTATATTTTTCAGCTCATTCATAAGGGTTTCGTCTATATGAAGGCGTCCGGCGGTGTCGATAAAAACCATATCGTTGCCGTGCGCGGCGGCGTGCGCGACGGCGGCTTTTGCTATCTCGACAGGGTCGCCCTGCCCCATCTGAAACACCGGCACTCCCAACTGGCCGCCCACGATTTCCAGCTGCTTTATGGCGGCGGGACGGTATACGTCGCACGCGACCAGCAGCGGGCGCTTGCCCTGTTTTTTCATCAGCCCCGCGAGCTTCGCGGCGTTTGTGGTCTT
>Ga0099364_10009578_pt1 | contig 13425 bp, 10 predicted proteins | sample TergutTh196P3_FD_73070 | JGI IMG/M metagenome (GOLD analysis project Ga0099364, IMG submission 73070) | Microcerotermes parvus P3 segment gut microbial communities from Pointe-Noire, Republic of the Congo - Th196 P3 | ecosystem: Host-associated > Arthropoda: Insects > Digestive system > Gut ...
AGAGAGCCTGCCCGGTGTCTTTTTTTTTGCTTCAAGGAGACTTCTCGATTTTCCTTAAAGGAGTTGCAGGGAAACGATGGATATGATCACGTCGATCCATAATGAGTCGATTGTGGAGACCAGAAAGCTGAAACAGAAGAAACACCGGGAAGCAAGCGGGCTGTTTCTTGCGGAAGGCTTACGGCTATGCGAGGTGGCTGCAGCCGTGGATGCAGTCGAGCAAGCGTATTACCATGAGGCTTTGGCGGATACAGATCGGGGGGCTGCCCTCCTTCGGGAATTGTCCGGCAGGACGCGACGTTTTGTCAAAGTATCCGCGAGAGTTATGCAGGCCATGGCGGAGACGGAGGCGCCGCAAGGGATCCTTTGCGTATGCAAATGCCGGCAGGTTTCCCTCAAAGATTTTCAGCCTGACAAGGAAGGACTGGTTCTGTTAGCGGACGGCATACAGGATCCGGGGAATCTGGGCGCGATGCTGCGAATCCTGTGGGCGGGGGAAGGCAGGGGCTTGATTTGTCTCCGGGGAACGACAGATCCGTTTGGCGGAAAATGCGTGCGCGCTTCCATGGGCGGTATTTTTCATGTGCCGGTGATCAACGGTGTTGACTGGCCTGGCGTAGCCCGATGGGCCATTGTCAATGGATATGAAGTGATCGCGGCGGAAAGCGGCGCGGGCAGGGATTACCGGCGCATAAACTGGCCAAAAAAAACGCTGCTTTGTATCGGGAACGAGGCGCAGGGCCTGATCACAATACCGGCGGCGGAAGTGAAGGAACGCGTGTATATCCCGGTCAAAGAGGGCGCGGAGTCGTTGAACGCCGCGGTGGCGGCAGGAATTCTTGTTTTTGAAGCAAACCGATGAGGCAGCCGGCATTCGCCATACCCTTAACGATCCGCAAAACAAGACCAGGCAAATGGTTGCGGCGGGAGTTTAGTCGTATGGTATAATATTTCCATTGGTGATCCGTCAATCAAAAAAAATGGAGTAGGAGGGTATAGCCATGGCACAGATTGATCAATCAGATATCCTAAAGGCGGCGGCCCGGTTTATGGACGAATCGGCAGACAACCGCCTGGCTGCGGACATTGCTTTGCGCCCCGACCTGGCAGGCTTGCGCTTTTTTGAACCACCCCTCATGGGCGTGGCGGACGCGAGAGATCCGTTATTTGTACAGTTGCAAGCGATAGAGGCAGTCGGGCCGATGTTTATGCCGCCGGACGCCTGGCTGCCCGGCGCCCGATCCGTGATTTCTTTTTTCCTCCCTTTCACAGATAGAATCATCAGCGCCAATCAGGGCTTGGGGGAAGAAATCCCGCCGGAATGGCTGCACGGGCGCATCGAGGGTCAGGCCGCGCTCAACGCGATGATCCTATCCATTCAGAAGCTCCTGATCGAATCCGGCTATGTCGCCATGATTCCCTCTATGGACGAACGCTTTCAGTCAGGCCCGAAGGAGGTTGACGGCCGCGCAGAGTTCACCAGTACCTGGTCTGAGCGCCATGTCGCCTCCGCCAGCGGGCTGGGCACTTTCGGCCTGTCCAGGGGACTCATCACCGAAAAGGGCATGGCCGGCCGTTTTGGCAGCATCGTCACCGATATGCCGCTGACGCCGAATCCGCGGCCCTATACCCGCTATGACGAGTATTGTACTTACTGCGGCGAGTGTGCGGCCAGATGCCCGGTACAGGCTATCGATGTGCATAAAGGGAAGAATATGTCAGTCTGCAACGCTTTTCAACAGAAAACCAGGGAAAAATACGCGCCCCGTTACGGCTGCGGAAAGTGCAGCATCGGCGTGCAGTGCACGTCGCGTATCCCATAACAGGCGAAGCGCAGATCCCTTTATTTAGACGGCTCCCCCGCTATATAGACGGCTCCGGTAATTTAGCTTAAATCCACGCATTTGCAGTGTGAATTGTGTAGCTGTATTTTAAGCGCCTGCCATGATGTTGCCTTTGCTGTCTTTCAGCGCTACGGTCTGGTTAAAGACGCCGGGGCTGTGGTTGTCGGGCACGAAGTAACCGGTGCGGACAAACTGGAAAGCCTCTGCGGCTTCCACGGCTTCCAAAGCCGGCTCGATGCGAGCTTCTTTCCTAATCTGCAGGGAGTCAGGATTGATGTAGTCGTCGTAGTCCTTCCCTTCGGGTATGCTGTTTACGTCTTCGATGGTAAAAAGCTTGTCATACAGGCGGACTTCGGCTTTGCCGGCATGCTCCGCGGAGAGCCAGTGTATGGTACCGCGGATTTTGCGTCCGTCGGCGGGCATCTTATTTCCTGTCTCTAAATCCGCTGTACAGCGCAATTCGCGGACATTCCCTTCCGCGTCTTTGACCACCTCGTCGCAGCGTATAATATAGGCGCCCATAAGGCGGACTTCGGCGCCCGGCTTCAAACGGAAAAACTTACTTGGTGCATTCTCCATAAAGTCCGATTGCTCAACCAGCAGCTCACGGGTAAAGGGCAGCATCCTGACGCCGGCTTCCGGGTGATCCGGATGATTGGGCAGCTGGAAGTATTCGGTCTTGTCCACGGGATAATTGGTAACGGTTACCTTAAGCGGCTCCAGTACGGCTATGCGACGGGGCGCGGAATCGTTTAACTCCTCCCGTATACAGTACTCCAGTAGGCGGATATCCACAATGCTGTACACCCTGGAGATACCGACTTTTCGCAGGAAGCTGAAGAGGGAAGAGGGCGTATAGCCCCGCCGGCGCAAGGCAGAGAGCGTCGGCATCCTGGGATCATCCCAGCCGTCAACCAAGCCGGTTTCTACGAGCTTTCGCAAATAGCGCTTGCTCATCACGGTATGGGTGACATTGAGACGGGCAAATTCGTATTGATGCGGCGGATGGGAGAAGCCGATTTTTTCGACAACCCAATTATAGAGGGGCCTGTTGTTGGTGAACTCGATGGAACAGAGGGAATGGGTGATGCCTTCCAGGGCGTCCTGGATCGGGTGGGCATAGTCATAAAGGGGATAGATACACCATTTGTCTCCCTGGCGGTGATGGGGGATATGCTGGATCCGGTAGATCGCGGGATCCCGCAGGACCACATTCGGCGAGCGCATATCGATCTTTGCGCGAAGGGTTCGGCTGCCCTCAGGAAATTCGCCGTTTTTCATGCGAACAAAGAGATCCTCGTTTTCCAGGGGACTACGGTTGCGGTAGGGGCTGTCTGTCCCCGGTTCTGTCAGTGTGCCGCGGTATTCGCGCATTTCGTCGGCGGACAGGTCGCAGACGTAGGCGTCACCCTGACGGATGAGTTGGAGCGCGAATGCAAAGCACTGATCAAAATAATCCGAACCAAAGAAGATTCCTCCGCCGGGTCCTTCCCCAATGAGCCAACGAATGTCTTCCTCAATCGAACGGACAAAGGAATCATCTTCCTTGGCAGGGTTCGTATCGTCATATCGAAGATTAAAGGAACCGCCGTATTTCTTGGCAGTAGTGTAGTTAATCCAGATGGCCTTCGCGCTTCCGATGTGGAGGCAGCCGTTTGGTTCCGGCGGAAAACGGGTATGCACATGATTTTCCCTTCCGGCGGCCAAATCCGCGTCAATGACGTCGTGAATAAAGTTGGGAATGGTATCGCTCATCGAATCAACTCTCCTTGCCAAATCGCTATTCGGGTGGAGATATTATACCATACTAGCCGGTTTGTTAAAATAGTTTCAAATGTGGTACAATAAACGAAACATGCTGAAATGGAGGGACCGGGCATGGACTATATCAAAGAAACCAGAGAAACCGGCGTTTGCGGCGCATACGACGTCATCGTTGTCGGCGGTGGGGTTGCGGGCGCAGCAGCGGCGCTTGCTGCGGCGAGAAACAATTCTACCGTCTTATTGATTGAGAAAACAACCGTTCTCGGCGGTTTGGCTACAGCCGGACTGGTCATCGTGTACCTGCCCCTGTGTGACGGCCGGGGGCATAAAGTCATCAGCGGTATCTCGGAGGAATTGCTCTACGTCTCTATCCAGTACGGATATGACAACCTGCCGGAGATATGGCGCGGCGGACCTTGGAGCGTAGAAACCAAAGAACGCTACAGGACGGTATTCAATGCCCCTGCATTTGTTATGGCCCTGGATGAACTGATGCGGGAAGCGAAGGTCGATGTTCTGTTGGATACTGTTTTCTGCGATGTGGAAATGAAGGACGGCTGCTGCCAAGCGGTTATCGTGGAAAATAAATCCGGCAGGCAGGCTTACCGTTGCAAAGCGGTCGTGGACGCCTCCGGAGACGCGGACGTACTGTATCAGGCAGGCGCGGAATGTGTCGAGCAGACAAACCATCTTACGTATTGGGCATATTACCAGTCCGATAGCGATAAGCGGGCGTTTCCTCTCGGCGGCGCCGGTTCGAAGTATATCAAAGTGATGGCGATTGGCAATTACAACGGCTCCGATATCTCGCCGGAACTGCCAAGGTTTAAAGGGACAGACGCGCGCGCGGTGACAGAATTCCTGGTAAGGAGCCGCGGGATGGCGCTGGAAAGAATGCGGGAGGATCCCGGTTTATCCTTCAGTTCGTTTCCAAGTCAGGCGCAGTTTCGTACAACCCGCAGGATAAAGGGGGAACATACGCTGCGCACAGAAGACGCCGGGCGGCATTTCCATGACAGTATCGGATGCACAGGGATATGGAATATCCCGGAACCGGTATACGAAATCCCGTTCGGAACGCTGATTTCCAAACAAGTCAAAAATGTCTTTGCTTCCGGGCGCATCATTTCTTCCGCGAATGGCCATGGATGGGAGATCACCAGACCGATCCCGGCATGCGCGTTAACCGGTCAGGCGGCGGGAAGCGCGGCTGCGATTTATGCTTCCGGCGGTGCGGAAGTATCGATCAGCCAGTTGCAGGCTATGCTTAAGAAAGACGGCGTGTTGCTGAACATGGGCGAAGACCTGGTCAGCCAGTCGGAACGCTGGCTGGAGGCTTGGCGTAAGAACGAGGATCCCTGGGTGAAAGATATTCCGGATGAGCAGGCGCTTGTGGTAAGGAGAGGAACGATATGATGCCGTATGATCAAGGCCGGATCCAGGTCGAACTATTGGGAGAGATTTTCACGGTTAAGGGAGATTCCCATGAGGAGGATATTCGGAAAATAAGCGCCTTCCTGCAAGAGCAGTTTGATCTCATGAATGTCCAATATCCTTCCTTATCCGCTAAGAATCTGGCTATTCTCACTGCTTTTCGTCTCGCGGACGAGTATCTGCGGATTCGGAAAGACTATGAAGCGATAGTCAACATCCTGGATAAGCAGTAACAACACAATGTGGAGGAGAAATGCTATTTTATCCAAGTAATGAACCGCCAAATACCGATCGTGTGACGGTTATCCCTCAGTATCGGGGGAAATGGCTCTTTTTGCGTCGCAAAGGACAGACGGCGATCGAGTTTCCCCTTGGGCGGAAAAAAGAAGGGGAGAGCCTTACGGAGGCTGCACAGCGGGTGCTGCATGAGGAAAGTGGCGCAGCGGATTTTTCCCTTTGGCCTGTCGCCTACTACGGCGTCATTCGGGGAAACCGAAAAACCGTCGGACAGCTTTTTTATGCCTCGGTTGGCCGCTTGAACATGATCACGAACCCAATGGTCGAGGAACGCATTTTCCTTGGTGAAGCGGAAGAAATGGGGCACAACACGCTGCATCTGCAATGGATGGAAAAGACGGAGAAGTGGCTGACCGATAACCGGACGCTGCTCTATTTTGTCGCCTCAGAGGGGAAAAATTATAGCAGGCTCTCCAGGTCGCTTGCCGGCAGCTATATCGATTATATCTATGTCTATCCGGAGAAGAAGATCAGGGACGCGTTTGCGTCTTTTGCTGAAGAGAGAAGGCTCAAGCTTACGGAAGATGAAGATCTGGGTGGAGAGGGAGCGGTGCTTTTCAGCAAGCATGGTCCTGTGGTTTTTCGGGAGCTTTTAGAGAAAGGGAACAAATGTTCGACAGTTTTGGGCGTCCACAGCGACATGCTGCAGGAACTCTCTAAGTATTATCGGGAGTTTCTCCAGCCGGTCAATCAGGAGTATAGCCAAACACAGGATCCTGCAGGGCGTGCAAGCCGGAGAGAGCAACGGGGAAAGCAGAACCTCGAACAGCAGGATCTACAGGTCCTCAGGCTGGCTTTCATCGGCGAGATACTGATCGGAGCGGGAAACACATGGACGAACGTGTCTTAGCGAAGCTGGAGTATCCCGAAGTGGTAACTATGCTCATCGATTCGGCTTCGACGATCACCGGTAAGGAAAGAGCCGGGGAACTGACCCCCATGAAGTCTTTGTCCGCAATCCGCCTGGCACTTGCCGAGACGACGCAGGCAAAAGATCTGCAGCGCCTGTATCCCATGTTTTCGTTGGGCGGCGTCCATGATCTGCGGGCAATGGAAAAAAAAGCAGCCATGGACGGGATAATCGACAGTCCGGAATTCCTGCTTATCCTGGATACGCTGAGAGCGTCGGAGCGGATACGCACATTTCTTAAGGATCCGGAGCTGCCGTTTCCCGACATCATCCATATGGCGTACGGCTTGCATCCCCTGCCTTCCCTCGAAAGCGAGATCAGCCGTAAGATAACCAATGAAGGAGAAGTGGCAGACAAAGCGTCGCAGGAACTGTACCGGCTGCGTACCAAACTCCGCTCCCTGCAAGGGAAAGCGAAAGAAAAGCTGGAGTCCATGCTGCGCCATCAGGATTTTGCGAAATACCTGCAGGATCCGATCATTTCCATCCGGGGCGACAGGTATGTCCTGCCGGTCAGGGCGGAATTCCGCCAGCAGGTACCGGGTATCGTGCATGATCAATCCGGGAGCGGCGCGACGGTCTTTATCGAACCGCTGCAGGTTGTAGAAATCAACAATGAGACCCACCAGTGTGAGATAGAAGAGAGGGCGGAAGTCATCCGCATACTCAGGCAATTGACGGAGCAGGTTAAGGCTTGCGGCAGCCAATTGGCGGACATCAGAGAAAGCCTGACTGAGATAGATTTTGCGATGGCGAAAGGAAAGCTGAGTACGGCCAAAGATTGGAGACTGCCAATCATGAACGACAGCGGCCGGATCGCGCTGAAGAAAGCCCGACATCCGCTGATCCCCGGCAAGGTCGTTCCGGTGACGGTAGAGCTGGGCCGGGATTTCGACGCCATCGTTGTTACCGGGCCGAATACAGGCGGCAAGACGGTACTCCTGAAGACCATTGGGCTGCTTACGCTCATGGCGCAGGCCGGTTTGCATGTGCCGGCGGAAGATGAGACGGAGATTGCTGTGTTTCGACAGATTTTCGCCGATATCGGCGATGAGCAAAGCATTGAGCAATCCCTGAGCACCTTTTCATCCCATATGAACAATATTATCTCGATCACAGAAAAAGCGGATGGCGACAGCCTTGTGCTTCTCGACGAGCTTGGCGCAGGTACCGATCCGGCGGAAGGCGCTTCTCTGGGCATGGCGGTTATCGAAGATTTGCTGTATAAGCAAGCGAAGATTGTGGCGACTACCCATTACAGCGAACTCAAGAGTTTTGCTTCCAGCCAGGATCGAGTGGAGAATGCCAGCGTCGAGTTCGATGTGGAGACCTTAAGGCCGACCTATCGCCTGATGATGGGCATACCCGGCCGGAGCAACGCCTTCGAAATCTCCTTGCGGCTCGGACTGCATCCGGATATCATCGAAAGCGCGAAAACGTATCAGTCCAAGGAAGAAGCCCGCGCCGCTAGTTTAATCCGCGACCTGGAAACCAGCCAGATCCACTCAGAGAATGAACGCCTGGAAGCGGCAGCCCTGCGAAAGCAGGCAGCCGATACATTGGCCTGGATCGAAAGAAAGGAAGCGGATACGAAGAACCGGGTTGCTTCCATGCTGGAGAAAGCACAGAATGAGGCGCTGGAGCTGGTCATACAGGCGCGAAAGGAGAGCGAAGCCCTGCTCAAAGAAATCCGGGATATGCAGAAAGCCGGATATCAGGCGTTGAATGAGAAGGCGGCGCAAAGCATTCGGGAAAGTCTGAGAAAACACGAAAACCAGCTCTATGACAAGATGGAATCCCGGGACGCGGTACAGGATCAGACAGGAGAACTGAAGCCGGGAGATATGGTTTTTCTGCGAAAACTGAAACAGAAAGGCCAGGTATTGACCGGAGCAAACAGCCAGGGGGAGTTAACCGTACAGGCCGGCATCATCAAGCTCACGGTGAAACGCAGCGAGTTGGAACTCCTGCAGGATAGTCCGGCGACAGAGATTGCCGGATACAGGACAGGCGCCGGTTCCCTTGGCGCGACGAAAGCAAAAACAATCAACGCTGAGATGGATTTGCGAGGCAAGCTGGTCGAGGAAGCAATACAGGAGGCGGAAAAATACCTGGACGACGCGTATTTGGCAGGGCTGCCGCAAATCAGTATTATACATGGCAAGGGTACAGGCGCTCTGCGTAAAGCGATACGTGATCTGGCGACAAAGCATCCCTTTGTAGCAAGCGCAAGGCTAGGCGCACAGAATGAAGGCGGAGACGGCGTCACCATCATCTCGCTCCAACAGTAGCCGCATACGTGTTGTTGTTCAGCGCCGGCTCAGTGGGTGGCGGGCGACGTTACAGTTCAGTGCCGACTCAGTATGTGCCGACGCCACCATAGTCGGCACTGAACTGTAACTACACAGCAGCCCATTATAGATTGATTCTACACGGAACTGATGATATACTTATGCCAAGATAGATGTATAATTAAGGACGAGGGGGGAATGGGCATGGCATTTTTGGATAAAGCGCTGAAGCTGGGGAAGAAGGTCAGTGAAACGACAGCGTCGGTTGCCAAATCTGCAGCATTAGCTGCCAAGGAGAAGTCGGAGCAGGCGATTGAGATAGGCAAGTTGAGGAAAGACATTCTGGTGGAGAATGGGAAAATCAACAAGCTCTATGAGGAAATCGGCAGGCATGCTTTTGACATTTATAACAGTTCCAACGACTTTACTTTATTGGAGCCGCTGTTTGCACAAATCAGCGGCAGTTTGGAGAAAATCGAAGAATGCAAAGACAGAATAGAAGAGATCAAGACAACTGCAGAAATCAGCGATGAGGATATCCAGTTGGAGGAAGAGGACTTCGAAGAAGGCTTCGAAGAAGAGGAGTAAGACGGACCTGACACAAATCGCTGCAAGGTAAAGAAATCCAAGGGTTGTCGCAAACAGGCCGGTTCCCGGCCATCGATGGGCGGCAGCCCTTGTTTCATCATAATACGGAAGGGGAGGGAAAGGGAAAATGAAAGAGAAAGCAGATGCGCTATGGAAAGAATTTCTGGATAAACTGGAAGAAGTATACGATCGCGAAGCCCTGGAAAATCTGAGAATCGCATTTCTGGGCAAAAAAGGCTTCCTCGCCGGACTTATGGCGGAATTACGACAGGTTTCACCTGAAGAGAAGAAAACAGCCGGTATGGTCATTAATACCCTGAAGGAAAACGTACAGGAGAAACTGAAGGACAAGACGGAAGAATTGGCGGCAGCCCTATATGACCGTCAGGTCGGCGAGGCGAGAGTGTATGAAGAATCCCTTCTGATCGGACATAGAGGAGGCTCATATCATCCGGTAACCCTGATCCAGCGTACCTGTGAGGAGATATTTCGCAGTATGGGATTCACCATTGAGGACTATCCGGAAATTGTAGATGATTTTCATTGCTTTCAAGCCCTGAACATTCCGGAGTTTCATCCTGCCAGGGATATGCAGGACACCTATTATCTCAGCACAGGACAACTTCTGAAGACTCATACCAGTGCTGCGCAAAACAGTATCATGCGTAAATATGGTTCCCCTCTGCGGGCTGTATTTCCGGGCCGCTGCTTCCGGAATGAAGCGATCGACGCCTCCCATGAAAACACCTTTTTTCAAATGGAAGGCATGATGATTGACAAGGATATTTCCATTTCCAACTTAATCTATTTTATGAAGACCATGCTTTCTGAAATATTTGGACGCGCGGTGACCGTCCGGCTGCGTCCCGGATTCTTCCCCTTCGTGGAGCCGGGCTTTGAGCTGGACATTCAATGTCTGATCTGCGGCGGCGCCGGTTGCTCCTCCTGCAAACACTCCGGCTGGCTTGAACTCTGCCCTTGTGGGATGATCCATCCGACCGTTCTCGCGTATGGCGGAATCGACCCGGAGGAGAATTCCGGTTTTGCTTTCGGACTCGGACTCACGAGGCTCGCTATGATGAAGTATGGCGTCCGGGATATCCGCATTTTTAATTCCTGCAATCTGAAAGCCTTATCACAATTTGTGAATCATTAAACGTCAAGGAGGCGACCTATGCTGATTTCCATGAATTGGATTCAAGACTATGTCAATCTCGAAGGCTTGGACATTCCCGAATTGTTGAAACGCTTTACCCTGACTACCGCTGAGATAGACGATGTATATGAAAAAGGCGGAGAAATCAACGATGTTGTTGTCGGTCTGATCCTGTCTGTCAAGCCACATCCGCAATCGAACAAGCTCACGCTTCTTGAGGTGGATACGGGAGAGAAAGTCTATTCCTGCGTCTGCGGCGCGCCAAACGTTGCGGCAGGTATTAAAGTGCCCTTTGTCAAGGCGGGAGGCGCTATCGTTGGCGGGAAAGTCGAGGCGGTTCAGGTTGCCGGCTGCCTCTCGGAAGGGATGTGCTGCTCTGAAAAAGAACTCGGCATAAGCGAAGATCACAGCGGATTAATGATCCTTGACGAAACGCTGCCTGCCGGCGCCGATATCAAAAGCATTTTCCCCATAGGAGATGTGGTATTTGAAGTAGATAATAAATCCCTCACTAACCGCCCGGATTTGTGGGGGCATTATGGCATCGCGAGAGAATTCGCCGCGATCACCGGAAGGGAACTGCAGGCGTTACCCCAGCGGGAGCCGCAGTATAGCGGGAATGAGCGGATACCGGTGCTGATCGAGAGGCCGGATCTGTGCTATCGCTACAGTTGCTTACGCATGAATAATGTGACCCGGCGCAGCAGCCCTGTCTATATGAGAATACGCCTTTTTTACTGCGGGATGCGAAGCCTGAATTATCTTGCGGATCTGACCAACTATATCATGCTGGAGATCGGACAGCCGCTGCACGCCTTCGATGCAGGCAAAATAGCGAACATCGTTGTGCGGACTTATCCGGATACGAAAGAGTTCGTCACCTTGGATAAATCGGTTCGCAGCATTGATTCCGACACGCTGATGATCTGCAATGGCGACGTTCCGGTAGCTGTCGCCGGTATCATGGGCGGCCTGGATTCAGAGATTGAAGAAGGGACAGACAGCGTACTGCTGGAGGCGGCAAACTTCGACGCGACAAGCATCCGCCGGTCCGCGACCAGGATCGGTTTGCGCACAGACGCCAGTATGCGGTATGAGAAGTCTCTTGACCCGGAGATGACGATGGAGGGCATTCGCCGCTTTGTATACCTGATGGGCGAAGCGGATTCCGGCGCCTTTTCCGCATCTGTTGTTACCGACGTCTATCCTTTCCATTATCCGCAGATTGCCATCCGCTTTCCTAAACCTTATCTGGACAGATACAGCGGGATCGACATTCCTGTGGAACAGATTTCCCGTACGCTGAAGTCGCTTGGTTTCGGCCTTACACAGGAGGGCGACGAATTCAATGTGATTGTGCCTTCCTGGCGGGCGACGAAAGATGTGTCCTTGAAGGCAGACCTGGTGGAAGAACTGACCAGAGTTTACGGCTATGATAACTTTGAGCAGAAACCCACAAACAGCCTGCTGCGGCCGGTTCAGGATTCTGCGTCGCGCACTGCAGATCGCTTGTTTAAAGATAGCCTTGTGTTGCGTCATTCTCTTCATGAAGTACACACGTACATCTGGAGCGATGAGAAGAAGCTCCGCAGTCTGGGTATCGCTGTTGAAGAAAATGTTACGGTACGTAACGCTGCGCCGGATAACAATGTTCTTCGAAACAGCATACTCCCTTCTTTGCTCGTTGCCGTCAGCGAGAATAAACTCTACGCCGACGCTTTTGGCGTTTTCGAAATCGGCAAAGTCGTCGCCGGTGTGGAAGATGACGGTCTCTGCATCGAACGCAGAACGCTGGGAATCGTTCTGTTATCCAGGGACAGCGAAGAAGAAGCGCTCTACTATCAAGCCGCGGCTATTGTCAACGATTTACTCCTTGCGTCGAAACACAGGGAAACGACCTATCGAAAAAAGGCCCCTGATCATCCTTGGCAGCATCCGAAAAACACCTCCGCAATCTGCTGCGGAGGCGTGGAACTTGGTACCCTATGTGTTCTGCATCCCTATAATCTGGATCTTCTGGACAAAAACAGCGCGGTGGTATGCGTGGAAATCGATATGCAGACTGTCGACGGGATAACGCCGGAGCAGTTGACCTACAGCGAACCCTCAAGGTTTCCGTCCATTGATTATGATTTGACTGTAACGCTTGACGATGACAGCGTTTACGGGAAAGTCCGCAGTATCCTGGAAGCGCAGGAGATTCCCGATTTGCATTCTTATCAGGTCGCCGATCTGTACCGCAGGGAGAATCGCCTCAACGTGACCTTGCGTCTGCGTTTCTCTTCTCCCGACAGAACCCTGGTACGAGAGGATGTGCAGGCGCGTGTCGACCGGCTCATCGAAGCCTGGAAACGGGAAAGGATTGAGATAGCGGGCGTCTAATCACGTCTAATCATAGGAGGAAGAGGAGGCGGGGATCGTCGCGGTCAGCCTGGAGGATGGCTGGATCAGCAGGTCCAGCGTAAGGTCGACGCCGGCGATCCGGTAGTAGTAGGTTTTGCCACGGACTACGCTGGTGTCTGTGTAGGAATTGGTCGTAAGCGTCCCGGCGGACATCAGTAAGGTGCTGGCGTCGACGACAAAGTCGGGATCCTCCGAACGGTAGACATGATAAATCGCGTTATTTCCTGGATTGATCTCATTCCATATCAGTTGAACGGCATAGCCGCCGCCATACTGGAGAAGGGAGCCGTTCAGGTAGGGCGAGGTCTGTGGGTTACCGCCGGTCACCTGCGAGTCGCCAATGATTGCCTTCGTTTCCGGTGACATCCCCAGTATCTCGCCATCGGTTTTATCCATAGCTTGTATATAGTAATAGTATTCCCCTGTATCCGCCGGGCCGAAGGAATCGGTGAAGGTTGCGCTGGTATAGTTCAGTACCGCCAGCCGGGCTGCCGCGTTGGTTGGCGTATTGGGATCCGTTGCCCTGTACACGTGGAATACCGTGTTAACGTCTGCTTTTGAGGCATACCAGGAGAGGTTCACAACCGTGGCGTCGTCTTCCTTGACGACCTGATTGTAGAGCCTGAGCTGGGTGGAATCATCGTCCGGAAAGCTGATAAACTCGCCGCTGCCGTGTATGCCGCAGAGCTGCTCCGGTACTTCCAGTACCGCGTCCTGCGGCGTCCTGGTACCTGTCCA
>Ga0099364_10009579_pt1 | contig 13424 bp, 11 predicted proteins | sample TergutTh196P3_FD_73070 | JGI IMG/M metagenome (GOLD analysis project Ga0099364, IMG submission 73070) | Microcerotermes parvus P3 segment gut microbial communities from Pointe-Noire, Republic of the Congo - Th196 P3 | ecosystem: Host-associated > Arthropoda: Insects > Digestive system > Gut ...
CAGCATCATATAAACGCAGAAAGTCGTTTCGGAATGGTGTTCATCCTTACAAGCAAAGTAGGCATTCATGGAGTGATTTGCCGCTTCGAGCAATTTGCCCTGCTCGTAAAGAATCCCCGCGAAATACATTTTCTGTACAATATCACAATCCTTGCCGACTATCACGCTGTTGACCTCATAAATCAACGCAAGGTCGTCTTCACGCAGCGCGTGGAGTTCCGAAAAATCACGCAGGGAACGATGAAAGAAAGGCAAGTTTTGTGTAATGGTGGCGGTGCGTACTTCCGGCAAAGGGAGTCCGGCTTCGCGCGTACGGGAAATGGCGCGAGCGGTTTTTTTGACGTAATCCATATACGGAACCCTGAAATCAAGCCCTGTTACATATCCGACGGTAGGCACAAGGTCGGGATATTTGTCGGCTATTTGCGGCAGCTTTTGATTCAACATGCCTGCATAATGCTGGAATTTTTTCGCGTCGCCGTCATGGTACGCCACAACCGCGCACTTGGAAATCAGGTACGGGTTTTCGGAAATAAACGCGGGAGTCAGGTTCAAAACGTATTGTTTGATAAAATTCAATCTGGCTTCCACTGATATACTGCCCGTTTTCTCATTATAGCGGTGCGTCGCTTCCATGCAGCGATTGATTCCCGCATGGTCGCGGTTATGGATGTAGTGCTTTGCGCCCGCGTAATAATCCCCCTGCTCGTAATACCATCCGGCGGCAATATCATTGAGCCGCAGCATTTCCTCCCCGCCGAAAAAAACGTTCGCTCGCTCCAGCAGAAAATCGCGAAATATGTCATGGAAACGATACGTGGCATCGCCGGCAAGTGACAGGAAAGCATTATCTTTTTTCACGAGCCGGTCCAGAATATCTCTCCCGGATGTTTGCCCGGCCAGGCGTTCGCACAATTCCGGCGTTGCCTCTGTTGGTATGGCGAGGCGCAAGAGCAGGCTCTTTGTCTCGTGATCCATCAATCCCCAAACCTTCGATTCCAGGTATTGCGTCAATGTTTGAGGCGATTTTCCTTTTCGTTTCTTATCCGACACTTCATCTCCCGACAGCAGAGCCGTTAAATACATCGCCCAGCCGCCTGTCGTTTTCAACAAATTTTCGATTTGCTCCACCGAGAGGTCGTGGTTTTTTTCCGCGCCGAGCCATTCCACTTCCTCCGGTGAAAACAAAAGATCATCCTTCGTTATTATTTCGAAAAGCCCTGAATCTATAAAGGCCGCCGTCGGCTCCGAGCGGCTTACGAGACAACGGCAAATATAGCCGGGCAATCGGGCTGTGAGTACCGGCACGTTATTTATAATTTCTTCGTTTTTAATCATGTGCAGGTCGTCGAGAACCAAATATCGGCGGGCGATTTTTGGAGGCATCAGGCGGATTTTTTCGAGCAGTCTGTCAAATGGAATGTCTGTTTTCGGAATTTCTTTTTCCTGTCCCACGAGTCTCAATAACGTAGTCGCCAGCCGTCTGTAAAAAATGCCCGGATCGTTGTCCGAGTCCCTCGCGACCATTTTTGCGGTTTTTCCCCGAACGGAGGAAAGCCATTGAGCGGCTGCAATAGTTTTACCATAACCGCCAGGCGCTGTTAAAAAAATATTTTTTTTAACAGAGATCGTTTTCATTTTTTGTATCAGGGCCGCGCGAGGGGCCTGTCCAACGGGCGAAGCGCAAAAAAAGACGTGATTTTTGCCTCTTGTGGTGTACATAGCAAATTCTCTCATAAATATCAAATGGGATGATCTCTTGCAGTATAAAAATTACAGCTATCGCGTAAAGCGCAGTCGCCGCAGCCGCGTGAGCGCGGGGCGGGTTTTTCCCCCAGCCCGATCAGCGCCGTTACCGATTTGCGCGGCAGCAGGATAAAATGTTCGGTGCAAGTCAGCCCGATCCTTCTGTCCGCGTTGAGCGCTTCAAGGATACCCGGCTGAATATCCAGGGGAAGGTCACCGTAACCCGGGCTGAAGCGCCCCGTTGCGACAAGCCCGGTATCCGCGGCCTCCGCGCATATCTGCCGCTGGATTTCATCGCAGTATTCCTCAATGAGCTGCGTGGCGCAGGCGTCCAGCACAAAGGAACGGGTCAGATCGGCGCGCTTCCATCTGAGTATGAGTGCGTCCGCTTCCGCGCCCAAGGTCGCCGCCAATAAAACCGCGCCTCCGCAACCCGATAGATAACGCGCAATGTCCTTTCCTTTAAGCCGGACCCCGGCAAGAGAAAGGCCGCCGTTGTCACGGCGAACGGAGAACGATGAATGGGCCTGCCGGAAAGAGGCGGTCTTTCGCATGAGGGTAATGCATTCCTCCGCCATGCAGTTCAGGTCATCCGGCACTTCCTGTCCCCGCCGTCCCAAATACCGCATGACATCAGTCTTTATTTTTTCCATGCTTATATACATACCGTTTCCATTCTTCTATATGGCTCTTGATAGCGGTGAAACTCTGCTCGCTCATGCCATGCTCCATTTTGCAGGCGTCGCTGACGGCTGTTTCCCTGTCCACTCCTAAAAAAATCAACCAATCAGAGATGATCGTATGGCGGTCGTACATGCTTTGCGCGATTTGCCGCCCGCTGTCCGTAAGCGTGATATATCCGTCGCTGTCCACAATAATATGCCCGCTCGCGCGCAGATTTTTCATTGCCACGCTTACGCTGGGCTTTGTAAAGTCAAGTTTATTGACGATATCAATGGAGCGTACAGGCTTCTCGCTTTGGCTCAGCATCAAAATTGTTTCTAAATAATTTTCCGCCGATTCCTGCGATTTCAAATCCTCACATCCTTTATGGTTACAAGAAACTAATCGTAGTATATAACAAGGCCGCTTGCTGTTCAATAAGAAAAAGAAAAGGGAAATAAAATAAATAAAAAATAAAAATAAGGGTGCGAAGTGCGCGTAAAATAGGCAGACAAATAGTATTCGACTGTTGACGGCCCTTATATAAGCCGCTATAATAATTTGATGAAATCTTTCAAATTTTATAAGCTCCAAAGCGCTAAATTTAGATTGTTAGGTTCTTCCATATATTCTCGTTGAATCATCGCGCGGCGAAGGATACAGCCTGACGATACTCTAAAAATGAAAATTAAAATAAATTCGTTTGTTAGGATTTCTATACATTTCTTCTCTTTCGGTAATTTATCTGCTATGTTTTAATTAGCTTACTGTATACAAAAAATAAGGCTTTAAGCTGCGAGGAGCGTTTCGCGGCAAATCTATAAAGCGCAAATTGGGAGGTTAGGTTAATGAGAAAAATTTTCATTTTGTTGGTGCTTGTATTGATTGCAGGGTTTGTTTTGAGCGGCGCGCCCGCTGCCTCGGCCGCGCAATATCGTATCAACATCGCAACGGCCACGACAGGCGGCGCGTATTATCCGATAGGAAACGCAATGGCGCAGATATATTCAACCAAACTCGGCGGCCAGGTGCGCGCTTCCGCGCAGGCCACAGCCGGCACGCCTCAAAACATTGAGCTCATGATGAACAATGAGGTGCAGATCGCCATAGGGCAGAACGGCATCTGTTACTACGCTTTCTATGCCACCGATATCTACGAGGGAAGGGCGGGGTTCCCCTACAAGGATATGAGGGGCATGTTCACGCTATACCCCAACGTCATGCAGTGGGTAGTCCGCAGAGGCATCGGCATCACGAGCGTTGCCGACCTCAGAGACAGGCGCATCGTTCCCGGCCAGGTCGCGAGCGCAACGGAAATCAACAGCCGCGAAATGTTGGCCGCCTATGGGCTGAACTATCTCAGGGACCAGGGCGAGGTCACCGTGAGGGCTGAGTATTTAGGTTACAACGAGGCCGCCGACCAGATGAAAAATCAGCAGATCGACGCCACCCACATCGCCGGAGGCATACCGACGGCGGTAGTCATCGACATGCTCTCCGCCGATGCAGGAGAACTGATGTCCATGGACGAGGACAAAATTCAAATAATTTGCGACCAATACCCCTGGTACTTCCCCTTCACCATCCCCGCCGGCACGTACCCGAGGCAGGACAAGGACGTTTATACCATCGCCCTTTCCAACGTTCTGTTCACCGACGCGAAAATTCCGGACGAACTCATTTACATGCTGACCAAAGCTACCTACGAATTCCACGAGGACATGGTCCTCGGACACAGCGCCACCGAATACACGGTCGTTGAGAACGCCTTTAACGGAATGACGGTTCCCTTGCACCCGGGTTCCATCAAATACTTCGAGGAAATTGGAATTACCGTTCCCGACAACCTGAAGCCTTAATCAAATCCGCGGTCTTGCGGGCGGTATGGAATGAAATTTTGCGGCCTCGTTACTCGTTTTACAAAATTTTCTTTCGCGAAATTACGTTTCGCTAATGAAAGCGCGGCCTGATTGAACTTGAACAGTCCAGCTACGCGAGCCTGGACTGTTTTTTTATTCTTTTGAGGAGGGCAATATGTCCGATAAAAAACTGGAAGTAAATGAAATATCACAAGCTAAAGCCGAAGAAGTGCTCGAACAGATAGACAAGGAATCAAGCTTCCGCAAGTATGCCGGGAAGTGGGCACAGCTCGTTTCCGTCCTGGCGATCCTGATGTCGGTCTATCACCTCGCGACCTCATCCGGAGTGCTGATGATGCCGGCGATGCATCATCGCAGCATACATTTGACGTTCCTGATGGCGCTGACATTTCTGCTCTACCCCGCTTTCGGGGGAAAGCGAAAAAGCTCGGCGCCATCCGTATGCGACATGATCTGGGGAATCTTTGCCGTGATCTCAAGCATCTACCTGCTGTTTTATTTCGACGAGTTCAGCATCCGGGGAACGGCGATCACGAGGGACTACATCATGGGCGGCATCGTCATGGTGTGTTTGCTTGAGGCCACAAGGCGAGCGGTCGGCAAAGAGCTCATGCTGCTGTGCGTCGTGTTCTTAGTCTATGGGCTTTTTGGCGAACACCTCACTGGCTTATTTGGGCATACGGGTTTTACTCTCAGGCGGATCATCTATCAGACCTACCTCTCGTCTGAGGGCATCTTTGGAGTTGCGCTCGGCGTGTCCGCGACGTATATCTTTTTGTTCATCCTGTTCGGGGCATTTCTGGCCGAAACAGGCATGGGCAACTTTATCAAGGATTTAGCCATGTGCATCGCGGGACGTACCATCGGAGGCGAGGCCAAGGTCGCCATCGTTACCTGCGGACTGATGGGAATGATCAACGGCAGCGCGGTCGGCAACGTGGCGGCAACGGGAACATTCACCATACCTCTGATGCGCAGCGCCGGTTTCAAACCCGTCTTCTCGGCGGCCCTCGTTGCGGCAGCCGGGACAGGAGGTATGATAATGCCGCCCGTTATGGGCGCGGCCTCGTTCATCATGGCGGAGTACCTGCGGATACCTTATGTCAAGATAATGCTGGCCGCGGCGATCCCTGCGCTGCTCTATTACATCTCCCAGTACGCCTACGTCCACATTGAGGCGAAAAAACTCGGGATGCGGCGCGTGCCGCACGATGAGATAACTCCGATAACCGCAGTCCTGAAACGTCAGGGGTACATGATCATCCCGGTCGTCGTCATCGTATGGCTGCTGATCTTAGGGCGCACGCCCCTTTACGCGGCGTTCTACGGAATTGTGAGTTCCGTTATCGTCAGTACGATTGTGAGCGTATTCCAGGGGACCTTAATGTCCACAATGAAGTCTTACGTGAGAGCGCTCGAACAGGGGGCGCGGCAGTGCGTGGGCGTCGGCGTGGCCTGCGCCGTGGTCGGTATCATCAACGGCATTATAAATATGAGCGGGCTCGGGCTTACTCTCGGCAACAGCATCGTCTCGCTGGCTCAGGGGAATATATTCTTCACGGCGTTCCTCACCATGATTGTCTCGATTATCCTCGGCATGGGGCTTCCCACGACGGCCTGCTATATTATAACGGCCACCATCGCCGCCCCGGCGCTGCTTAGAATGGGAGTCAATCCGCTGGCGGCGCACATGTTTGCGTACTATTTCGCGTGCCTGTCGAACCTGACCCCGCCCGTCGCCATCGCCTCTTACGGCGCGGCCGGGCTGTCAGGCCAGAATCCGTCCGAGGTTGGCTGGACAGGATTCCGAATTGCTCTTCCCGGGTTCGTCATTCCGTTTACCTTCATTTATGCTCCAGCTCTGCTTTTCGTGGACAGCACCATCGTACAGATAACTCTCGCCACCGCTTCGGCTTTCGTCGGGGTCATCGCTGCCGCGATAGCCATGCAGGGTTACCTGCTGAGGCCCATGAACATGGCAATCAGGATACTGTTTTTCGCGGGTTCATGCTGCCTGATCTTTCCGGGTGTTTTGACAGACCTTGCAGGGCTGGGAGTTATCCTGGGCGCCTGGGCATTTCAAAAATACGGGGCCGGAGCGCTCAAAGACAGGGTGTAGATAATGAATATTTCATTAAAATACGGGAGAGGGGATATCGAGTTTTCAATCCCCGATAAAAATATCCTTGGAATATTGGAACCCTCCTCTGGCCTGCCGCCAATCAACGACATGAGCGAGGCGGTGAAGGAAGTCCTCTCGGCTCCAACGGCGGGGCCGTCTCTGGAGCAGATAGTCAGGGACGAAAAGCCGCAGAGCGTCGCGATCATCATAAACGACATGACGCGCTCCACCCCGTCGGACAAGGCGCTTCCTCCGATCCTTAAAGAACTGGAAAGGCTTGGCATCCCGGCGTCGGCGGTCACTGTAGTGATCGCCACGGGGACGCACCGCGCCATGACGGACGAGGAGATAGAAGCGCTTCTGGGACGGGAAATAGTGAACGCCTGCCGGGTCGAAAACCACCTCTGCGACGCGCCGGATCTGGTGGACCTTGGCACGCTTTCAACGGGCAACAAAATGATGGTCAACAACACCGTGGCGCGGGCTGATCTCAGGATCGCCGTTGGCGAGGTGCTGCTGCACTACTATGCGGGTTTCGCGGGCGGGCGCAAGAGCATTTTCCCCGGAGTGGCGGGGCGCGAAACTATAATGCGCAACCACAAAATGATGGTCGAGCCCGGGGTCGGCATAGGAATTATTGATGGAAACCGCGTTTACGCCGAGACGGACGAGGCGGTGGAAAAATTTTGCCGCCTTCACTTCATCGTCAATTTAGTGTCCGACACCCGCAAGCGCGTCGTCCGCGTCGTGGGGGGGCATTTCCGCGACGCGTGGCTGGAGGGGGTCAGGACCTTCAAGGAAATGAACTTCGTCACCATTGACCGCCCTGCCGACGCTGTGATAGTTTCCGCCGGCGGATACCCCAAGGACATCAACATGTATCAGGCCCACAAGGGCATATACATGGCCTCTTACGCAGTGAGAAACAAAGAGGCTGAGAAGCGCAGCGCCATGCTCTTTTTCGCCGAGCTGGAGGAAGGCTACGGACACAAGGTTTTTGCCGAGTGGGCGGAAAGCGGGCGGACGCCGGAGGGCGTTGTGAGCGATTTCGAGGCGGAGTTCCGGTTCGGCGCGCATAAGTTGTATTACCTTGCCCAGCATGCCCTGAACTTCGACATGTATCTCCACTCTCAGATGGACGGGGAAAAGACAGGCAGGATGTTCTGCAAAAAATTCGAGCCGTCCGAGGCTCTTGATATTCTGTTGAAGCGTTTCGGCCCGGATTTTACGGCATGGGTCATCCCGCAGGGGGGGATCGTTTTACCGCAGCTCAAGGAGGGTATGAAATTTGGAAAATAAATACGATGTTATCATAATCGGCGCGGGGGTCGTGGGGTGCGCAATAGCGCGCGAGCTCTCGCGCTATAAACTGAAGATCGGGGTACTGGAGAAGGAGCCCGATGTGACGTTGGGGACAAGCTCGCGCAACAGCGCCGTGGTCCACTCGGGGATCAACTACAAGCCTGGCACCCTGCGGGCAAAGCTCAATGTAAAGGGCAACGCCATGATGGACGAGCTCTGCGGCCAGCTCAAGGTGTCGATCAAACGCATCGGTAAGCTGACCATCGCGCTGACCGAGGGTGACTTGCCCGGGCTCTACAAGCAGAGAGATCAGGGTGAGGCCAACGACGTTCCCGGCATGGAGCTTATGGATAATGACGGAATGAGGCGCATCCAGCCGGGCATTGAGGGGATTCTTGGCCTCTGGACCCCGACTTCCGCCATAATCTCGTCTTACGGGCTTACGATAGCCCTGGCAGAAAACGCTCTCGCCAACGGAGTCACTTTTCATCTGAACTGTGAGGTTGACGCCATTGAGCGTAATGACGTTTTTGAGGTCAGAGGGTCGGGCGCGGCGTACAAGGCGGATGTGGTCATCAACTCCGCCGGGCTCCACAGCGACGAGGTTAGCGCAATGGCAGGCGTGACCGGCAAAAAAATCTGGGCCTGCCGGGGCGAGTACTATGTATTGGACAAGCGCCTCGACGGCTCTCTCAAGACTTTGATTTACCCGGTACCCGGGCCGAACGACCCGGGGCTGGGGATCCACCTGACCCCAACCGTGGATGGCAATATCCTGATCGGCCCCAGCGCCGTCTACATCCCGGATGAGAACCGTGAGGACTATCGGGCTACGGCGGCCATAATGGAGGACCTGAAACGTGAAGGCTTGAGGCTTTTGCCTGACCTCTCCGCTTCCGATTTTATCAGCAGTTTTGCGGGCAACCGCCCCAAGCAGACGCCGCCAGAGGTAGGTGGGAACGCCGATTTCACTATCGAGGAAACGTCCGTCCCCGGCTTCATCCACCTTGTGGGAATCGAGAGCCCGGGGATCACCGCCGCTCCTGCCATCGCGGAAATGGTGCGCGACATGGTGGAGAAGCACATTCCTTTGGAAAAGAAGGACGATTTTATACCCGAACGCCCGGGCTTCGTCGGGGCGTTTTCGGACCTTCCTTTAGAGCAGCGCATGGACATGGTCCAATCCGAGCCGGAGTACGGCGAAATATTCTGCCGCTGCGAGCGGGTAACCAAGCGGGAGGTAAGGCGGGCAATCGAAAATCCGCTCGGCGCGCTCACACTGATGAGCATCAAATACCGGTCGCGCGCTACGGCAGGACGCTGTCAGGGCGGTTTTTGCGTGCCGCGCATAGTCCGTATGCTGCGCGACGAATATGGATACAACCCCGAGGATTTCTTCGTGCGGAGGAATGCCCCCATGTTCGATGGATACGTCAAAAAAGGAGGTGTTACCGATGAGCGGTAAAATTCACGTTCCCTCGGAACGCGAAGTCGTTGTCATCGGAGGCGGGCCTGCCGGCCTAGCCGCAGCGATAGCGGCGAAGGAAGCCGGGTGCGACGACGTCCTCCTGATCGAGCGCGACCGGATACTGGGCGGTATTTTGAATCAGTGCATCCACGACGGGTTCGGGCTGCACCGTTTTAAAGAGGCGCTTTCGGGGCCGGAGTACGCGCAGCGCTTCATTGGCAGGCTGGAAGAGCTTAGAATACCCGTCATGCGCAACTCCATAGTCTTGAACATGTCGCGCGACCGTGAGCTCTTGGTTTCGAGGATGGGGGAATTGACAAGAATTCAGGCGAAGGCGGTTATTTTGGCGATGGGTTGCCGGGAGAGGGCGCGGGGGGCGATTTCCATTCCCGGACACCGCTCAAGCGGCATTTACACAGCCGGCGCTGCGCAAACTCTCGTCAACCTTGAGAATATAATGCCGGGCAAGCATGTGTGCTTTTTAGGGTCGGGCGATATCGGGCTGATCATGGCACGGCGCATGGTGTTGGAAGGGGCGAAGGTTGAGGCGGTCTTCGGGCAGTCTCCGTGGCCGAGCGGGCTTCCCCGGAATGTTCAGCAGTGCTTAGTTGACTACGGAATTCCGCTTTATCTGAACACCACGATCGTCAGGATCGTCGGCATGGGACGGCTGGAGGGCGTGGAGGTCGCGACAACCGAGAACCGGCGTCCCATCAAGGGCACGGAACGCTTCGTGCCTTGCGACACCCTTTTGCTCTCGCTCGGCCTGATACCGGAAAACGAGCTGGCGCGCGAGGCGGGCATCTCTCTGCATTCAATAACCGGCGGGCCTGTGGCGGACGACCGCTGCATGACGGAGATTCCCGGCATATTCTCATGCGGAAACGCGCTGCATGTCCACGACCTTGTGGACTGGGTTTCGGAGGAAGCGGAACGGGCCGGGCGCGGAGCGGCGAAATACGTGAGCGGTATGGCGGACGGTGCGGGTGTGATAAAAGTGCGTCCCGGCAACGGAGTGCGCTATGTCATGCCGGACCGTTTCACGATGCCGCTGAACGTCGTATCCGATGAAGCCGTTATCTCGTTTCGGGTGAACACTCCGACCAAGGACGGAAAAGTGCGAATCCTCCTGCGGGATCCAAGCGGCGGGTCGGACATATTGAAGGAAGAAAAACACTCCCGCCTGCATCCGTCGGAGATGACACGGGTCGTGCTTTCAACGGAGCATACTTCGCGGCTGAAAGCGGGCGATGTTTTGGAGGTGGAGAAAGAATGACCGAAAACGTTCAAACCCATAAAGGCGCAAGCGCGGTAAACTTTGGAGAATTTCTCTGCGTGCTGTGCCCTGCCGGATGCCTTATTGAGGCGGAGTTCACGGAGGAGCGCCCGCCGAAGCTGAAATCCCTTTCCGGCAACACTTGCGAGAAAGGACAAGATTGGGTGAAGCAGGAAATAGAGGACCCGATGAGGACGATTGCCACAAGCCTCCCGGTGCGCGGCGGCGATTTCAGGTGCGTGAGTCTGCGCACGACCCGAGCCATACCGCGCGAAAAAGTATTCGATGTCATGGATGAGATACGGGCATTGGGAACGATGGACGCCCCTCTCAGCATCGGGCAGATAGTTCTGAATTGCCCCGCCGGCACGGATACGGAGATAATCGTTACCCGCGAGGTCAATAAAGCGAATTAAGAAAAGAGGAAATAACTTGGGAATTTTAAAACGGTACGGGGAATATCTGCCTGTTTCAGAGAAAACCCCTTTGGTAAATCTTGAAGAGGGAAGCACTCCGCTCGTCCGTCTGGAAAGGCTGGGCGAAGAACTCGGAATAGAGCTTTGGGCAAAGCTGGAGGGCTGCAATCCGTCCGGTTCATTTAAAGACAGGGGAATGGTCCTCGCTGTTGCGAAAGCGCTTGAGGATGGAGCGCGCGCCATAATATGCGCGTCCACCGGCAACACTTCAGCCTCGGCGGCGGCATACGCGGCTAATGTCGGAATACCATGCTATGTCCTCCTGCCTTCGGGCCACGTCGCGCTTGGAAAACTTGCGCAGGCGCTGATTTACGGAGCTAAGGTCATATCCGTTGACGGCAATTTTGACAGGGCCCTTGAAATAGCGCGTGAAGTGTCTGGGAAATATGGAATAGCGATGGTAAACTCGGTAAATCCATACAGAATAATATCTCAAAAGACAGGCGCGTGGGAAATTTGCGATACGCTGGGGCGCTCCCCCGACATACATGTGATACCGGTGGGCAACGCGGGCAACATCAGCGCTTACTGGGCGGGTTACAAGGACTATATGAAGCGGGGCAAAGCGTCGTCGCTGCCTGAGATGATCGGCGTACAGGCGGAGGGCGCTGCCCCCCTCGTGACGGGAAAACCGTGCCCGAACCCCGAGACCATTGCCACGGCGATCCGCATTGGCAACCCGGTTAGCGCGAATACGGCGCGGGAGGCCGTCTCCGAGTCGGGAGGCGCTTTTGAGGCCGTTACCGACGGTGAGATATTGGCCGCGCAGTCGCTGTTGGCAAGTAAATCGGGCATATTCGCCGAACCTGCGTCCTGCGCCACCGTCGCGGGTTTGGTAAAACTCAAAAATTCCGGCAGGCTGCGGCAAGGGGCGCTGGTCACTGTGATACTCACCGGCAACGGGCTCAAGGATCCGGACGCGGCAATTTCACAGGCAATTCCTCCCGTCAAGATAGGCGCGACTTTGGAGGAACTTACCGAGGCCCTTTCCCTATGAGTGAACCCGTTATAAAAGTAAGGGTGCCAGCGACCAGCGCAAACCTGGGAGCCGGATTTGATACGCTGGGCATGGCGCTCTCCCTGTATAACATCGCGACAATAAAACGAATACTGCCGCCGGGCGAATTCGTGTCGAATGTGACCGGAGAGGGAGCGAAGGAGCTCTCAGATTGCAAATCAAATTTTATAATAAAAAGTTACCTTGAGGCGTGCTCGGAATGGAATGTAACGGAGCCCAAGGGTTTCGAGATGCACTCCGACAACGCTATACCCTTGTGCCGCGGGCTCGGAAGCTCGGCAAGCGCAGCAGTCGCCGGTGTACTGATAGCGCGGGAGCTGAACTGCGTCAATGCATCCGAGAGTGACATGCTTCGCGTCATGACGAAAATCGAAGGGCACCCGGATAACGTCGCGCCCTGTTTTTTAGGCGGAATGACCGTCGGATGCTGGGACGGGAACGACCTGCGTTACGTGCGGCTGCCGCCTTTTCCAAGCGATATGTATGTGGTGGTTGCCGTGCCGGATATCAGGGTTAAGACATCCGATGCCAGAAAATCGTTGCCGGAGATGGTAAATTTCGGCGACGCGGTGTTCAATTTGGGACGTTCCGCGCTGATGGTAGCCGCTTGGGCGACGGGGCAGTGGGATATGCTGTCGTGGGGCATGGACGACAGACTGCATCAGCGGTATCGCGCGAAACTCTTCCCCGGAGGGGAAGTAATAATGGACAGGGTGCGCGCGATACCGGAATGTCTCGGCGTGGCGATAAGCGGCTCCGGCCCCAGCGTGCTTGCCCTGTCGCGCGGAAAACCGCGCAAATTAGCGGAGACGATGTGCCACACGTTCTCCGAGCATGGGATAGAATCCCTCTTTTTCGTGTTGGAAGGCAACGCGGAAGGATCGAAAATTGAGGTGGTACTGTGAGTAAGGAATTGGTAATCAAGGCGGTTGTGCACGATCTCGAAGTGGCTAAGGTGGTGCTGATGGGGGTTCCTGATATTCCAGGGGTAGCAGGGCGCTTTTTTACCTGCCTTGCCGAACGCGGAGTAGGGGCGGAGATGATAGTTCAGAACAACATGAGAGGCGGACTGAACGATATAGGCTTCTTAATCCGGAAGGAAAATCTTGACGACGCGATCGAAGTGTGCCGCAATTTCAGCCGCGATATTGAGGCTCAGGGAGTATCTTTCAATACTGAGATTGCCCGCGTTTCGATAGTGGGAGAAGGAATAGCCGGCAACCCTGACGTGCCGGCGCGGATGTTCACGACTCTCGGTAAAGAGGGAGTAAACATAGACATGATTTCGTCAACGGACCTCTACGTTACCTGCGTTGTGGCATCCACGCGCGCGGCGGCTGCGGTACGCGCGCTTCGCGAACATTTTATTAAAGCGATTTGATAAAACACTTATTATTCCTGAGTTTGACACTTTAAGTTCATAAACCCAGTATTCAAGCGGACAACAAAATTAAAAAAGTGAAAGTTGTCCCC
>Ga0099364_10009580_pt1 | contig 13424 bp, 11 predicted proteins | sample TergutTh196P3_FD_73070 | JGI IMG/M metagenome (GOLD analysis project Ga0099364, IMG submission 73070) | Microcerotermes parvus P3 segment gut microbial communities from Pointe-Noire, Republic of the Congo - Th196 P3 | ecosystem: Host-associated > Arthropoda: Insects > Digestive system > Gut ...
CTCTTGGCTCTTGGCTCTTGGCATTGTATCGGATTTTGTATGAAATGCAAGAGTTAAACACATGATTTTCTTCCCTTCCGCCTTAAATTATTTTCCGTTTTTTTATAAACAAAAATCAAGAAGTTGTCAACCCTTGGAGAGCTGACACCGGGGCGCAATATCGCCTGTTTGCCAACAGTGTTTTCACGGGAATTTTTTATGATATCATCGCGTCCCGGCGCGGCAGCGATTTTCTTTAATTACCTTTTGACCGGGGACATAAAATTAAAGTGACTTTAATTTTTTCTCGGAGGCGGTAAAAGATACCCCCCGCCAAAGCCGCGCGTCTGAGGGCTTCTGACGAGGTCTTTTTTGGGGGGAGCGCGAGGCGGGGTTTTGGCGTGGGCTGGAGATTCCGCTTCGGTAGAGCTATCCGCAAGGTCAAGCGGAATTTCGGATATACATATTCAGGCATACCCACGATTCCCTCGGCTGCGGCAAAATAAAAGCCGCCCGGCCTATGATGCTGGTCAGGCGGCTATACCACTATGCGCGTAGTCATGCCGTAGAACGCTTATCCTATCCTGTTTTAGCTATTTCCTTTTGCTCCCATGCGGCTTTTGCTTCGTTTAAAGAAAGGCTATTTGCTCCCATGTTGTCGGTAGGATCGTCTCTTTGCAGCGGATCGTCTTGCCAGTCACACACGTCGCAAAGTTCAAACCCACCTTCATCTTTTAAGGTTTTTTCGCCACAGCATGGGCAGTTATAGAGTTTACTCATTCGCGCCTTCCTCCTTCTTTTCATCTCGGTCACGCAATTTGTTAAAGCGCGCCGTGCCTCCGCGTAACGGGAACATAGTTGTAATCTCGGTACCCTCTATTCCAACGGCATAATCATGAGTAGCTTTATTGTATCTCACAGTCTTGCCGTTTTTGGTTTCAAAACCATCTATATCGCCGCCAATATCAGATTGCAATAAATCAAGTGCTTTTGTTTTATATTGCTCTACGGTCAAGTCTTTGTAGTGACTTTCACGTTGGCGCTTTGCCAGATGATTTTCTGCCGTGTTCCCTTGAAAACCTGAGCCAAATGATTTTTTCTCACTGGCCCCTATTTTATCACCGACTTCACCTTGAAGTTCCCCGTTCTCAATTTTTACACGTACGCCGTTTACTGTTATCCACTCCTCATCTTCGTCGGAGTTAAAGAATGAAAAAGGACTCAGATCAAAAACTCCTGAATCCTTGCTATTCCTGGCGGGCTCGAGGCGATTCGAACGCCTGACCTACGGCTTAGGAGGCCGTCGCTCTATCCTGCTGAGCTACGAGCCCGAAACATGTTGGATTTCGACAACTGCGTGATTATAACCAATCTATATTGCAGCCGTCAATAAATTTCGCGTGATTTCAACCATACTTCTTTATAACGCATATTGAAAAATCAACTGCTCCCCCACAGCGGAAGATAATAATCGAGTCGGCTAAATATCAAAAGTTATGGCTCAAATGGAGAGAATATCCGCCATTGCCGAAAACAGGACAACGATTAAATTACGCTAAAAACGTAAGTGATAAACGCGAAGCCTGATCCGTAAAACTACCGATCAAATCCCGGCTATAATTGATAAACTTCTAATGCGACGACAATCATGGCTCTTACGTATACAAAAAACAAAGAGATACGAATAGCCTGTAAGAATTGGCGTCTTTGCGGCGAGATGTGTTTTTTCGCGAGAAACACATCTCGCTCACCAATTTTATGGCATACGCCGAGTAAAATATTCCGTTTGACGTGTTTTTGTGTTATTCCGCCGCCTTGAAATTATAAACCGGCTCAATGCGTTCGATGATTTCCGCTGTCGGCGAGATTTGCCCGATTATTTCGTCCGCGTCCTTGTATGCCATCGGCGACTCGTCCAGCGTGCCGGGAACCACACAGGTCGAAAAAACTCCCTTCATGCTTGCGCGAAACTCGTCCATCGACAAAGTTGCAAACGCGGATTTGCGGCTCATCAGCCGTCCCGCGCCGTGCGGCGCGGATTCGTTCCAGTCCGGATTGCCCTTGCCCACACAGATGAGCGCGCCGTATCGCATGTTGATAGGTATGAGGAGCTTTTCGCCCACCCTCGCCGACACGGCCCCTTTGCGTAAAATCATCGCATCTGTGTCTATATAGTTATGTATGGTGGTGAAGCTCTCCTCCGGCGAGAGATTCATGCCTCTGATTATTACGCTTGTAATAGCCCGCCGGTTAAGCGCGGCAAATTTCTGAATTATCTTCATGTCGTGAATGTAGTCGTCGAACAGTTTCCCTTTGACGTAAGCCAAATCTTTCGGCACGTGCATATTGATCGGTTTGTGACGTTTCTTCAATTTATTAACGGTCTTTTGAATTTCATATGCGCGGCCTTCGGCTTTCAATTCGGCTATTGTTTCTGCTATTTGAAATTCGGCGTTTCCGCGCAGAGCGTTAAACCCTTCATTCTGGTAATACCTCGCAACCTCGTTGCCGATATGGCGGCTGCCGGAATGGACGACGATATATAATCCGCCGTCCTGTCCGCGGCCTGCTTCGATGAAATGGTTGCCGCCGCCTAATGTCCCGATGCTGCGGCGCGCTCGCTCCAATTTGACGCGAGGCGCGGCGCGGAGGGCTGAAAGGTCGATTTCGGCATTCAGGGGATGCTCGCTGCGGCGAATCTCACGTCCGCAGGGAATCTCGCGCCTTATCAGATCATCGAGTTTTTTAAAATCGATTTCGCGCTCAGCGATACGGGTCGTTTCCATTCCGCAGCCGATATCCACGCCGACCATGCCCGGCACGATTTTGTCCCGGATTGTCATGGTGGTCCCGATAGTGCATCCCAAACCGGCGTGAACATCAGGCATTATTCTGATTTTACAGCCGGCGAACTCCTTCTGGTCGCATAGCGTTTTTATCTGCATTTCAGCCGTTTCTTCCAATTCGGCGCAGAAACAAAACGCCGTATTATGCTCGCCTCGAATTTCAATCATAACTTTGCCGCATACCCTCCCGTATGATTTCGTTATCTCAAATCTCATCTTACCAGACGATTCTGCTTATGTCCTTCTTCGAAGTGAACTGCCCAGAATGGTTTCGGTCTTGCCCGGCTCGCCACTCACCCATAAAAAGAGCGGGAACAAATCCCGCTCTTTTTACGAACCCGCTTCACGCGTTCTTGTTTTCTTACGATTTTTTTAGCGAAAGCACTCTGCTTTCGGATACCTGAAGCCTTGGAGCCGAGATCGATATCACCCCGTTTTCGAACGACGCCTCCGCCCTGTCCGTGTCAATTTCAAACGGCAGCGTCAACTCGTAGTTGAACGACGCGGCGGTCTTTTTGCTGTACCAAATCTTGCCGTCGTCCTCGGCCTTTTCAGTTTCCTCCTTCTGCTTCGACTTGAGCTGTATCCTTTCCTTGGATACTTTTATCTCCACTTCATCGGGGTTGACGCCTGGAGCCTCAACAGACACGTTTAACCTGCCGTCCTTCTCGTACATGTCAAAGTTGCCAAAGTTCCTTGTTGCTGGGAAGTCCGGCGCCCACAACAGCCTGTTGAATATATCGTCGATGTCCATCAGGGAACTGCGGCGAGCGCTGCCCGGCAAATTATTTCTAAACGGCGTTAATGCAAACATTTTACTCTCCTCCTGTCATTAATTAATAATTGACATTAACTGACCATATATATGGTAAAACACTTTTCTAAGTATGTCAATATCCATTGGTGAATATTGGTCATTTTTTTGGATAGGAGGCAAATCACATAAAAATTCGCCTTATGTTATAATTTTAATTAAAATAAAATGAGCGAAAATAAAATGAACGAAAAACAAAATGAGCGGAGGAATATTTTCTGGCTAAAATAGTCGATTTGTTTAAGAGTGGAAAAATTCTCGTTTCCGACGGAGCATGGGGAACGTATTTGTTTCAGCGTGGGCTTGCGGTCGGTGAATGCCCGGATGAGTGGTCGGTTTCACACCCGGATACAGCGACTGATATAGCCGCCAGTTATCTAGCCGCAGGAGCCGACATGGTCCAGACGAACAGCTTTGGAGCAAACCGCTTCAAACTGGAACACTTTGGCCTGGCAAACAAAGCGGCCGAAATTAACGAGGCGGCAGCCCGTGCTTCGCGCGCGGCGCTGCGAGGTGTGACGGACAAGTTCATAATTGCTTCGGCCGGGCCTACCGGTAAGATGCTGATAGCGGAGGACGTCACCGAGAGCGAGTTATATGACGCATTCGCGGAACAGGCGACGGCCCTCGAACGCGGAGGAGCCGACGCGATTTGTATCGAAACGATGACCGATGTAGGGGAAGCCGCAGCCGCGATAAAAGCCGCGCGTGAGAATACATCGCTCGAAATAATTGCCACATTCACGTTCGACAGATCGTTGCAGGGGACATACAGAACCATGATGGGGATATCTCCGGAACGCGCGGCAGCGGCCGCGCTTGAGGCAGGGGCGGATATTACGGGCGCAAACTGCGGCAACGGTATGAAGCAGATGATCGATATTGTAAAGGAGATGAAAGCCGCATTCCCGGACGCATTCCTGCTCGTACACGCCAACGCCGGATCGCCCGTAAATGTGGGCGGGCGCGACTTTTTCCCCGAAACCCCGGATATTATGGCCTCGCATGTTCACGAATTATTGGACGCGGGGGCAAGCATCGTGGGAGGATGCTGCGGCACCACACCGGCGCACATCGCCGCAATTAGAGCCGCTGTGGACTCATACATCGAAACCCATTAAAAGTAACTGAGAGGGGGACATTCTCGTGAAGGCTAAAGATTGGTTGAAGGAAAATTGTATTCCGGTGTTGTCAGTATCAGTACTGGTCATCGTAATTATCACCATCGCCTTTGCCTCCAAGTCGAGTTCCGCCGCCGCCGATTTGGAAAAAATGCGCGATACAATCACAGAACAGAGCAATATGCTCGCCGCCTCCAAGGAGCAAATCAAGAGCCTCGAGCTTGAGAACGCGAGTTCAACTTCCGCGATCGAGGGCCTCAAGAGAGAAAATTCCATTGCCTCCGAAAAGCTGGAGGGCGCGGAAGAGGATATCAGAAAAGCCTTGGACGATAACATAACCGCGCGTTCGGAAATTGAGCGCTTGCTGCATGAACTGGCGGCCCGCGAAAAAACCCTTGAGGAAAATCTTGTTTTGACACTATCAGCCGAGGAGGAAATAAAATCGCTGAAATCCGACCTCGCGGAGAAAGAAATTGCAATAGCCAGCGGCGAGGAGAGAGAAACCGCCTCCGAGGCAATGATACGGAGTATGCAATCGGAACTCGACTCAGTGCGGGAATCCTACGAAACATTACATGATACCGCGTCCGCCAGCGATATTGAAATTGGACGGCTAAAAGCCGAACTGGTCAATTATGAGAGCGCTGCGGAAACAGAACGGCAGACCGCCGCTTCGAGAGCCGCGGAAATTGAGCGGCTAAAGGCTGAGCTTGCGGCACTGCAAAAAACATCAGAGGCAGGCAATGCGGAGATAGAGCAGCTTAAAACCGATTTGACCCGATATGAAAGCGAGGCGGAAGCCGAACGGCAGACCGCCGCTTCGAGAGCCGCGGAAATTGAGCGGCTACAAACAGAGCTTGCGGAGCTGCAAAAAGCATCTGAGGCAGACAATGCCGAGATAGAGCAGCTTAAAACTGATTTGACCCGATATGAAAGCGAGGCGCAAACCGAACGGCAGACCGCCGCTTCAAGAGCCGCGGAAATTGAGCGGCTACAGGCAGAGTTTGCGGCACTGCAAAAAACATCTGAGGCAGACAATGCAGAGATAGAGCAGCTTAAAACCAATTCGGCCCGATATGAAAGCGAGGCGGAAGCCGAGCGACAGACCGCCGCTTCGAGAGCCGCGGAAATTGGGCGGCTACAGACTGAGCTTGCGACACTGCAAAAAACATCTGAGGCAAACAATGTGGAGATTGAGCAACTAAAGGCCGATTTGGCCCGGCATGAAAGCGAGGCGCAAGCAGAACGGCAGACCTCCGCTTCGAGAGCCGCGGAAATTGAGCGGCTACAGGCTGAGCTTGCAGTACTGCAAAAAACATCTGAGGCAGACAATGTGGAGATAGAGCAGCTTAAAACCGATTTGACCCGATATGAAAGCGAGGCGCAAGCCGAACGGCAAACCGCCGCTTCAAGAGCTACGGAAATTGAGCGGCTACAGACAGAGCTTGCAGAACTGCAAAAAACATCTGAGGCAGGCAACGCAGAGATAGAGCAACTAAAGGTCGAATTGATCCGATATGAAGGAGAGGCACAAGCCGAACGGCAGACTGCCGCTTCGAGAGCCGCGGAAATTGAGCAACTGAAAACCGAGATGGCTGAACACCAAAAGCAGTCGGAGGCTGGAAATGCCGAGATAGAATTGATGAAAGCCGAATTGAGCCGTTATGAAAACGAGGCTCTCGCCGACCGCCAAACTGTTGCCTCACACCAGGCGAATATTGCGCGTCTTGAAATCGAACTGACTCAATTTCAAAACGCTTCGGCGGCGGACCACGAATCCATCGCCTCTTACGAAGCGGATATAGAGCGCCTCACGAAACTTGTGTCGGACTCTGAGGAAGAGATACATCGCCTGTCCGCCGCCATATCGGAGAATACGGAATCCGCAGCCGGGGCAGATGTGGAGATAGACAGGCTCACAGAGGCAATCAACGAGGCGAACGCGGAAATTGAAACGCTAAACGTCGCTATCGGCGAACACAACGAAACCATCGCGGCGGACAAGATTGAGATAGACAAGCTTAACGAGCGGATCGCCGGCGCGGACACCGAAATTGAACGTCTTGGGGAACAATTACGGGAACGGGACGCCGCTGTATTTTCGGCAAATTCCGAGATGGAAGCCCTGGTCGCGCAAAATGAGGCTATAAAAAAAGATGAGGAAAAATTATTCGACGGAGTGAACGGAACTATCGAGAAATTGTGGGTTGAAGGATATATCACCGCCGCACACGCGCTGGCTTCTGAGGCCGGCAGAAAGTTCCCGGAGAAAACCGGCTTCGCTGAATCCGCGCGCCAGCTTCAAATCGTGCTGGACGCGCTGGCCGGGGATCCAACAGCGCTGCCGGACGTGATACCGCAGTAAACAGCATTTGCTCTATATACATTTTAATGAATTTTGAATCGAAACGCGCCCATGAATTTGCTCATGGGCGCGTCTGTTCATAAGAAAACAAAAAATTCAAGATGACAAACACGATTTTTATATTCACAGACGTTTGTATAATGTGTAAAATAACAAAACAATAAAAACCAAAACAATCAATAAAGGAGAGTAAAAATGGCAAACCTGAAAGGAACAAAGACGGAGAAGAATTTGATGGAAGCATTTGCCGGGGAGAGTCAGGCGCGGAACAAGTACACCTATTTTGCTTCAAAAGCAAAAAAAGAAGGCTACGAACAAATCGCGGCTCTTTTTGAAGAAACCGCCGGTAACGAGAAGGAACACGCAAAGATTTGGTTCAAGCTGCTTTGCGGCGGCGATATTCCCGCGACCACCGAAAACCTCAAGGCAGCGGCAAGCGGCGAACACCAAGAGTGGACTGAGATGTATAAGCGCATGGCGGAAGAAGCGCACGAAGAAGGCTTTAAGGATATAGCTTTTCTTTTCGAATCGGTGGGCAAAATAGAGAAAGAACATGAGGAACGCTACCTCAAACTGCTTAAAAATATCGAGGACGGCGCGGTCTTCGCAAAAAAAGAAAAGTCCGTCTGGATATGCCGCAATTGCGGTTACATAGTGGACAACGCGAACGCGCCGCAAAAATGTGCCGTCTGCGCCCATCCGCAAGCTTACTTTGAACTGCGCGCAATCAACTATTAAGGATCTGCATGAGGGGTAATCTTAAAATTTTCATATGTAAGTAAAACGGACCTATGGCTGCCCTTTATATTGAGGGCGGTCATAGGTTTGCTGTTACTTTTATTTAAGAATGGTATACTTATCCCGACGAATCCCGCAAGCTAAGGGAAGTAAATTAAAGGTCTTCAATTAAAGACGACAAGGTGGCGGGCCTTTTGGGAATCGAATTGGATATTACGAAACGGAAAAGAGCGGAAGAAGCTGTAAATAAAACGTCAGGCGATACGCTTGATAACGCTAGACCCAATGTGCTCGAAAAACCACACTTCTCCGGTTTGGTTCTAGTATGTGATGATACGGTTATGAGTCAACAGGTTATATGCACTCTTCTCACGCAAGTGGGACTCCGGACCATGATAGCGGAGAACGGAAAATTGGGCGTGAAAACGGTTCAGGAACGCATACAAAAAGACGAAAAGCCCTTTGACATGATTTTTATGGATATACTAATGCCGGTTATGGATGGAATCGAAGCGGCGTCAAAAATAATCGAATTGGATACTGGAACTCCTATAGTGGCGATGACGTCGAACGTAACGGAAGACGAGATTGCAGAGTACAGAACGCACGGAATGCCTGACTGTTTGTCCAAGCCTTTCTCAACACAGGAGCTGTGGCGCGTCCTGTTAAAATACCTGACGCCTGAAAGCAGCTCCGTCATAAATGAATATGAAAAAAGACAAGAAAAAAACGACCTGCAAGATAAATTGCGGACTAATTTTGTTAAAAGCAATCAGACCAAATATAATGAAATTACCGAGGCGATTGCGGCAGATAATATAAAACTAGCGTACATGCTGTCGCACTCATTGAAAGGAAGCGCGGGAATGATCCGTAAAACCGGATTGCGAAACGCGGCCGCGGAGGTCGAAGCTCTGCTTAAATACGGAAAAATTCCGATCCCTACGGATAAAATGAACCGTCTCCAAACAGAGTTAATGTTGGTTCTCGAAGAACTTAGGCCATTGCTTGACGCAGTTTCAACGCGGGAAATTGAGCCGCTGAGCGTCGAACAGATACGGTCATTGTTTGAGAAACTGGAGCCAATGCTCAAAAATATTAACCCCGAGTGTGTGAACATGCTTGATGTTATCAACGCTGTCCCCGGGGCAGAGGAACTCGCGCGTCAGATAGCGGATTATGAATTTGAATCCGCGGTTTTGACGCTTGATGAATTAAAGAAGAAATGGATGTGAAGACATGAATGAAGATAAGAGGAACAGCGTTCTTATTGTAGACGATGAAAATTCGGGGATTATGGCGCTCACTGATATCCTGAGTCCTGAGTATACCGTTTTCGCGGCAAAAAACGGGCAGAACGCCGTTACCGCGGCCGAAAAGCATTTACCCGACGTTATTTTGCTTGATATCCTGATGCCGGATATGGACGGATATGCTGTAATTGCCGAACTTAAAAACTCTGAGAAAACGCGGAACATTCCTGTTATTTTTATCACGGGGCTTAGTGATGTTGGCGACGAGGAAAAAGGATTGGCTATGGGAGCCTCCGATTACATAACCAAACCCTTCAGTCCCTCTATTGTAAAACTACGCGTGCGAAACCAAATCGTGATTATAAATCAAATTCGCCTCTCCTTTGAGAAAAAACTTTCCGAAACAATCGGCCGTGTCAGAATTGAATTTCTTTCACGAATGAGCCATGAAATGCTTACTCCCATGAACGCCATCATGGGTATGACGCAGATGGCTAAAATGATGGGAACTTCACAGGAAGTAAGACAACTCCTTGAAGAAATCGACGCCGCCTCCCGCCAATTACTGGGACTGATAAACGATTTGCTTGACATTTCCGGTAATAAACCCAGCGCATTCTCGCTTTCAAATTCGGTTTTTTCATTTGAAGAGATGTTTCGTAATGTATGGAAAGAGATGCGCCCCGATATTGAGGAAAAACGACAGACATTTACTTACGATATCGACCAGTCAATACCCGAATCTCTCATAGGAGATGAAAAACGACTGGCGCAGGTAATTATCAATCTGCTGACAAACGCGCTGAAATTTACGCCGGAAGAAGGTAAAATACATCTCTTTTCGCGCGTGATCAATGAAGATAATGAGATAGTTACCTTGCAGGTTGAAATCACCGACAACGGCAAAGGTATTTCGAAAGAACAGCAAAGGGATATATTTAATATCTTCGATAAGCTGGACGACAGTCCGTCAAGCGAACAAAGCGGCGCCGGGTTGGGCCTTCCAATATCGCAGCGTATTATTGAGAAGATGGGCGGTAAGATATGGATAGAGTCCGAACCAGATAAAGGCTCAAAATTTACGTTTACCTGCAAGATGAAAAAAGAATAAATCCGAGGCAAAATAGTCATCTGCCCCCGGCTTTGCCGGGGGCAGATGACTATTACAAAGGAGTAACGGCTTCTTATGAGAGAAATTAACGTTGCTGAGATAACCGACACGGTAGCCAGGCTTTGCATAGACTCGAATTATTACCTCCCGGAAGACGTAATAAAAGCTATTGAAAACGCGCAGGAAAAAGAAGAGTCGGATTTGGGCAAAGAGATTCTCGGAGATATTATTAAAAATGCCGAAATTGCTGGAACTAACAATGTTCCTATTTGTCAGGATACCGGCCTGGCGGTGTTTTTCCTTGAGCTTGGACAGGACGCGCGCCTTGTGGGAGGAGATTTGAATACGGCTATAGACGAAGGGGTAAGGCGCGGTTATAAAGACGGCTATCTGCGCGCGTCCACCGTTGACGACCCCTTTATTGTCAGGAAAAATATCGGGGATAATACGCCGGCGATAGTTCACATTAAGATCGTACCGGGAGAAAGAATAAAATTGACGATAGCGCCTAAGGGCGGCGGCAGCGAAAATATGAGCGCGCTTGCCATGCTTACGCCTTCCGCGGGAGTGGCCGGCTTAAAGAAATTTGTTGTAGACGCCATCGATAAGGCCGGCTCAAATCCCTGCCCTCCTGTTGTTGTCGGAATAGGCGTTGGAGGAACCATCGAAAAAACGACCCTACTCGCTAAACAGGCGCTGCTCCGAACTATTGGAGAGCATAACCCTAATCCCGAAGTCGCAAAAATTGAAAAAGAACTTTTGGAGGAGATCAACAATCTGGGAATCGGTCCCCAGGGTTTTGGCGGAAGAACGACCGCTTTGGCCGTCCATATCGAAACTTTTCCAGCGCATATAGCCAGTATGCCGGTGGCGGTAAACATTCAGTGCCACGCTGCCAGGCACATAGAAGCGATTATATGAAAACTGGAAACTGTCTTATGTCAAAACAAATTAAAACCCCTCTGACAAAAGAAATTGTCGATACTTTGACAACAGGCGACAGGGTGTTTCTCAGCGGAGTAATATATACCGGCCGCGACGCGGCGCATAAAAGATTGGCTGAAATGATCGATAAAGGCGAAACGCTGCCGATTGACTTAAAGGATCAGACTATCTATTACGTGGGTCCGTGTCCCGCAAAGCCGGGGCAGGCGCTCGGTTCCGCCGGCCCGACAACCAGCGGGAGAATGGATGCTTACGCGCCGCTGCTCATGGAGAACGGTCTTCGGGGAATGATCGGCAAAGGGCAGAGGAACAAGGCCGTGGTCGATTCAATGAAAAAAAATTGCTGCGTTTATTTCGCGGCCATAGGCGGCGCGGGCGCACTGCTCGCCGAGGCCGTCAAGAAAGCGGAAGTTGCGGCCTTTCCTGATCTCGGGCCGGAAGCTATCTATAAACTTACAGTCGAAAATTTTCCGGTAATTGTCGTAATCGATAACCAGGGCAATGATTTGTATAAAATCGGTAAAGAAAAATATCGAAGGTAATCGGCGGATAAAAATTATTTCGTCCTTCTAAAAAGGTAACTTTGGGCCACCCTATTTTTCCTCTTTAAGTATTAACGTTTTATATATCGTCTTTTGGCTGTTCCATTGCGGGCGGCCGAAAAAAATACCTGTTCAAAAAAGAAAGAGAGATGATTGAAATGTTTTCCATTAAGAAAATTTTCGTTGCGGTAATAGTGTCGATGGCGTTTTTCTCCTTCTGCGGCGGCGCGTTCGCGGCTTTTGACGCGCAGAGCCTTATCGTTGAAAATGGGCTGCTTTATACGCTGGATGCCGAAGGCGAATTGACGGAGGTTAAAGGCGCAAGAGGGATCAATGAGAAAGACATTCAGGGCGAAATAATTTTCTGGCTTGCCGTAGACCCCGAGGCTGAGGAGATTTATAAAGGCTGGCAGGGAGGAATTTATTTCTTCGATGATGAAGGAGAGTTCATCTCGCTGGTCGAAAAAAAAGACGCCCATCGGACCTGGGTAGAGTTCAGCCCGGACGGAGAACAATTCATACTCAGCAGCGGAACTTACGTGGATCGCGAATATCTGCTCTATGATTTTGACGGCTTCAAACTCAAAAAGACCTTCTACGGAATAGGCCTCGCGTGGCTCGACCCCATTCGTTTCGTCTTCACACTCATAGACACGCCGAAGGGCGAGCGTTATGAAAGCGCCGATTTTCCCGGATGGCTCTCGGTTGTCGTCTGCGATTCCGGGACCGGCTCGCTCACCACTGTGGTCGAGGCGACAAAAACGGAAGATTTCATGATGAATGAAGTTGACGGCAGAACCGGGGAATTGGTCATAACGAAATTCTCCGTCAATGACGAGAAGGACTGGTCGGAAGAAAATCGAAAATTTGAGGAAATACGCGTTCCCGTCCCCTAGGCAAAAGATCAGCGACGGCAGCGGAACGGCTATCGACTATCTCGCATTGCGTTTTCTCCGATACCATCCTCCCGGAGTCAGTTCCTCGGGGAGATAGCCGCGAAACGGCGCGGCGGCGGCCAGAGCGAGGTATATTTCGCTCGTTTTGCCCGTTTTGCCCGTTTCGCCCGTTTCGCCCGTTTCGCCCAGTTTCACCATCAGGCGGGAATCGACAAAGCCTTGGAGAATATTTTCGACGTCGCGCGGCAGCGTTTTTGACTTTTTTGGCTTTTTGGGCGAGCCGGGAAAACCTTGCTCCGACAGTACGCGAGCGATTTCCTCCGCCGTCCTGCCCTGATCTGCGGCGGCGTACGCGGCCGCCTCAATGCCCCCGAACGAAAAACGCGGCGCGATTGCGACAGGACGCGTGTCTTCAATGACCAACGCGCCCGAGGCGTTCCGGGTCATTGCTAAAACAGGCGATTCCCTCCTGTCTTCGGCGAAGACAGGAGGGAAAAGTTTTTTCCATTCGTACAGACTGCGGAGCAAACGCTCCAACCCCGGTTTTGGGTGAATTTGGCGAGTTGGGTGAGTTTGTTCGGTTCGTTCAAAAAAATACGCCATCCGCGAAAGGGCTTCCTCGTCCAAGGGATATATATGGCTGTAGAACCGCATCGGTTTGAGCGTGAGCCCGTAACGATCCGGTTCGTTGAAATACGGGCTGAAACGGTAAAAACGAACCTCCATAGCGGATGTCGGCGGTTGCAGGTGCGTCAGCAGCGGCACGAGGTCCGCCGTTTCGTCATGCCACGCGTCGTTTTCTCCCGGAAATCCG
>Ga0099364_10009581_pt1 | contig 13423 bp, 6 predicted proteins | sample TergutTh196P3_FD_73070 | JGI IMG/M metagenome (GOLD analysis project Ga0099364, IMG submission 73070) | Microcerotermes parvus P3 segment gut microbial communities from Pointe-Noire, Republic of the Congo - Th196 P3 | ecosystem: Host-associated > Arthropoda: Insects > Digestive system > Gut ...
CCGGCAGTGGGTGGATTTATATTTTGGCGAATATGACGTCCCGAAATATGAATGTAATAGTATCAGCTATAGATTGCTGGCAAGAAACAAGAATCTGCTGATTAACAAAAGTTATAATGAATACACAGGCGCTTCGGGGGATGTATTTCATTTCTTACATATCGTCACTGTTCCCGGTAATCTATGCGGAAAAGCAGTCGTAACTGTGCACGATATGTTACCTCTACGCTTTCCGGAGTACTATGCTGATGATGCAGACTTGCATAACAATTTTTCTGTCGATGTGAAACATCTTCAAAATATACAGCCCACTATCATTGCGGATTCATTATCGACTATGAATGACATTATGTACTTTACTGGGATTTCAGCGGATAAAATTCATGTAATTCCATTAGCTTATGATCAAGATATCTGTTTTTCAAAAAAAGAACCGAATGTAATAAAGGCACTGGGGATTCATGTACCATATATGCTTTACATAGGCGCAATTGATCAACGAAAAAATATAGTCCGAATGGTTGATGCGTTTTGTGTTGCTGAAGAGCATTTTCCGGGCATTAAGCTGGTGCTTGCCGGAGTCCCTGATTCCAATGCAAAAGAAACACTTTCGATGATTAACAGCAAATTTTACCAATCCCGCATAATAATGACCGGTTATGTTTCTGATAATGAAAAACGCGCTTTATACTCAGGCGCCATTGGATTTCTATTCCCGTCTCTGTTCGAGGGCTTTGGTCTTCCGATTCTGGAAGCAATGGCCTGTGGTTGTCCGGTTATCACGTCTGATGTGTCCAGTATGCCAGAAGTTGCAGGTAAGGCCGCAGTTCTAGTCGATCCCTATAGCGTGGAACAGTTAGCTTGGGAAATGGAGAGGTTAATCCATTCAGAAATGCTGCGTGAAGAGCTGATTCGGAAAGGCTACGAACAGTGCGCGAAGTTTTCTTGGGATCGAACAGCAGAAATGACAGAGGATGTTTATCGTAGAGCATACAATGAATGACGAGTATTCGATTACACAGCATTGCAGAAGTGGTGAAAAAACATGAACATTGTCGCACTGATACTCGCAGGGGGTCTTGGCCTTCGTATGAATCAGGATGGCGAGAAGCCTAAGCAGTTTTTTGTATTAGGTGAAAAACCGATTCTGATACATACCTTAGAAAAATTTGAAGATAAGCAATGCATAAATGCTATATGTATTGTATGCCTGCCTACCTGGGAGGAATATCTTGAAAGCCTTATTATGCGTTATAAGCTGAAAAAAGTGCGTTGGATTGTACCGGGAGGGGAAACAAGGCAGGATTCAGTTTACCACGGATTGTGTAAGCTGGAAGCAGAATGTCCTGAAGATACTGTCGTTGTAGTACACGACGGGGTCAGACCTTTTGTTACCATAGATATGATCACCAACAGCATCAAAATAGCCGTACAAGGCCAATCCGCTATGACAGGTTTACAGAGTACAGATACTATTGTCACATCACCAGACGGACTGACGGCAAAGAACGCAATGGATCGCAACAGCACTTTTACGATACAGACGCCGCAGACCTATAGACTGGGATATGGCTTAGATTTATATCGAAGAGCAATGGACAGGGGCATCCTGAATTCGATAAATTGCTGCGAATTGTTTATCGCTATGGGGGAAAGCGTACAGATTGTGAATGGACGTAAAACCAATATCAAATTGACTACACAAGACGATATCGCATATTTGCAATTTCTACATTCGATATTCGTTGATCCAGAGAGGGATAAATAGGATGAATAACATTATACAAGAAGACATCAGACTACTAGCGGAATCACCGCTTTGGCGTCGATTTAGTAAAAAGAGCATGCTTATTACCGGTGCTACCGGATTGCTGGGCGCCTATATCACCCTTGCTGCCGTAGAAGCGAATCGGATCGGCGCCTATGGTATGAAGCTATATGCGCTGGGAAGGGACGCGCAGAAGTGGGCAGCCCTTTATCGGCATGGGGAATGCACGTTTTTGCAACAGGATATCCGTGCCCCGCTGACCGTTGACAGCGATTTGCACTTTATTGTACATACTGCAGGACCAGTTGGCCCCCGGTTGTTTGCAGAAACGCCGCTGGAAATCATATCCACAAATGCAGAAGGCGTCCTGGCATTGATCCATGCTGCAAGGCAGCGAAACTGTGAGAGTTTTGTTTTTGCGTCCACACACGAGGTATATGGTGCGGCTGAAGGAGAAAAGCGAGAGACGGATATGCCGGTGGGAGTTGATTTATCCAATTCGCGTTCCTGTTATATTTTGGGAAAACAGGCTTGTGAAAACGCCCTGGTTTGCGCGTCGGCTGAATATGGCTTGCATGCGACGTCCATGCGCCTTGCCAGGCTTTATGGTCCGTTAATGAATCTGGATAGCGGACTCTTTGTCTGCGACTTTATTAAGGATATTTGTGGAAAGCAGCCTGTCAGGATACACGGCGGGTTGAATCTGATTCGCCCTTTATGCTATGTAGCGGACGCAGCGGAAGCAGCGCTTCGGATCCTAGCAGATGGAGCATCCGGAGAAGCATATAATGTCCAAGGCGACGAAACGCCAACGATCGGCGAGATCGCTGCATTGCTTTCGGGGACTGTCATTGCCGACAAACCGGAAACAAAGGATCTGCCGCATTCCGGGCATTGGCTCAATACCGATAAGCTAAAAGCATTGGGCTGGCGGCAGACAATGCCCCTTGTCGATGGTTTATACCGTACGGTTTCTTACAACACAGTATAGAAGGGCTATAATGATGAAGGTTATAATGGAGGCCCAGCGGGCTACTTCGTCGCAGATGCGCGGGATCCCTTACTATATCATCAATCTATACCGCCAGTTACTCAAACGTGCAAAATATGAGTATGGGCTTGCCGTCTTTGATAAAGACAAGATAAGGGGGAGCAGGGCCATAATTGAAGAGTACTTTTGGCATTATGGGATAGCAGATATCTTCGAATGCAACAGCATAAGCTACCAAAGCCTTCTGGATGGGGATTCTTGGTTGTATGAAAAGGCTTTCTATGAAGACTATATCGACACGAATGGGGATGTGTTTTTTTTTCCGAATATTTTCCCTTTTCCGACCAGGCTAAAAGGTAAAATGATTATTACTGTTCATGATTTGATTCCGATTAAGTTGCCTGCGTATACAAATAATCCTACTCTTATTGATAAGTATAAGTCTAGTATTGAAAACATGATCAAGACACAACCTATCGTGATGGTTGACTCTCAAGCAACAAAGGTGGATATTGTAGAGTGTACGAATATCAAACCGGATCGCATTCATGTCACATATCTCGCCCATGACAGCAGCATATGTTTTCCGGAGAAAAACGAATCAATCCTTTCAGCATTAGGGATTAGAGGACCATATATGCTTTATCTTGCGGCTATAGATATCAGAAAAGGCATTGACATAATCTTGGAGGCATATCATGCCATGCAAAGAACTTTTCCCGAGATCGGTTTAGTCATCGCCGGCGCCGTGGATGAAGGATACAGCACATTGCCCAGACAGATGTGGGAATTGTCTTCCAGCCCAAAAGTACTATTAGTTGGATATGTTACCGACGACCAGAAACGGGCCCTGATGTCCGGGGCGGAGCTTTTCCTTTTTCCGTCAAAATATGAGGGCTTTGGCCTGCCGATACTGGAAGCCATGGCCTGCGGCTGCCCGGTGATCACTTCCAATGTGTCCAGTATGCCGGAAGTCGCGGGGGATGCGGGGATCCTGATCGATCCTTATAGTGCGGAAGAATTGGCGCATGAGATCGAGCGGGTGCTGGGTTCGGAATCGTTGCGATCTGAACTGCGAAAAAGAGGACTTGCCCAGGCGGCGAAGTTCTCCTGGGATAAAACAGCCGAACAGACCGAAGCGGTGTTTCAGCTTGCGAAAGAAGGGCTATAGCAATGAACATCATGATCGAGGCGCAGCATGCTGTAGCGCTGGATGAGCCCCGGGGCGTCGGCTATTATTCCATACAGTTGATCCAGGCTTTACTACGGCGAAAGGTTTTTGACTACGGGCTTTCCTTCTTTGACTTTGCACAGGAAAACGGAAATCGCCTTCGCGCGGAGCAACGGTTTGGGATGTACCATGTTCCGCTATTTGAGTGCAGGGATCTGGATTACCGTGTGGCGATCCGCGATGAACACGTATATGACCACAAAAGTTACCATGACTATACGGGCGCCACAGGGGATCTGTTTCACTTCATGAACTTTATCACACTTCCCACCAACCTTCAGGGGAAAAAGCTTACTACGATTCATGATTTGAACTGGATAGGATACGCGGAAGGCACGTCGGCAACGTTGCTTCCCCTTCTTAAGATTTCCTTAGACCGTATGCTTCGGATTCAGCCGGATATCGTCGCGGATTCCTATTCCACACAAAATGAAATACGCCAATATACCAATACGCCGAAAGAGACGATACACGTTGTCTATCCGGCTTTCGATAACGAAAACCTTTTTCCGGACAAGGAGAACCGATATGGCGTGCCGGCGCCTGTCGAAGCGGGCTGCGAATATGTTTTCTTTATCGGCACCTTTGAGAGAAAGAAGAATATCGTCCGCATCGTTGAAGCCTTCAATCAAATCGCCGCAAGATTCTCGGGCCTTCGATTGGTATTGGCCGGCAAGCCCACCTGGGACGATCCGGAGCCCATCTACAGAGCGATTCAAGATTCCCCCTATACAGACAGGATCATCGTACCCGGATACGTGAGTACGGACGAAAAAAGGCTGTTGTACTCAAATGCGCTCTGTTTTGTATTCCCTTCGATATGCGAGGGCTTCGGCATACCGGTTCTGGAAGCGATGGCCTGCGGCTGCCCCGTCATTACGGCGGATAATACTTCTTTGCCCGAAGTCGGCGGCGATGCGGCGGCCTATGTGGATGCTTCCCGTGTCGATCAGCTTGCTTACGAAATGGAACGTATCGTCAGCACAGAAAGCCTGCGTAAAGAAATGCGGGCAAAGGGTTTCCGGCAAGCGGAAAAATTCACATGGGATCAATCTGCCGAACAGATTGAGAAGGTATACTGGACGCTGCTGGAACGATAGCGGGACGCTTCCTTGTTCTCTATAAGTAATAGATTTGGCATGTTCTAAGTAAAGGATTTGGCAAATTCCAGAAAATGGATTGTAGTAGCCATTGAAATGATGAAGAAAATGAAGAAATGTTGAGGAAGTCTGTTGTAGAATACACATTCCGAATCATAATCACTTATGAAAGGGAATGGAAGAGGGCCCCAACGCCTGACCCTTTCCTATATGCTTGGTCTCTGGGGCCACAGAGGCCGGGCAAGATAATAAAACGGGGAAAAGGACTTTCCCGAACCACACAAGGAGGTATTCTTTTATATGGGAATGGTAGTTAGAACTAACACCATGGCGGTCAACGCGTATCGCCAACTGAACATGAACAAGACGTCGCTTGCCAAGAGCCTGGAGAAACTGGCTTCCGGCTTCCGGGTCAACCGGGCAGCCGACGACGCATCCGGCCTGGCCATCAGCGAAAAGATGAAAGCCCAGATCGTCGGATTGGAAGCGGCTTCCGCCAACGCTTTGGACGGCATCTCCCTGGTGCAGACCGCAGAAGGCGCCCTGACCGAAGTACACAACATGCTGAACCGCATGGTTTTCCTGGCGACGAAATCCGCCAACGGCACCTATCAGGACGAAGTGGACCGCGAAGCGATCCAGGCCGAAATCAACGCCCTCCTGGATGAGATCAACCGCATCGGCGACTCCGCCAACTTCAATGGCATTCAGCTGCTGAACGGCAACCTGATGGCCAAAGCAGGCGGGAACGTCACCATCAGCAAAGCCCTGGACAGCGAAGAATTGCTGGATCTTTCGCCTGTACGCGAAGACGCCAAAGCAGCAATTTATGCCATTGGGCCTGCCGGCTCACCGTATACGCCGGGCAATCCCTATCCGCCGGGTCTCGACATCGCTATGGACGCCAAGGCCATCGCCAATTTCTTTGGCATCAGCACAAAGGATTATAACATTGACACCAGCGCAGGACATATTCGCATCGAGGCAAAGGTGTCGGGCGTAGACACAAACCGCGAAATGATCCTGAGCAAGGCTCTAGGTAACGCGCTGGAAGTGGTAAAAGGCGCGGAGGCCTATAACAAGTATCAGATCACCGTAGCCAATGTGATGGATCTGGCCTATATCGGCAATACCATCAACGTCAATGGCAGGACCTATACCTTTGTGGACGTCAACGACAAGAACCTGGTGGGCCTCAAAGATCCCTCAAGCCTCAATACGCTGGTCAACAGCGGCGATAAGCTGGCGGACGGCTCCTATGCGATATTTGTCCAGGAAGGTACCACGAATCCGGCTGACGTCGCTGAAGAAATCGCCAATGCAATCAACCGGGTAGAAGCGAACATTACCAATTACGCCGCCTGGGATCCGCTGACCGGCGAACTCACGGCAGCCGCTCTCGCAAACATCCCGACGAATGTTGCAGACAGGGCAGTAGCATATACTACTGGCAACGACTTCCTGCTTATCGATCCGAAGAACTTCAACAGCTTCGGCGTAGGTACCGCAGGCGGGCTGATCCTGCAGATCGGCGATACCGCCGACGATTTCAACAAGGTCACTGTGTCCGTAGACAACATGAAAGTAGACGGCTTGGGCCTTACCGGACTGGACGTCTCTTCCCAGGAAGCCGCAGGCAAGGCGATTGATGTAATCCGGGCAGCGATCAACAAGGTCTCCACCAACAGGGCCAACTTGGGCGCCCTGCAGAACCGTCTGGAATATACGATCAACAACCTGGACGTCATGGCGGAGAATATGATGGCAGCCAACAGCCGTATCCGGGATACCGATATGGCCAAGGAAATGATGGAATACACCAAGATGAGCATTCTGGTACAATCGGCGACGGCGATGTTGGCCCAGGCCAATATGCAGCCCCAGTCCATCCTCCAGTTGCTCCAGTAATCCGGCACAGGTTAGGTTTATTGCTTAGTAATAGAAACTCACTTCATGCATAAGAAAAGGGAAGGCTGCCCGATAGCGGACAGCCTTCCTCCCATCTTCTATGTAGATCCCAACATTTACTATATTGGTCATCGATCAGGATTCCGCCTGCTTTGCGGCGCGATAGGCGTCCAACGATATCACTTCCGCCGGGGTGGAGTCCGCCGGATTCGCTCTTTGCTCGTCCAGGGAATCGATGAGATTGTTGTAGGTCAGTACATAACGGTCATAGAGCGCCTTCGCTTTCTTTCCCGTATCGCCCCGGTCATTCTGACCGAGAATATATAGTAGAAGAAAGAGCTGTTCGCCATAGCGTTCCCCTTGCAGTAATGCATCCAGTATCGACAGGCCTTCTTCCTCTTTGCCGGATCGGATTAAGCTCCGGCAAAGGAAGGCGTAGCTGTCTTTCTCCCACAGGGGGAGGTTATCCCGATCCAGCAGGGCAAGCTCCTGATCCAGATGGTTGTAATAATAGTATCCTGCCTTCAGCGCGAAGCAGGAGAGGGGATAGGCGGAGAAGAGTTCCGCGAAACGGTCCGCTGTCTCCCGATCCACGGCAAAAGCAAGAAGGGGATAATTGTCCGCCAGGACCTGCCAGTCGCTATCCGTAATGGAGGCTAAGGGGGTTTCCGCCCAATAGGCTTCGAGTATATGCGCATAGTGTGGCAAGCGGCCTTTATACTTGAGGTAAAACGCCGGGTCACCGCAGGCCAGGGCGGCAAGAAAGAGCTGCCGTTCCACCGCATCCCGCTGCTCTTCCGATACGGTCATGGCGTCCACAGACATTCCCAACTGTTCATAATTCTGTTGGATCAGCATAAGAAAGAGAACATCCGGCATGGACAACTTCCCGGCGTCCAGAAGCCTTTTCTGTAGAAAGAGAAAAATGGTTTTTTTCCGCCGGCCAACCAGCGTTTCGATCAGTTTCGGATAGACGCTGCTGTTGTCCATATCCAGTACGGATAGGAGATAGGGGAGGATCGCGTCGTCGGCTTGTCCATAGAGGCAGTCGATCAGGATAGACAGGGTCATCACACTGCAGTTATCCGGGTCCCGGAGGACCTCGTCGATCAATTCGAAAGCCTTGTCATTGCTTCCCAAATCCAGATACAGCGAGGCTGTATAGGTCTTCAGATAGACCATGACGGTATGCCTGCCGGCGACAGAGCGATCCGATAAGGACGGTAGACGGGAGGCGCATTGGGAATACAAAGCAAGATAGCGGTCCGGTTGGCAGCCAAAGAGGAAGAGGTAAAAGAGTTCCAGGATTTGGCTGTTGCTTTCGCTGAGATGCTCTTTTGCGGGCAGGACGATACATTGGAAGATCTGTCTTCGGCTGATCAGGTTCCGGTACGCTTTCGCGATATGCATTGCATAGTAAGCACGCTGCAGAAATTCCTCCTTATGCCCTTCATAGGCTTGCGTAAAGTACGCCGGGTGAAGCAGCATATAGAGCAGGTGCGGGAGAGCGGATTCGAACTTATCGGAAGAATAGTTCTCCCGCATAAGCAGCGAATGCAGGATAAACAGCTCGTAAGGGTCTTCTGTGATCCCGAGCTCCGTTTCCATCATGCGGATATTCCTGTCCAGCTTGTCAAGCATAAGGCTGGGGGTATACCCGCTATGATAGATGGTCCAGCCGGCGTAGTCCATCGTCGCCAGATAGCGCCAGCTATCTCCGGCCTTTCTCTGGGGCGTTTCGTGTATACTGCCCACATAGCGTATAGCCGGATGGAGGCGATAGATACGGACATTGCTGAAGCTATCCAGGAGTTCGTTGCTGTCTGCATTGATGTTGGTGAGCCGGAGCATGAGTGCTTCGACTTCCGGTCTTTGGAAAGCATCTTCGATGACCCGGCGGTCCTGGCGGGCAAGGGCAGGTTGAAACCACTCGTCCGCATCCAGGAAGATGACCACGTCGCCGCTGGCTTTGGATAAGGCAAAATTTCTAGCCGCGGAGAAGTCGTTGATCCAAGCGAAGTCATATACGCTGGCTTTCAGTGCTTTTGCTATATCGACGGTGCCGTCTTCGGATCCGGTGTCTACGATGATCAGTTCATCGGCTACCCGGCTAAGGCTTCTGACGGAACGTTCCAGATTTTTTTCTTCATTCTTCACAATCCAACAGGCGCTAATTTTCACTATGTTTTAATTCCTTTCGTTTTGCTTTATTATCCTATTTTGTAAGTTATAAATCAATGGAAAAAGCTTGCAAAATTCCGATGTGGGGCAGGAATGAAAGCTGCTGCAGAGGAAACGCGCCGATGCCACCATAGCCGGCAGGGTAAGATACCTTTGTACTGGCATACTTGGTAAAGAAAGGATATAGGCGGATAAGTTTATTTCATTTTTGTCTAAAAAAGAATAGCCTTAAAATTCTCCGAAAGCGATAAAACCCATGAAAAAAAACAGTTCGTTGGGAATGGGTGACGCAGGGAAGAGAACGATTGCATACCTTTTGTTATTTTTGCTATCGTTTTCCTTTGCAGAACCACTTGCCGCAGCATCTGTCGCCTATCCGGGCGGCGGAGACCTCTACTTTTCCGGATTTATCGAAAACCCCGTGTCGCTTGCCGATCGGGAGGAAGAAGGAACAGTTGACGTTCCCCCAGTAGAGGCTGTGACAAGAAGATATGATCCAAAATTTACCGGCAGTGCGGAAAGCACGGCCGGTATCGGAGGTTTAAACGAAAGTCTCGAACTACCTTATGGCAATTTATATGCGAACGAGACGTATCCTGCATTGCCAAATGACATTATCGAGAGGGATTCCGATTTCCTGGATGGTAGTAAAAATGGTAACGACTACGTCAATGCCGCGCCAGACATAGGATTGCTGGATGGAAATACGCTTTCAGAGGACCTGATCCTTAGTCTAAATGATGAAATGCAGTTCAGCGAAGGCCTTGCTGAAGGGAGTCAGAACGAGAATCCCATTTCGGTCACACTTTCAGAGAGCGTTCAAACTGCTGACACCATTACCAAATCGAATCGCCATGACGAGGGAATACCATACAGTAGCGATGACATAAAACCCCTGGGAATAAATGCAAACGAAAACGAGGCATTGGAAGAAAATTCCCAATGGAAGGAAATGGCTGCTGACAAAAATGATACTCCAGAAGGCACAAACGATACCAAACGGCAAGAGAATCAAGTTGATCAAAATCATCCAACTCATGAAATGGTAGTCGTGGAACAACAGGATTTGTATACAGAAAAGGAAGAAAATGATAGTCTTGGAAATGATCAGGAAGAAACAATACTGGATCAAATCAATCCCAATGATGAAGATATTAATGATATTAATAAGGAAGAAAAGGGACAAGATCATGAGCTAGAAGTACCGGACGAAAACGATCAAGATAAATCCTTAGAACCTGATAATTCTGAAACAAAAGAAGAAATCGATACCGAAACGGAAGATGAAAAGGACATCGAAACAGAAGATAATCCGGAAGATATTCAGGAAGAAGACGAATTAGAGTATACAGACTTAATCGAAACCGGATCCTACTCGCCGGCAATTGTCATTACAGACTTTGACCCTTTTCCTTATATCGATCCCGATCATCCGGACAATAGCTTTATCACGATTGATATCGGAACACCTTTGGAGCAGATCCCTTTTCCCCCCTCGCTCATCGCCCGGGTGATCATGACAGAAAGCGAAAACCCCTGGACGGAAAGCTATGAAATACCGGTACGGAACTGGCTTTGCGAAGGAGTTTTAATCGATCTCGGAGAGTGGGAAAAAGCGGAATACAATCGATGGCTGACGGCAACCTATTTCTTTATACCCGAGCTGGAATTGCATGACGATATTTTTCTTGCTCCGGATGCTATCCTGCCAGGCGTCTGTGTGGTGGTTCGCGCAATGCCGCCAATGCAACTATTCGCTGACGCTGTGGACGTCTATGTGGGCGATACCATCACAGACGAATATGCAAGCGAGGGTTCGATCGACAATCCCTATCCATCGATAGAAGCGGCGGTAGAAGCGGATGAGCTATATGAAATAAAAGAGATTCGAATCCATCTGCTGACGGATACCTTTGTTGACAAAGAGATCCGGATCGACATGGGCAGGACGGTAACCGTTTTGACGGCAATAGAGAGCGTACAGGATCGCTGTACCATTCGCTGGGCGGAAAGCCCGCCTGGAGGCAGGGCGATCATCCCGGGCAGTTTTTTTGTCGTATTTCCGGACTGTCAGTTGGTTCTGGAGAATGTGATCCTCGATGGCAGCTTAATTGGGCCCGAAGAGGAAAGTAGATATTCCGCGATAACAGTGTCCGGCGGAGTTCTGGAGATGATCAATTCGGATATCCGCAACAACCATTCCAGTGAAGACGGCGGCGCCGTCGCTCTTTATGACGAAACCGCGGTCTTTGTCATGCGGGACGGCGTGATCTCCGGCTGCAGCGCGGACCACTTTGGCGGCGCCGTTTATGTACAAGGCGGACAGATGGTGATCGCGGGCGAACCGCAAATCGGCATGTTCGGCGATCCTTCGGATAACGGCGTGTATCTCAGCGCCGGACGGGCGTTACAGATCGAAGGGAATCTGGGCGCCGGCGCTTATATACTCTTTGAACGCATAGGGAATCAGCGGGTAGGCGCGGCAGTCGCAACAAAAGTATCGCCCGGGGGAGGACCTGCGCTGGAAGGCGCATCGGATGCGGAGGCGGCCAGCCTTGTATGGAAGTACGCCACCTATGGAATCGAAGCGGAAGCGGACAGCCCCCGATATATCCTCAGTGCGCCGGATAAAGTCTATCTCTATGTAGAACAAAGCCCTGCGGGGAATGATCAGACCGGCGACGGCTCCTGGGAGAAACCTTTCGCGAGCCTGAGCAAGGCGATGGAAGAGGCGCCTATAGGCGAGCCCCTTCCGGTAACGATCTTTCTGAAGTCTTCCCTTGTCCATCACGGCCCGGAACCGGCCAGCGTACCGGCGAACTCCCATATCACCATCCGTTCTTATAAACAAGGGGCCGTCGACCCGCCGCCGGGAGACGGCTTATGGAAGGGCGATGAAGAAGGCCCCTGGCCTTTCACGGTATCGCGCTATGACGGCGAAGGGGACAGAAGCAAGGCCCATACCGGCAACATGATCAACGCGGGGTATGACGGTCAGTTGTTTATCGAAGATCTCATTATCCATGGAAGCGGCGTACCCGGATCCCTTCCGCTGATCAGTATCGAGGCAGGCGGCGTAACCATGCATTCCGGTTTGCTTACCGGTAATGAAAGCGAAGATGTGGGCGGCGGCGTGGATATCACCGGCGGAAGCTTTACCATGACAGGGGGCGCGATCCGGGATAATCAGGCGGCTATCTACGGCGCCGACGTGCATTTCTACGACGGCGCCTTCCATATCTCGGGGGATCCTTACATCGGTACGCCTCTGGCCGGCGGCGGCGTATTTATCTCCAGGGAAGAAAATGAAGATACCATCATCCGGATCGACGGCGACGCGTCGTTGGATCCCAATGCACGGATCTATCTGGAAGGCATTACCTATACCGGCGATACGGCGGACCCGCCGGGAAGCAACCCGGCAAGCGCCACGGTAGTGGCGGAGCGTAGCGACGCGCCCCTTGCTTCTGCAGCGGAACGCGCCGCCGAAGCGAGGCGTTTCTTCTGGCTGGGGCCCGATAAGAAGGTAGTACCGGGTTCCGGCGACCAAAGCGACCAATACATCATCGAGGATTCCTCCGATATCTATGTCGCTTCCGCAGAGGGCTTATATCATGGCGACGATACGACCGGCAACGGCAGCATAACCAGCCCCTACGCCAGTGTGCAAAGGGCTTTGGTTGCGGCGCAGGCGCCGGCCCATGATATCTTTGTGATGGATGAAGTCAGCGTACACAGCAGCATTGAGATACCGTTCGGCAAAACTATCGCGGTCAAAGGATGGGAAGACGCGCCCGCGACGCCTGCGCCCAGGCTGATTCGCGGCAGTGAAAGCGAACATTTGTTCGACGATCCGATGTTTGTGCTGGACGGCGCGAACCTGCGTTTCGAAAGCATTTTCATCGACGGGGCAAGGGATCGTTTTCCCGGTACGATTACCCAGCCGCTGGTGGAGGTCAGAAGCCTTAAGAGCGGAAGCGCGAACTTGACGATGGGCAACAACGCGGCCCTCATTAATAACCGATCGGCAAACAGCGGCGGCGCAGTCAGCATGTCCGGCGGACTCTTTATCATGGATGGAGGGGATATTCGCGGTAACCGCAGCGAGGGAGACGGCGGCGCAGTCCATATGAGCGGCAGCGCTATCTTCCAAATGAACGGCGGACAAATCCGGGATAATGAAGCAGCCGCTTCCGGCGGCGGCGTCCACATGGCGGATGCTGACCCGGTCTCCTTTGCTATAA
>Ga0099364_10009582_pt1 | contig 13423 bp, 14 predicted proteins | sample TergutTh196P3_FD_73070 | JGI IMG/M metagenome (GOLD analysis project Ga0099364, IMG submission 73070) | Microcerotermes parvus P3 segment gut microbial communities from Pointe-Noire, Republic of the Congo - Th196 P3 | ecosystem: Host-associated > Arthropoda: Insects > Digestive system > Gut ...
TTACTCCTTAGTATGCAGAAAGCTTGAAGTATAGTAGAATAATCAAAGAGGGTAAAGTGCGGTGCGGATAAAAGCTCTAATCTGGATTCCATGTATTTTTCTTGCCATAACAGCGCTTCTAACCATTGCCTTTTTTTCCCGTAAACCGGTACTTTTGGTGACAGATAAGCCTTTTGAGCAGCTTTATGGGGAAAAACGGTCAAAACAAAGGCAATATGTCCTTTCCTTACAGCTTTTTCGCCGGATTAAGACAATCAGGATTGCCGAAGATGCCGGGCCGGATCTGGTTGCCCAGGCTGCGGTAAGTCTTTCCCGGCGGCCATTTGCAGTAATTTTCCCCTACCGCTACCGGGAAGGCGCTCAGCGTTACTTTCAAGACCGGCCGCATATAAATGTGATCATTTTGGGGGGACGGAATCGTGAAGAAAACCCGGTCTCCGCAGCCAAGGGCCCTGCAGCGCCCCTGTGGCTGTTTACCGATTCAGAAACAGATTTATTCAGGGCCGGGGCTATTTCCGGGCTTTTTGCTCTTGGCGAGGGTGTTGGTACAGATTGGGATATCGCCCTGTATATGGAAAGACCAGGTGAAATGGAAAAAATGGCATTTAACCGGGGTGTAGCAGAATACTGGCCTGCGGAACCGCTTTTTTCTCCGGAATCGGACGAAAATACCCTTGTTTGTGCCGTTTTTATGGATAATTTTCGTTTTTCCATGGAGGATATCCCCAGATCACTTATCTTTTTTAGCTGGATGGATCCGCTCATGGCCTCGGGAAATACCCTGGCGCTCTTTGATGATTCTCCCTGGAGCCAGATAAAAGCAGCTTTGGCATTGCTTCAGAGCGGAATTGACAGTTCAGCGGGGATTAATTTAATTCCTTCGGAGATAATTATGGTTGGACAGGGTATGATGCCTAAAAACCTTCAATTTGAGGTAAATAAAGTAAAAAACCTAAGATATTGGCCGGAAAATGCTGATAATTAAAGAGATGTTTCTAAATATGTTTGACAAAAATATTGACAAAGATAATAGAAAGATTTATACTTTTAGGGAAATAATTTTTTTCTTTAGTTTGGGGAACTGGGTTTCCCGTTCAAGTTAAAAGGAGTATTGGGATGAGACATAGTAGATTTTGGGTCTTTTGCCTGGTATTGTTGGCAGTGACGGCCCTGGCGGCTTTTGGTCAGCATCAGGCCATAAATCTGGAAACAAGGGTTATAGAATCCTTTAATAACACAGAAGATGGTTTATATACCTGGCGTAAGGATGCAAGCCATTTTTCTGTAGGCAAAAGTTCTGATGACAGCAATCATCCGGCTTTTGCCAGTTTAGGGCTGGAGGAAGGCGAATTCTTCCCCAGGCTTAACTATTTTGATGTCTGGCCGCAGGCTCTGCACAGGAACAACCCCGAAGGCAGGGAAATCCGAAGTATGGGCATTTGGGGCAAGTTTAAGCGCGGAGGATTTAACTGGATAGATATTTATCCTACACTTAAATCGGAAGGCGAGGACGGCAGAGCTTTTGAAATCCCCCTGCCGGGACGGGTACGGTTTTTGGATATGTGGGTATGGAGTTCCGGACTTAACTACTATATAGAAGCGTATATTAGGGATCAACAGGGTATTGTTCATGTTGTACCTATGGGAAACCTTAACCATACAGGGTGGAGAAACCTTCGGGTACCTATCCCCAATAATGTACGTCAACAGCGCCGCATATTCCTCGAAACCAGAGCTGCCGGTACTTTGACTGCTGCCGACAGAAATACCGTTTATCTGCGGTTTGTAAAGTTCCGTATCTGGACAAGACCGGGAGAACGTGTGGATGATTTTTACATTTATTTGAACCAGTTTAGGATCCTAACAGATACCTTTGAATCTGTCTTTGACGGGGATGAAATGTTCGATCCTGAATGGGTACGAGATAACTGGGATCCCGGTAATACCGGCAATTAAAAGGAGACCGAAGATGAAGCGCTTTAGTTTAATTATTTTCATTGTAACAATTACGGCATTTGGTCTATTTGCCCAGGAAATCGGCGACCCTGATGCCCAGCGTCTGGGCATAATGGATGCTCAAATGAGCCTTAGAGAAATTTCGGTGGATAAGTTTGAACATGAAGGTTTTTGGCGTGTCCATATGTCTTCTGACGAAGGAATTGCAACTGCCAGGCTCTTTGAAGGAAGCCCTGCTGCCAAAACACCAATTGCCGAAGAAGAAGGGCTTGGAATACAAGACGATTATGTCCTGGGTACTAAAATAGAATTTTATAGCGGTCGAAGGGTTAGCAGTTTTATCGTTTATCCACAGCGTCCGCTGCCTGTAGAAGGGGTTTCCAAAACTGTTTCTGTCTGGGTTGTAGGACGTAACTTTAACCATAACCTTTTCCTCCTTTTGGAAGATGCTTTTGGAAGGCAGTTTGAACTGTACATGGGCAGGTTAAATTTCCAGGGCTGGAGAAGACTTACTGTAGCCATTCCTCCGCAGGCTCCCGATGGACTGCGCGGTATTGTTCAGCGTAACTATCATCATCCCCACATGATGGGAATTAGAATTACCGGATTCCGTGTTGTCTGCGATCTTATGCAGTCTTATGGAACCTACTACATTTATTTTGATGATCTGAGGGTGGTAACCGACCTTTTTGCAGAAGAACTTAGAGATCCCGATGATATGAGCGATTTCTGGTAAATCGCAGCTAGCTGAGGCTTTTTAAAAATACTTTATTTTAAAAAGCCTCAGTTCTTCCAAGGTATATGAAAGGTAAAAAAGATCTGTATTTTACTCCCATGCAGGTTGGGTATATTGCCAACCGTGTGGAACCGGTGTCTGTCGCTTCCGATGCAAAATGGAATAATGTTTTTAGCAATGAGTATGAATCGGAAGTTATTCCCCTGGAAAGTCATGGCTCCATTTTAGGTATTATTCGAAAAGAAGATATAAATAAATTAAGTACCATTAAGGAATCGCCGCTTAATCGTTTAAGAAAAAGATCTGCAGCATCCTATATTATGCCTATTCTGGAAGTAATAGAAGCTTCATCGTATATTAACAAGGTAGTAGAACGCGGTTTAAAAACAACCCGCTGGGACAATCCAGGCTGGTATGTAGTTGAATATAAACACAAGTATCTGGGCATAGTAAATCTTAGACAGATGATGGAATATACAGATAGTATACAAACCAGGGATATACATAGAGCAGGAGAAATTCAAAGAAAGCTGCTGATTCACCCTGAAATTAAGGACGCGCGCTTTTCTTTTCTGTCATATAACCGTATGGCCAATATAGTCGGAGGCGACTGGCACAAGCCTTTATGTATTAATAAAAACCTGTACCTTGTCGGTTGTTTTGATGTAGCAGGAAAAAATATTTCCGGCTCCCTTGTTACCATGTCATTGTGCGCCTGTTTTACTACTCTGGAACTGGTGTCTTACCGGGGCGGGCCTTACGACAGAAGAAAAAAAGACAATCCGGATCAAATAACTTCTCTGCTTAATATGATCATCCGCAGGGTCAGCCCTGCCGATGTCTTTGTAGCGGCTGTTCTTTTGTATATTGACTTCCAAACCATGTCTGTGGAAATACACAACTGCGGTTTGTCTCCTGTATTAATCTTTGTGCCGACAGGAGAAAATACAATAGCCTATAAAACATACAAAGCCAATCTGCCTCCTTTAGGTGTGGAAAAAACTATTGATATAGATACTCCCTATAGAGTACAAATTAGTGATGGTCTGCGCATTGTTGTTTATTCCGACGGTCTTTCGGACATGTGCGATGTATACGGCGAACGATACGGAGAAGAAAGAACCATACAGTTTTTACAGGATCTTCATTTTATTTCAAAAAATAAATTCTCTTCTTTTATTGACAGGGAAATAGACCTTTGGACAAAAGATGCCGCTTTGGCGGATGATATTACTTTGTTTGAACTGCGGTTTGGAAAGCCGCAGGAACAAAATTAGAATACCTTGGGTCTGCAGTTTTAGAGGGGGTTCTATGGCAAGGGTAGAATTAAAAGGATTAATAAAAGATTATCCCGGCGGAGTTAGGGCAGTAAATAATGCCAGTTTTATTGTGGAGGATAAAGAGTTTGTTGTTTTAGTTGGGCCTTCCGGCTGCGGAAAAACAACAATTCTTAGAATGATAGCGGGGCTTGAAGAAATTACCGATGGAGAGTTATTCATAGACGATGAATTAATGAACAGCGTCTCTCCAAAAGACCGGAATATTGCCATGGTTTTTCAAAGCTATGCACTTTATCCTCATATGTCGGTGTATGAAAACATGGCTTTTGGACTTAAACTGCGTAAAATTGACAAAAACGAAATCAACCGCAGAATTAATGATGCGGCAAGAATATTAAATATTGAACCATACCTCCGCCGAAACTCATCGGCTCTTTCCGGCGGTCAGCGTCAGCGGGTTGCTGTAGGCAGGGCTATAGTCCGGAATCCCGAGGTATTTCTTTTTGACGAACCATTGTCCAACCTTGATGCAAAACTCCGTGTTCAGATGAGGACAGAACTTTCCAATCTCCATTTACGGCTTGATGCAACGATGATCTATGTTACCCATGATCAGGTAGAAGCAATGACTATGGCCGATAAAATTATTGTTATGAAAGACGGAGAAATACAGCAGATAGGAAGTCCTTTGGAATTATACGATCATCCTGTAAATAAGTTTGTAGCCAGTTTTTTGGGATCTCCGCCCATGAACTTTCTGTTGGTTAAGGTACTGGAAAAAAACGGGAAGATAATCCTTGCCGAATCTTCCTTTGAGCTGGCCCCCCCGCCGGAGCATACCGAATGCCTGAAAAATTATCTGGGCAAAGAAGTATACTTTGGCATACGGCCCGAGGATATGATTTTTTCCAAACGGCCCGACCATGAAAATATTGTAGGCGCTAAAATTACCCTGGTTGAACCTTTAGGTTCGGAAACCCATCTTTGGCTTACCACCACTACCCAGTCTTTGCTGGCAAAAATTCAATTCCGATTTAATTTTAAAATTGGCAATATTGTAAACTTTATTCCAAACATGGCCAGGGCACAATATTTTGACAAGGATACAGAACGATCCTTATTGTAATATATAGAGCCAGAATCTGCCTATTTTCTGTTTTTTTCTTAGAATGCCCGCTTTCTCCAATGTATAAAGGGTTTTTCTTGCAAGAACAGGGCTGATTTTAACTGCCTTTGCCAGATCTTTTGATGTGTATTCTTTGTTTTGTGTTAAAAAAAGGCGCCGCCAGTCTGTTTTTTTTCTTAAAATAATTTTTTCCCGGTACTGTTCAAGGCTTCTGTCTTCAATACTAATCCCCTTTCGCCTCCATGATCCCTTGCCGTCATTCCGCCGCCGTTCTACAGCATCCACAAGTACAATTTCTATACTTAAATTTTTTAACCCGACTAACCCGGGCGCATAGATTAATTCATTAAAGATATCCCAGATAATGCCTTTTTTGGGACTCTTTCTTCGTGATATAAGCTGTCCGTCATTATCATACAGTTCTATGGTTTTGTTTATTACCAGCGGATAAATTAGGCGCACCTTAGCGTCTTTTGCCAATAGGGGAAGCTTTTTTTTTAAAGCGGCAAAATTACCTGTTTGAATTTCAATTGCTTCTCCTTTGGAGCTAACAGCATCGCAGACAAAAGAGCCGTGTTTTTTTTCGGTTTTACCATTATATGCATATAGATTTTTTAATGATCGGTGCAGGCTGCTTTCGTTTTTGGTTCCTATATTATGTTTGGAACTAGTCATTAAGTACTGTCCTGCCGCTCTTTACATAGGCCAAGAGTTCTTCTGCGCTCATTAATTCCAAAAAATGAAAGGTTTCGTTGCTTCCCTTGTTTTCGTTTGTCTTAATTCGGGCAACCCGAAAGACAATCATTTTATTTGTTGGAAGGGGAGGATAAAGCACATTGCCGTTCATATCCACAAGAGCATTAAAGGGCAGCCTTCCCGGAACCTCCTGAACATCGCCTTCGGGAAATACAATAAAGAATTCTTCCATGAACATGGTATGAGTATAGCATGTTAGCTGTATTTATGTTATATCTGCTATATTCATGATGAAAAAAAACCAACTTTTTGAACAACAAGACAAGATATACTCAGCCATAGAGACGGTAAGAGGCATATTGCAGGAAGATCCTTCTATAGGTACAGCAAAGCTGGACGGTACAGCAACAATTTTACAGGAACTTGGTATGGATACCAATACAATTATTGCTTCGCTTTTTACAGAAGAATTAAGAAAAAAAATAGCCACAGCTCCTGCATCAGGTCTTACAGCAAGTCTTATGGATTCGCTTGACCCTATCGTATCAGAGCTTGTGCAGGGTCTTATTAAGATTGACAGCTTAAAAACAAACAGTAAAACAATCCATGAAGCGCAAAATATCAGGAATATGCTTTTTGCCTTAACCGGCGATATTCGTGTTATCTTTATTAAACTGGCAGAGAAACTGTATATGCTTCGTACGCTGGATCATTCTTTGGTTATCAATAAAAAAACAGCAGCCCGTGAGTGCCTTGATATTTATGCACCTTTAGCCAACCGTCTGGGAATTTCCTGGATAAAGAATGAATTGGAAGATTTATCCCTTAAGTTTTTAAACAACGAAGCATATCAGCAGATAAAAAAAATCATTGCTGCAAAACGGGAACAGCGGAATGAATTTTTAGAACTGGTACAGCAAACCATAAATACAGAAGCACAAGCTGCCGGAATTAAAGTAACGGTAAAAAGCCGTGCAAAGCATTTTTATTCGGTATACATGAAAATGCGAAAACGCGGAGTAAGTGCCGACAAAATATTTGATTTATCCGGTATTAGAATAATCTGCGATAGCATAGAAAACTGTTATACCATATTGGGTATAGTCCATCGCCTGTATAAACCAATGAGCGGCGGCTTTAAGGATTATATTGCCAATCCTAAACCAAACGGATACCGCAGTCTTCATACTACAGTAATGTTTAATAAGGATACAAATGAAGAGCATATCCAGGACGATGACGGCAGGATGCTGGAAATACAAATTCGTTCCCTGGAAATGCACCAGATTGCCGAATACGGGGCTGCCAGCCATTGGCTGTATAAACTAGGTTCATCCAGAGAAATAGTTGGTAAAGAAGAAATTGCTTCTCATAATAAGTTAAAAGACTGGAAACAATACGAAAAAGAAACCGGGGATTTTCCGTCTGCCTGGCTGGAGGATATTAAACAGGAAATACTAAAAAACTCAATTTATGTATTTACACCGCAGGGAAAAGTAATAAGACTCCCTCCAGGTGCAACTCCCATTGATTTTGCCTATTCTATCCATACAGCTGTCGGAGAGCACTGTGTTGGAGCAAAAGCAAGCGGAAAAATTATTCCCTTAAGCGCACAGCTTAAAAATACGCAAGTTTTAGAGATTCTTACCAGTCCCTCTGCCCATCCCCATCAAAAATGGCTGGAATGGACAATAACATCAAGAGCCCGCAGCAAAATAAAATCGTGGCTTGAAAAAAACGATAAAAACTATTTTGTAGAAAAACCCGAAGAACTTAAAAAGAAAGCTGCACCGGAAACTTCGATTTTAACGGACCCTGCAGTTCAGACTCCTATACCGTCCAGCAAAGCTGTACCAATGGTTATCCAGACGCCATCTTCTGTTTTTAAGGTGCGTATCGAAGATCAAAAAAACCTGTTAATCCGTTTTGCCCGCTGCTGTAATCCTGTTACCGGAGATGCAATATGCGGTTATGTATCACGAGGAAGAGGAATAATAATCCACAGGAAAAATTGTCCTAACCTGGCCCTTAATCCCGAAGCAGAAAAACGCCTTATCGAAGCAGCCTGGGAACAAAGCGAGTCTGCTTTGGTTAAGCGTTTTAGGATAGAAGCCAAACTATCTACCAATGTATTTTCGGAAATAGAGGGAGCCATTCGTAAACGTCAGGGACATCTTTTGGAAGGGCGTCTGGAAGAAACTGCCAATTCTAAACTAAGCGGAAGTTTTACCCTTCAGCTGACCAATGCCGGAGATCTAAAATCGCTGGTAAAACACATTCGCGGTATACCGGGAATACTTGGAATTTGGACAGAAAATTAGGAGGATTTTATGGAGCAGGATTTTGAAATACTCCGTAAAAAAATGATAGAACAACAGCTTAAAGCAAGAAATATACAATCGCAGGCTGTTTTGGATGCCATGCTTGAAGTCCCGCGGCATCTTTTTGTTCCCGCTTATCTGCAAAACAGCGCGTATAATGATTGTCCCCTGCCCATAGGCCGGGAGCAGACAATTTCCCAGCCCTATATAGTTGCATTTATGAGCGAACAGCTTAAGGTTACCAAAGGCATGAAGATACTGGAAATAGGAACCGGCTCCGGCTACCAGGCAGCAATCCTTTGCAGTCTGGGCTGTGAAGTATATACCATTGAACTGGTAGAAGAACTTGTAAAGACAGCACAGCATATCTTTTCCGATCTTAAATATGATACGGTAAAAATAAAAAATGGAAACGGCTTTTCAGGCTGGCTGGAAGAAGCACCATTCGACCGCATTATAGTTACCGCTGCTCCGCCTGCCATACCGCTAAAGCTTGTTGAACAGCTTAAAGAAGACGGCATTATGATCATACCCGTAGGCCTGGTTCATGCTGTACAGATGCTAAAATGTATTACCAAAAATGATCAAACAATAATCGAAAAGGATTTAATTCCCGTTAGATTTGTGCCCATGGTCAGAGGCTAATCTCCTCTTTTTCCTCATTTCCTACATAAGTGTTAAGTGGAATTTTGCAAAAATCGTACAAATTTTTGAAAATAATTTAAAAAAAGTATTGCTTTATTTAAAAAAGTGGGACATAGTGGTATGTAAATAAAGCTAAATCCCATAAAGTGGGATTAAGTGGAAAATAATGGAAGTTGGTACATAGTTCAATCATGACGGCAAGATTACGAGGCGAATATCAGGCAACTCTGGACGAAAAGGGGAGAGTAAGCATACCTGCCCGTTTACGGGAAGGTATTCCGGATAATGTTCTGGTTCTGACCAAAAGTATGTTCGAAAACTGTATATGGGCCTTTACTCCGGATAATCAGGAAATTGTTACCGAAAGTCTACGGTCTTATTGGAGCGCCAATATAGGTATGCCCATGACTCCCAGGCAAAAGGATATGTTTGATCATAGAGTTGGTTTTTTTACCAGCGTTGTAGAAATTGACAAAACAGGCCGGATTATGGTTCCCCAGAAGTTCCGGGAACATGCAGGGCTTGTTAAGGATTGTATTATAAGCAGCGATGGAGTTCGTATAGAAATATGGGATGCTCTGCGTTGGGCGGATTATGAACAGCGGGTAGAAGCAGAGTTTGAGGCGGTTCTGGAAAAAATGGGCCCCCTGACTTTGTATTGATAAAGAAATTAGGGATTAAAAAACAGTGAGGAAGGAGGGGAGAGTATGGAGCTTTTCCATACTCCGGTTTTACTGGAAGAGACATTACAATATCTCGCTGCCAAACAGGAAGAAGCACTCATGATTGATGCTACACAGGGAGAGGGCGGACACAGTGCAGCTTTTTTGGAGCGTTTTCCCTGCCTTCGTATTATTGGAGTGGATGCCGACAGGGATATTCAGGATAGGGCTAAAAAACGGCTTGCCGCTTTCAACGATAGGATAGGCTTTTATAACTGCTGGGCGGGGGATTTTTTTACCGCTTATCCTGCAGAATTGTCTTTACCGGATGCCATTCTTTTTGATTTAGGAATAAGTCTGTTCCATTATAATGCTTCTGGCCGCGGGTTTAGCTTTATGCGGGATGAATACCTTGATATGCGGCTTGATACCTCCGCTGGAAAGACAGCTGCAGATCTTATTACAGAATTGTCCGAAAAGGAATTTGCCGATTTATTGTACTATAATGCCGGAGAACGGTATTCCCGGCGCATATCTGCCGCTGTCCAAACAGCCAAGAAAAACAAACCAATAACCACTACATCTGCCCTGGCAGAGCTTATAAGCGCTTCTGTTCCTCCTGCTTATCGCAGAGGATACTTACATCCGGCTACCCGCAGCTTCCAGGCTCTAAGAATGGCAGTAAACGGAGAAGAAGAAAAGCTGCCTCTTATGCTTAAAGCTGCCCTAAAAAAGCTAAAAAAAGGCGGCCGAATAGGGGTAATTAGCTTTCATTCAGGAGAAGATCGTACTGTAAAGAATTTTTTCCGGGAACAAAGCAGGGACTGTACCTGTCCCCCGGATGCGCCGATATGTAGATGTGAGGGAGTAGCTTTACTTACTATTCTTACCCGCAAACCGGTAAAGGCAGGGAAAGAAGAATGTCATAACAACCCCCCCTCCCGGAGTGCAAAGTTCCGGGCTGCAGAAAAAACTATTACCGGTGGAGCAGATTTATGATACGGCGTTTCTTTTTTTATGCTTTTTTCCTTAGTATTCCCTGTTTTTTGGGTTTATCTGCCTGGCAGACTTCCCGGTATGGAGATCTGGAACGGGAATTGGGAAAACTGGAAAAAACCCAGGAAGAATGGGTGGAAAATAATAAACGACTTATCGCAGTAATCACACTTTTATCGTCTCCCAACAGAATAGAACATATTGCCCGGCAGGAACTGGGCTTACAGAAAAAAAGGCCGGAAGAAGTACTGCAAATTTCCATTAGAAATGCTCCAACTGGAACAACTTCTGCTTATACAAGTTTAGCTCCGGCAGCAGAGGCTGCAATGGAAACAGCGCCATTGGTAGAAGAAGAAAGTATCGAAATAAGCGCCGATGTTCTGGCGCTAATCCAGCAGCTTCTGCAAGGAGCGCCGGATGAATAAGTCCATAATAATGGACCATCACAGCGCGGCAGCAGCTCTTGGTGCCCGGCTTTTTCCCAAAAATGCAAGGGGAGGCTTTTCTTCTTTGGCTATAGATTCCCGTAAAGTAAATAAAGGCTCATTGTTTATTGCCCTGCGCGGCCTTAATTCGGACGGACACCGTTTTCTCCGCGAAGCATTTAATGCAGGTGCTGCTGCCGCTATGGTAAGCGCTCCGGGTATGGAAGAAGCTGGTATTGATACTGCCGAAATAACAGCATGTGCCCAGGAGAAAGGAGCGGCGCTCATTATAGTAGAAGATACTCTTAAAGGATTACAGGATCTGGCAGCTGCATATATAAAGCGTTTTCCCCGCTTATTACGAATTGGCATTACCGGATCTTCGGGTAAAACTACTACTAAAGAAATAAGCGCCTCCATTTTTAGCCGGGAAAAAAATGTTATAACAAATCAGGGTAATTTAAATTCAGAAACCGGCCTTCCCCTTTCCGTATTCAATATACGCCCAGAACATGAAACTGGAATATTTGAAGCAGGAATGAACCGTAAGGGAGAAATTGCCGAATTGGCCGCTGTCCTTAAACCCCAAATCGCCCTTATTACCAATATTGGGCCTGCACATATCGGTATTTTGGGAAGTATAGAGGCAATTGCCGAAGAAAAAAAACAAATATTCTCGCAGTTTACCGGATCAGAAACTGCGCTCATTCCCGAAGACGATCCTTTTAGAGATTATCTGGCCAGGGATATAAACGGTAAAGTGGTTTTTTACGGACAAAAAGAACTTGAGGCATCGGGAAAACTAAATGCTGCCCAAGATCAAGGTTTGGCGGGGACACAGATAATCTGGGAGGGAATCCCCGCCGGCTTTGGTCTTCCAGGAAAACACAATCTTAAAAATGCCCTGGCAGCCGCTGCTCTGGCAGAAGAAGCAGGTTTAGGCGCAGGGGCAATACGGGATGGGCTTTCCAGTGTAAAAGGACTTTTTGGCCGCAGCGAAGTACTCCAGGGAAAAACAACGGTAATACGGGACTGCTATAACAGCAACCCCGATTCCGCTTCACAGGCCATAGCCTTTTGCGACAGCCTGGACTGGCCAGGACGCCGTGTCTATGTATTAGGTTCCATGCTGGAACTGGGAGATATTGAAGTAGAAGAACACAGAAAGCTCGGAGTTATTTTGGCAGAATCCAGGGCAGATTTAATTTTTCTTTTTGGCAAAGAAACAGAAGCTGCAGCAATAGCCTTAAAAGAAAAAAACTGTTCTTATTTTCACACGGCAAATATGGATGTTCTTTTATCTGCTGCAGCAAAAGAAATTAAATACGGAGATCTGGTATTGCTTAAAGGTTCCAGAGGCTGCGCTCTTGAAGAGTTAAGTGATATTGTCTTTTTGGAGGAAAACGGTGTTTCTTGAATTTCTGTATCCTCTTGTTCGTTTTTTTACTCCGTTTAATGTATTTCAATACCTGACTTTCAGGGGCGCCTATGCTGCTGTTACCACGTTGCTTCTTTGTTATCTTCTTGGTCCCAAAATTATAGAATCCTTGCGAAAACTTAATGTAAATCAGGCTGTACGCGGTGACGGTCCTCAAAGCCATTTGGCTAAAGGCGGAACCCCGACTATGGGAGGAGTAATGATACTCCTTTCTGTTATTATATCTGTTTTGCTTTGGCAGGATTTTGCCAGTTTTAAGGTTTGGCTTTGTATGGGTGCATTGGCAGCTTTTGGAATAATCGGCTATATAGATGATTATATAAAAGTAACAAAAAAGAATTCTGACGGTCTTCCAGCCTTGGTTAAATTCAGCGCTCAGATTTTTGTAGCATTAACTATTGCACTAATTCTTTATTATAGGGGAGGAGAGGAAATCAGCTATTTGTATATTCCTCTTTTTAGAAATCCTGTTCTGGATCTGGGTCATTTCTGGATTCCCTTTGCAATTCTTCTTATGGTTGGAGAATCCAATGCGGTAAATCTTAGCGACGGCCTTGATGGACTGGCCGCTGGATTATTAATCTGGGTTTTTTTAACACTTGGAGTTTTATCTTACTTTTCCGGCCGGGCGGATTTTTCTGCATATCTGGGAATTCCCTTTATTGAAGGTGCCGGAGAACTTACCATTTTTTGTTTTGCTGCAGTAGGTGCCTGTGTTGGTTTTCTTTGGTTTAATTCCCACCCAGCAGAAGTATTTATGGGAGATGTAGGCTCGTTATCGTTAGGAGGAGTTATAGCAGTTATTTCTCTTGTATTAAAAAAAGAAATATTAATTCTGGTTATCGGCGGTGTCTTTGTATTGGAAGTGGCATCGGTAATTCTTCAGGTATTGTCGTTTAAACTGTTTAAGCGGCGGATATTTAAAATGAGTCCGTTGCATCATCATTTTGAACTTTCCGGCTGGCTTGAATCCAAAGTAGTAATCCGTTTTTGGATACTTGGAGGGCTTTTTGCATTAATAGCCCTTTCTACTTTGAAAATTCAATAGGGTGCAAAAAGGAATAATAGGGGAAAAAATGAGTTATCAGCTTAACATGGAACATCAAGGTCGCAGAACAAAGTCTGATCATCTCCTTATTGCG
>Ga0099364_10009583_pt1 | contig 13422 bp, 9 predicted proteins | sample TergutTh196P3_FD_73070 | JGI IMG/M metagenome (GOLD analysis project Ga0099364, IMG submission 73070) | Microcerotermes parvus P3 segment gut microbial communities from Pointe-Noire, Republic of the Congo - Th196 P3 | ecosystem: Host-associated > Arthropoda: Insects > Digestive system > Gut ...
CATATGATATGCAGGGGCGTTTTGTGTTTCCGGGGTTTATTGATGCACACAGTCATATTGGAATGTGGGAGGACGGCATCGGAATTGAAGGTGCGGACGGCAATGAAGAAAGCGACCCCGTGACCCCTCATGTCAATGCGTTGGACGGTATAAATCCTCATACGAAATCATTTCAAGAAGCGTTGGAATCCGGTATTACAACGGTAGTGAGCGGCCCGGGGAGTTCAAATGTTATTGCAGGGAATTTTGTGGCACTGCACACGGTGGGGAATTGTACGGACGAAATGTTGTTGACAAAATCGGCAGGAATGAAGTTTTCTTTGGGAGAAAATCCCAAGATGACATATAATCAAAAAGACCAAGCACCGTTCACAAGAATGTCGATAGCCGCTTTAATCCGCGAGCAATTGTATAAAGCGAAACATTATCACGAGGCGAAAAAGCAAGGAGAAAACCCGGAATATTGCATTAAATGTGAAGCGTTAAAAGATGTTTTGCACAAAAAAGTCCCCGCGTATTTTCATGTGCACCGTGCTGATGATATTTGTACAGCAATTCGTATCGGGGAAGAATTTGACTTGGATATTGTGCTCATACACGCAACAGAAGCGTGTTCGATTATAAACACGCTTGAGCAAAAAAATGTTAAATTTATATTAGGCCCTGTAATTTGCGACCGCTCCAAACCGGAGCTTGTGAATTTCAAATTAAATAATTTTTACACTGTCGCCAATCATAAAAATGCCAATGATGAAAATTTTATTTTCGCGATATGTACGGATTATCCGGAAATCCCATCACAATATTTATGGTTGTGTTGTAAATTGTTGATGGAAGAAAACCCGAAATTTGGTAATTTGCATATTTCATTCGAACGAATTTTGAAAGCACTTACTGTTAATGCGGCGAAAATCTGCGGTATATCAGATTTTGTCGGCTCATTAACACCAGGGAAATTAGCTGATATTGTTGTTTTCGACAAAGATTTTATACAAAAACTTATGCCTGCACCATATATGGTGATAGTTAATGGAAATCTACACTATTCTTAATTTTCTAATTAATTGATTGCTTACTTCTTCGTATGCTAACAACATATTTACTTCATTTTCGGTGAAAGTCGGTTGATTTTCTTGCGGCGGCGAGCTTAAAGGGATATTTTTGTTTTGCTGTTCGGTTTGTTGTTCTGCATGGACTTGATATTCGTTATTATCAGTTTGTTTCGATTTATTATTTTCCACATGAAAAGCCAGCATTTCATAAAATTGCAAACCTTCGGGCGACAACCCTTTCATCTTCATTTCGTTTTCAATTTTAGAACTGAAAAAATCATATTCTTTTTCGGCATTAATTTTTAAAAGTTTCATAATGACCAATTCCTTTCGGTGTATTGTAATTTTTATATGTAATCGCAAAGCGATACTTTAGCACCCTATAACCTATAACCTAAATCCTAAATTTTTGCGTTTATGTAATTATAATTTATCATAAAAAATCACGCATCAGCAAAAATTTTCCTGAATGGATAATTTATTATCCATTCTCTATATCGTCAGAATTCCTATAACCTATAACCTAAATCCTAAATTTTTGCGTTCATGTAATTATAATTTATCATAAAAATCACGCATCAGCAAAAATTTTCCTGAATGGATAATTTATTATCCATTCTCTATATCGTCATATTTATGGAAAAAATAATAACATTTTCAAAAATATTTAAAATAAATTTTTTGCACAAAAAAACGTCTGATATTACAGACGTTTTTTTGTTTTTCATTAATTTAAAATGATATATGATAATTGGTTAATTATATTCGCTTTTATCATTTTCTAAATTCCAGTTTTTATAATATTCTATTATATCACGGAATGAGTGCTTGTCACCGTCATTTTCAGTGTCCAATTCATTCGATAACAACGCATAATTTTCGTCTTTTAAATTTGTATATTTATCAGAAGTTTTATAAAATTCATTTTCTATGACATCTTCATCATTTACACTAAAATTCATAGGTCCGCCATCCCAAAGGAAATATAATACATCAAGAACTGTTAATTCGCCATTTTCCATTAAATAATAAGTGCTTTCCTGGGATGCCCCACCGCCGACTTTATATTCAGTTACACAAATGATATGTTTTGACAATTCTTCGCTGTATACTGGGTAAATCACTTGTCTGCCATTATATTCTTGAAATTCTCCAGTGTCATCTTCAAGGAGCGGCACAACTTTACCGTTTTTAATTGTACAAAAGCCGCCCATCATTGTTGTTGAACCAGATTCAAAATACCAAGTATAAAAATGAGGGTCTTTATCTTTAGTATTAATTCGATAATTCAAATCATAAACGCCATCATTATCAAAATCCAATATCTTTTTTCCTAAAAGCACCCACTCATTAAATTTAAAAGGTATATTATCGTAATCATCGTTTTTATTTTGCCATTCTTCCCAGGCTTCTTTTGCGTCTTTTTCATATTTTGCATTAATATTTGTAATTAATTCTTCTAAATATTCATCATAAAGTTTTTCTGCGTCTTCATAACTCATTTGCTCGTCGGCAATGGATTCATTTTCCAAAGGAAAACCAAGTGAATTATCTAAATTTGCCCCTGGATTATCAACACACGATGTTAAAAACATAAAAATTGACACCATAAATAAAACAATAAAAGTTTTTTTCTCTCTCATAATCGTTCTCCTTTCAAAACGATTGCAAGGCAATCGTAGTGGTTAGTGGTCACTGACCATTCTATTATACAATTTTTATGGTAATTACGTCAATAGTTTTCTTAAAATTGTAAACAATTTGTATTCGATTTGACATAAATACACAATTTTTCTTGAATATTGTAATGTATCTGTAATATTTGTATTTCTTATGTTATTTATATTTATGTATTAACTATATATTTTTTGTTTGACAGTTTTAAATTAATACGATACAATGTAAAGTATTACATATTTTGTCGAAATTTGTCGAATTAAATTTCCTTATTTTTACAAACAAGAACTGGAAAAGAGTTTATTATTATGAACAATAGGCACATATTGCAAAAATTTATTTCTTTGATGATTGTATTTACATTAATTATCGGTACATCGCAAGGAAATTTTGTCAAAACATCAGCATTTGAATCTGTTGAATATGAACTTTCAGATATATTACACTTACTTGAAGAAGCGGAAAAACTGCTCGAAAACGCAGAAGAAGGCGACCAACCCGGTCAATACACATACGGCGCAAAAGATATTTTTATTGCTGATTTACAAATTGCGATTGATTATACAAATGATTTTAAAAACATGACTGAAGATGAATTACAACAAAATAAAGAATTAATTTATCTTGTATATATTCACATCCAAAATGTTATAATAAAATTCCAAAATTCCAAAATTTTACCGCCTATTGATAGAACAATTTTAGGAGAAAAAATTGCACAGGCAAGAGAGTTGTATGCCGCCGCAACGGTTGGAGCTGATGCCGGCAAATACCCAACAGAAGCGATAGAAACGTTTAATTTAGTAATTTCAACAGCAGAAATTATATATAACTACCCAAATTCATATGGTCAAATCGGCATTAATGCGATGGTAATAGATTTGGAAATTGCTATACAAGATTTTATTTCAACCAAAATAATTACACCCGATGATGAACTCGAAAAAGCTATAATCGAATTAAACGATTTGTTGTTAAATACAACGTTGTTAGTTGAAAACGATTATTCAAAAGCAAGCTGGCAAGCATTACAAAATGCAATTTTTACCGCAGAAGAATTGTTATTGGATTTTAACGGCGATATATCGGATATAAAAAACTCGATATTAAGCCTTGAAACAGCAATAAACGCATTAACAACAGACAAAACAAACCTTAAATCCGCAATAAATACCGCAAACAACTTATCGCCCACAGATTGGACAAAAACAACATGGGACACCATGCAAACAATATTAACAGAAGCGTTCCAAATAAACAACGACAATAACGCCAAACAATCAGAGATTGACAGCATTACAACAAAATTAAAAAATGCAATTGCAAACTTGAAGTCGGACATAGCAACACTAATAGAATTAATCCAAACAGCGGAAGTGACATACACAAATTCAAGCGATTGGTCAGTAGAATCATGGAGTGCATACATAACCGCATTATCGACAGCGAAATCTGTGACGGAGAGTACACCGCAATCACAAGTTGATAATGCGAAAACCACCCTGCAATCAGCGATTGCTAACTTGAAGTCTGATATATCAGCACTAACGGAATTAATCCAAACAGCGGAAGCAACATACACAAATTCAAGTGATTGGTCGGTAGATACATGGAGCGCATACATAACCGCATTATCGACAGCGAAATCTGTGACGGAAAGTACACCGCAATCACAAGTTGACATTGCGAAAACCACCCTGCAATCAGCAATTGGTGGGCTTGTTGCTTATGAATCACCGTTACAAAAAGCTAAACAGGAATTACATGAAATATTAAATGATACCAAAATAAAAAATCTTGTTGAAAAAGATTGGTCGGTGGCGAGTTGGAAAGTTTTACAAGATGCTATTTTTGATGCACAAGGGTTGTTAAATAATCCCAATTCTGTTTTGACGGATGTTGAAAATGCTGTTTCACGCATAAATTTTGCGGTTGAAAATCTTGTTGCCAATAAAATAAGGTATAACATAACTTTCAAAAGAACACCTGCGGCGGGTGGGATTGTGCCGCAAAATGCAGTTTATGATGCGGGAGAAATTGTTACCGTTCGGGCGAATGTTAATGTGGGGTATGTTTTCGACGGTTGGTATGAAGGAACGACAAAAGTTTCTTCTAACGCTGTTTACACGTTTATGATAATAAATAACGCGATGTTAGAGGCAAAATTCGCTTTAAGAGACCACAAGATAACAACAAACGCAGGTGTGGGCGGCATTGTTACAAAAGGCGGTATATTCAAACATAACGCTAACGTAAAATTAAAAGCAACTCCAAAAAGAGGTTATACATTCCAAGGTTGGTATGAAAACGGGAAAATGGTAAGCTCAAAATCTAATTTTACTTTTAAAGCGACAAAAAACAGAATATTACAAGCAAGATTTAGAATGATAAGGGTAAAATCAATAAAATTAAACAGAACAAGAGCCACATTAAACAGAGGAAAAAAATTGCGGTTAAATTTTGCAATAAAACCGAATAATGTTTTAAATAAACAAGTGACATGGAAATCGTCCAATAAAAAAGTTGCAACAATCAGTAAAAAAGGAGTAATAACCGCAAAAAGAAAAGGGAAAACCACAATTACCGTAACCACAAAAAACAACAAAAAAACCCACAAATGCAGAATAATAGTAAAATAAAACTAATTTTATGATGATTTACCCTTTTCGCCGTATATAGAGTGGTTTAAATCATCGTAGTAAATAAATGTTGAATAACCCCTCTCGCCTACGGCGAGAGGGGTTATTCAGAAAAAAACTCGTTTGTTAACAAACTGTTAATTTTTTTGCATCAATAATATGTTAGAATTATAAAATATAATATTTTTGGAGGAATGAAAAATGCAGAGTATAAACTTAGCAGTGCAAAAATTTGAACAATTATTGAAAGAACAAATGGAGCGTGTGGAAAAAATAAAATCACAAACTGATTTTATTGATTTTAAAAATCTGGACAAAATCATCATAGGAGTATGCGGCGGAGACGGTATCGGTCCTATTATTACTAATGAAGCGAAACGTGTTTTAGAATTTTTATTAAAAGAAAAAGTGGAAAGTGGAAAAGTCGAATTTAAAATTATAGACGGGTTGACTATCGAAAATCGTGTTAAGGTTAATAAAGCTATTCCTGACGATGTTTTGGATGAACTTAAAAAATGTCATGTTATATTAAAAGGCCCGACAACTACTCCTCGGAAAGGCGATGAATGGCCTAATATAGAAAGTGCGAATGTCGCAATGCGTAAAGAATTGGATTTATTCGCAAATATGCGTCCGGTGAAAGTTCCATCAGAGGGTATCGACTGGACATTTTTCCGTGAAAATACCGAAGGCGCGTATACTTTGGGCTCAAAAGGCGTAAATGTGACCGACGATATAGCGATTGATTTTACATTAACTACCACCCAAGGAACGCAACGGATTGCAAAATTAGCTTATGAATATGCCAAAAACAACAATAAAAACAAAGTTTCAATTATCACAAAAGCAAATGTTATAAAAACAACCGACGGTAAATTTTTGGATATATGCAATAAAATCGGTAAAGATTATCCGGAAATTACCACTGACGATTGGTATATCGACATATTGACGGCAAAACTTATTGACAAAAAACGCCGTACAAGTTTTGAAGTATTTGTTTTACCCAACTTATACGGCGATATTATTACAGATGAAGCCGCTGAATTTCAAGGCGGCGTAGGCACGGCAGGCAGTGCAAATATAGGCAAACATTATGCGATGTTTGAAGCAATCCACGGCAGCGCACCCAGAATGATGGACGAAGGCCGCGGACAATATGCAGACCCTTGTTCTATGTTAAGAGCATCTGTTATGTTACTTAATCATATTGGAGAACAAGAAGCGGCGAAAAAATTAGAAAACGCTTTGGATATATGTATGTATACCGAAAAGAAATTGCAAATAACAGGAAGAAATAATGGTGCAACCTCAAAAGAATTCGGCGATTATGTAATGGAAAAAATTTAATTATAACAAAAACAACTTTTTATATGGTCGTTTATTATTCCTATGGCTTGTAGGTAGGCGTAGATTATTGTTGTTCCTACAAATTTAAAACCGCGTTTTTTCAAATCTTTACTGATAGTGTCGCTGAGAGTTGTTGATACAGGCACATCTTCCATATTTTCCCATGAATTTTTTATGGTCTCACCGTTTGTAAAACTCCATATGTAATTGTTGAAACTGCCGATTTCTTTTTGAATTTTTATAACACATTCGGCATTGTTAATTATTGCACGGATTTTTAGTTTATTGCGTACAATACCGACATCTTGCATTAATTCTTCGTATTTTTCCTCGTCATATTTCGCGACAGTTTCGATATGAAAACCGTCAAATGCTTTTAGAAAATTTTCTTGTTTATATAAAATTGTTCGCCACATCAATCCTGCCTGCATCAAATCAAGACACAGTTTTGCGAACAATTTTTGGTCGTCATGTTCAGGTTTGCCCCAAACCTCATCATGATATTTTGCCATTTTATCATCGCCTTTTGCCCAAGGGCATCGGGTTTTATCTTTATTCATAAATATACCTTTCTTAATTAGAAAAATCTTCGATTATTGCGGACAATGCTTGTTCGGTATAAATTTTTATCCCTGTTTTCAATTCATTACGGTCATATTCCGGTAAATTATCAACATAAACTTCCAGTATTTGAAAAGGTGTATCTTCTGTATTATGATAAATACCGATTTTATTACCGTATCTTTTTAGGATATAATAATTTTCTGTTTGAGTGTTTTCCACACTTTCCACAGTCGTTTGCACCGAAACATTTCTTATAATATTAATATTAATAAAAGTAAATATTATCCAAATAGTAATAAACACAAGATAACTAACTTTTAAAATAAGTCTTGATTTGTTTTTTATAAATTCCATATTTTGAATATGCCCAAAAATGAAAGGGTTTATTCAAAAAATGTTTTTTTCGCTATTGCCGCCCGCCGACGGCGGGCGGCAATAGCGCTACTTTGAATATTGTTTTCGAGTGTATCCCCCCTGGAAACAGCACCACTTTGAATATTGTTTTCGCGTGTATACCCCTGGAAGTAGCACCACTTTGAATATTGTTTTCGAGTGTATACCCCTGGAAGTAGCACCACTTTGAATATTGTTTTCGAGTGTATACCCCTGGAAGTAGCACCACTTTGAATATTGTTTTCGCGTGTATCCCCCCCGCCGACGGCGGGGGGTATACACATTAATAAAACTTTCTTCCTTCTTTTCGCAAATCGCAGTTTTCTGTAAATATTGGTTTAAAAGAAAATTCAAAATTAAATTCTTTTTCACAAAATTGATATTTCTCTAACAATTCAGGACCGCAGCTTGCTGAGCTTATGCCATTTTGTTTGTAATCAATATGTACTATCGTTTCTTTTCGCGGCGTTAATTGATATGTATAATCCGCAGAATCTAAATCATTTGCGGTGAAATGCAGTGCGGAAAAATTAAATCCTGTTTTTGATTTAAAAAACATTCCGCGACCGCTTATATCATACACTGCCGCCCATTTTACATTGGTATGATTTCCTGTTTCTTGCGGTTTGATATATGGATAATATTCGCGGTCAACTGTTGATGTGTACAATCCCATTCTCGCGCTGTGGCATAAATCAACGTAGTTTTCTCCGGGGCCGTTGCCGAAATATTTTATGTTTTCATTACCCTCACACATCGTAAATTCCATACCAAAACGCGGAAGTTGCTTAATGTTTTCGCTTACATTTGCGTTAATGTTAACAGAAATTTCCCCGTCGTTATATATTGTGTATGTTATCGTCGATTTGATCGCAGGGGTTACAGATTTTCCGCTCAACGAACACAAAACTTTTATCATAGCATAGTTTTTTTCCTGTTTTTCGAGCGAACAATCATAAACTTTTATAACAGCACTGTCTAATTTATTGTCATACCAATTTTGCTTGATATGATTGTCGTTATCTGTCGGCGCTCTGAAAGCGGAAAGATTTATGACTTTATCGAGCATTTCCACGCCGTTATATTTTACACTCTCGAACGAGCCTTTGTATTTATTGAATTTATATATAAATTCTTCCCCGAAAATTATTATTTCCCCGCGAGTTTGTTCAACGCTTATTTCATTTTCATTCAAATTTGCTTTTTCAACAATTAATTCTACAGGAAGTTTAAACTGTTCAAAAGCTACTTCATATCCCGCTTTTTCCAATCGTTCGTATTTTTCTTTTAATGATATATCGAGATACAACTCCGATGAACTCGAAATTGGCAATAGACCATTTCGGTAATTGCTAATTGTTTTGTTATCCTCACTTATCGAAATTGATAATGGACATGAAAGTTTTATGATTTTTGATGTGTGGGCAGGAATATCTAAATTTTCAATTTTCCCTTGCGGTATTACCGTTCCGTCAGCCGACACTTTCCATTCAAGCACAAGATGATCTAAAGTTAGAAAATCATAAAGATTTGTGATTTTTATCTCAAATTCTGAAAAATCCACAACTTCTATTTTCACAGGTTGTAAAACTTTTTTGTAATCTTTTAACCCTGTGTGTGCTTCTCTGTCCGGACTGTTGAGTCCGTCACAGCAAAATTTTCCGTCGTTAGGAAAATCGCCGAAATAGCCGCCGTAAGCAAAAAATTCCTTGCCGTTGGTGTCTTTCGTTCTCACCCCATGGTCGCACCATTCCCAGACACAACCGCCGATAAAATTTGGATATTTATATATTAAATCCCAATAATCTTTTAAATCTCCGGGGCCTACTCCCATTGCATGACTGTATTCACATAAAAACAATGGGCGTTTTTCTTTTGAATTTAATTGTTCCTCACACCATTGTAAATTCGGATACATTCTGCTGATAACATCAAAACATGAATTATCTTTGCCGTCTTCAAGATGATGTCCGCCTGCTCCTTCGTAATGTACAAGTCTTTCGGGGTCTCTTGTTTTTGTCCATTTTGCCATTTTTATATGGTTTATGCCCATTGACGATTCGTTACCCATAGACCACATAATAACACAAGGATGGTTTTTATCACGTTCTACCATGCGTTTTACCCTGTCCATATAAGCGTTTTCCCATTCAGAACTTTCGGTTAAATATTCCGCGCCTTTAACGTGTATACCGTGTGTTTCTAAGTCAGTCTCGTCAATCACATAAAAACCATATTTATTACATAATCGCAAAAACTCTGAAGTGTTGGGATAATGTGCGGTACGAATGGTGTTTATGTTATGCCGTTTCATTTGCAATAAATCTTTTTCCATGTGTTCAATCGGGGTATAATGTCCTAAATCCGGGTGTGAATCGTGTCTGTTTACCCCTTTGAGTTTTACGGGTACACCGTTGATTAATAACGCGCCGTTTTCTGCTATTTCAATTTTTCGTATGCCAAATTCGAGCGGAATAATTTCATTTCCCATTTCAACATAAATCACTTGGATATTAGGAGTTTCCGCCGTCCACAAAGCGGGGTTATTTATGTCATAAGAAAAATTAAATTTTTGCTGACCTTTTTTGATAATTCCTTTGTAAAATACCGCTGTGCACAAAGGAGCGTTATGTATGTCGTAAGAAAAATTGAATTTTTGCGGTTCTTCATATGTAATTACTTTTTGACCTTCCCACGTAATAGCATAATGCATTTTTAATTCGGTGTTTTTTTTCATCGGAATATTAAATTCAAGTTCAACATTAATTTTTGCGTTTTTATAATTTTCGTCTAATTCCGATTTCACAAAAGCATCACGAATATGTACTTTGTCACGCGCTAATAAATAAACATCACGGTAAATCCCTGAATATCGGAAACAATCCTGGTCTTCAAGATATGAACCGTCACACCATTTTAAAATTTTGACGGCGATTTTATTTACCCCTGTTTTGACATAATTTGTTATATCAAACTCCGCAGGCATATGAGAGCATTGACTGTATCCTGTATATTGTCCGTTAACCCACACATAAAAGCATGAATCTACCCCTTCGAAATTTATGTAAATATTCTTTTGAGAAGTATCCCATCTTTTTGGAATATTAAATTCACGGACATATAATCCTGTAGGATTGTCATCGGGAACAAAAGGAGGGTCAACAGGGAACGGATAATCAAGATTAATATACTGCGGAATATCATAACCGAACATCTGCCAATTTGACGGTACTTGAAGTTCATTCCAATCCGACACATCATAATCTGTATTATAAAAATCTTCGGGCACATTGTAATAACTTTCATAATATTGAAATTTCCAATCACCGTTCAACGAACGGTGATAAGGCGAATTTCCTTTCGCATTGTTTAATTCAAGCTCGATTTTATCATATGGGATAAAATAAGCTCGGGGATTTTCCCTGTTTTGATGCAAAACCCCGGGGTTTTGCCATTCACAGTTTGCAAGTTCCCTTTTTTCCATTTGTTGTTACCATACCCTTTCCCAGACAATTTGGAAATAAATAATAAATTACAAATAATAAATAATAAATATAAATATTTTCATAATTTTTTATTTATTATTTTTTATTTTTTATTTTCAAGCGGATTTCTTATAATAAATACTGCTGTCTAATTTGTCGTTTATATTACTCACATTAAGTTTTCCGTTAAGCCAATCGCGGACATATTCATGTTGTAATATTACCGGCATTCTCGGGTGAATTGTTTGTATGCTTTCATTCGCTTGTTTTGTTAGTATAACAAATTCACGGTTATCGTGGTTTTGCCTGTAAATTCCCGCCATTAAAAGAAAATCTTGTTCTTCGCTGTAAAATTCATATTTGATTTTTTGCTTATCTGCCATAGTTTGCCATTCATAATAAGAATGTGCAGGAATAATACAACGATTCCCGTCTATAAAAGGATTGAAAAATTTACTTTGTGTTACGGTTTCACTTTTTGCGTTAAAAATAACTCCTTTTTTGTCACATTTTTCGAATCCGAATTTAGCTTTATCCATTATGGTATATTCATCGTCCATATAAATGGCAGGAGTGATTTTTGAAGGATAAACATCTTCGTTATTTTGCAATTCAGATTGGGATAAACGTATTGAAATTTCTTTCAAAATTTCCCGTATTTCCATAATTTCATCTTCAGTATTTGGAATATATCTTCCGCACATAATAAAACTTCTCCTATTGCCCAGTTTTTAGTTGTTTTAACGTTTCTTTTATCGTTTCATGCTTTATTGCGGTAACGTCGAATTTTAATGTTTTAAACACTATTTGAACAAAAGCGCCGATAGCGAATCCGGAAATTATTGTTCCTATGCCTACCATTCCGCCCATGAGCCAACCTACAAATGTTATTGATACTTCCACGATAATACGGCATATACCAACAGGTATTTTAGTTCTTCTGGTTAATACTACCATTAAATTATCGCGCGGCCCGACGCCGAAAGCAGATTTCATGTAAAAATATGAACCGATAGCAATAATAAACATCCCTGCAAGTAACATTACAATCCCAATTACCGTATTATTTAGTAAAGGTATTATGTCAAGCGCTAAAAACACATCTACAAGCATTCCTGTTATTATCATGCTTGCGAATGTTCCCCAACCGAGTTGTTCTCCTAAGGCGGTAACGATTATTATTATAACTATTCCTACAATTATTGTGGTTATGCCAAAACTTAATCTGATTGTATCGGCAAGTCCAACATGAAAAACTTCCCACGGTGAATATCCGATATTCGCTTTTAATGTAAGTGTAATGCCAAAAGCATATAAAACAAGTCCGAGCAGCATATTTAAAATACGTATGAAAATCTTTTTCAATTTATCGTTTCCTATAATGAATATTATGTATACATACCCTCGCCAACGGCGAGGGTATGTATACATAATATTTATACTTTATACAAAGTGTAACATAATTTAAAAATTCTGTCAATAATTTATTATTAAACTTATTGACAAACAAGAAAAATTTGTGCTATAATAACAATAGTCGATTAAATTTAAATAAAAAATTATAAATAATAAATAATAAACATTTCATAATTTTTTATTTGTTATTTATTATTTGTTATTTGTTAGTGGAGGGTGTTTGATGATGAAAAAAATAATAAACAAGATTTTTGTTTTTATGTTGATAATTGCCATTGTTTTACCGACTTTTTCAAATATTGCATTAGCGGATATTGATATAGGTAATAGTGTAATAATTGATTTCGAGCCAATTGATATGACGTCAAACACAGACGGGTCTTATGTCTTTTTAGCTGATAAATACGGAAAAAAGGTTATACGTGTCGATACTGCATCATTCGAAATTGAAACTTTGACTTTTGATGAAATGCCCGTTGCGCTTTTTTACCGTGACGAAAAACTTTATATCGCTATGTGCGGCAGAGAATATGTTTATTATGAATCCAATCCCGGAGAAACAGGCTCGTTTGCCATTGTCGATTCAAAAACTTTTGAAGTAGAAAAATTACATTCGATAGCCGTTGATTCATATGATATGGTTGTGTCAAAAAGCGGTAATATCTACATAACATCCGGTTCGAATCAATGGAATGAATTATATGCCTTTACAGAAAACGGAACAAAATTAGAAGGAACCGGGGGAATCTATTACAGAACAGTTATTGAGTACAACGAAAAATTTGATAAGATTTATTCTATCACGACAAATTCATCCCCACGCAACATGGAAGTATATAATTTAAA
>Ga0099364_10009584_pt1 | contig 13421 bp, 11 predicted proteins | sample TergutTh196P3_FD_73070 | JGI IMG/M metagenome (GOLD analysis project Ga0099364, IMG submission 73070) | Microcerotermes parvus P3 segment gut microbial communities from Pointe-Noire, Republic of the Congo - Th196 P3 | ecosystem: Host-associated > Arthropoda: Insects > Digestive system > Gut ...
GAGAAAGAGCGGTATTTTGCCGAAAAAGCATTGGAAACAGCCTTGGAAAGTGGGCTCGAGGTCGTTATTGCGTCTTGCTATCGCGGTTGCGCCTTTATGGAACTCAGACGGGGCGATGTGAAACGTGCACACGAGAATCTCTACCAAGCCATCATCTATTACGACAAGAGGGGACTGTACACCAATTGCTCGGAAATGCTCTATGTGATCGTCAGCAACTTCTTTGAAATAAAAGATACGGACGGCATGGAGAGGGTGTTGCAACAGATGAAAGAATACCTCGAAAAGGATGAGTCGAAACAATCCCTCTATCAGTACAATGTTATTAAGCATAGTTATTTTGGGTTGTTGCTGGAGAATGCGAGACAAACCGAAGGTTTGCAATCGGTTGATTACCGGTTAGTCGATAGCGTTCTCGTCTATGTTCGGGACAATATCTATTTGGTTGAGAATTACTTCGAGCAGTTGAGCCAGAATTGGATACAGGCTTACGCTTATTACTTTTTTGCGAAAACGTTCGACGAGTATTTCCCCGAGCAAACCGACACGATTTTTCTCTACTTGGACAAGGCACATGATTTGTTTGAGAAAGTCGGGCGTAGTCGAGTACAGGAACCCAGAGCCTTGAAGGAATTTCAAATCTTTGTACTCACCGTTCGTGCCAACGCCCTTTCCCGCCAAGGGAATACACGGGAGGCATACAGAACCATGCGTGAGGCATTGGTGCTGCACAACGATTTGAAGGACTACCAAAACCTGAGTGAGCACCGTTCCAAAGCCTACCAATTCATGGCAGACTACTACGAAAAGGCAAACCGCCCTGCCGAAGCCTTGCGCTATCAGAAACTCCTCCGCGAAAGCGAGGCAGAACGCTACGAAGGTGAGAAGATCCGAGCCATCAACGAAATGTCGGTAAGGTTTGAAACCGAGAAAAAAGAGATGCGAATACAAACCCTGCTGCGAGAAAACCAGACCGCCCGCCGCATCCTGTGGCTGACCCTTGCTCTATCGCTAACCCTACTGATGACTGCCCTTCTGGTGATTTTGTCGAGCCGCCTGAAGCGTAAAAACGTGGAGCAACGCCTCTACGAAACCGCTCTGCTCGCCGAACTTCGCCAAAGCGAATTGGAGCAGATACACAGCACCAAACAGCAGTTGGAGCAGTACCCCGTAAAGAACACCATCGACACCATCGCACAACAGATATCCGCTACACTCATCGAAAAAGACACCAAAGCTGCCTACCTCGACCGCCTCTCCAAGATTGACTGCCAACTGCTTGAGCATGCCTACCAAACCTCAAAGGTCAAACTCACCGGAATGGATATCAAGTATATCATCTGCTTTTCGGCGAATATTGATGTGAAAGACATCAGTCTACTATTCAACATCGAACCGGCGAGTGTGCATACCGTTCGCTATCGCATTCGCAGGAAGTTTGCTAAGGGGGATGGGGTTTTGATGATGGTGTGAGAAACTTTTTTTCAGACAGTACCTCGTACTACATCATCTTGTTTTTGGTTTTATATTGGATTCATTTTCGAATACGGACAAACTGTTAATCCCCACCCAAAAATTGGGCTTTTGCTTTGGCAAATTCATCAAACAATAAATCCAAACGAGCATCTTTCAAAACAACTTTTTTGTTTCTATCCAATAAGTAAATCGTTGGTGCACCTCGCATTTGATATAACCCATCGTCCTCCAATTGGCTCATTCCATCGGGATCGCGAGCGTTTATCCACGTGTTTGGAACATTGTTGCGATACGTTCGAAACAAATTCAAATCTTTTTCAGGATAGAATGCAAAACCTTGCAAAATCCCGGCTCTAATGAGTTCGTGATAAGCGGAATCTTCCTCAATCCAATCAAGGGTCATTTTACATTGTACGCAACCGGGAATGTAGAAAAAAACTAATAAAAATTCGGCTTCAAGCTCCAATAATTTTCCTCTTTGCCCTTCAATTGTTATAAATTCCAAGTCTGTTGCAATAGAGCCAACCGGATTTTTTGCTGCCAGTTTTATGAAAAAATTAAGTCGGGTGCTATCCGTAAATGTTGCCCATTTGGATTGCAACATTTGATGCCAAACCGGCACAATCCACTGTTCTTCCCTCATATCCGAAAGGGCATCGTTCAAATAAAAATCAAACGATTCAACAAAAAAACGATACATTCTTTCATTGGTATCGGCTTTTTTGATGGTCTCTATCAAAGAACGTTGAATCGTGGGCAAATCCGCCAAGCTTATGGCTTGCAAATAGCGTTGAATCGCTCCGCGAAACTGATTACTTTGAAGTTGTGTCGTGTCGTCAAACGGAAATCCATCCCAAAAACGCTCGGCTAAAAACACACTGCGTTCCTCGTCCGACATTTGATCTAATGGTCGAAATAACTGAGCATTCAAACTCATACAACCAAAGAAAAAGGCGATAATTAAAACAAGTTTTTTCATCATAAAAAAAATTAGGGTCTATAATTCGATAATTTCAAAATCTCTTGACTGTCTGTTTCTGTAAGCAATTCCGGAAGGGTTTTGCCTGTGTTTTCCATATATTTTTTCACAATTCGATAGCCTAAATAATGTCCGATTCGTCCGGGAGAACCCGGAAACATTTGCACAGTCGGACTTTCCGAAACAAACGCACGATATTTGAACGCATTTTGTTCGTACAACAATTTTTCTCCAACCAAATATGCCCACACCGTTTTTTCGTTTTTCTTAGCCCATACTAATTGTTCGGGCGTGTAACCAAAGCGAATTGCCAGGTCTGTTTTCGGCAACATTTGTTCCAAAAAATACGCCACTTTTCCATGTAAAATCAGGTGATCTAAAAGATTTTGCAACGGCTGTGGAGTTTTCTCCAATTCGTAGTGAGCAACGGCTCTCATACCATCTACCGAGATAAACGGTTCGTCCAAACGCATACGCATATACATCGGAATCGCTACAGAATTGTAGTGTTCGTTATCTACACCCAAATACATATCAATCGCAATAACCAATACAGAATCCATAAAAATAACCCGATTATCGTAATCCAAATACGAAATATACGTGTAAATTGTTGGGATTATTTCTCTGCCGAAACTTCGATTAAATCTTGCCAAACTCTCGCCCAACGCCGATTCGAGAAAATTCAAATCCGGATATTTTTCCAAAATATCATCTAATAAATCTTTCGAACGAGGATCTCTAACAAAATCCGAAATTTGTCTTTGATTATTCAAATCATCTAAATCCGCACCTTCCAAAAACAACGGAAATTCTTCGTAAAGCCGATGAAGTTCTTCGCCAATTCGATTGGTATCAATACTCATCAGCGTGATTTCATAGCGTTTGATCGGAATGGGTGAAAACTTGATATCATCACGTTTTTTGAAAAAAATACTCAACAAAATCAACACAGCAATGACTGCAAAAGAAATGTACAACGTTTTTTTTATCATATTAAAAAAGTTTTAAGCCGAGTGTAAAATACAAAATTCTATAACTTGTTTTGAAATCAGAAAGTTTAAACATGGGTGAAAATGCATATTCATATCGCACATCAAACGTGAAACGCTTTGTAATATCAAGCCCTGCACCATATTGCATACTAAATACGGAAGTTTTCATACTAACTTCTGCCCACGGCATGACGACGCGATTTTTGTAAACATCTACTTGCGAATCGTACAAAAACGACAGCACCGGACCGCCGTACATACGCAGACAAAAGCCCTCGCTGTGAAAAAAACGAAAGCCAAACATAATCGGCACATCTACACTGTGAACGCTCACCTGTTGATTAAATGTGTCTGTCGGACTTGTGCGAAATGCATTTTCCAATCCGCCTTTTCGCGTGAAATAAACTTCGGGTTGCAGAAATAAAATACTTGCAAATTCAATCCGAAGACCTGCACCAAAATTGTAATTCAGTTGGGCTTCCGAAAAAATGGTTTGACTACTGTTGAGTTGTGTAAATGTTTTCGATGAATTAAATCCTCCAAACAACATGAAATGCACGTGAGCTTTAGATTCTTCGGCTTTTATAGAATAAAAAAGCATCAAAAAACCAATCATTAAACCTAAATTTTTTTTAATTTTCATGTGCTAATTTGAAAAAAAGTTGTATATTTGTAGAATTGTTTTACAAATATACGAAAAATTTTTCAATTTGTTGCATAAAATGATAGAAATTGCCCAAATTCATACTCGCTCGGCAAATTTTGATGCCAATTATACCTACATTCGAAAATGTATCAAGGACGCATCGAAAAAATCAGTCAAAACGCTGGTCTTTCCTGCGTTTTCGTTGACCGGATATCCTGTTGGAGATGAGTTGAAATCGCCGGAATTTGTAGAAAAATGTTGGACTTATGTTGAGCGACTTTTGAAGTATACCGATGGTTTGACGGTGGTTTTGGATATTCCGTTTTTTCAAAAAAAACAACTTGTTCATCGGTTGTTATGCTTGGAAAACCGCAAAATCAAAGGCTTTTCGGATAATTCGTGCGGATGGAATGATGTGGGTTTGAACTTCGAACGATATTTCAAAACTTCGGAATATGCACAAATTCCCAAATCGTTCAAATTGGGGTTGGCATTTGCTGCCGAACTTCCGAAAAAGTTAGAAAAATCAAGCGAATTTGACCAATGGATTGTTTTAGATGCGTGGAGTTTTGACTACAAAAACGTGGAATCGCGAACGGCATATTTTTGTGCGTTAGCCAAGCAATATCAAGTGGAAATTTTTCTTGCGAATGCTGTTGGCGGACAAGTTTCGCTAATCCTTGCAGGAGGCTCGATGCACATTGGTTCGGACGGAAAAATTTTGAAACAATATCCGTATTTTGAAGAATCATTTTTAAGTCGAAAATCCAAAGTCAAAAATCGAACATCCAACATCGAATGGATTCACGATGCTTTGGTTTGCGGAATCCGAGATTATTTTAACGACAGAGGTCTGAAAACCGCTGTAATCGGGCTTTCCGGAGGAATTGATTCGGCAGTGGTTTTGCCGTTGACGGTAAAGGCATTGGGACGAAAAAATGTGTTGGGGATTTTGCTGCCATCGCAGTATTCAACCAAACATTCCATTGATGATGCCATCAAATCCGCCCATAATCTGGGTGTGGATTATCACATTATTCCGATTGAAAAAGCGTTTCAAACGATGCATGAAACGTTATTGCCTGTTTTCGGGAAACGCCCGTTTGACTTGGCAGAGGAGAATTTGCAAGCCCGTATTCGCAGTATGATTTTAATGGGAATTTCCAATAAATTAGGGCATATTTTGTTGAACACATCTAACAAAACCGAATCTGCTGTGGGCTACGGAACGCTCTACGGCGACCTTTGCGGAGCTTTGGGAGTGATTGGCGATTTGTATAAATTTCAAGTTTATGAACTCGCTAATTTCATCAATCGAAACTATGAGATTATTCCTCAAAACTCCATAGATAAAGTCCCTTCCGCTGAATTGCGACCCAATCAAAAAGATTCGGATTCGTTGCCGGAATACGATGTTTTAGATGCCGTTTTACAACTGTATTTAGATGAAAATTTATCAGAAAACGCCATCATCAAAAAAGGTTTTGACGAAAAATTAATTAAAAAAACTTTCAATTTAGTCAAAAGCAACGCTTACAAACGCCACCAAACCGCACCACAACTGCGGATTTCGAACTCTGCATTTGGAATTGACCGGATTATGGTGTTTTGAGATATTGCTGTTTCACAACAATATACAAACCGTGTCGGAAAGTTTACTTGATTGATACAATTTTTTTTCCCAATCCAAAAAAAAGTGTTATCTTTGCAAATAGAACTAAAGTAAACATGACTATGAAAACAAAAAAAGAAATTGTAGACAATTGGCTGCCACGCTACACCGGTGCATCGTTGGAGCAATTCGGCGAATATATTATTTTGGTAAATTTTTACGAATATGTTAGTCGTTTTGCCGAAAAATTTGGTACCGAAATTTTTGGTGTCGGCAGAGCCATGCAATGTGCTACACACGACAATATCACGATTATCAATTTTGGTATGGGAAGTCCGAATGCCGCAACTATCATGGATTTGTTGAGTGCAATCAATCCCAAAGCAGTTTTGTTTTTGGGAAAATGCGGAGGTTTGAAAAAGACGCAAATTGGTGATTTTATCCTTCCGATTGCAGCTATTCGTGGCGAAGGAACATCGCGAGATTATTTTCCGAAAGAAGTGCCGGCATTGCCTGCATTTAGTTTGCAAAAAGCCGTTTCGACAACCATTCGCGACTACAACAAAGACTATTGGACAGGTACGATTTATACGACAAACCGCCGTGTTTGGGAACATGACGAAAGATTCAAGGAATACTTAAATTCACTAAAATGTACGGGCATCGATATGGAAACGGCAACGATTTTGATTGCCGGTTTTGCCAATCAAATCCCTACGGGTGCGCTGCTTTTAGTATCGGATAATCCTATGACTCCCGAAGGTGTGAAAACATCTTCGAGCGATAATATGGTTAGCAAAAATTTTGCACAACTTCATTTGGAAATCGGGATTGATTCGCTGAAACAGTTGATGTACAACGGGCTTACGGTGAAACACCTGCGGTTTGAATTTTAAGCAAAATTTTAATCTACTGCACGTCGCGACCAATAAAACGAGATCCCCAAACCCGAAACAATGTGCCAAATGCCCCACCATGCGGTGATAAACAACATACCACCAACGGCAATTTCGGGAGGAAAAATTTTGGGATTAAACAACAAAACCAAACCTAATCCGGAATTTTGAATGCCGGTTTCAATCGTTAAAGCTCGCCGATCTATTTCCGGTACTTTACACAGCCGTGCCAAGCCATAACCCGAACTCAGAACAAGGGCATTGTGTACAAATACCAAAATAAAAATGTAAAAAATATGCTGTAGAAACAAGTTGAAATTGTTGCTAAATGCCATTATGATCATCGCAATAAAAAATAAAATCGAAAAGTATTGCATCGGTTTTTTCAGTTTTTCCGCCCATAGAGGGAGATACTTGACCATCAAAATTCCCAGAACTAACGGCAATCCTAAAAGAAGTAGCACCGTTCCGAACATTTGAATCGGATCAATCGGCAACCACAATACGGTGTCTGCTACCGCATGTTTGTTTACAAAATTCACATAAAGTTTGCCCCAAATCCAGAAATTGACCGGTGTCATAAGTGGCGACAATGCTGTGTTTACCGCCGTCAGACTAATCGAAAGTTCGGTGTTTCCTTTCGAAAGTTGTGTCATAAAATTGGAGATATTTCCTCCCGGACAAGATGCCACCAAAAGCATGCCCATCGCCACCATGGGCGTAATCCAGTCGTTGAGCAAAACCACCAACAAAAACGTGAGGGCGGGCAACAAAAGATGTTGTGCAAACATTCCGACAAGTGCACTTTTCGGATGTCGCCACACTTCTTTGAACATTTCTGCCCGAAGTCCCAGTGCCACACCAAACATAACAAACGCCAACACGATGTTTACGGCGTGCATACCGCCTGCGGAAAAATTAATGCGGATAGTGTCTAAAGATTGCAGTTGTTCGTACATAGTTAAAGGGTTAAGAGGTTAAGGGTTAAAGGTTAAGGGTGGCTATTGGCGAAGCTTTTACCTTTTTACCTTTCACCTTGTTTTTATTTTATTCTCCAAGAAAAGCTTTCAGATGTTTACTTCGTGATGAGGTTTTAAGTCTGCGAATGGCTTTCTCCTTGATTTGTCGAACGCGTTCGCGAGTCAAGTCGAATTTGATAGCGATTTCATCTAACGTATAGCCGTGCCCGTGCCCGATTCCGTAAAACAAATTCAACACATCACGTTCTTTTTCAGTCAAAGTCGCCAACGAACGCTCGATTTCTCGTGCCAACGATTCGCGAATCAACAACGAATCCGTTGTTGGATTATCTTCGTTGATATAAACATCGATAAAACTTGTTTCTTCGTCTTGAATCAGCGGTGCATCCATGGATACGTAACGTGTAGTGATATTCATCACTTCGGAAATTTTGTCTTTCGACAAGTCCAAAGATTCGGCGATTTCGTCGATTGATGGCGTTCGTTCGAATTTTTGTTCAAGTTTGGACGTTTCCTTTTTGATTTTATTAAGCGAACCCACTTGATTTAGCGGCAAACGCACAATTCTCGATTGTTCTGCCAACGCCTGCAAAATGGATTGGCGAATCCACCAAACGGCATAAGAAATAAACTTAAATCCGCGTGTTTCGTCGAAACGACGAGCGGCTTTAATCAATCCGAGATTACCCTCGTTGATCAAATCCGGAAGACTCAAGCCTTGATTTTGGTACTGTTTAGCAACAGAAACCACAAATCGCAAGTTTGCTCTGGTCAATTTTTCCAAAGCACGTTGATCGCCGTTGCGAATACGTTGTGCCAAAAGGACTTCTTCTTCTGCACTGATCAAATCTTCTTTACCAATATCTTGCAAATACTTGTCTAACGATGCCGTTTCGCGATTGGTAATTGATTTCGAAATTTTTAACTGCCTCATATCTCTTGATTTTCAAAAAAATAACTAACAAAACCCATTTTGGGGTTGCAAAGATACGTTATTTTACGGAAAAAACCAAAAAAAGTTGCATTTTTCTTGATTTTTTTTATGTTATTTTACAATTTGTAAAAAATCAGCAGACCGACTAAATTTTTTTTCGTATCTTTGCAACGTGAACTTGAAAAAAGATATTTTGAAATCAGATTTTTCGTTGTGGCTTTCGCCGATGGAAGATGTTACGAATCCGCCGTTTCGTAGGATTTGCAAAAGATTTGGTGCAGATGTTTTGGTGACGGAATTTGTGCCGACCGATGCGATTATTCGTAATGTTGCAAAAAGTTTATTGAAATTTCAATTTGAGGAAAACGAACGTCCGCTTGCCATTCAAATTTATGGACATTTGGAAGATGCTATGATTGAAGGTGCGAGGATTGCAGCTGAAGCGAAACCTGATTTTATTGATATCAACTGGGGCTGTCCGGTAAAAAAAATTGCTAATCGTGGTGCAGGTTCGGGAATTTTCAAGGATATTCCCAAAATGATTCGCATTACGGAAAACATTGTGAAAGCCGTGAATTTGCCTGTTACTGTAAAAACTCGCTTGGGTTGGGACGAACATTCGAAAGTTATTGTTGAGGTTGCCGAACGCTTGCAAGACACGGGCATTGCGGGTTTGAGTATTCACGGACGAACACGCTCTCAACTCTACACCGGAGAAGCCGATTGGACTCTTATCGGCGAAGTAAAAAACAATCCGCGTATGCACATTCCGATTTTTGGAAACGGCGATGTGAAAACGCCCGAAAATGCGTTGGAAATGAAAAACACGTATGGCGTTGATGGTATTTTAATCGGACGGGCAACCATCGGAAACCCTTGGATTTTCAGAGAAATCAAACATTTTTTCGAAACAGGCGAACACTTGCCATTGCCTACAATCGACGAACGTACAGACATTTGTAAAGAACATCTTTTAGCTTGTATCGAATGGAAAGGAGAAAGCAAAGCCATTGGCGAGATGCGAAAACATTACAGCACGTATTTCAAAGCCATTCCGCATTTCAAACCCTTACGGATTGAACTGTTACAAGCCAAAGAGTTAGACCATATTTTGGAAATTTTTGAAAAAATACGGAAGTTTTAAATTTTTTTTCGTATCTTTGCACCATGAATAACAAGCCGACAGAACAAGTGGAATATTCCGAGTATTTATCGGAAAAGTATTTGCCGTTTCGTGATCAATATCTTTTTTCGTTTTACTATCCCAAACTTATAAAACAGTTTTCGCCAAATACGACTATCATTGATTTAGGAAGTGGTTTGGGCTCGTTTTTGCGATTTTGTAAAAAACACAAAATCTCTGCAAAAGGCTACGACACTAATGCCGACATGGTGGCTCAATGTCAAAAAGCAGAACTTGATGCGAAAGTGGCTTCTGTTTTGGGTTTTCCGGAAGCATCTGTAAAATCAGCCTTTTGCGACAATGTGTTGGAACATTTAACGCTGGAAGAAATTTATACATTTTTTCAAAATTTGAAAACAAAAATGATATCCGGCGGAAGATTGGTAATGTTGGTTCCCGGTCCGGTAGGATTTAGGAAAGACCATACACACGCGACGTTCGTCGATGTTGCATTGATTGAATCCATTTGCAAAACGATGAGTTTGAAATTAACCAAAGCATTTTATCATCCGTTCAATTGCAAATTCATTTCGCGTTTTTTGTACTTGAACATGACCGTTTGCGTTATTGATTTTTGATAGAGATTATGTTATGAAACCATTAGTAAGTATATGCATTCCGACTTATAATTCCGCAAATTTTATACGGGAAACTTTAGCTTGTGTGCTGAATCAAACATATACAAATATCGAAGTCAATATTAGTGATGATGCTTCTGATGATGAAACGTTGAATATTATAGAATCCATCAACGATACTCGAATTGTGTTGAAAAAAAATGCATCGCGTTTGGGTCTTGAAGGAAATTGGAATAGTGCACTATCTATGGCGAAAGGCGAATATATCAAAATGTTGCCCGCTGATGATATCATTGATAAGACCTGTATTGACAAGCAAGTGGCGATATTTGAAGACAATGAAAAGTCACAAGATTTTGCACTGGTGGTATGCAATAGTAGCATTATCTCGCCCATCGGCGAGCAAGTTCTGAAACGCCAAAGTCGTCTGAAGACGGGCGAAAACAATTCCGAAAAGGTGATGAAGAAATGTTTGCTATGGGGAACGAACGTGATAGGCGAACCTAATGTCGGGCTGTTCAGAGCTTCGTTGGCGTCCGACTTGCACTACGATTGTAGCAATCCTTACATGTTGGATTTGGATTTTTGGGCAAAGTTATTGAAGAAAGGAACGCTTTATGTGCAGAGTGAACAATTAGCATCGTTCAGAATTTCCTCCAAACAACTCACCGCAAAAATTGGTTTTTCGCAAGCGTGTTTGTTCGACGAATTTATCAAAAAAATATCGCAAGATCCCTACTGGAAAATTCCATTTTTACTGCGAATGTGGAGTAAAATAGCATCTCGAATCATGCTGTTGGTGCGCCTTTTAGTTCATAAAAAAATTACTTAGAAAAATATATTGTCATGTTAATATCTGTCATTATCCCCTGCTACAACGAAGAGTTGGTTATCAACGAAACGCACAAGCGTTTGACTCATGTTATGAAATCGCTCAATCACGATTATGAATTGATTTTCATAAACGATGGGAGCAAAGACCGTACACAACTGATTTTGCAAGATCTTGCAGCGAAGGATTCCCATGTGAAAGTATTAGATTTTTCGCGAAATTTTGGACATCAATGTGCGGTAACAGCCGGTCTGAACAATTGTACCGGAGATGTTGCGGTGATTATTGATTCGGACTTGCAAGATCCACCGGAAGTGATTATTGAAATGTTGGACATTATGCAAAAAGAACAAGCCAATGTGGTGTATGGCGTTCGTAAAAAACGCGATGGCGAAAGTTGGTTCAAATTGGTTACGGCAAAAATGTTTTACCGCATTTTGAATCGCTTGTCTGATGTGAAATTTCCTTTGGATACAGGCGATTTCAGAATGGTTGATCGGAAAGTTATCGACCAATTCAATCAACTTGACGAAACCAACAAATACATTCGCGGATTGATTGCTTGGATGGGCTTTAAGCAAGTTCCTTGTTACTACGAACGCGAAGCTCGCTTTGCCGGAGAAACCAAATATCCGCTAAGCAAAATGATAAAATTTGCGATGATTGGTTTGTTTTATTTTTCGAAAAAACCGCTGAACATGGCGACTTCACTTGGTTTTGCAAGTATCGTATTAGGATTTTTATATCTATTGTGGATTTTTATCATGATAATTTTTTCGATGGGACATTTAGTTACAGGTTGGACTTCAACCATTGCATTGATTGTGTTTTTCGGAGGCGTACAATTGTTGACTATCGGTGTGTTGGGCAAATATATCGGCAATCTTTTTGATGAAGTGAAGGGACGTCCGGAATATATTATCAGTGAAAAAATAAATTTTGACGACAAAAAAACCCCATAAAAATGAGTACTGATTTTCTCCATCTTATCAAGCAAAACCCCTTAAAATACACGTTTTTTGGACTTGCTTTTGTATTACTCTGTATGCTGGTTCGAATGAGTTCAGATGCCGGAATGTCGGGCGACGAACACTACCAAATGGAGCAAGCCAAAAACGTTTACAATTTTTATGCAACGCTTGGGAAAGACACAGCAGCAACGTCTTATAGAGATGACTGGAACCTTGCACATTACGGGCAATCCGTAGATAATTTGGCTTATGCTATTGCTCGGATATTCAATATCGAAGATGAAATTTTAGTTAGACATATCACCAACAGTTTTTTTGGTTGGCTTTTGATTCTTTTGGGCGGATTGATTGCTTTTCAAATTGCCGGAAAGTGGCGTGTAGCCATTATTGTAGCCCTGTTGATGTTTTTCTCGCCACGACTGTTAGGACATTCATTTAACAACCTCAAAGACACCGGTTTTGCTACAGCCATGCTGTTTGGCATCTATACGTTGATCCGCTTTTTCAAAGAATTTCCCAAACCATCATGGAAAACATTAGCATTGATGGCACTAAGCATCGGATTTGCACTCGGAACACGGATTGGCGGACTTTTGCTCATTCCCTATTTGGGACTTTTCGGATTGATATATTTCTTCAAAGAGTACTCCTACAAAGGATTTCTCAAACCAAAAGAACGTTCGATATTTTGGACGATGGTCAAGTGGGGCGTTGTGGTTTCGGTGATCGGCTTTACGTTAGGAATCTTGGTTTGGCCGTACGGATTAGTGAGTCCTATCGAGCATACCATTCATACATTCAAAGGACAAAGTGCGTTTTCGGCAGCCCTCCGTCAAAACTTTGAAGGCACAATGATATGGTCGGATCTGCTACCTTGGTACTATACGCCGAAATATATTCTGATAACGATTCCAACGGCTGTGCTGATTGGATTGGGATTGTTTTTCTGCTTACTTTGGAAAGATAAAAAAAATTATTTTTGGTATTTCATTATCTTTTTTGCGTTTTTCTTTCCGGTGTTTTTTATTGTTTTTACGAATGCCAATGTTTACGGAGGTTGGCGACATGCCTTGTTTGCCTATCCGCCGATGGTGGTGGCAGCAGGGTTAGGATTTAATTTTCTCCTTGAACAAAAATGGATAAAGTCTTCGGAAAAATTTATTTCGATTTTCGGAATCGCTTTGGTAACGCTACTTTTATGGCATCCTATTCATCATGTTTTCAAAAATCACCCTTACCAATATGTCTATTTCAACGAATGGTTTGGCGGAATGAAAAAAGCGTATGGCAATTACGAATTGGATTATTACTATCATTCCACTCGTAAAGCCTCAGAATG
>Ga0099364_10009585_pt1 | contig 13421 bp, 15 predicted proteins | sample TergutTh196P3_FD_73070 | JGI IMG/M metagenome (GOLD analysis project Ga0099364, IMG submission 73070) | Microcerotermes parvus P3 segment gut microbial communities from Pointe-Noire, Republic of the Congo - Th196 P3 | ecosystem: Host-associated > Arthropoda: Insects > Digestive system > Gut ...
CTATATGAAAAATTATCCACTATTTTTCTATACGCAAAATATCCTTTAAGTTCCCTTAAACATTTCAAAATTTTTAATCCACGTTTTCTTTTTGTTTTATTTTTCATTATTATACAACATTTCTTTTAACTAATTCATTATTAATTTGTTCAAGAAGCACATAATCATCAGACACTTCTTTTTGAACTGATTTTCTTTTAAAGTAATTCGTTTCTACAATAGATGGTAAAATTCCTTTTTTACTTTTATCATATACCGATCCCCAAGATGTTCTAATATTGTTACTAACAATATCATTATCTAAATCATCTTCTTTTCCCAATATTGTTTCTGGGCTTATGTTAAATTGTCTAACTATAGATGGATACAAACTCGCAAAATCAAGTGATGATACATTTTTATAAAAACCTGGCGTTAAATCATACACAAATCCACCTTGTAATTCCTCCCGTTCATCATCCTCATCTTCTTCATCTATGATAAAAGGTCCCATTTTTGTTTTCTTTTTATTTTTATTTTTATCATCTTCTTTCTTTTTATTCCTTGGATCCTTATAACATTCAAAAGTATGTTTGTCTTCCTTTAAAAAATCTTTTATCATTAAAGATTCTATCAACGCAACACTACCAAAACATTTATAAATACCCGCTTCACTTATATTATTAATTTGACAATGAACTTCAAAACATTTTGTTAATTTATCAATAAAATATACCAACATCGTATCAACTATATTATAATAAATGAACTTTTGCTTGTTGTTTATATATAAATCAGATAAATCTTTATCATATTGAATTTTACTTAATTTGCATATCTGTAAAGCAACATCATTTAACTTCGAACTTTCTTTCATATTAATTGATATTTCATATTTTTTACAAAGTTTCAAATAATCCACCACAATCAAATTATCAGGCATATAAAGAGAATTAATTTTTAAATTATTAATTTTAACATTCAAGTATTTTGCCCTGCAAACCATATATTTCCAATCAAAATCCTCAAAATTCCAACCAGTAATAACATCCATTTTAGAACAAAGAACATTAAAAAAATCAAATAACATATCTTCTTCTTGTTCATAGTATTTAAACTTTATATGAAATTTTTGCTTATGTTGTTTAAAATACTCATTCACATCAACTTGTATCTCTTCTAATTGCTGCTTTGATAAATCATTAGTGGCTAAAACTAAAATAGTAGAATTACTCTGTAACGCAATAGAATATATTCTTTGTGATGCAGTTTTTTCAGAAATATTTCTAAAATCCTCCATCATTTCTGTCTCTATATCACAAAAAAACTGTCTTTTAGGCATCGTATGAGAAAATATTCTATTCCTTATATCTTCATCAAAATTTTCATACATATACTCTATAATACGATATTGTGTCATATCTCTTGACATTACATTTTGTTTACGTATTTTCTTACCATCCCAAGATATTCCTTCATATCCACCTTTTTTCGCTTCAACCCAATTATAAGAATGTTCTTCCGTAATTGGCTCATGGTAATTTTTAATAATACCTTCTTCATCAGTAAACCATATGTCTAATATATTATTATATCTTATTTTTCTTGATATAAGCATTTTTTAATCCTTAAAATTCTAAATCTCTTACATTTATATTATCATAAATACACAAACAGTATAATTCAGCACCAATATATGCTCGCAATTCTGTCGGTCTCTTGTGTACGTTTCTACTAATCACTCTCAAAATAATACTGATATAATCACGCCCCACCACATCTTCAAGACCCATAAGGTAATTGTAGTAATTACGATTATCCACGCCACCAACAATATCAAATATGTCAAGAAACACATTAGTATTTATATTGAAATTAATATCTGCTTCACGAAGTTTTCTATTAATATTATAAATATTAGATGGATAAATATATCTAACATTATTAAAATCCAAAAAATGAATTATTTCATGTACGATTGTTCTAACATCATTTCTACTCGGATTTCTAACATTAACTGTATCTCCATTAATAGTAATAGCATGAAATCTTTCATTGTGATAATGAGAATATTTTCCTCTAACTTTATCCCTTATAGAAAGCAAATGGTCATCTTTGTTATATTTATCTAACACCACAAAATTTATGTTATCTATGGTTCGCATAGATTCTAATAATTCGTTATATTCTTGTTTTTGAATGTCAAGCCATTCTTGTAATGTCGAAAATTTTATCATTTTTATAAAATTCATTAAAAAATTCCCCCGCTTTCTTTCATCATTTTTTCTAACTGAATTTTACTCTGCCTCTCACGATTCGCTTCAATCGCTTTATTATTTCTTTCAATCATATCGCCCATACCCTTTTCTCTTGCATAAATAGATGAACATTTTTCTTTACAATTAGGACATTCATAACAATAAAATGGCTTATTAGGCGACTTCTCATTTTTTTCAATAAAGCATTCACTTGTGTCACAAACAAATTCTGTTTGACACTTCCCACATTTGAAAACAACTTCTAATAGTTGTCCTTTTCTAATTATTGTTGGCATTTACTCCTTATTATTTATTAGTTCCAAATAGCGTATTAAAATATCCTTATTATGAGAACACAAAAATTCAATATTAATCTCTGCTACTCTATTACCATATTGGTAATCAAGTTCTGTTATCAAATTAAATGAACCCACATATTTAGGTATAATATATGGATGATGCCACAAAATAATTTGATTAAAATCTTTATCAAATAAATAAACTTTCAAAGAACCTAAAAATTCTTCATCAAATTTCTTATTATCAATATTATAGAGTTCATCATACCATTTTTGGTATTCAGAATATCCTACTATATTAGTAACCCTAAAATTTTCCTCATACCATTTTTGAGGTTTAGCATAATCTATTAATGTTTTTGTATCGCTTCTATGAACTTGATTATTAATTGTTACTGTTTTTGTTAATTCTATAATATCAGTAATACTATCAGTAACAGGACATTCATCAAATTTTTTCTTATGTTTTGACGAAACATCAAACAAAGCATCTAAACCTTCAATACGTTTAAGATATTCTAATTTAAATTCTTCTTTAAAATATTTCGGACAAGATAACAATGCCCCAAATAGATTTAGATAAATTGGTTCACTAACGTTTAAATTTAATTCTTTTGATTTTAAAATTTCCATTTTTTTATATTTATAATTATTTTTTACTTCTACTTGTTGTTTCTTTAATTATTTCACCCGCTATTTCAAGCGTTTTTATCTTTTGTTCTTCTGATTTATATTCTTTATTTCCCAAATATTCTTTTAACAAATCTTCTATATTAAAGTTCTTTAACGAAATCTGTGTTGAGTTCTCTTCTAAAATTTTAATCGTATCTTTATCTACACGATACTTAATTGATTCATTTAAAACATCTTTTAAAAGTTCTTCATTTATAATATCCGATTCCTTTAAATCTGCTTCTATAAAAACAAAATTACCCTTAACTTTTTCTTTAACTTTATCCTTATCATTTATAACATCATCATATAAAACCTTAACAAATTTAGGACTAACATTGTTTTCATAAAAATTAAATTTACCTGTCTCTACATCTAAACAAAATATACCTTTTTTATTTCCAACATCGTTTTTTGTAAATTGTCTTATGCTGCCTACATATAAAGTGTTTTTCGTTTTTTGTGTAAAATGTATATGACCTGAAATCATCCTTATATTTTTCTTTTCCAAATAACTTTCTTCACAAATATCAGCATACTCAACATCACCAACTGGTTTCGTCCTATTAAATTTTGCTTCATCTAATAAAGTATGTGAAAAAACATAATCTATATTTTCATCCTTAAATTGCTTCAAAACACTTCTATCATTGTTAGAAAAAGGCATAAATAAACAAAGTTTATTTTGAGTTTCTACTAATGTTGGTTTAATATACAATTCTTTAAAAAAGGGCTTCAACATTTTTGACGAATTCTTTTCTGTAGAATCATCTTCGTAACAATCATGATTACCGACAATGCTATAAATATCAATCATTTTTGATAACTTTTCAAAAACATCATATGCGACATTAAAAGTGTTAGAATGGATTAATTGCCTACTATCAAAAATATCTCCCAAGTTTATCATTACATCACCATCACGTTTTTTTGATTCTAACAAAGGAAAAAGAAAATCATAAAAGTATTGAGTATGAAGCATCAAATCTTCTAAATTATTCTTTCCGATACCAAAATGTATGTCTGCGATAAACCAAATCCGTTTTGCGTTAATTTTTTCCATATTCTATTAATAAACAAAACCACAAAACGATGTAAGCAAAAAAAAAATCACTTTTCCTTATATCCCACTATTTTTATAAATCCTGTCATCAAAGGACTACCTTTGGCTATTTTATCAATTATTATTAATATGACATTATTTTGATATTCAAAACCAAATACCAAATTCATTGTCTTAACCTTTTTATGATTATGAACATAACCTTGAAGATTACTCAATAAATATACATTAACATCTTTATCTATAAAGTGTTTTTTAATTTTGACATACTCACGATTTGTTGGCAAAATATATCTCGTTTTTACTTCATCACATTTATCTAATAAAATATTCATTTTTCTTAAAAATTGCGATGTTAAAGCAAAATTATTTGACAATAATTTTACCATCTTTAACGTATATTCCTTGCATTCAGTAAGACGCTTTTCTAAAATAGTATCAATGTTGTCTATAACAAAAGACAAATAATCCTTCCATTGAAGTTTTCTACCTATATTTTCTCTTATGGTATTTAACCATTCATCTCTATGTTCAGTCATCAGTATAGTAACTCCTCTAAAATTTTTATGACTTTATTATCTTCAGATTCATCATCAGAATAATTTGCATTTTGCAAACAATTATTTACTAATTTATTAATCTCAATCCTAATATCTAAAGTATTGGAAACACCTTCATATTTCATCAAGGTATTGAAAATACGTTGTTTTATTGATTCATCTTTTATATCATATAAAACAGAAATTTGAACATGAACTTTCAAAAGATTTTTAATACTAAAAATTGTGCTGATAGTTTTCATAACTATTATATTAATTTGGTGATATTCTATATATGTTATTTAGCATTTCTTCATGCTGCCGATTTCTAATATCTTCATTAGTTAACAAATGTAACTTATAAAAAGCATTATTTAATTCATTTTTTAATGATAACGAAATATGAATATCTTCACCCGTTAAAGTGTATAATGTGTCTACTAACATCTGATCACTAATTCCATCTTTTCGCAACATATTATGAATATAACTTTGCAAATCACCAAAACGTCTAATCAAACGTTCTAATCCAAGATAATTATACATTAAATCTAAACATTCTGCTATTTCTTCTTTCTTGACAATTTTCTTTGTTGTTGATTCAATAATATCTATTTTATCTTGCGGCAATCCTTGTAATATATCATTATAAGTATCATTTACCTTTTTTATTAAAAGTTCATCTTTATAATACTTTAAAGAATCACTAACCATACTCGTTAGTGGCTGCTTATTTTCAACTTTTTCATTCTTAATCATATTGTCCTCCATAGTTTTATTATTATTATATATAGTATCTCCGTTGTTTGTTTTCAAATTATTCCCATCTATTTAGAAAATGATCAACTTCATCTTTTGCTTCATCATATGGTATATTAAGATTTGGATGCTTACATAATAAAGCACTCGCTCCAAATAATGAACCATAAACACCTCTTTCTTGTGCTAATTTTACAAACCGAATTGCATCTACAACAACTCCTGCTGAATTCGGACTATCTTGAACGCTCAATTTACAATCTAAACTCATTTTTGAACCTGCAAATCCTTCCATCTCTATATGAATATCTGCAATCTTATTATCCTTTAAATATGAAATATATTCACTCGGACCAGCATAAACAAAATCCGAACCATTAATAACACCTTCCTTCGAAATCTTTTTAGATATTAATCTATTTTTATCCATCATATTAAGAAAATCGGTATTCCCACCCACATTTCTTTGTATATGACATAACGTCTTAATTCCTCTATCTTTTGATAATTCTTGTAACATCTGTGATAAAATTGATGCACCAAATTGACTCTTAATATCATCTCCAATGATTGCAACTTTTGATTCTTTAAATTTCCGATTCCACTCCTCATCAGAAGCAATGAAAACAGGAATACAATTTACAAAAGAAATACCATATTTAAGACAAATTTCAGCCCAAAATTCAGTCGCTTTTTGGCTTCCAACAGGCAAAAAATTAACAATCACATCAGGTTTAATTACTTTAATTAATTTATGAACATAATTTATTCTTTCCGATTCTTTTTCAAAACTATTATCACTATAATGTGCAAATCTACTATATTCATCTATATTATCATCATACATTGAACTTGACATACTATCAAAAATAGGGGCAGGAGAAACTCTTATATTAACATTGGGTAATATGATTCTATCTTTTAGAGTTATCAAATTTTTACTGCAATTAGGGTTTTCATATATCGCTTGATATAAAGGTTTATTAATTTTTCTAAAATCAATATCAAAACCCTCTACAAATTCAATGTCCGTAACTTTATATCCACCAATTTCAGGATGCATCAATCCTTGTGTTGTATCATTATTTTTATAATATGCAACGCCTTCTATAAGTGCCTTCGCACAATTTCCTACGCCTACAATGGCAACTTTAATTTTTTTATTTTTCATATTATATTAATAAGAATTTAAGAAAAACGATGTAAATTCGGATAAATTTACACCGTTTTTAAATGTGAGAAATTATTGTCATCTCCAAAACCAATCTACACGCTTTTCTTCTAATTTGCCTACTTTTATGCTTATTTGATCTCTTTTTCCAATCAAATTTTCGCAATCTATACAATCACGACATTGATAACAATCTATACAAGATTTATTGGTTTCTTGATCCCAATCTGCTTTTTCTAAATTGCTCCCATATCGTTTTTCAAAAAATTCCCGTGAAATACAATTATATCTTTGTATGTATTGAGGAACTTCAAAATTGCTATCTATTACCACAACGTATTGACCTTTTATTGTTGGTTTTAAAATCGGAGGAGGATTATATGATATGTCTTCTGATTCTTTCATTTCTTGTTTATAATTAGTTATTAATATTTCTGTTTCTATTTTAGTCGTAAATTTTCTTTCTACTATTTCATAAATATTTAAATTGTATTTCTTTGCTAATTCTAATATTATCGGATTTTTATATTCACTTATCGCAAATTTTACTCCACTATTTACTAACATTTCAAACAAATCTTCTGTATCTTTTTGCGTCCATTTAGCAACACTATAACCCGATGTGTTCAAATATGGAGGGTCAGCATAGATGAAACTACGATTTCGTTCATTATCACCTCTAAATTTTAATTTCTTAAACACATCTCTAAAATCTGTATTCATAAACATAACATCCGATAAGTTTTCATATGTTTTTTCTAAATCATCTAATAATATCTTCTTAACATTACTTATTCCAAATCGTAATGAACCAAATTTCTTAAAAACATAATTACTTAAAAATAAAAATCTACCCGCTTTTTTTATAGGATCTGTCTCTACATTTTTCTTCCAATGCTTAAATAAAGTGTCATGATAAGGTATATCTTTCATATAACTTAACAACTTTTCCTTCTTGTTTTTGTCCTGTAATAACATAAATAAATCATATACTTCATTATCTAAATCATTGCAGATATTGTATTTTACTTTCGGCTTACTAAAAAACATACCACCTGCTCCAAAAAATAATTCTATGTATAAATCATGCGATGGAAAATATGGTATAATTTTATTTGCTATGTTGTTGTTTGCTTTATTACCTAATCTGCTTATTATGGTTTTCTTTTCATCTAATAGCCGTTCATCACAAAAAGATTTAATTTCAAGCGTTTCATCTATTATGTCCATATCATCGTTAATGAAATATAAATTACGTTCTTTTAAATATTCTGTTAAATAGTCGGTTTCCGAATATGAATATCTTAAAGATGAGTTTTCGGGGTTATTATTATTTGGTTTTGGTCTGTTGTTTGCTCTAAAACCTCTTGTATTATTTGCAGCAGAATTTTGACCTGCTTTGCCTCGCTTATTTGTATCAGAATCACCATAAGCATTTTTATGAGTATCACAATTTTCAATATGCTTATTGCCATCTTTATTCGTTGTATATGTAGTTATTATATTAGTTCTATTAGTTGGATTCATAGGTTGCCCATCTTTAGTTTTATCACAATGAAATGCACGTGTCCCCGCTAAATCACCTGTCAATGGATGATCGTGTGGATTTTCTTTACCCGCTTTCAAATTATCTATCGTTTTTTGTAATCGTTCCGCCGCCGTTAAACTTTTTTTATCACCAGCAATCTTTAACTCCTTTAACCTTTTCACCATCACTTCAATATTAGTTGTGGCTTGTGATGGAACAGGTGAAGAAGGTTTTGGAAGCGGAGATGGAGGTGTAACCGCCGTTTTTTTTAATATCATATTTTTTCTATCACGACTTGAAGGTGATTCATTTAATATATTAAACATTTTAATTACTCCTATGTATTTTTGCATAAATTATTTTACCTTTTCTAGAAATAATTTTTTCTTCTTTGATACTATCATCGTTTATTATTTTTAATATCTGTTCTTTTTTTTCTTTACTATAATTAACAGATTCGCTAATATAATTATCATCATCTCCATCATGTATACTTAATACAATATCATTTTTAGGATTATAATCATCTATATCTTCAGGTTCATAATCTCTTAAATTATCAGGTATATACTTAATAATTCCATTTAAATAAAGCATCTTTTTATATTCTTCGTCAGTCATATCAACCTTTTCTTGATACGTTAATTCTTCATCTGGATCAAAATATTCTAATAAATTTCTTTTTTTAAGATTTTCAGTATATAATGAATCTCCATAAAAAATCCCACCTTCTATTATATTTACCACATCAGGTAATTTTTCGTATACCAATACAGCTTCACCAACTCTATTAAAATTTAATTCTCGCCCATTTAAATACAAAGTTCCATATGTTGATATTATATCTAAATCTTCTTCGTCTTCATTAGAATCATCGACATTTTCTTGTTCCAATGTTATATCTTCATTTATATCTTCTTCAATACCATTGATTTTTATACCCTTTAACAATAACACAATATCGTATTTAGGGTTATAATTAAAATACTTATTTTTTTTATAAGCATATTCTACTATATTTTCAGGCAAGTATTTTATAACATTACGACAATACAAATATTTTTTATACGTATCCAACGGCAAATCCACCGCTTCCTGCAATGTTAATGGTCTTCCTAATTCTAAACACTCATTTAGAGTTAATATTTTTCTTTCTTGCATATTTTTAATTCTCGCTAATGTATATAGTGTAATTAATAAAAATTTTTGTAAATCTGTTTACTTTTTTACAAAAATACGGTTTTATTTTCATGCGTTTTGTTGAAATATACACTCCCCAAAGAGAGTGAAATTGAATTATTTTGTTTCAAATTGTTCTTTAATATTATTATTGGGTTCATATACTATTATTTCAACATCCAAATTTGTTAATTTTTGTTCTATTATTTTTTTCACTTTTTCCCATTTTAGCCCACCAAGACCAGCACCAAGCGGAGGAATAGCAACACTTTTAATATTTTGTTTTTTGATGATTTTAACTAAATCGTCTAAACCCTGTTCTATAAAAATATATTCAGAAGGATTACGCCAATCTTTTTTTGTAGGAAAATTAATAATGATTTTTTCTCCTGATTTTAGATTTTGATCTATTGTAACAAAGAGTTTTCCTATAGCAATATCACCTTGTTTGCACGCCTTTTGATATGCAGTGAAATTACTTGGATACGCATCTTTAAATTGTAACGCAAGACCTTTCCCCATAATACCAACAGTATTTACGGTATTTATCAATGCTTGTGCATTACTCGCTAATATATTTCCTGTTATATATGTTATCATAATTTTTATGCGTCATCCTATATATGCAAATTTGTGATAAATCCATTTTTATATATTTACAAATACAAAAATACAAATAATTTAATGTATATAGTGTAATTAATAAACTTTTCTGTAAATCTGTTTACTTTTTTACAAAAATACAGAAAAAATGTAATATTTTTACAAAAAAACATATTTTCATAAATATTTTTATAAAAAAGTTTATTAATAGTATGTAAAATAGAAATAGAAATAAAAAATATGTTAGAAACATCGGATAAAATGGTAAAAGACGCATATATTAGAATGCCAATGAATTCTGACAATCATAACTGGTCAAAACGCACAAATATTGAAGTGGATTACATTATATCAAAATGTAATTTAAACTATGATGATAAAATATTAGATATTGGCTGTGGTATGGGCAGACATTCATTAGAATTGAGTCGTAAAGGATTTAATAACGTATTAGGTGTTGATTATGCGAAGGAATTGATAAATACAGCGATTAAGATTGCAAAAGAAGAAAATTTAACTGCTAGATTTAAAACACAAGATATACTCAATACTGAAATTTTAGAAAATTATTATGATTGTGTATTATGCTTATATGATGTAATAGGTTCATATGTAGATGATAAAAATCAAAAATTATTAACTAAAATTTCTAATTCATTAAAAAAAGGTGGTAAAGCAATTATTTCTGTAATGAATTTAACCTCAACAGAATATAACGCACAAAGAAAATTTACCTTAAAAGATTCATCTAAAGAATTATTAGAATTGCCATCAAATAACATTATGGAAAAATCAGGTAATGTATTTGATCCCAATTTTTATCTTATAGACACTGAAACAAAAATTACATATAGAAAAGAGACATTTACTAATGGCAACAAACATCCTATAGAGTTAATTATCCGAGATAAAAGGTTTTATATGGATGAAATCGTAACAATGTGTGAAAAAGAAAACTTAAAAATTATAGAAAAAAGATTTGTAAACGCTGGTTGGCAAAAAGACATTGAAGAAAAAGTAGCAAAAGAAATTTTACTACTTTGTGAAAAAATTTGATATAGCAACTTAATATCTTACCTATTAAACATACTTATCAAATTTAATCTATCTGATAATTTTTGTTGTTCCATCTTTTTATAAATTTCTAACACTTTGCTATGTTTGTTTATATCATCATTAATGAATCTATTAATAAAACTATTTAAGTTCTTTTCTGTAAATAAACAACAAGCATTCACCAAAGTCATCGCTAAATCATCATAACCACTACTACATTTATATATTCCATTTTTAGTCATCCCAAAATTCATAATTTGATTTACTGTATCTTGGTCTAAAATAATAAATTTCTTTTCATGTATTTTTTCTCTAATAGTGGTAAATAACATAAATCTATTCTGCTTGTTCAAACGAATTCCTATTTTATGTTTCGGCTTATCTGCAGTTTCACTATGAATAGTTTTAACAATTATATATCTTTGGAATCGTTTATCACGTTCAAACGAAGTTAGCATACTTCTATATCTTCCATCATTTGCTTCAAATAAAACTTTAATTTTATCTTGATTAAACAAATCAAGAATAAGTTTTGATGCGTTATTTGTAAATGTGTCTAAACTTACCGAATTTGATGCATAATATCCAACTTGTTTAATCTCAATCAAATCAGAAACTTTAACATTTTCTTTATCAGACAACGAATTATATCTATTTTCTGTAAATACTTCTAATTTAAGAATTTGCATTACATTATAATCACTTCCTCGCTTTTCACCTTCAGCAAAATCTAAACTAATGAAAAAATAACCTTTTTTTAATTCCATCAAATCAAACTCTTCAAGCCAAACTAAATTCTTCATGTTTTCTTTTAAAAAATGAAATTTATCATTGTATTTTTCTATAAAAGGTTTTTTATTTTCTTCTAAAAATAGTTGTCCTTCTTTCGTCAACAATCTATCGGCATCAACAAGAAAATTCAAACCGTATTCTTGGTCAAACAAACGTTCACCACCAATTTCCCGTGTTGCTTTTTCTTTCCATGCATCATCACGACCAGGAATTGACCACCAATCCACACGAATCGGAACAAATGAGTTCAAGCCACGCATCGCACCATCATATAATGTATGAAATAATTCATGCCCATTCGGAGTTGATGATATAATTATTTTTGAATTTTCAATGCCCGAAACTGATGGATAAATAGATGTCCAAAACTCTTCTTGCATTGTTGGAGGAATAAATGCAAACTCATCACAATAAAGTATATCCGTAGCATCACCACGACCAGACAATGATGTCGTTGTGGTGGCTAACATTCTTGATTTGTTATCAAATTGAAACGATTCTATATTCCAAACTTTAATGCCTGGTTTAAGAAAAAAATCCATCCTTTCATATATCTCTTTAACCTTTTGAAGTAGTAATTTAGATGCTACTCCTGTGTTACTTGTGACTCTTAACACTTTATCAGAATTAAATATCATATACCATACCATAAACATGGCTGTAGAAATTGTCTTGCCCGATTGTCTTGAACAAAATAATATTATATTCCTTTCTTTAGCCATTGTTTCTAACATTTTTTCTTGAAATGGTCGTAAAGTTACAAGTGAATATTCGCCTTTTTCATTTCTAATTTTTGCATAATTTTTAGCAAAATATACAATGTCATTAGCACATTTATTTACTTCTTCAACTTCATCTTCTGTCCAATGAAATATTAATTCTTCTCTTTTTAATCCCATTTTACCTTCATAGTAAGGATTATGTTTTATGCGATATTTCTCTAAATCGCCATTACTTTTTAACATATCATATAATTCAACTTTTTCTGTCGTCCAAACAGATGATGAAAAAAGAGTTTTTATTTTATCTTCATCATATTCGCTTTCTTTTTGAATTATTTGATACTTCTTTTCCATTTTGGCTTGATGCTGCTCTAAAATGGATTGATTAAGATTCGCTATTTTATTTGAACCAAAATCACTTCCTAATACGGAATTAGATTTTCTTGTTTTTGTGGTTGTAATCATTACTGATTCTCCTTTTGTATAATTAAAAATTTATAAATTTCTGGTATAACTATAATGTCTATTAATTCAAATTTCTTTGCATAATTAAATGCTTCAATAAATAATTCAGGATTTATTGTAAAATTCAAACCTGCCTCATTAATTTTTTTGTTTATATTTTCAATATCTGATAAACTTACGTCAATTACATTAATATAGTCTAAAAACACAACAAATTTTTCAAGGAACACAATATCAAGTGGTTGTTCGTATTCTTTGTTTTTTATAATCTTGATTAAAAACTGCCCAAAACATAGACCATCATTTTCGAGAAAACGCTGAATAAGGAGTTATTCA
>Ga0099364_10009586_pt1 | contig 13420 bp, 2 predicted proteins | sample TergutTh196P3_FD_73070 | JGI IMG/M metagenome (GOLD analysis project Ga0099364, IMG submission 73070) | Microcerotermes parvus P3 segment gut microbial communities from Pointe-Noire, Republic of the Congo - Th196 P3 | ecosystem: Host-associated > Arthropoda: Insects > Digestive system > Gut ...
GGGGGGGGGGGGGGAGGGGGGAACATCCTTGGGACCCTATCGACCTTTGACGACAACCCGCGTCCTTTGGGCGCGGTTTTTATTCCAGCCGCTTCGGGGTTTTGGCGACCGTCGCAAGAAAAAAAACGGCGGCGATGAACAACATGACCAACACGTTCGGAAGGAGCAGCGGCCAAATATCGCCGGTCATAAACACCGTTTGGAGGCACGTGACATAATATCGTGCGGGAAAAAGGTGGGTGATCGTGCTAATCGGCAACGGCATCGCGCTGATTTCGAACAGCGCCCCGGACAAAATGAAACTCGGTAAGAACGCCAAAAGCAGGGCGATCTGCGACGCAAAAAACTGGCTGCGACAAATCGTCGAAACGAAAAATCCCATGCCGAGCGCCGCCGCCAAAAACGCCGAGGATGTCAGGAATAGGGCGGCGAACGATCCGCGAAACGGTACGTGAAAAAGGAAATACGACAACAAGACGCAGCACCCCGTCGAAACCATGCCGAGCCCATAATAGGGAATCAGTTTGCCGAGAATCATGTCGAACGGTCCGATCGGCGTGGCAAGCATCGCTTCCATGGTTCCGCGTTCCCATTCCCGGGAGACGACCAGCGACGTGAGCAGCGTACCGATAATCGCCATGATGAGGACCACGGAGCCGGGGATCAACGCATTGCGGCTCTCCAATTCCGGATTGAAATAGACCCGGGACACAACATCAATCGGCGGTCCGACGACAATTCCCCGCTCGTCGGCTTGGTGTTTCGCCCAACGTTGGACGACGCCGGTGACATAGTTCTCAAGGATCGTTGCCGTATTCGTTTCAACGCCGTCCGTAATAAGTTGGACCGACGTGTGACCGACCGACAGCCGTGTCGTGAAATCGTTCGGAACGACCAGTAGGCCGCGAACGTGAGTATTGACGACGGCATTCTCCGCTTCCTGTCGGCTCTCGTAAAGGACCGGATCGACGTATTTCGTCGCCGTAAAGGCCGACAAGAGCGCCTGCGCCGTCGGCGAGCGGTCTTCCAGTACCACCGCAAGACGGACATGTTTTGCGTCGAGGGAAAGACCGTAACCGAAGATGAACAGCAGGATGATCGGCAGGACGAAGGCGATCAGGATGCAGCTCGGATCGCGGCGGACTTGCAACGTTTCTTTTCCGATCAGCGCAATCAGGCGTCGTAAACGGATACTCATTGCTGTACGGTTCCGGCGGCTTTTTTCGGAGAGGCGGGCGGTCACGGAAGCATTGTATCCGAGCCGTCGATGTTTTCAAGTGCGGCGGGCAACCACCTCTTATACCCTTATACTCGCTACCAACCACATGTCCGGTGGTACCGAATATCGCCGCCGTTTGTATTGTGCGGGCGTCGATCTTTTGGATCAAATACCTGACACCGCTTTGCCGACAACCAATCCGTGGGCATTGTCCGTGAAGGATGATTCTGTAGCGGATATGCCGAAAGCGACGATTCTGACGTCATTGTTTGTAAAAGGTAATCTTTAATCCAATTCGATCCGCGAAACCGGAATCCAAAGGAGAATGGCATGAGCCGCAAGCGATCCCCCAACATGTCACGCACATCATTCCCACCGCTCGAAGGATCCGGCCGGTCAAAGAAAAACGGAAGTTCGAAAACAAAAAAAATAGCGACACTCGCCCTCGCTGCCATCATCGCGACGCTCGCCATGACGGGGAATGAACCGGAAGCATGGGCAACCGATCAACTCGTCAATTATGAGCAGTATGACCAAGCGGTTTACCGTGAATCCTATTCGGGTTCAGGTGTCTGGGGGTACTACTATGACGGCAATTGGTTGCAAATATATCCTGGTTATCGGTTTAATGATGCAGTGGCTGGTAATACCTTACAAACGGCGGTCACTGCTGCGATCTCTAGCGGCGGCGGAAACGTTTGGTTGACTGCAACCAGGCTGAACGGCACATCGCAAACCACGCCCGGTCTCAACACCAGACGTTACAGGACCTATTGGGATACTGTAGCTGCCGACCCCAATAAGAATATCTATACGGGCACGTTAAACGTCAACAATACGGACGGCCAAAATATTAATATCCGCGATGAACGAGACAGCGCATACACGATTGGCACCATTGAGAAATCCGGTGTCGGTGACCTTACCCTGAGCACAAACGGCACATCTACGAGTTTTACCAGCGGTGTTTTCAGTGGTCGTGGTGGATCGTTGACCCTTGGTGCGAATTATACCTCGACGACGACGGAAGTCGGAGCGACAGGGGGCGGTGGAACTTTCACTGGTGCGGTTGGAGACGGGTACACTTGGGCAACAAGCAGCTTTACTACCACCAATAACAGCACGTTTACCAAAAGCAGTGGCGGATATCTGACATCGCAAACCAGCGATATTAACGGAACCGCCAATATGAACGGTGGCCTTTGGAGTGCCGATACCATGCAAATCGGTATCGGGGCAAACGGAACGTTAAACATTTCCGCCGGGCGTGTTGCAGCCGATAAATTCTATGTTGGGGCCAGTAGTTCTGCCACCGGTAATGTGCTTATGACCGCCGGTGTGCTAGATACGGGAGAGAGTGGCGGTCAGACCCAAATCGGTGCTTGGAACAACGGGAGCGTGACTCTTACAGGAACGGGAACCGACGCAGGAACCCCTGTTTGGAATGCCCAGAGTTATACGCAAATCGGTGTCGGTGGCACAGGAACGGTTACACTTAATGCCTTCAGTACATGGAATACCAGCTGGGCTGCAACCGATGTCGGTTTCGATAGCGGTCAGAGTGGCTACGTCTATATCAACGCGGACACTTCTAGGTGGAATGCCACTGATCAAACGGTGAATGTCGGAGTCAACGGTAATGGCTACGTCTATCAATCCAACGGAACTTGGACCAACGCAACCACGAACGTTGGACAGAACAGCGGCAGCAATGGGGTGGTCGAGCAAAGTGGTGGAACTCACACAGACAATTTGGCCAATATTGGTGTCAACGGTTCGGGAACCTACACTCTTAGCAACGGTGCCATATGGAACACGTCCAATAATGCCGTGATCGGTGTCAACGTCGATTCGTTTACCACGTTGCCCGCCGATGGAAAGGTTTACATCAAAGACAGCGACTCCAAGTGGACGATCATGAACAATCTGACCGTTGCCGATAAGGGAACGGGATTGCTCGACATTTCGGAGCAAGGTGTAGTTGACGTGCGAACCGGCAATGTCGTCGTTGGTGTCGATGGCAGCGGTATTTTGTACGGCGAGCAAGGCACGGTGAACGTAAGCAATACCGGCTCTGCATTGTCGATCCAACAGGGCAGCTTGACCGTTGCCCAAGGCGGCGAGAGCATAATGAACATCAGTGACGGAGGCAAGGTTGACGTTATCGTCGGCGGAGCGATGATCGGCGAAGAAGCCGGTGTGAAGGGAACCGTCAACGTTTCAGACACCGGGTCGCTCTTCCACATTCAGAACGGTTTGGTCGTCGGCGGAAAAGGTGACGGCAATCTCAATATCGAGGCCGGTGCCCGAACCGAAGTTGAAACCGGAGACATTATCATTTCCGAAGAAACAGCGGGAAGTACGGGAACCATCACCGTTGGCGGTGACGACTCCACACTCATCGGCAGCGACGGCAATCTTTTCGTCGGCAACGAGGGAAACGGCATACTGAACGTTACAGACGGCGGAACCGCTTCCATTAAGGGACAGTCGACCGGCAAAGGCAACGCCATCGTCGGCAACGCAGACGGAAGCCAGGGTACGGTCAACATTGAGGATCAAGGCTCGCACTTTTACGTACAGGAAAGTCTCACCGTCGCCAATAGCGGAACGGGAACCATGAACGTGTTGAGAGGAGCGTTGGCCGAAGTGGACAACGGCCACGTGACTATCGGTAACAACTATACAGGAACGGCGTCAATTGATGGAGCCAGTGGCAGCGATCAATCGACATTGCTCATCAATCAAGGCAATCTGACCGTTGGCAACAACGCCGAGGGAACCCTGAATGTTCGTGACGGTGCCTTGACCGACGTTCTGCAAGGAAACGTCGTTTTCGGAAACACGGCAAACGGCAACGGAACCGGCCTTGTCACCGGAGCGGATTCGGAACTGCAAATCCACCAAGGCAGCCTGACGATTGCCAATGCCGGAGAGGGAATGCTGTCCACACGAGCCGGTGGCTTGACGCACGTTCATCAAGGCAATGTCGTCATTGCCAGTGCCGCCGATTCGGTCGGTGTCAAGAACGTCGATGGAGCCGATTCGATTTTCCAAATCGATGAAGGCGACCTGACGGTCGGTCTTCGCGGCGAGGGCAAAATGAGCATTACCACCGGCGGTGTGACCAATGTTGCCGAAGGCGATGTGGTGATCGGACAAGATAATGGCAGTTACGGCGAAGTTACAGTCAGCGGCACCGATTCCGCGATGAACATTTCGGACGGTAATCTGACGGTTGCCCGATTTGGCGACGGCAGTAAGATGGAAATCCAGAACGGCGGTTACGTCGAAGTGCGCGGCAACGACGGTAACGGCAATATGACCATTGCTCAAGGAACTCAAGGAAGCGGCGTTCACGGCACCGTGGCACTCACTGGCGTCGGCTCAGAACTTTACGTTGAAAACAATGTGATCGTTGCGGATTACGGAATCGGTACTCTCAGTGCCGACAGAGGAACGATCACCATTGATGGAACATTAACTACGGGTTATCGAAGCGGTTCTATCGGAACCGTCATTCTCACCACCGGGGCCGAGATGTTTGTCGGCGGCAATGACATCATTGCCGACGCTGCGAACAGTTTCGGACACCAGACGATTGCCGGTGCTGCGAAGAAGGACGTTGCTGGAGCACAGATTGTTGGCAATAACGGTCAAGCGGGCGGTCTTTACGTTCATTATGCGAACAATTCGATTCCGAACGATTATTTTAACGATCCGCAATCGCAGTCGACGTCGACGACGTGGGCTCTTTCGCCAAACGTCAATTTGAGTCCGGATAACACGACAGGAGCACCGCCGCTGTGGGAGGACGTTGTGAACAACGCACCGGGTCTTGCCATTGCGGCGGGCGGACAAGTTACCTCCAACAGTGGTCTCGTCGGCGGACATAACAACAGTTACGGATATGTTTTGCTGGACAACCGGGATAACACCAGCACCGCGATTGCAAACGTGACCAAGTGGGATATTGCTCACGATTTGATTCTCGGTGACGGCGGCGAAGCGTACGTCCGGGTCATCAACGGTGCTCAACTGAACGTCGGCGACAAAACCGATCCTGGCGTTGACGATGGCCATTTGAAAATTGGTGTGCTCAACACCGGTGTCGGTACGCTTAGGGTCGGCGGAACGACCGGTAGTGGAAGCAATACACGGTTTGCCACTGTGGATGTCAAAAACGATATGGTCGTCGGCGAAAGAGGCGGCGGCGACCTTTACGCTTATGACCGGGCCAAAATAGAAATCGGCGACAACCTGACGCTTTCGAAGGATACCAGAGGCCTCGGTCGCGCCCACTTCGATGGCAACGGAACGACCGTCAACGTCGGCCAAACGCTGACCGTCGCCGACGCCGGACAGTCGGGATGGAGATTCGATTACTCGGATTTCCGCTATGTAGGAAATTCACTTGATCCCGATGTATGGTATGATTCGGCGAACACGCTGAATTATCTGGATCCCACTAAATCGACGGAAGACCATTACGGCATCTCCTACGGCACCGTTACGCAGAACAACATGCCCGGTATGGCGATTACCGACCACGCCGTCGTGAATTCCAACAGAGGTGTCATTGCCAATGAGAGGAACAGTTACGGTTACGTTGTCATCGACAACAAGACGATCACCAGTGGTGCCGTGGCGTCATGGAATATCACGGAAGACTTGACGGTCGCTGCCGCCGGTGAGGCTTATATGCGAATCATCAACGGCGGTCTGTTGAAGGTTGGCGCGGATATGACCATTGCCGAGGCCGCGAACAGCAAAGCCACCGTTCGGGTGAACGGCACCAACCAAGAGGGCAATCAGGCAACGCTGACTGTCGGCGACAATCTGATCGTTGCCCAAGGTGCCAATTCGGAAGGTAATCTCTACGCTTATGACGAAGCGCAAGTCACGGTCGAAGGCAATATGACGATTGCCGACGCTGCCAACAGCTACGGTCGCGCCCACTTCGACGGCGACGGAACGCTCGCCGAAATCAACGGCAGCCTGACCGTCGGCAATGCCGGTCAGTCGGGACAAAGATATGTCCACGTCAAGGGAGAGTATGACGATGCCGATCCGACGCACTCCACAACGCAGAAACAATGGCTCGATTCGTTCCAGACGCTGGACTCGATGGGAACGTCCACGACATATCCCCAAAACAATATGCCGGGATTGCTCATCAGCGACGGGGCCATCGTGAAGTCCGGTCCCGGTACGGTGGCTCAGGCACTCGGCAGTTACGGCTATGTCGTCATCGATAACTTCAACGGCACAGGTTCGACGACCCGCGCCCAGTGGGATGTCGACGGTCCCTTGACCGTCGGCAATGCCGGTAACGCTTATCTCCGCATACTCAACGGCGGTCTGCTGGACGTTACGGAAAAGATGACCATCGGCAACGGAAACGGAGCCGCCTACACCACCGCCACGGTTCGCGTGAACGGCTGGAATGACAATGATCCCAGCCAGTATTCCGAACTGAAAGTCGGCGCGGATTTGATCGTTGCCCAGACAACCAACTCGTCCGGCGACCTGTATATGTACCGACAGGCAGTCGGAAGCATCGGCGGCAATATGACCATTGCGGCGGACAGCAACAGTTACGGTCGCGCCCACATCGACGAATCGACGTTGGAGGTTGCCGGCTTGTTGACCGTCGGTCAATCCGGTCAAGCGGGCAAGGCGTATCAATATTGGGCCGGTTACTACGAGGGTCCACTCGGTTACGACGAAAACGATCCGGACGTGTGGTTCGATTCCGATGAGACTTTTCTCGCACTGCGGACCGGCACCTTCAATCAGAACAACGCACCGGGGCTTTCGATCACCCGCGGCTCCGAAGTAACTTCCGGCGCCGGTATGATCGGTCAATACACCGGCTCCGTCGGTTACGTCGTCATTGACGGACGCGCACCGTTTTCCGGAAAACGCTCCCAGTGGCTCGTCGACGACTATCTGACGATTGCCGACAACGGTTGGGCTTATGTCCGCGTCAACCACGGAGCGTTGCTGGACGTCGGCGGCGATCTTGTTACCGGCAACGACAGCAGCGGCGACGGCACACTCCGCGTCTACGGCGACGGCTCCGCATTGAAAGTCGGCACGGGTAGCGGCGGCGATATGATAACCGCCAACCACGGCGTCGGCAATTTCTATCTGTACGATAAGGCAACGGCACACATCGAAGGCGACTACACGATTGCCGCAGAAGAAGGCAGTTTGGGACGCGCCCATATCGACGGCATCGGTACGAAACTGGAGGTGGATGGCCGACTGACCGTCGGTCTTGCGGGACATGCGGGCCGTGCTTACAAATATGACGGTTATACCTACGGACAGAGAGATACAGCGGATCCTCAGGACAAGTGGTTCGACTCCGACCATACCTTGTGGTCTTTGACGGACTCCCGGTTTGGAACGGAACTGCGGGACAACGCGCCGGGACTCTTGATCTCCCGCGGTGCCCAAGTGTATTCGGAAAGCGGTATGATCGCCGAAGAGGCAACCTCCGTCGGCTACGTCGTCATTGACAGTATGGATGATGACGGCATCAACGGACGGTCGGAGTGGCACTTTACCGATGTTGGGAGTGAACTGGTCGTTGCCGATGAAGGCTGGGCTTTTGTTCGCGTCAATCACGGTGCCAAGATGAATCTCGGCGGCGACCTGATTACTGCCAACAAGGAAGACAGCACCGGCACCATTCGCGTTGGTGGTTACAATGCTAACCGAAATGACTATCAATCCCAATTAGACGTCGTCGGTAATATGACAACGGGCAAGGGAGGCGATGGCAACTTTTATCTGTACGACGAAGGCCAAGCAACCGTCAAAGGCGACTACACCATCGCGGCGGAAGCCACCAGCACAGGTCGGGCGCACATCGACGGAAGTAGCGTTTACAGAAACACTTGGATGAAAGTCGATGGAACCGTAACCGTCGGTCAGTACGGTCAAGTGGGCCAATACACCGGCGGCTCCACGACCCGGAATCCGGCGGACCCGGATCGTTGGTTCGACTCGCCTCATACACGTGATGCCTTCGGCAACAACTCGCCGGGCTTGGCCGTTACCGCCGGGGCACAACTATCGTCCGGAGGCGGCGTTGTCGCCCAGTACGAAGGGAGTAACGGCTACGTTGTCATTGACAACAAAGACGCCCGAGGCGGCTACCGAACCTGGTGGAAAATCGACAACGATTTGAACTTCGGACAAGCGGGCAACGCCTATGGTCGCATCTTCAACGGTGCCCTGTTGGAAGTCGGTGCGGTCGGCGGCGGAAATATGATTATTGCCGACGCTGGTACCGCAACGGCCACGATGGACGTGTACGGCCTCGGAACCGAATTGACCGTCCATGGCAATCTGACTACGGCAAAAGAAACCGGTGCGAAGGGTAATCTCTACGTTTTCGAACGAGCAACGGTACAGGTTGACGGCAACTACGCCATTGCGGAGAAAATGAACAGCATCGGACGCACTTACGTCGATGAAGCCGGAACGACGCTGACCGTCGGCGGCAAGCTGACCGTCGGCGACGCAGGCCAAGCCGGTGGAACCTACACGGAAAACCGCTACGACGAAGGACGATTCGGTGCCAGAGAAACGAAACCGATTGTGCCTCTTTACGAGGACGAACTGACGAAAGGCGATCCCAACGTTTGGTTCAGCGCTTATGAGCGCCAACAACTCGACCTGAATCTGACGCCGGGCAGTCCGAATAACGCTCGCACCGGCACGAACACTGGAAACGCGCCGGGCTTGGCGATCACCCGCGGCGCCCAAGTGCTTTCCGGTAGCGGTATGGTCGGAAACACCGCGACCAGTAGCGGTTACGTTGTCATCGATAACAAGGATAACACCGATCCGGAGCACTCCCGAACGCAGTGGGTGGTAACGGCGAATACGCAACGACCTGAGGCCGATGGTCACTTGACCATTGCCCACAGCGGTACCGGCTTCGTCCGTGTATTGAACGGGGCACTGTTGCAAACCGACACGTTGACGATCAACGGCGATGGCGGCAATGGTACGCTACACGTCGTTGGAAAAGGTGCCCGGAAAGACGACGAGGGCAATTACCTAAAAATCGGGGATGACGGAGCACCGCCCGTAGAGCGTGACGCAGGCCTCTACCAAGGCATGTACATTGCCGAGAGGTTCGACGCCACCGAGAATTTTGAGGGATACCGCACCGAATGGCTTAACAAAGGTCGGGCGATCCTCGGCGGAGGCGTCGGCGGCAAAGGAACCATTCGCATCAATAACGGCGGTTACGCAGAGACTCATGGTCTCTACATCGGCCTCGCCGACAGATCGGACGGTAGCGTCAGCGTAACAGGCCCCGGCTCCTTGTTACGGGTCTTCAAAGATGATGGTGGAGGCATCGGCTCGCCCCAAGGTTCCAGCACCTTGTCCGTCTCTGACCTCGCTTGGGTTTCGATGGAAGAGTATTCCGTCATTCACCTGAACGGTAACGCCATATTCAGCAACGGCAGCGTTCTGCACCTCGAAGCAGGCGCGGAACTCGACGCCATGGAAGATCGTGTGACGTTTATCAACGCCAGAATCGAAGGCGGCACGACTCTCCCCGGTGGACAAGGCACGGTTTCAGGCCAAAAGGGCGTCCACATCATTCAGGACGACCTCTTCACGACGGAAGGCCAAGCAGAGATTGATCCGGGCTTGAACTACAGTTGGGCGGCCCGTTGCGACGATGAATCCTACTACGGCACGTTGGTCTTCGGCGACCAGTTGATTATGTCCGGTAATGTGATTACGTATATCGACGTCAATTCAGGCTTTGAGGACCCGTACCAAGCGCCGCAACAGGACATGATCTACGTGCAACGGGGAACCAGCCCGGGACTCGGGGTCGGACACGACCCGATCGTTGCGGAACTGAGCGGTACGGTCAAAGTTCACGCACGCTTGACGAATTACTACGCAAAGGAATCGGATGTCGTGGTCGTCCAAACGATCGGTGATGATCTCAGCAGTCCGACCGGCGAGTTCATTCCAGGCCGTATCCTTTCGATGTACGACAAGGTGGAGGTTCAACCGACACTGTTCTTCCTTGGCCGAGACCAGGCCATCGGGTATGATGCTGATGGGAACCAGAATTTACACATCGTAATGACACGGAACGACCGTCCGTTCGAGGATGCGGGCGACACGCATAACACGAGGCAAACGGGGCGCGGCTTGGACAGTATCTATGGCGAAATGCTTGCTCTGTGGGAAAACGGCGATTACGCCGCGCAGGACTGGTTGCCGTTCCTCCGGCAATTCTGGTACATGGAAAACATTGATGAAATGCGCGCGGCGTTCCACCATTACAGTGGCGAAATCCGGGCGCACTCGCTTGCGTTGCCGTTGCGAAATCCGTGGGTCTATATTCCGGATCGCTTCGATGGGACCCGTGCGGCGTTCCATAGCGGACATACGCCGTGCGACCGGATAAGCGTCGATGTAGAGTGTAGCCGACTGGGGCAGTACCGTCGGAAGATCGATAAGTATCTCAAAGGTCACCTCGGGGGGACACAAATCTGGGGGACCTACATCTTTGAGAACGAGAACACGGGTACCGATGGCAACGCCTGGGGATACGCGTTGCGACGCTATGGTCTCGCCGTTGGTCTCGACCGCCACCTGAAGAACGAAAACACACGCTTTGGATTGATGTTCGCATACAACGAAGGCAAGTTGAATACACACCTTGCCGGTGCGACGAACGACGACTTCAACGTCGGTTTGTACCACCGGACCCGGTTCCAGCAGCATTGGGAATGGAAGAACTACCTTGGCGTGGGACACCAGCGTTACGATATGTGGCGTGACGCCAAACTCCACCTGACGCAGATGGAGTGGAACGGCGAGAAATACCAGTGCTACGACCAGAGTTTCGGCGGACGGCTGGATTCGCGATTCAACGGTTACGGCATGGCCGCCAGTACGGAACTCTCACGTGAATTCTTCTTCGGACGCCACGGTCAATGGATGGTGAGACCGTTCACGGCACTCGATTTGCAGGGATTCTGGCAGGGAGCCGTGTCGGAGACGGAACAGTTCATGGAGTCCCGTTATGTCACGTTGGACTACCATCGAACATCCAATGTTTGGGTCCACTGGCGCCCCGGCGTCGCATTCGAACGTGCAGGACGGCACGGTAACTTGCGAGCCTTGGTCTCCTATTCGTTCCGACTGGGCGGACGCGGTTACGCCAGCGTTGACAACCAGTTCCAATACGGCGGCGAAAAGTTCAGCATCCGCGGCACCGACAACGGTATCGGATTCGTTACCGTCAACCTCGGCGGCGGATTCTTTTTGGACAAAAAGAAAACGAGCATGGCGACCGTTGATTACAGGCTACTTGCCGGTGAACACGCCACGTCCCATGCGCTTCAACTTGGAGCCCAGAAAACATTCTAATCATCACGGCTCCAAGAGATCCCGGGTCTCGGCGAAACGCCGCCGAAACCCGGGGGGCCGAAGCCAACGTTACAGAAATCCATCCAACACCATCACACGAGGATTACGATAATGTCCCCAAAATCGAACAATCACTATTTCGTCATACGAAAGGCCGTTGCGGCGTTGCTCTTGTCGAGTCTGTTCCTTTCCGTTGCGGCAACCGCCGATACGTACTATGTCAGGAACGACGAGGAACTGAAATCGGTCCTGGCACGACATAAACCTGAAGAGGGGCCCAAGACGGTTATTTTCACCGACAACATCATCGTGGAAAATCCGCAGTACTTCAGGATCGATAAGGACGACGATGTTCACATTAAACTTGACCGGTTTAATTTCCAAGGCAACGGAGCCGTTATCTTCGAAGGAGAAGGCGACGTTCACATCTACGGAAGCACGACCGGCTTCAATGGCGGATTGCACATCCGCGAAAGTGTCCAATTGACTTACCACGGAATTTACTCGATGAGCGGCACTGATCGCTTCGGCGAAAGTCCGGGCGACGACGTAACGGTCAACCTTACGACGCCCGGTTCCGTTTGGAACGGTTCGCTCCTGCCGGGACCGTACATCCATACATTGAGTGCCGCCGACGACCGCCACGGAACGCTCATCATCGGCGATAAAGGTAAGGCGACAATGAACGTCACCAACGGCAACACCGTGAAGAATGCCGAGACAATCCTCGGCGCCTATGCTGGTAGCGAAGGAGGCCTCAACCTGAGCGGCGGCGAAGTCAATTGGTTCACGGCGGGAACCTTCTACGTCGGATACGAGGGTAAAGGAACACTCAATATCTCCGGCGCCGTCAACACGCGAACCGGCTCCATCGTCGTCGGAAAGGAAGTTGGCTCCGACGGTGAACTGAACATCTCCGGACCGGGAACCGTCGTCAATCTCTATGGACGTCTGGAGGAAGAAGGAGCCCACCTGAAAGCCCGAGGAACCGGCGTGATGAACCTCACAAATGGTGCCGTACTCAACTTCGACGAGCGCTCAACGAGGCTCGGCGATCCTTCAGGATATGTCCCCAAACTGGGGCTCGGCAACGGCGCAAGCCTCGTTAAGGATTCGAAAATCATTGGAGCCCTCGACGGAGGAACCGGTTGGATCATCGGCACCGAAGACGGGACTTTAGGTGGCACTCTGAACAACAATTCGTTGACCTTTAACAATTCCACACTGGAAGGCAGCTTGCGAATTTTGATGGGCGTCAACATCTTCGAGAGCGGTGCGATCCTCACGCCGGGAGTGGAAGAATACCGGGATGCCAGGTTCGGACGCATTGACTTCGTCAACGATCTCTTTATTCACCGCAACGATGCCAAAACGTACATCGACTTCGACGTTTACGGCGACTCGAATTTTGTTCCGACGGTTGTTTACCCTCAAGCTGCCTCCGGTTATCGGGGATACGATCTGATAACGATCCAAGGTGACGCGATGTTGGCGGGAGACGTTTATTTTCGTCCACAGTCCGGATACTACACGGATCATATCGACGTGGGCTTCATGCGAATCAGCGGAGACCTCACCGACCAATATGAACGGTTGCACCTGACGCCGAATCGCTGGTTTCGCAATCCGACGCTGGAATTTAGGGCAGACACCGGAGTCAACCGCTTTTATGCGGAACGTAACATGACGCCGTTCACGGACGTTGCGAACAGTTATAACCTTCACGGAGTCGGCGGCGGGTTGAACGACATCTACAACGCACAGAACAACGCG
>Ga0099364_10009587_pt1 | contig 13419 bp, 14 predicted proteins | sample TergutTh196P3_FD_73070 | JGI IMG/M metagenome (GOLD analysis project Ga0099364, IMG submission 73070) | Microcerotermes parvus P3 segment gut microbial communities from Pointe-Noire, Republic of the Congo - Th196 P3 | ecosystem: Host-associated > Arthropoda: Insects > Digestive system > Gut ...
GATGTCCGCCATCTAGGGCATTCCGGGTAATCCGGGCGGACCGGGGCCGCCGGGAGGCGTCCCGCCTGGTCCGCGGGGGCTGCTCGGGCCTCCGGGATCGCCGGGTGTTCCCGGCCCGCTTGGCCCGCCAATTCCTCCGGGTCCGCCTGTACCAGGTCCGCCTGTACCGGTACCGCCGGCGCCGCCCGCACCGCCTGAGCCTGGCCCGCCAAAACCATATGGGGTGCTGCCAAAGGGATTGGTGTCGTTGCCGTAATATGTGTCTAAATAGTCATTTAACACATCATCTTTCATTGTTCCGTCATCTTTCCATAAGTCCCATGGCTGATCGGTGGATGGGTCCCCGCCCACATTGGCTTTTATAATGGGTAGTGACGGGAATGCCGGTTTATCCCACGGAGGGTCCCGATCATTTGCAAGCCATTCAAGCGCAGTCTGAAGCAGTTTATCCTGATATCCGCTATCGCCTTTAGCCGGCGGCGCCCCGGGCAGCAACGACCAAACCTCAATTGGATCTGTTTTGATTGGCGGATGGACGACTTGCATGGTCGCCAATATCTCATGGTGCTTCATAATGTTTGTCAATCCGTTTATAAACACAGGGTTTGGAATTTTAGTATAAATTACTGATGTGACCCCCGTGTTATTTATGATGACAAGCTCCTCCCCTGTCGGAACGCTTTGATTCACCATCTGCTGTATTTGACTGTTTATCGCATTGGCTGTCGCATTTTGCTTTGATGCGAGGGTGTTTGCCGCCGTCGTCCCGCTCGCTGCATCCGATGAGCCGCTGAGCCAGCCTGTAAGCGCGTCCGCTTGGAAAGAGCCAACGTCCCCTTGGTTTACCGTTGCAATATAAGAACCGTTGCTTGACGGCATTGAGTTGACTTCGTACAACGAAGTGTCCGCGCCTTCAGTCGCACCTGCCGTGAGTTGCAATGCTATGCCTATCGCAGATGTTATTATCACGCTTGTTAATGCTTTGAATGCTGATGAAATGATCGTCTTTCTCATATCTGTTCTCCTTAATCTACTGGATTAAATCTAATCCTGTCAGTTATGCCATCGCGTATTACTTCAAAATCTTCGGCGCTTGCGCTGTCTCTATAGGTTATGCCGCTTGCTATCAACCCACCGCTCGTCCTCATAAAGTGTATGACCGCAATGGAGTAGTAGCTTCCCCTTGGGCTATCGCTGTTTTCAAAGTCAAGCAGGTAGCAGACAAGCGCATCACCTTTGTCCGGATCGTCCATTACAATGTCTAGTACCTTATGGCGGGTCATTGAACTGCTAACCCCCCTATGCTCCGCCATGACTTGCAACTCGCGGGCGGATGTGTGCATCAGGTAATTAGACACGTTTTCTGGATTGTAATCTTCTCCAACGTCATAAATCAATTTCCCAACTTGCATTGTAAGCGTGTCGAGTTTTTCAATGTCTTCAGCTGTGAACTCCCCTGCAAACCTACCCATAACCCTTGTTTCTATGCTGCTGTCAAACTCGGGCAGGGGTGCATTGTTTGGCGAAGCGCTTAGCGCCAAAGCAAATGCGGCGCTTGCTGCTATCAAGATCGCCAACACGACCTTAATGATTTTTTTTTGGATTAGACTTCTCATAATAACCCTCGCTTTCGGCATTTCATTAGTATGTCAGAATTGCCGCACATATAAGAAAACGCCGGTCTCCCGGCGTTTCCTCTCTATCATTCCCACATTTTCAGTTCTTCTTGCGGTAGGACATACTCAAATAGTATATCTCCAAACAGGGGTTCGGATATCCTGCCCACCCTAAGCACCTCTTGAATGCTGGTTTCCACCTCATCCATATTCGACATGCTTATGCTATCATTGCCGATGATGTATGCCAGCAGCGCTGGGATAAGGTAACCTTTCCCGCTTAGAAAGGCGAGTGTTTCAAGCTCCCCATCGCCAAACTGTGCAAGTTTCTCATCGTCGTCCTTGTTTTCCAAGTGTTCGCAAAAATAATATGCGATTTGCTCGGCGCAGAAAATGTACAGCGCTCTGCTATAACACTCCGATGCTGTGTCGGCTGCCATCGCTTTTCTAAAAGCTTCGATGTTTTGTTGCGCTACGTCGGTTGCCCTGCTTAAAACTTGCAGGATTTCGATTTCCGCTATATCAGCGCCTCCTTCTTCTGTTGTTACCCATTTCGTTGACACCGCTTTTTGTTCTCCTTTCGTTATTGTGTTATAATATGGCATTAGCCTGATTTTCGTTTAAGCTGCCTGAGTTGGTGCTTAGTTCCTGAACGACGGTAATTTCCATGTTGGCTTGCTGGCTTGTGCCCATGCGATTAAGCATGGTCTGTATCCGGCACCTCAAATCGAAGTCGTCGGAAGCTTGCATCCACTCAAGAAGCTCTTTTCTACTAAAAGCCACTATACCCACTTATATCTCCTTTCTAGTTTGTGAAAATAACATTGCTCCGATCGTCATTTGGCAATTCTGCAAATAGTATGTCAGAAATGTGCATTCATTAACCGGCTGGTTTTGAGTTTGCAAACTGTTTGCAGGAAAGAGCTGATTTTCCTTAAAATTCTGACATATTGTATTATGAGTTTTTATCTGTCTGAGATGACAAACTTGGTACTTCAATGCTAAGTATTTGCGACATAACTTATAGCCATGAAAAGGAGATATTGGTAATATGAGTAGACTATTTTTTACCGCCGACATGCATTTCGGACATGCGAACATTATGAAGTACGAAAACCGCCCGTTTACATCCGTCGAGGCTATGGACAATGTGATGATACAAAACTGGAACAATGCGATATCTAAGCACGACAGGGTAATCGTCGCAGGTGATGTTAGTTTCTACAGAAAAGAAAAAACTGCTGAGATTATTCAACAGCTTAACGGTAGGAAAACACTTGTGAAAGGCAACCACGATCAAAGGAATACCCGCTGGTGGATGGACATCGGCTTCGACGAGGTATCAAGTCATCCAATCATAATAAAGGAGTGGGTCATAGTTCAGCATGAGCCGCCGACGTACATTAACGATGCAATGCCGTTTTTCTTGATATATGGCCATGTGCATGGGACGGATATGTATAGCACCGTCACGAAAACTACAGCCTGCGTCTGCGTAGAGCGTTGGGAGTATACGCCCGTGCAGTTGGAAAGAATAATCGAGCTGGCAAAGTTGGCTTAAGAAAGACGGAATCCACAAAAACCATGTCAACTAATGCGGCTAATCACGAAACAGCAATCTTTTATGAAAAGTTTCGGGAAAATGCTATAACGCCCGGCAGCTTGGCGAAGTGGCGGACTGGGTGCGACATAGCTTGAACTACAGTAAAGTGTCATAGGGAGCAGAAAGCTTCTGGCTTCCACATCGACCGCCATTTCGCTAAGCTGCTTGTTATGCGACGTATACCTGGACGTAAAAATGCTTAATATCTGCGTTGAAAGCGGTATCCCTCTTCTCATTTTCAATCATTTTGCTTGCTATCATCAGTAATGAGGTAATTGAGAAGTCTATCCATGCCATGATCATCAAAGGGAATAACCTCGTAGTACCTAAGACTCATCGGAAGTTGGGATGGTTGCATACCATTTGTTATCATTGTCACGATATTGCCTTTTTTGTGTCCGGACCTCTTTTCGTTGATAAACACTCTCCATTCTGCCTCGACCCAACCTGATAGGAAGTGTTCAGGTTTCGATCCGACTACTATGAGGTGTTCAGCTTGTTCTAAGGCTTTATCAATCGCCTTCATGTACTCAGCATTTCCGGTAGCTTGAAGGGATTCTTCGGACAGAAATGTTTTATAACCCTTGTCCGATATATAATCATATACTTGTTTTGCATAAAAATAGTCTTCTGATTTTTTTGAAATGAATACATTGTACTTACTTTTTTCCTCATTGCTTGAAATTATTTGCCGATTATCAGCTTTTTTACCTTTAATACATGCAATCAAATCAACGTAAGCTCTTTTTGCAGCATAGTAAATATGCGGGCTACCTGATAAGAGTTCGGCAAGATCAATGCTTGTAAAACCCAGTGATACTACGTCGTTTGTGCCGTATATAATAACAAGAATTTTTCTGTTCAACGTCTGCGCTCTCCTGATTTGGCTTATCATATCATCAGCATTGGTTGATGCCGTGACAAGGGCCAAGACGAAATCCGCTTGATTAATAGAACTCGTGATAATATCATCCTCGTCTTCACCGGAGCGTAGACGATATTGTACATAATCATTTAGGACAGAAATAAGTTGTCGATCGAGTCCTTCGGCTATCACACTCGCTATATCCTTGTCATTTGTGGAATGTGCTATCCAAACTTTCGGTTCGCAATTTTTGTTCATTAGCCGATATACCTTTCTCAAATAACTCTTCATCAAAAGAAATTGAATTACATTTTTCTACAAACTCGTATTATATAAATTTTCTGCACCATAATGATATCATAAAAATCTACTCTCAATACTCCACCGCAGTAAGGTATATGTCGCATAACGCCCGGCGGCTTGGCGAAGTGGCGGATGGGGGCGCCACAGCCTGAACTACCTCAAAGCGTCATAGGGAGCAGAAGGCTTCCAGTTTCCACTCCGCCCGCCATTTCGCTAAACCGCTTGTTATCAGCAGTTTACCCGGACTGATTCCAGTTATCCTCATATTACGCTTAATGTCTACACTCTTGTTTTTTACTGTTAGGTATATGAGTACGACTTAATCATATTTTACTTTTTCTATCTTCTTTTCAGCAGCCAGTAAAATTAGCGAAATATTATTACTAGTGTCAGCATCCAAAAACTCAAGGTTATCAAATCCCAAGTTTTCCTTTGCCCAATGCGCCCAAGGATACCACAATGCTTTAGGTTCGGGTATATTGCAGCAGGTAGTAACATCTACAATTTTTGTCTTTTCCCATAAATTTCGCCACCAGTCTGCACTATGAAAAGAAAACATATCTTCATGCCAGAATGATTCAAGAGTATCTGGGTATCCATTTTCAAACTCTTGATTAAATCCTGGGCAAACTATTCCAAATTGACCTCCCGGTTTAACCAACTTTGAAAATGTGCATGGAAAATATAATTCGTCTGCCCCATAATAATGATAGCTGTCTATAGAAATAGCCACATCAAAAAAACCATTGGCATATGGTAGAGCATGGGCTTCTGCACGTAACGGAAACACTTTGTCAGATACGCCCGCCTTTTCAAATCTTTCTAAGTTTTCTGTTGGATCAATCCATAAATCATTTGCAAAAACAGTAACGCCAAATTCTTTGGCAAGAAAAACTGACGTTAACCCTTTACCGCAACCCATGTCTAAAACTTTCATCTCAGGTGTCAACTTTAAATGCTTACATAATTCTTCCAGCAATTGCAATGGATTTGGCCCCATCCAATTTTCTTCAATCCATTTTGAATCATATTTTGTAGTTTTTGGGTACTTGTTCATATGATATCCTCCTAAATCAAAATCGTACTACCTTTTAGATGAACCTAGGCTTCTTTAAAAGTATTGTCAATAAAATCGCACCGCAGTAGGGTGAATTGCTGATAACGCCCCGCGGCTTGGCGAAGTGGCGGACGGGGAGCGCATATCTTGAACTATCAAATGCTGTTAAAGGGCGCACCAGAACACAGAGTTCCACTCCGACCGCCATTTCGCTAAGCTGTCTGTTATACGAAGTAGAAATCTGTTCCACCGCACCCGCCACGGACAGCTGTCACGCTCTTATTATTTACTTCTGTTTTATTTTCTGAAGGATAACATTTATTTTGCATAGTAAATAATATCCATTCCGTCTTTGATATTAGTACTTACCCCTGTTCGTTTATATCCCATTTTCTCATAGAGATAACACAGCTTTTCTTCTTGCTTGATTGTATCTAGTTCCCATCGCTTTGCCTGTGGATTGAGCATTTCGACCTTTTGGATTGTCTGTTGCGCATACCCTTTTCCTTGATAGTCTGGCAATATGAACATTTGCGAAAGCCCGCAGGTTTGCTCATCAAGCCTGCTTATTCTTATGTATCCGACGTTTTCTCCATTCACAGCGATAAAATAATGGTTAACCTGTGGGAACTCAAATCTCTTCCTTATTCGCTCTATTGTTTCAGCACCTGGATTTGTTTCGTAGTCTTGATATTTATCAAGCAATGCCTTAAATCCAATTACTTGCATTTGATGAATTTTTTCACAATCGTTAATGTTTGCTTCCGTTAATGTAACTTCCATCCGTATGACCTCCATATTACATATTTTAGCTGCATGTTAAGACACGGTATAAAGTCAAATCTCGCTCCGTTCTCGCCCCATAGGAATGTGGGATTAAGCACTTGGCAACACCAGATTTCTATTTCGTATAACGCCCGGCGGCTTGGCGAAGTGGCGGAAGGGGCGCGCCGTGACCTGAACTATCACAGAGGTTGAGAGGTGCAGAAGACTTCTGGTTTCCACACCGACCGCCATTTCGCTAAGCCGCTTGTTATCTGCCGTATGTCCGGATACAGATAATGTCACCTAATCTGTACATTCAATCTCAAAATAATGCTATAGCCTTAAAAACTCTAACACCTGGCGATTAAAATCCTTGGCTTCCTCATATACCCCATGCCCGAAACCTTCATAAATAATCAACTTACTGTTTTCTATTTTTTCAGATATCTCCTCTGATGAGTTAACTCCAACTACTTTATCGTTGTCAACTCCAATAATCAATGCCGGGCTCTTTATCTTGTCTAGTTCGCTATAAGCATTATGGGTGATACAAGAGTTGGCCTGAATAATAAACCGGCTGAACTCTTTAGGCTTGCTGACTTTGCAGAGCAAGGGATATAGCGGTCTGTATTTTCTCAAACGCTTCTCTGTATATGATTTCTCAGTGGTATCAATGAATAAGCTTTTATAGTCGCTCGTCTCAGCCATTTTGAGCCAACTGCCGATCACCTTTTGAACCGTTTCGTTTTGCCTTGATAGAGTTACCGCTAATACGAGTTTCCCAACCAACTCCGGGTAATCAATAGCTATGTATTGTGCAATCATTCCGCCTTGAGAAATGCCAAGAAGATCAGCCTGTGTAATGCCCAACTTCTCCATTGCCACTTTGCAGTCGGTTGCCATGTCTCTTGTTGAACAACCTTCTTCTAAATGGGTTTTTCGACTGAAAACATATACTTTATAGCTGCTTGCAAAGCACTTATACATCAAGGCTAAAGCGATAGCCGTGCCTTTCACTGTTTTCAACCCATCACCTAGACCCGGAATCATAATCAAGCATTTATCGCCTCTGCCAAAGGAGATATAGTCCATATCCGTGTTTCCGATTTTTATGTTTCCGTTTAATGCGTTATTGAACATAGTCAATCTCCGTCATTAATATGAATAAAATACTCCATTGATTATATCAGAAATGAATCTTTCAAAATACCACCGCACTAGGACATATGGCAGATAACGCCCGGCGGCTTGGCGAAGTGGCGGACGGGGCGCGCCATGACCTAAACTATCACAGAGGTTGAGGGGCGCTTAAGGCTTCTTGTTTCCACTCCAGCCGCCATTTCGCTAAACCGCTTGTTATGTGCTGTATGCCCGGATATAGACATGGTTATAACCTGATAACTTTGCCAACTCTGATGTTAGTTATGTGCTTCGGCTTCGTCTAATGTACTGCACAAATAACCATACGCATTGCCGTACATTCCTATATTACTGAAAAAAGAAACAGCATGACCCGAATCCGACCATCGTTCGGTAGACCATATGTAATATGTTCCAGTTGGAATCTGGTGGAAATTTGCAGACTGGGTAGAAGAATCATTTCCAATAGTCATACCAATCACGTTGTCGCCTTTATTTACAACCTTAATATAGAAATACTGATATGTTGAGGTTAATCTTAAAGTAGTGTCGAGACTGGTATTTTCGTCAAGCACAACCATGAAGCCTTCTGCTTCTGCTGAAGAAGATGGTCCAGCGTCATCATCCGAGCCCCTCGTTATGGCAGTATTCTCAAAATAAACAGTGTCGCCAACATCAATATCAGACAAACTCGGATAGTCTATAGATGATAAGGAATCAGACGTGCTACTTGGAGGTGGAGCGTTATCACGCAGGTTTTGCGAGACCGTATTAAGTAAGATAAAGAACAGGCTTACTATTACCACTAAAACTACAACAACAGAAACAGCTTTCCACATCCTACGCGCACGGCGATTTATTATTGCAAGTTGCTCATTGATTCTTGACAACTGTTGAGCAACATCGCCCATTTCCCTGTCATTTTCTATTTCTACCCCAAGCAAATCACGAACTGATACATCTAAAAAATCCGCTATCTGTATCAACATATCAGCATCAGGTACAGATTGCCCTTTTTCCCATTTTGAAACTGTTTGTCGAACGATGTTTAGCCGAATTGCGAGTTCTTCCTGTGTAATTCCCTTGGCATTTCTTTGTATCTTGAGATTTTCACTTAGCATCTCATATCACCCCTTTGCAGGCCTATTTTAACCCACATATGACCATTAATACAAGCAATGCATTTTAACATCAAGCAACGTAACATGACATTCGTGTAGCGCAGTAATACAAATCATCTATATCGCTAACAATATCAGAAAAATTATCTCAGCGTACCACCGCACTAGGGCATATGGCACATAACGCCCGGCGGCTTGGCGAAGTGGCGGACTGGGCGCGCCGAGACCTGAACTATCACAAGCAGTCAAAGAGCCAGAAGATTTCTGGTTTTCACTCCTACCGCCATTTCGCTAAGCCGCTTGTTATGCGAAGTTCACCCGGCAGATAATGGTAACTCATCTTTCCATTCTTGCATACTGGCTCTTGCGTTTTTCTGATGTAAGTATAAAATATCCATCAATTTCAATTATTCTTACCCCACCAAAAACCGCTACGAGCTTGTTTTTATACCAATCTTTCCGTTTGGTAACCATTACCATTTTGCCACCAATTATAAGCCTGTTAAACCCTTTCTCAATAAAATGTTTTGCCACTGAAAAATCCGAATGATACGGTGGATTGGAAATTATAAGTGTAAAATCCTTTTCTCTTATATTCTTAAAACCGTCACTGTGTATTATCCTTATCCCACCTATATCGTTTAGTTCAGCGTTTTTCTCTGATAGTTTTATGCTTTCTTCATCAATATCGCTCATCACGACACACTGACACCCTATAAGCTTCGCTACATATATCCCGACCACACCATACCCACAGCCTAAATCCAGCACTTTATCAAAATGAGAGAAATCTATGACTGATAGCAACGCTAGTGTCCCCTTATCAACTGCGGACGGCGAAAAGGAAGTATTTGCAGTTTCAAAAGATAAACGCACACCATTTATGATTTCCGTAAACATTCCTCTATCTCCATAACATATTCTTCCTTCCCTATCGCTTTGTAAATACCAAGGCATTCTATTAAGGATTGCACATAAAGAATATGTCCATTCCAACATTTAATATCAATGTGGTTTATTTCATAACCTTTTTTGGGGAACGCACTTATATCTATCCAAACATTCTCTATGCACAACCGACCAAAATACTTAACTAATAGCAAAGAGTCATTGTACATCAATGGCTCAATAGTATATTTGCTAAAAATAGACTTCATTCTGTCAAAATCACTAACATCAACAACTATGTCAATATCAGTCGGGTTAATCTTAACTCCTTGCATTAGTACAGAGAGACTTCCGGTTATTATAAAGGAAATCGAATGCTTTTTTGCAAGTCTACAAAAAACATCAAGTGCACCTTCCCAATTAACCGAATTTCTTGTAAAAATCTTAGGAGCTAGACGCTCATAATTGGGTATTATAATTTCTTTATCAGGCATATTTTTGGGATACCATTTTAGAAAGGTATTTCCTTGTTGGCTGAAAAAGGCGGCGCGTATCAAATCGTGTCTTTCGTCTGGCGCATCTTCAATGATATAAAAGAATCCATCATCATCCTGCTTACAATAAAATTTCATTGCTTTTACCACCTATATCAGCTAAAAATAATTCTTAACAATTTCCACCGCAGTAGGGTGAATTTCGCATAACGCCCGGCGGCTTGGCGAAGTGGCGGATTTGGAGCGCCACAGCCTGAGCTACCACAATGTGTCAAAGGGAGCAGAAGACTACTGGCTTACACTCCGACCGCCATTTCGCTAAACCGCTTGTTATACGAAGTGCGGGCACAAGGCGTTCTTTCGTGTCAGTATTGTACTTAGCTACCGCGCCTAACTTGCTTTCCATCGGTTTCCACTTTCACTATCTCTGCATTTTTCGTCTAGTCTTGAACTCCATCGACAATAAGCCTGTCTCTCCCGAAAGCCAACGTACTCGGCACAGTGTGTTATTTAGACCGGCAGATTCATGAGAACACGGCACGCACCCTTTCCGGCTAATGACTAAGATTGCAGACGCTGCTTTCGGCAGCACAAAAGTCTAGGAACTCGTTGCTTCTGTGCTGTAGCCAAAAGATTTAGGTCGGCAGATCCATGAGAACACGGTACGCACCTTTCTTGGCTACTGGCACAGATTACAGTTACGGCTTTAGGCAGCACACAAGTCTAGGTACTTGCGTTTCAGGCATTTTCTGGCTCAGCGCTGTGACTGAAAGATTTAGGCGGCAGATCCCTTATAAAGAGGGACGCGCCCTTTCAGTGCTGTTTATGCGTCAGAACCGAAAACCGGAGGCAAGTCTGCTTAACCGGAAGAGTAGTTTTCGGAGAAACCGCCCTGACTCCATTTAACGCACTCGCTTCCTCATCACAGGTCCCTTGTTTACGCATCGGCAGCATTTCGTATAACGCCCGGCGGCTTGGCGAAGTGGCGGATGTGGAGCACCGTGACCTGAGCTACCACAGAGGTTGAGGGGCGCAGAAGACTACCGCTTTCCACTCCGACCGCCATTTCGCTAAGCCGCTTGTTATGTGCCGTATGTCCGGATATAGATAGTTTTGAGTAATCGCATATTAGACCGTTGAAACCAAAAATGGTTGGCGGAAATGAAAAATACTTTTGCAGGTTTATCACAGTAAGAAGCGGGACACCATACGGTATCCCACTAACACCAATTACATACAAAGGATTGAGGCGGGGCGACACTCCCGCATCTCCAAACTAGGGCGACGGCTGCCCGTTCCGTCCTCTCAATCCCTGTACACTCATTATACGCCTGTTTCCCGACTATGTCAAGGAAAAAAGATTGCCTTTAGCGACTAATTTTTCCACCCTATCAGGATTCATTGTATACAGCGTCCTTGCGAAGTATAGGTTATCCGAGGATACGCGCACCGCCACCTTAACGTATTGAGACAACTCTTTGATGTACTCGATTGATCCTTTCCGATAGCCAAGATAAGTTGGGAGAGTAATAATATCCTCTATCATCTCGCCATAGAGATTGTAGTCTTCCTCATGCTCCGACAGCATATGATTGATATTTGTTTCGCCAAGATAAATCGGTGTGTTGGGAGCTATGGAAAGACCGAGAATGCGAATGACATCAGCAGTGATAATCCCAACTTGCCTCATGACTCCCAACTCCCTTTGCAGTATACAGGTTACCTAAATCGCTAACAATATCAGAAAAAACATCTCAATATACCACCGCAGTAGGACATATGGCACATAACGCCCGGCGGCTTGGCGAAGTGGCGGACGGAAGGCACTGCACCCTGAGCTACCACAAAGTGTCATAGGAAGCAGAAGACTTCCGGTTTCCACACCGACCGCCATTTCGCTAAACCGCTTGTTATCGGCAGTTTACCCGGGCAGAATGCGTTTTTTCGCCGTGATTTGAACTCATTTGTCTCGCCTTATTGTAGAGACAGTTCTACATAAACTCTCCCCAGTTCTCGCTCAACAGTGCTGACTTATTCTCAAAATCAATTTGATAGCGGATGGCGTGGTGGTCTTTTATTAACAGACCGTCTGTAAGTCTAATTTCAAGAATACAGCAGTTCTTGTCCTGCTCATTATTTGCGTGGTCATACCATGCGGAAAATGCTTCGCGCAGTTTTAGTCTAATCTCTGCATTTTCGGGGTCTAACACCCAACCGAGATTTTTGGCGTTGCCATGGCCACTAAACCAGTCTACGGCGCAAACTGCGACTTCGGGATTTGATTCGATTTGCTTCATTTTGTTTGAGAGCGCATTTGTGCTGACGTAGAACGCGCCATTTTCAAAATATGCGTCAACCATACGGTTGTGTAGACGATTGCCGTCTGTTGTTGCTATTGCGATAAGGTTGTCTTTGCCAAATCGTTCTGTCATGATATTCATTGCATTTTCGTACTTGCTCATTTGATTTCCCCCTATTATAAATTTAATAATCCGCTCTTTAGATAAATCCAAGCCTCTCTCAAAGATTTGTCAACAAATTCGCACCGCAGTAGGGTGAATTGCCGATAACGCCCGGCAGCTTGGCGCAGTGGTGGTCTGAAGGCACCGCACCATGAGCTACCACAAAGGGTCAAAGGATGCTGAAGGCTTACGTTTCCCACAGCAACCGCCATTGCGCTAAGCTGCTTGTTATACGAAGTGCGTCATACAGCAGACATTGCCATTACAATAATGAGCCTAAGTAACAGCAGACAGCAATGTCTGACCGATCCGCAGATCAATGGGTTTTGCATAGCTTTTGACTTAAGCGGGAGACCCGCTAATAGGCGGGACGGCACCATTTCTTGCCGATTCCTCAGTTTGCGGTTGTTTGATTCGCCTGCAAGTCAAGGCACTAACCTCTCTGGGATTCTTCTGCTTTGCACGGCATTCGACTCAGGCGGGAGACCTATTTGTAGGCGGGACGGAACTCCGACTCGCCGATTCCTCAATTTGCGATTGTTTGCTCTGCCTGCACGTTCAGGCGCTGGCTGCTCGGGGATTCTTCCGTTTTTTACACGGCGTTCGACTCAGGCGGGAAACCCATTTGTAGGCGGAACGGCACCCTGACTCGCCGATTCCTCAATTTGCGATTGTTTGATTCGTCTGCAAGTCAAGGCGCTAGCCGTTCGGGGATTCTTCCGTTTTTTGCACGGCGTTCGATTCAGGCGGGTGACCCATTGATAGGCGGGATGGCACCCGACTTGCCCATTTCTCAGTTTGCGATTGCTTGCTCCGCCTGTAAGTTCATGCGCTATCCGCTCAGGTATTCTTCTGCCTTGCACAGCGTTCGACTAAGGCGACAGACCGCTCTACAAGCGCGACGCACCCCTTCCGAGGCTATAATGCAGGGAAACCCGCCAATACGAAAAAATGTTTTGGTTTCCACCGCACAGCATTTCGTATAACGCCCGGCAGCTTGGCGAAGTGGCGGACGGGGTGCGCCATGACCTGAGCAATCACAGAGGTTGAGGGGCGCTGAAGACTTCCGGTTTCCACACCGACCGCCATTTCGCTAAGCTGCTTT